>Ga0210382_10000842_pt1 | contig 10458 bp, 6 predicted proteins | sample PLMedo_FD_155452 | JGI IMG/M metagenome (GOLD analysis project Ga0210382, IMG submission 155452) | Groundwater sediment microbial communities from an aquifer in East River, Colorado, USA - PLM0_60_coex redo | ecosystem: Environmental > Terrestrial > Soil > Riparian zone | place: USA: East River...
TCGACGATCGTCTGGCCCGGCAGCGTCGAGAGCTCGACCACTGGGTCGGTGAAGCCGAAGGTCCGGTGGATCTCGAGCGTCAGCTCGAACACCGCGAGGATCTCGTCGACGAGCTGGTCCGGCGTGCAGACGATGTGGGAGTCGTCCTGGGTGCCGCCTCGGATCCGGAGCAGCCCGTGCAGGGTTCCCGCTTTCTCGTGCCGGTAGATCGTCCCCAGCTCCGACAGCCGCATCGGGAGATCGCGGTAGCTCCGGACCTGCGACTTGTAGACGAGGACGTGGAACGGGCAGTTCATCGGCTTGACGTAGTAGTCGCCGGTGTCCGCCTCCATCGGTGGGTACATGTTCTCCCGGTACTTGTCGAGGTGACCGCTCGTCTCCCAGAGCACCGAGCGAGCGATGTGCGGGGTGACGATCAGGTCGTAGCCGCGCTCGAGATGGAGATCGCGTACCCAGTCCTCGAGCTCCTTGCGGAAGATCCCGCCTCGAGCGTGCCAGATCCACAGCCCGGGCCCGAGCTCGTCCGGGCTCGAGAACAGGTCCAGCTCGCGCCCGAGTCGCCGGTGATCTCGTTTCTCGGCCTCCTCGAGACGATGGAGGTGTGCCTCGAGGTCCTCCTCGGTCGCCCACGCGGTCCCGTAGATCCGCGTGAGCATCGGATTCGTCTCGACGCCGCGCCAGTACGCACCCGCGGTCGAGGTCAGCTTGAAGGCGCCGAGCCGGCCGGTCGACGGGACGTGCGGTCCTTCGCAGAGGTCGACCCAGCCGTCGTTGCGGTACAGGGACACGATCTCGCCCGGGGATACCTCCCCCTCGGCCTTCCCGATCGCCTCGATGATCTCCCGCTTGAACGGCTGATCCTCCAGGCGGGCGATCGCCTCTTCCCGGGTGACCTCTTCCCGGATGAACGGTTGATCGTCCGCGACGATCCGGCGCATCTCCGCCTCGATCGTCGGCAGGTCGTCTTCGCGGATCGGAGAAGGCAGGTCGAAGTCGTAGTAGAAGCCGTCCTGGATCGACGGCCCGATCGCGTACTTCGCGCCCGGGAACAATCGGCAGACGGCTTGCGCCAGCACGTGGGCGGTGGAGTGGCGGAGGATATGGAGCCCGTCGTCCGATGCCGACTCGACCGGCTCGACGGTCGAGTCGGCGGGTTCATCGGCATCCGGCACATAGGAGAGGTCCCGCAAGGCGCTGTCGACGCGCACCGCGATCGCCTCCGGCGGCAGCACGGCGCCGACCGGTTCCCCCTCGGGGAGTTCCGCGTGGGTGCCGTCGGGCAGCGTCAGTCGAGGCATGGCGGCCATGATATCCGTGGGGTCACGGCCCTCCGTGCGTCGGCTACTCGTACGAGATCGCCTCCAGGACCTTGATCCGCGAAGCTCGGATCGCCGGTGCGATCGACGCCACGAGCCCGAGCAGCGCGGCGATCACCGCGAAGACAACGAGGAGTCCCCACGGGACCGCCAGACGCGACACGCCGAGGTCGGCGAGCGCCTGCTGCATGGCCCAGCCGAAGAGGAGCCCGATCCCGATCCCGAGCACGGCCCCGAGTAGGGACACGATCACGGCCTCGATCACGATCATCCAGCCGATCTGCGCCCGCTGCATGCCGACGGCGCGCAGGAGGCCGAGCTCGCGGATGCGCTCGTAGATCGACAACGCGAGGGTGTTCGCGATCCCGAAGGCCGAGATGATCACCGACAGCACCAGGAGCACCAGGACGATCCCGAAGACCTGATCGATCAACTTGTCCTGCTCCGCTTTGAACTGCGCCTGATCGTTGATCTCGACGTTGGGGAACTCGCCCACGACCTTTTCCAGGGCGGCTCTCGCTTGCTCGAGGGAGACGCCGTCGGCCTTCCGAACGAACACCAGGTAGTCCAATTGCTCCGCGACGTTGGCCTCGTACTCATCTAGCGAGATGGTGTAGTCGCCGAGCAGCCGGTTGTCCGTGTAGATGCCGACGATCCTCAGTCGCTGCGTTCCCGTCCGAGCGAACCGCACGGGGAGCTCATCTCCGATCTCCAGTCCGAGAGCCCGCGCGGGACCCTTGTGGATCAGGATCGTCCCCGGCTGGGCTAGGTCGGCGGGGGTCCCAGCCTCCATCGGGACGCTCACCACGGCGTCGATCGTCGTCTCGTCGACACCGGCGATGAAGGTCAGCGCGCCGCCGATCTTCACGCCGGCCTGCCGGAACGGCGACACGGCGGAGAACTCGTCCCGCTCCGAGAGCGCGCGGGCGATCCCCGGGCTGAAGGGCTGGAACCCGGAGGAGCTGAGGATGAAGTCCGCGCGCAGCGTCTCGTCGAGGGTGTCGGACGCCGACGCCTTCAGCGTCGTCATGAAGACCGAGACGAACACGACCAGACCGAGGCCGATCATCAGCGCCGCGGCCGTCGACGCCGTCCGGCGGGGGTTCCGCTTCGCGTTCTCCTGCCCGAGGCGGCCGGTCATCCCGAGGATCCGCGCGGGAGCCCCGATCGCGGTGGCGAGCGGCCTCGCCACGAACGGGGACAGGACCGCGACGCCGATGAAGGTGAACATAGCGCCCAGGCCGACGATCGCCGCAGGCTGCGGCACGTCTCCGAACAGTCCCGCGGCGATCGCCGCCACACCGAGCGCCGTGAGCACCCCACCGACGATCGCACGACGACGGAGCGACGCGGTCGGAGCGACGGTTCCCTCGCGCAGGGCCTCGATCGGTGGGACGCGCGACGCACGTCGCGCCGGGAACACCGACGCCACGACAGTCACGACGGTACCGACCACGAACGCTGCGATGATCGTGGTCGGCCGGATCGCGAGCGGGGTCGGCGGCAGCTCCAGCCCAATCGCCTCGAGGCCCTTCTTGAGCAGGACCGCGAGCCCGATCCCCGCGGCGAGCCCGAGGGCCGAGCCCAGGAGCCCGATCACCAGGGACTCGATGACCACGGACCTGAACACCTGCCCGCGGCTGGCACCGAGCGCTCGCAGGAGCCCCAGCTCGCGGGTCCGCTGCGTCACCACGATGTTGAACGTGTTGAAGATCACGAAGGCCCCGACGAACAACGCGACGAACGCGAACACGAGCAAGGCGGTGCGGAGGAAACCCAACCCCTCGCGAACCTGCTCCGTCTGCTCAGCGGCGGCGTCCGTCGCGGTGATCGCCTGGAAGCCGGCGGGGAGCACCTCCTGGACCTGCGCGGCGACCAACGCCGCCGGCGCCCCCTCGTCCGCCACGATGTAGATCTGATCGAAGCTGCCTTCGCGGTCGAAGAGGCGCTGCGCGGTTTCGAGCTCGAACGACGCGACCGTCGCGCCGCCGATCGTGGTGGCGGACGGCAGCGCGATGACGCCGGTCAGCCGGTACGGATCGACACCGATCGGCGTGACGATCCGCACCTCGTCACCGATCTCGAGACCCGCCTCCTCGACGGTGTCCGCGTCGATCACGACCTCGTCGTCGGCCCGCGGCGGCTCCCCCGTGAGCTCGAACGGGGTGGTGTCCGGGTCCCACGAGCTCCCGATCGTCGGCGCGCCGCCGCCCGAGATCACCTCGTCGGTCTGCGGGTCGATCACCTGCGCGAAGCCGCCCACGCTGCCGTCGGCCGCGGCCACATCGGGCAAGGCCTGCACTTCTGCCAGGACCCCTTCCGGGATCGGGTTCCGTTCCTGGCCTCCTCCCCCACCACCCCCGGCCGCGACGTCCTGGAACGCGTTCTCCGCCTGCACGACGACGTCGGTCTTCGCGAAGATGTCCCCGAACAGGTCGTCGAACGCCGACAGCGCGGTGTCGGTCAGGACCAGCGTGCCCGATACGAACCCGACGCCCAGGACGATCGCCAGCGCCGTCAGCGCGAGCCGGACCTTTCTCGCGAAGAGGCTTTTCAGCGCGGCTCGCCACATCTCAGGTCTCCAGCGACTTCATCCGGTCGAGGACGCGCTCGGCCGTCGGATCCCGCATCTCGTCCACGATCCGACCGTCGGCGAGGAAGACGATCCTGTCGGCGAAACTCGCGCCGACAGGATCGTGCGTCACCACCACGATCGTCTGGCCCCGGTCGGTCACGGCCGCCTTGAGGAACGTGAGCAACTCCTGCGAGGCGCGTGAGTCGAGATTGCCGGTGGGCTCGTCCGCGAACACGATCTCCGGGCGCGACACGAGGGCCCGCGCGGCGGCCACCCGCTGCTGCTGCCCGCCGGAGAGCTCGGAGGGCAGATGCGTGAGCCTGTCGCGGAGCCCAATCGTGTCTACGACCTCGTCGAACCTCGCGCCGTCCACGTCGCGGCCGGCGATGTCGCTCGGCAACGTGATGTTCTCGGCGGCGGACAGAGTCGGAACCAGGTTGAACGCCTGGAAGACGAACCCGATCCGGTCGCGGCGGAGCTCCGTGAGCGCGCGGTCCTTGAGATGGGTGAGATCCTGATCCCCGATCCAGACCGTGCCGGAGGTGGGCTTGTCGAGGCCGGCCATGCAGTGGAGCAACGTGGACTTTCCCGAGCCCGAGGCGCCCATGATCGCGGTGTACTCGCCGGCTGCGAACTCCACGGACACGCCGCGGAGTGCCTCCACCGCGGCGGAGCCCTCGCCGAAGACCTTCCGAAGATCGACCGCGCGCGCGGCAGCGGTTCGCGTTTCCGTGAGCATGGTGATACCCCCTCCGACAGACGTAGCCGAGGAGCTTACGTCACGGATGTGAACGAGTTGTGTCAGAGGGCAAGTTCTTCACGATCGGAACGCCGACCGGGAGCCCCCTGGGTTTAGGAGGCCTCCGAGTCCTTGAGCGCAACGTTCAGGACGTGATCGAAGAGGCCGAGATCGCTGGGCTCGACCGAGATGGACTCGGTCTTCCCGTCTGCGCCGAAGCGGAACCGGATCAGGAGCGTCATCGCGACCTGATGCTTCGGGCCGTGGACCATGATGTCGTGTCGCACGATCATCTGGTCCCCTTCGTGGAGGAACGTGATGTGGTCCTCGCTCGAGTCGAGCACGTGCCTCAATCCGAGGACGCAGCGCCCCACTTCTTCGAGACCTCGATACGTGCCCGCGAGCCAGGACGAGCCGGGGAGGTGCATGACAACGTCCGAGCGCATCTTCCGTTCGATGGCTTCGAAGTCCCGGCGCACGAAGGACCCGACGTCCTGGAGGAACTGAGCCTCCCGCTGGGCCTGGAGGTCGCTCTTGGGCTGGGCGTCCATCCGCCAGGAATCGGTCCCGCACCGTCACAACTTGAATCCGCCCAGACTTTGAGGGGTCCGCCGCTCGCCGACTGAGTGGGCGCGGGAGGTTTTGAACCTCCGACCTCTTGCGTGTGAAGCAAGCGCTCTCCCGCTGAGCTACGCGCCCTTCTCTACCTGCGGAAACGCTCCCCGATGATCGAGCGCTCCACGATGGAGAGGATATGCGACCTCGAGCAGATGGTCACACCGTCCGCCGGGACCTGAACAGAGAACACGGCGGACGACGATCGCGACCTTCTACTCAGCAGCGGATGACCCGCGCGAACTGACTCGACCCGTGGTCCTTGTCCGCTCGGAACCTGGCGACGATCCGGCATCGGCCCGGTCGCGGTCGGACGAATCGAGTCGAGAAGCGACTGTCGCGGAACCCGTCGCCGTTCACGTCGGATCGACCGATCAGCTGCGGTCGTCTCGCCGCCAGACGTACCCACCTGCCGGCCTTCCTGCGGGACAAAGTCACCACCATGGCCTTGCCAGGATGGGCGGGGGTGAGCAGCCCTCGGACGCGGATCCGTCCATTGGCCTTGCTGACGGTGAATCTCGTCCTCGTGTCATCGTCGCGGATCACGCCGTTGGCCTGCCCGTTCTCGACCGCCGCCCCGACCGAAGGATCGATCAGGCTGAGGAAGAGCCGTTCGCGGTGTTCGAGCCGTCTGTCACCTTTGATCTCAACCCCGACGGTCGCCGTCGTCACGGTGGCTGCGAACGACAGGTTGCCGGATGAGCTCACGTAGTCCACGGGGGCGAGGGCTGTGCCGTTCGTCGTCTGGTAGTCGACGTTCACCGGTGTCGACGTTTCGCCCGAGCGGGTGATGGTGAAGATCAGCGTCCTGGTCCCGGTGTTGCCCTCCCGGATCGTTCCTCCAGTCACGTTCAGGACGGCCGAGCCGGGTGGGATGGGGTCGTTGTCCTGGATCGTGACCACGGTCGGATGCGTCCCGAGCGTGGCGTTCACCGGGTTGGAGAGATCGACGTCGAACGTCTCATCGCCCTCGGTCGCATCGTCACCGAGGACGCGAACGACGATCGAAGCGATCGTCTGTCCGACTGCGAATCTGAGTGTGCCGGTGGTCAGGTCGTAGTCGCTACCCGCTGTTGCGGACCCGTCGATCGTCGTGAAGTCGACGGAGACCATCCTCCCGCTCGGGGCAGAGAGCGTGACGTCGATCGAGGCGAACGGCGTAGCTCCGGTGTTGCCCTCGGGGACGGTCACGGTGGCAACCGACGACACCGAGGGCGGCGGGTCGTCGTCGGTGATCGTCCCCTTGCCCTCTCCATCCGCGATCGTCGCGCCGACCGGGTCGCTGAGACGGACGAAGAACGTCTCGTTCGACTCATCGAGCGTGTCGCCGACCACGGTGATCGCCACCTTGTTCTTCCGATGGCCCCCCGCGAACCGGAGCCTGCCGGTCCTCGACAGGAAGTCGCCCGGGCTCGAGGCGGTGCCCTGTGCGGTCGAGAATCGGACGGATGACTTGCCGCGGGAGTCCTGGGTGATCGTGAACGTCGTCGTGACGGTCCCGGCGTTACCTTCGGTGACCGTCACGTCATTGATGGAGATCGAGGGCAACGGAGCCGCGAGCGAGACGGAGGGGACGGAGATCAGGCCCGGGAAGACTGCGGCGAGCAGGATCACCAGCGGCTTGAGTCGGTGGACCTTTCGAGGGCGGCACGAGGGCTTCATCTCTTGAGTCTCCTGTTTTCCGTAGGGCCGGATCCATAGCCAGACCCGGCTCATCGATGCGAACGATCGACCGTTCGCCTCGTGTGATCGGGGCCGACTCGGAGTTGTATCGGTAGGAACTACGGCCTGCTGTAGGTGGGATCGGGGTTTCAACCCTTCTCGAGGCGGACCCGCCCCGTTACCCAGGGTGAGACACGGCGGTCCGATGGCTCACTGGACGATGAGTGGGCCGGACATGTCCTTGGGGTGGATGTCGCACTGGAACAGGTACTGGCCGGGCTCGAGCGCGGGCACCTTGTAACTGACCCTCTCATCCGGGTAGGTGATGTCGCCCGTGAACTCGCTCTCGAACTCGAGCGTGTAGATCGAGAAGTTGTGGTTCACGAAGTCCTTGTTCTGGAACGCGACGGTCAACGGCTTGCCCGCAGGAACGACGAGACACTTCACGCTGAAATGGATGTTCTTGGCTACGAGCTCGATCTTGGTCTGGGACGGCTCGTCGCAGGTCGCGGCGGGACTTTCCGTGGGCGTGGGCGAGACCGTCGGGCTCTCGGTCGGTGAGGTCCCTCCGGCGCTGTCGTTCGCCTTCGCGCACCCGGCCAGAGCGAACAACAGCGCCACACCGATCGAGACTCGAGGACTCACCCAACCACGACCGGTCATGGGAGCAGCATGATGCAGTACCCGGCGTAGGGACAACTCAGCCCCGAGCGGCTTCCTCGAGGTGTCCGTCGGCCATCGTGAGCACCCGGTCGAGGTGACGGATCACCTCCGGGTTGTGGGTCGCGATGACGACGGCGGTGCCGGCGTCGGCGGCGCGGCGGAGCGCGGCGAAGACGCGCTCCGCCGACGCCGTGTCCTGGTGGGCCGTGGGCTCGTCGGCGAGCAGCACGCTCGTCGGGACCGACAGTGCGCGAGCGATCGCGGTCCGCTGCTGCTCCCCCACCGAGGCCTCGCGCGGATACCGGGACCGGAGCTCTCCGAGTCCGAGCACGTCGATCAGCGCCTCGATCTCGTCAGATCGCTCCTCGAGGGTGCCCGCCAGACGGGCGGGATACTCGATGTTCTCCTCAACGGTGAGCTCCTCCATCAGCCCGAGCTTCTGCGGCATGACCGCCACCGCGGACCATTCGGGCGACGACGCATCCACGTGCTCGCGCCACCGAACCTCACCGGCGCTTGGCCGCTCCCAGCCGGCGATGACATTGAGCAGCGTGGTCTTGCCCGAGCCGGAACGCCCCACGAGTCCGGCGAGCTCGCCCGGCCGCGCATCGAAGCTCACCGACTCCAGCGCGTGCACGACGTCCCCGCCGTGGTGATGGAACACCTTGGTCAGCTCATGCACCGACACCGCCGCGTCGGTCAGATCCGCCGGGAGCCGCCCGCTCGCGTAGTAACGCGCCGCTGCGGTGGGGCCGCTCGGTCCCTCTGGATGCGTGCCCTTCACCCGTCCGTGATCGAGCTCCATGACCTGGTCCGCCAGCCGACGGACGGCGCCGTCGTGGGTCGCGACGACGAACGTGACGCCGGCATCGACCAGGGTGCGCACCCCCTCCATGACCAGCCGCCCGGATTCCGTATCGAGCTCGGCGGTCGGCTCGTCGGCCACCACCACCGCGGAGCCCGCCACGACCGCCTGGGCGAACGCCGCCCGCTGCTGCTCCCCTCCGGAGAGCTCGTCGGGGAGGTGGTCGATGCGGTGGTCGATGCCGAGCCGTTCGAGGATCTCGGCATCGCCAGAGCCGCCGGACCGGCCGGAGGCGAGACGCAGGTGCTCCCCGATCGTGAGGTTCGGCAAGAAGTTGTCCGAAGGGCGCTGGAACACGTACCCGACCACGTCGCGACGGAGCCGGCGGAGCCCGCGCGAGGACGTCCGGCCCACGTTCCGCTCCCCGACCCACACGTCTCCCGACGTCGCCCGGTCGATGCCGGTCAGCACCCGCAGGAGCGAGGACTTCCCGCTGCCCGAAGGACCGACGACCGCGGTCAGCGCCCCGGGCGGGAACGTGAGCGTCACGCCGCGGAGGGCGTGCACCGCGCCGGTCGGCGTTCGATACGTCTTGACGAGATCGACGCAGCGCGCCGGGACGGGCTCATTCGGCAACGCGGAGCACCTCCCCCAGGTCGACGGCCGACGCCCGGCGATGCACGAGCCATCCTCCGGCGACGGCGATGACCACCAAGCCAACGAGGGTCCATCCCACGACGGCGAGCGGAGCGTCGAAGAGCGGGGCCGGGGGGATCGTCTGAAGCGGATCGAGCAGCGGAGAGACCAGTCGGCCCGCCACCATCCCGAGCGAGGCCCCGAGGACGAAGGCCACCAGGAGCATCGCGGCGAGCTCGAGCACCAGAGCGGCGCCCGCCTGCCGGTCGCGCATCCCCATCCGCATCGACAGCACGTTGGAGACGGTCCTCGCCCGCTGACGAGCCTGCAAGTAGACGACGAGCACGCCGATGACGAGAAGGGCCGCCGCGAGGCCGAGCACATCCAGCATGGAGAACGTCTCGATCGCCGCCTTGATGAACGGCACGTCCTTCACGTCTTTGGCGGTGAGCGTGGCGAGCGGGAAGGCGTCGAGCTGGCTCACTGCTGCCACGGCCTCGTCGGTATCTCCCGCGATCCAGAGCTCGGTCCGCGCGCCCGGGCGTCGGAGCGGGTCGTGTTGGCCGCCGAGTCGTTCCTCGACCACCGCGGCGTCCACGACGAGCATCGGGTCATCCGAGTAGACGCCGGGGAACGCGCGGGCGCGGCCGACCACGTCGATGGCCGTCTCGACGTTGGACACCTGGATCGCCGTCGGTGTGCCTTGTCCCTGGACGAGCAGGACCGGGAGCGGCCCGCTCGGCGTGCTGAGCCGACCCACCATGTCGGCCAGGGGTTCGTCTGCGAACGAGTCGTTCCAGTACGCGGCGCCGACGATCGTCTTGGGATCGATCCCCACCATGTCGAACCGTTGCTCGCCGGGCAGGAGCGAACCGGCGTACTTCAGGCGGGTCGCCCGGGTGATCGGCAGCGGGAAGTTCCCCGGCGGCGGGGCGTCGTGGTCTACCCAGACCTGGACGTCGCTCCCCACGAAGACGCCGGCCTTCGCGTCGACCGTGGCTCGGAGCGAGCGAACCATCGTCTGCGCGTTCACGAAGACGCCGAGGCAGAGCGCCGCAGCCGAAACGAGCAGGACGGTGAGCCGCGGGAGTCCAGTCAATCGATGGACGGCTAGGTACGCGACCGCCGAGTTGTGACCGAACTTCGGCCCCGTCCGACGAAGCGCCTCGACCCCGAGGCGAGCGCCCAGCGCGGCGAATCCCGCTACGAACAGGACTGGGAACGCGAGCAGAAGCGCGCTCGGCCGAGTGATGTCGAGCCGAATGTCCTTGATCAGCGCGCCTCCGGCTTGCAGCCGGGTGAGCACCCAGAGCGCGCCTGCGATCGCGAACACCTCCCACGGCATCCAGGCGAGCCGCCTCTTGAGCGAGTGCACCTCGAAGGTCCTGAGGAAGGAGACGCCGGAGACCACGCCGAGGACGAACAGGCCGGCGGCGCCGGCGGCCGC
>Ga0210382_10000843_pt1 | contig 10449 bp, 8 predicted proteins | sample PLMedo_FD_155452 | JGI IMG/M metagenome (GOLD analysis project Ga0210382, IMG submission 155452) | Groundwater sediment microbial communities from an aquifer in East River, Colorado, USA - PLM0_60_coex redo | ecosystem: Environmental > Terrestrial > Soil > Riparian zone | place: USA: East River...
GCGGCGACCGCGCTCACCCGCCTGGCGCCTCCGTCCTTCCTCGCCGCGCACAGTTTTTTCCTGAAAGCGGGAGAGGCGCTCGACCTGGACGCACTGCGATCCCAGCTCACGCTCGCCGGATACGGCCACGTCACGCAGGTGGTCGCGCCGGGCGAGTACTGCGTCCGCGGCGGGCTCGTCGATCTCTTCCCCATGGGGAGCGCCCTCCCCTACCGGCTCGACCTGATCGATGAGGAGATCGAGTCGATCCGCTCCTTCGATGCGGACACCCAGCGCACCCTCTACAAGGTGGCGGAAATCCGCCTCCTGCCCGCGCGCGAGTTTCCCATGGACGCGGCCGGGCGCAACCAGTTCCGCCGCAGCTACCGCGACGCCTTCGAGGGCGATCCGTCGAAGAGCCGCATCTACAAGGACGTGAGCAACGGCGTCGCGCCCGCGGGGATCGAGTACTACCTGCCCCTTTTCTTCGAGCAGACCGCGACGATCTTCGACTACCTGCCCAGGGGCGCCACCGTCTGCATGCACGGCGAGGTGCACGCCGCCCTCACCGAGTTCTGGCGCGATGCGGAAGGGCGCCACCAGCTCCTCGCGGGCGACCGCGCGCGGCCCTTGCTGCCGCCCGCGGAGATTTTCCTGAGCGCCGAGGATTTTTTCGTGCGCGCAAAGGCGTTCGGGCGCGCGGACACCGAAAGCGACGCCCCGACCGCGCATCCGCTGCCCGAGCTCGCGGTGGAGCGGCGCGCGGCGGATCCCCTGCACCGCCTCAAGACCTTCCTCGCCGAGACGCCTGCCCGGGTGATGCTCCTAGCCGAATCCCCCGGCCGCCGCGAGACGCTCGCGCAGTACCTCGCCGAATACGGCCTCAAGCCGGCGCCCTGCGCGGGATTCGAGGAATTCAGGCGCTCGGAAGCGAGGGTCGCGCTCGGCGTCGCGCCGCTCCTCGCCGGCTTCTTCCTCGACGCGGAGGGCCTTTGCTTCGTCACCGAATCGGAGCTCTATGCCGGGACCGCGCGCTCGCGCGCGGCGCGCGAGCGGAAACAGGTCAGCTCGGTCGAAGGGATGCTGCGCGATCTCTCCGAGCTGCGCTCGGGCGACCCGGTGGTGCACGTACAGCACGGCATCGGGCGCTACCGCGGCCTGGTGGATCTCGACCTGGGGGAAGGCGCCGCGGAGTTTCTGCTGCTCGAATACGCGGAGGAGAACAAGCTCTACGTGCCGGTGGCGCAGCTGCACTCGATCGGACGCTACTCGGGCGGGCCGCCCGAGCAGGCGCCGCTGCACAAGCTGGGCGGCGACCAGTGGGACAAGGCGAAGCGCAAGGCCGCGCGCGCGGTGCGCGACACCGCCGCGGAGCTGCTCAACCTCTACGCCCGGCGCGCGACCCGCCGTGGGCACGCTTTCAAGCTGAACCAGCACGACTACGAGGCCTTCGCCGAAGGCTTCGGCTTCGAGGAGACTGCCGACCAGGCAGCAGCAATCTTGGCTGCCATCGACAACATGAAGAGCGGCAAGCCGATGGACCGCCTCATCTGCGGCGACGTCGGTTTCGGCAAGACCGAAGTGGCGCTGCGCGCCGCCTTCGTCGCGGTCGCCGATAACATGCAGGTCGCGGTGCTCGCGCCCACCACGCTCCTCGCCGAGCAGCACTTCAATACCTTCGGCGACCGCTTCGCCGACTGGCCGATCAAGCTCGCGGAGCTGTCGCGTTTCAGGAGCGGCAAGGAAACGACCGCAGCGCTGAAAGGCCTCGCCGCAGGCGAGATCGACATCGCCATCGGCACGCACAAGCTGTTGCAGCGCGACGTCAAGTTCAAGCGCCTGGGCCTGGTGATCGTCGACGAGGAGCACCGCTTCGGCGTGCGCCAGAAGGAAGCGCTGAAAGCGCTGCGCGCGGAGGTCGACGTGCTCACGCTGACCGCCACGCCGATCCCGAGGACGCTCGCGATGTCGCTCGAAGGCCTGCGCGATCTCTCGGTGATCGCCACCGCCCCCGAGCGGCGCCTCGCGATCCGCACCTTCGTCACGCCGTATTCGCAGGGCATCATCCGCGAGGCGGCGCTACGCGAGCTGAAGCGCGGCGGGCAGATCTTTTTCCTCCACAACGACGTCGCCACCATCGAAGTCATGCGCGAGAAGCTGGAGAAGCTCCTTCCCGAGGCGCGCATCGCGGTCGCGCACGGCCAGATGCGCGAGCGCGATCTCGAGCGCGTGATGCGCGAGTTCCTGCAGCAGCGGCACAACCTCCTCCTCTGCTCGACCATCATCGAGACCGGGATCGACATCCCGACCGCCAACACCATCATCATCGAACGCGCCGACAAGTTCGGGCTGGCCCAGCTTCATCAACTGAGGGGCCGAGTCGGGCGCTCGCACCACCAGGCTTACGCTTATCTCCTCACCCCCGGCGAGGACGCGCTCTCCGGCGCGGCGAAGAAACGGCTCGAGGCGATCCAGATGATGGAGGAGCTGGGCTCGGGGTTCTACCTCGCCATGCACGACCTCGAGATCCGCGGCGCGGGCGAGGTGCTGGGCGAATCGCAGTCGGGCGAGATGCAGGAAGTGGGCTTCAACCTCTACGCCGACATGCTCGACCATGCGGTGCGGTCTTTGAAGGCCGGCCGCGAGCCCGACCTGTCGCAGCCTTTCGAAGTCACCACCGAAGTGAACCTGCATTTCCCGGCGCTGCTGCCGGCGAGCTACTGCGCCGACGTGCACGAGCGCCTGGTGCTCTACAAGCGCTTCGCCAACTGCGCGAGCGCGGAGCAGCTCGAAGCGATGCAGGAAGAGCTGGTCGACCGCTTCGGCGACCTCCCGGGCGCGGCGCGCGCGCTGATCGAGAGCCACCGCCTGCGCATCCTCGGGCGGGCGCTCGGCGTCGCGCGCGTCGACGCCGCTCCGGAATTCATCCAGCTGCAGTTCGTGCCGCATCCGCCGCTCGACCCGGCGGCCGTGCTGAAACTCGTGCAGAAGCAGCGCGGCTGGAAACTCACCGCGCCGAACAAACTGCGCGTCGAGCGCGTCACGAGCGAACTCCCCGAGCGCGCAGCCGCGGTCCGCCAGGTCCTCGATGCGCTCGGACAAGCGGCGCAGCAACCCGCGTCACCGCAACCCCTATCAACATTGTCATCCTGAGCGAAGCGAAGGATCTGCTTTTGAACTACCTCGTCATCCACGGCCCCAATGTCAAAACGCGCGACCTGAAGAAAATCGCCCAGCTCGCGGGCAGCACGCGCATCGAAAAACTCGGCAAGAACGCCTTCCGCCTGCACGATTACGAGACGCACGAAGGCGTACCCGAGTACTGCGTAAACGCGAAGCTCGACTTCGCCTTCGTGCCGCAGCCGCGCAAGCTTTCCGACTTCGGCCTGGTGGCGATGGACATGGACTCCACCCTCATCACCATCGAATGCATCGACGAGATCGCCGACATCCGGGGCATCAAGCCGCAGGTCGCGGCGATCACCGCGAGCGCCATGCGCGGCGAGATCGAATACCACGAAAGCCTGCGACGACGCCTCGCGCTGCTCGAAGGGCTGGATGAAACGGCGCTCGAGCGCGTCTACGAAGAGCGGCTGCGGCTATCGCCCGGCACCGAGCGCATGCTCGAACGGCTGCGCTCCCTCGGCATCAAGACCCTGCTCGTCTCGAGCGGATTCACCTACTTCACCGAACGGCTGAAGCACCGCCTTTCGCTCGACTACACCCTGTCGAACACACTCGAATTCAAAAACGGCAAACTCACCGGCAAAGTGCTCGGCCGCATCGTCGACGCGCAAATCAAGGCGGCGAAACTGCGCGAACTGCGCGACGCACTGCGGCTATCGCGCGACAAGATCGTCGCCTTCGGCGACGGCGCCAACGACCTTGCGATGATGGCGGAAGCCGGCGTTTCTATTGCGTACCACGCCAAGCCGGTGGTGAGGGAGAAGGCGACTTACTGCTTCGACTACGTCGGGTTGGATGGGGTGTTGAATCTTTATGTCTGAAGCAGCCATGATGGGCATGCGACCCCTCGCCGTGCGCTCGCTTGGCTCGGGGACCGACTCAGGATCGGTTCCGCCGAGTTCGCGGTGACGCAGCCCCGCATGCCGTGGGAGCCGGATTCAACTTAGATTGCTCGAGTGAACACCGTGGGCTCGATCCTTCCTCGATCCGTGTCAGCCTGGGCGAGCGCTGTTGCAGGCCTCGCCGCGCTCGCCGTTGCCCTCGGCATCGGGCGATTCGCATTCACTCCGATCCTGCCGATGATGCAGGAGGACTTCGGCTTGTCCGTCTCCGAGGCCGGTTGGCTCGCCTCGGCGAACTACACGGGTTATCTCGTCGGCGCTCTTTCGGCAATCGGGTTGCGTCTTCAGCCGACGGTCGCAATTCGCGCCGGGCTTCTCGTCATCGGCTTGTCGACGCTCGCAATGGGCTTGGAACACCCATTCGTGATTTCGGTCGTCCTTCTGGCCATGGCGGGGATTGCGAGCGCCTGGGTGCTGGTATTCGTTTCCACCTGGGCGCTCGAGCGCCTGGCGTTTCTCGGACGCTCCAAGCTGGGCGGCACCGTCTACGCAGGTGTCGGCACGGGGATCGTGATCGCCGGCGGCGCTTGCCTGGTTCTCATGAGCCTGCATGCCCGTTCTGCCGACGCGTGGCTTTCCTTGGGAGTCATATCGATCGCCGTTACCGCCGCGATCTGGCCTCTTCTGAAGGCAGGCCCGTCGCGCGACCCGGTCCCTGCGCCCACCGCTTCGGGCATTCGGCGCGCGGAATACCGGCGCCTGGTGCTGTGCTACGGCGCCTTTGGCTTCGGCTACGTCATTCCCGCCACCTTCCTTCCCGCGATGGCGAAGGAGATCATCCCGGATCCGCAACTCTTCGGGTGGGCCTGGCCCGTGTTCGGCGCCGCGGCGGTCATTTCGACGGTCTTCGCGGCGCAGTTGGAGCGGCTCCTGTCTCACCGGGCCCTTTGGATCGGGGGTCATCTCGTCATGGCGCTCGGAGTCGTGATTCCGCTCATCGTGCGAGGGCTCCCGGGAATCATGATCGCGGCACTCCTCGTGGGTGGCACCTTCATGGTGATCACCATGGCGGGCATGCAGGTTGCCCGAACGGTGGCGGGGCCTCATGCGCGTGCGCTGATGGCGGCGATGACTTCGGCGTTTGCGCTCGGCCAGATTCTGGGTCCGGTGATCGTGAGTCTTCTGGTCGGTTCAACAGGGAATTTTGCGCCGGCTTTGATCCTTGCCGCCCTGATGCTCGCCGTGAGTGCCATTTCATTGCCGCGAAAGGAGAAAGAACGTGAGTGAGTCGAAAGATTGCTCTCCTCCCGGTCGAGCGGTAGCTGGAATCCGGCGCGCGCCGGTTCGCCTAGGCGGGCGCCGGTGAAGGCGCGCCGTCAGCCTGGCGCTCGCGCGGCGGGCGCTCGTCCATCAGCCACTGCAGGGTGAAGGCGCTGACGCCGATCACGATCAGCGCGCCCCAGCCGAAGTTGTAATTGCCGAAGCGGTCGAACACCACGCCGCCCATCCAGGCGCCGAAGAACGAGCCGACCTGGTGGGAGAGGAACACGATGCCGTAGAGCGTGTTGAAGTGCGTGAGGCCGAACACCCGCCCGATGATCCCGGTGACGAGCGGCGCGACGCCGAGCCACAGGAATCCCATCGCGGCGGCAAACACCAGGGTCGAGGCGGCGCTGATCGGCACCAGCAGGAAAACGACGATGATGAGCGTACGCAGCAGGTAGATCAGCGCGAGCAGGTGCTTCTGGCTGTAGCGCGCGCCGAGCAGGCCGAACATGTAGGTGCCGAGCGCGTTGAACAGGCCGATCAGCCCGAGCGCGCTCGCCGCAACGCCCGGCGCAACGCCGCAGAGCTGCAGGTACGCCGGCAGGTGCGTGGTGATGAATACGAGTTGGAACCCGCAGGCGAAGAACGCGAGCGTCATGAAGAGGTAGCCGCGATGCGCGATCGCCTCGCGGAGAGCATCGCTCAGTTTTTGATTTACTTTGGACAGATTTCCGTCCGAAACCGGTTGCTCGCGGATCGGCAACGAAAGGATCGCCATCGATCCAGCGATCGCAGCGAACGCCAGCATCGCCGCCTGCCAGCCGTAGCCGTCGATCAGCCATCCGCCGAGCGGCGCGATCACCATCGTTCCGAGCGAGCCCGCCGCCGCCACCAGGCCGACGGTCTGGCTGCGCTTCTCGGGCGGCGTGGCGCGCGAGATGGTGCCGATGAGGACGCCGAAGCCCGCGCCTGCGGTGCCGATGCCGATCAGAAAGCCCGCCACCTCCAACCCGCCCGGGATGCTCTTCGAGACGATCATCAGCAGCAGCCCGGCGGCGTACAGCAAGGCGGTGACGATCAGCACCGGCCGGGGGCCGTAGCGGTCGGCGAGCGCGCCGACGAAAGGCTGCGACACGCCCCAGACGATGTTCTGCAGCGCAATCGAGAAGCCGAAGGTCGCCGCCGAGATCCCGAGGTCGAGCGTCATCGGCCGCATGAACAGACCCAGGCTCTGCCGCAGCCCCATGCACAGCGAGATGATCAGCCCGCTCAAGAGGATCAGCAGCAGCATTGCGCGTCGATTGCCCGGGGTCGCCATGGAGTTCCTTGCGGGTAAACAGATCGGTGTACCTATGATCCAACATCCGGTATAGTGCTGTCAACGTGAAAGTAGACCGATCGGTTTCCTCTGCGGCCGACAGGATCCTCGGCGCCGCCGACAAGCTCTTCTACGCGCAGGGGATTCGCGCCGTCGGCGTCGATACCGTGGCCGCCGAGGCCGGGGTGAGCAAGCGAACGCTGTACAAGCACTATCCTTCCAAGGACGCGCTGATCGGCGCCTACCTGACGGGCCGCTTCAAGCAGCTCGCGCCTTCCGACGCCCCGGCGCGCGAGCAGATCCTCGGCAACTTCGACCGGCTGGAGCGCCTGATCGCCGACGGCAGTTTCCGCGGCTGCCCCTACGTCAACGCCGTCACCGAGCTGTGCGACCCCAGGCACTCCGCCGGCAAGATCGCGGTGCAGTTCAAGGAGCAGCGCCGCCTCTGGTACCGCGCCCTGCTCGAGCGCCTGGCCGCGAGGAACCCCGACGCGCTCGCCACCCAGCTCCAGATCCTTTTCGAAGGCGCGCTCGCCGCCGCCCTGGTCCGCCGCGATCCCGCGCTCGCGCGCTCCGCGCGCAATGCCGCCGAGGTCTTGCTGGAAGCGGCCGGCGTCCCCCTCAGCGGGTCACGAATTTGGCGAACTCGTTCTGGGAGCCGAGAGCGTGCTTCGCGATCTCGTCCGCGAAGCGCTCGTTGAACGCCTCCGGCGCCAGGCGGCAGCGTCCGGTCCCGATCGATCCGACGTTGAGCACCTCGATCAGGACGGCGGGCGCGTCGTAGTCGGCGCGGATATGCACCTCGCACGGGATCTCGCCGGACAGCGAGAACGTGCCGCTCAGCGCCTGGCCGAAATCGTTCTTCTTAAGCGCGCTGAATTCGAACGGGACTTGGGACAGGGCGAAGAAGCGGCGGCAGTATTCGATATCGGGGCCCGCCACGTCCATCGCCGCAGGCTGCGCGTACCGGGCGTGGTAGGTGAGAAAAACCTGGTCGCACACTTCGTCGCCGTCGACCTTGCGCAGGCGGTAATCTGCAAAGGCGCTCGAAAGCACCATCGGCGAGGCCTGCCGGAGATGGAGGAACCCGTAGGGGCGTTCGGTGGTCGGGAGCACCCCGTTGAGCTCCTTTGCGAATTCGGCCAGGTAATGCATGGCCGAGAGCAGGTTCCTGTGGATGAGCGCCTTGGCTGCGGCGCGGCGCGATGCGGTATCTTCGCCGGCGGGGCGGCTCGCCGCCTGCTTTCGCAGCATCTCGAGCGCCGCGAAGCGGGGTCCCCCGCCCTGTTTTTCGGTTTCGGCCTTGCGCTGCGCCTGCGCCTGCGCTTCCGCTTGGCGAACTCGCTCGGCCTCCACTCTCAGGCGCGTTTCTTCTTCCTCTCTGCGGCGCCGCTCCGCCTCCGCGCGCTCGTGCGCTCTTTGCTCTTCATCGATCTTGCGCGAAAAGGCATCGAGGCCAGCGAGAAAATCCGGCGCGGGCGAGCCCGGGCCGGATGGATTGCGGGGGTCGTTGGCCATCCACTATCTCCCAAAGGCAGATTTCCGGTCGAACCGCTCCCGGGCACGACGCGGCTAACGATACACTTCTGCGTACTCCGTGCGCAAGAAGCGGAGTGCCGTCACATCGTACTTCGATTCGACCTGCGAATGAGTAGCTCTTCGGCGACGCCTTGTCGCCGTTCTCTTGGTCGAGCGGCTGAATCTATCTAGCCATTGGCAAGCTGTCTTATACTGTGCGCGCCGCCACATGGCGCGCGTCCACGTTCCGGAGAACAACATGATAAGAACAATTCAAATCGCGCTCGCCGCGATCATCGCCGTGTCGTGCGCAGCCGCCACGGCTCAGACCCTGCGCGTGCGCGGGACCATAGAGAAGGCCGACGGCAATGTGCTCACCTTGAAATCCAGCGACGGCGCCGAGCTCAAGCTGACCCTCAGCGACAACGCGATGATCGTCGCCGTGGTGAAAGCCTCGATGGCCGACATCAAGGAGGGCACCTTCCTCGGCAGCGCGGCGCTGCCGCAGCCGGACGGCAGCCAGAAGGCGCTCGAAGTGCACATCTTCCCCGAGCAGATGCGCGGCACCGGCGAGGGTCACCGGCCCTATGCGCCCGTGCCGAACAGCACCATGACCAACGGCTCGGCCTCGGGCGCGACGGTCGCCGGCGTCGATGGCGCGGCGATGGTGGTGAAATATAAGGACGGCGAGAAGAGGATCGTCGTTCCGGCGAGCGCACCGATCGTCCGTTACGAGGTCGGCGGCAAGGGCGATCTCAAGGCGGGCGCACGCTTCACCGTGCTCGCAGCGACCAAAAAGCCGGACGGCACGCTGGAGGCGAACCGCATCAACGTCGGCCGCGACGGCGTCGTGCCGCAGTAGTGGGGGAGGATTATGAAAACCGCAGTTATCATCGCAGCGGCCGGCGCATTGCTGCTCTCGGGCATGGCTGAGGCCGCAGAAATCAAGGTGCTGTCCACGCAAGCCACCCAGGAGGCTTATCTCGAGCTGGTGGCGCAATTCGAGAAGGCGACGGGGCACAAGGTCGCGACGGTTTTCACAGGTACCGTCAACGTCCAGAAGCGTCTCGCCGACGGCGAAGCCTACGACCTCATCATCATGGCGGGCCCGGCGATCGACGACCAGATCGGGCTGGGCAAGGCGGTCGCCGGCAGCCGCGTCGATTTCGCGAAATCCGGCACCGGGGTCGCGGTGCGCAAGGGCGCGGCGAAGCCCGACATCGGCTCGGCCGGCGCATTGAAGAAGACGCTGCTCGCGGCGAAATCGATCGGCTATTCCACCGGCCCGAGCGGCGTCTACATGCTCGGCGTGTTCGACAAACTGGGCATCGCCGGCGAGCTCAAGGGCAAGCTCAAGCAGACCCCGTCCGGCGTGTTCGTCGGCACCCTGATCGCGAGCGGCGAGACCGAGATCGGCTTCCAGCAGATCAGCGAGCTGGTGCATTTCGCCGGAATCGACTACGTCGGCCCGCTTCCCGGCGAGCTCCAGCGCATGACGATGTTCTCGGCCGGCATCCACGCCGGCGCGAAGCGGGCGGACGCGGCCAGGGCGCTCGTCAAATTCATCACCGCGCCGGCCGCCGCATCGGTCATCAGGAAGCACGGCCTGGAGCCCGCGTGACAGGCCCATGGAGAAATCGCCAATGAAACACGGAGTCTCGACACTGCTGCTCGCGCTCGCCGCGGCCGCCGCTCATGCGCAGCCAGGCGCTCTCAACGAAACGCAGCTCCTCGGCCGCCAGGTGTTCGCGCAGTCGTGCGGCATCTGCCACCTGCAGCCCTCGCTCGGCGTCAAGACCTACGGGCCCATGCTCGACAAATCCACCGCTGCCGGCAACGACGAGGTGATGCGCACCTTCATCGTCAACGGCACCGACCGCATGCCTGCGTTCAAGTACTACCTCAAGCCGACTGAGATCGATGCAATCATCGCTTACGTGAAAACGGTGCCGGCGCCCGCACCCGACGCCCGGAAACAAGGAGAAGCCCGATGAACTCGATTCGAACGATGCTCCTCGCATGCGCAGCGTCCCTGCTCGCCGCGGCCGCGGCCCACGCCGCCGATCAGGTGCTGAGCGGCGCGATCACCTCGCGTTCCGGCCAGAAACTCGAAGGCGTCACGGTATCGGCCAAGCTCGAGGGCTCCACAATCACCACCAGCGTGTATACGGACACGGCGGGCGATTATTTCTTCCCGCCCCTGCGCGCGGGCAGGTACCGCGTGTGGGTGCAGGCGCTCGGATTTGAAGCGAACAAAGGCTCGGTCGACCTCACCGCCGCACGGCGAGCGGATTTCACACTGCAGGAGATGAGCGACCCCGAGCGGCGCTTCCGCCAGCT
>Ga0210382_10000844_pt1 | contig 10447 bp, 13 predicted proteins | sample PLMedo_FD_155452 | JGI IMG/M metagenome (GOLD analysis project Ga0210382, IMG submission 155452) | Groundwater sediment microbial communities from an aquifer in East River, Colorado, USA - PLM0_60_coex redo | ecosystem: Environmental > Terrestrial > Soil > Riparian zone | place: USA: East...
CGGTGGCGGCCTCCTAGCACTCGAGCGGGCGGAACGTCAGTAGGTGACGAGCGTGCCGCAGCGGGGGCAGCGCAGATCTTCAACCGTCTCAACCGAGCTCGACAGAGGGTCAGGGCCGGGCGGAAGAACGTCGCTGATCGCGAGCGGCGTCTCTCGAGAGGCCCTCACTTCTTCCGCGACCGCTCTTACTTCGCGTCGCGAGTTACGCGCTGCAGCGCGGAGCACCTCGAAGGCATCCTCGAACGGGAGGTCGAACCGCTCGGCCAGGATGCCCATCGCCTGCTCGATGATCACCCGGGAGTCGAGCGCAGCCTGAAGCTGGCTGACCTTGCGCTCCTGCGCGTCCGCATAGACCACCAGGCGGTCCATTTCCGCGGCGATCTGTGCGGGCAGCGCACGAGGGTCGACTCCGTCGAACTGGCTCGCCAACTACTCCCCCTCGCGCCGTTGCGACAGATGCGCTTGGGGTGAAGCCCCGTGCTCGAGGGGAACGGCATCCGAGACGAGCGCGCCTCCGCTCACCATAGCCTCTCACTGGCGACTTTGTGCGACACGCAACGAGTTTTGGTACGTTCTCGGACGCGCCTTGACCTCGCGCCTGGGCCCGCTCCAGATCCCTGAGCCGACCCTCTCACCGGGAATAGACGCAGACAGACGGCACGAGGCCGGCCGGTTGCGGTGTTTGCAGTCGTCCGCAACCGGCGGTCTCCGTGACGAGGATGGGCGGCTAGCTGACGTTGTTGCGCACGATCGCGTAGTGCCCGTTCTCTTTGACCAGTGTCTCGATCTCGGGTATGTGGTGACCCGGCAGCACCGCGAAATAGCCCGACGTTCTTCCTCGAGCCAGTAAGTCCACATGCCTTTGTCTGCATACGGGGCCTCGTTGTCGAGCAGCAGGAGGCCACCGGGCTCGAGGTGCGGACCGGTCACGTTGAACTCTGCCCACCACCTGGCGACGATCCCGTGATGCCAGGTCTGCGGCTGCTCTTCCCCGCCGGTCATCTCACGACGAGCGTAATTGGACGCGCACACGAGTCGCGAGCAAGTTCTTCCACCGGCGCGGGTCTGACTCAACGGAGCCCTGCGCGCTTCGACTGTGGTGGCCGGCCCACCGCCGGCTGGAGCCGCGCCGGGCTCCGTTTCTGGCCTAGCCCGAGAAGCGACCGATGAAGATCGTGACCTGCGAGCCGCCTGGGATGCTCGAGTTCGCACGCGGCTGCTGCTCGACGACGAGGCCGTCCTTGGACTGGTCGGCCGTCGGGCGGTTCAGCACCGCAACCTTGAAGCCGGCGTCGCGCAGCGTCTGGGCGGCTGTTGCCTGATCTTGGCCGACGACGTTCGGCACGGCCGCGTTGGGCTGGGGGTTCGGCCCGGTCGACACGTTGACCCGCACGCGCGCGCCGGGGCGTAGCGAGGTGCCGGACCTCGGCGACTGCGAGACGACCCGGTCCGCCGACTGGCTCGAGCGCACGTAGACGACGGTTGGGCGCAGGCCGAGCACGTTGAGGCGCCGAAGCGCCGGCGTCTGTGCAAGCCCGACGACACGCGGCACGCGCACGGGTGCGGCAGTGGTCGTCGTGGCCCCTGTCGTTGTCGCGGTGGTCGTCGTCGTAGTTGTTGCGGTCGTCGTGGGCTGGCCGGTCCCAGTCGAGACGTTCACCGTCACCTCGGCGCCCTTGTCGACCTCCTTCCCCGCAGGAGGCTTCTGGCCGACGACGGTCCCGGCAGGTTGAGCGGACGGGACGTTCTGCAGCACGGGCTTCAGACCGAGGGCCGTCAATGCCTGCACGGCGGCGCCCTGGGTCTGACCGACGACTCGAGGAACGACGACGGGCTTGGCGCCGCTCGAGACGTTCAATGTCACCGTTGTGCCACGGACGGCGGTCAACCCGGCGGCGGGATCCTGGTCGAGGACGACGCCTTTCGGTTTGCTGGAGGCCACTCGCTTGACCTCGGCCTTGAAGCCGAGCGCTTGCAACTTCCGCTGGGCGTCTGCCAGCGGTAACGCTGTGACGTCGGGGACGGCGAGCCGCCCGCTCGAGACGAAGATCGTCACCGTCTGACCCTTGCCGAGCTGCGTGCCGGCCCCGGGCCTCTCTGCAAAGACGACACCCTGCGGGCGGTTGCTCTGGCCAGGACGCGGAAGTGCCTCGAGGCCGCGGTCGCGGATGCGGATCTCCGCCTGCTGCTCGCGCAGCCCGATCACGTTGGGGACGACAGCCTTGTCGTCTTTCCGGCTGAGGAAGTACCAGGCCAGCAAGCCACCGGCCACAAGCAGCAGCAGAAGGAGCAGCCAGAGCCACCAGTAGCGGTCCGGCGGCGGACCTACGGGCTCGGCGACTTCTTCTTCCGCAACCGCTGCCGACGGCAGCAACCTGCGGACCATCTCGTCGATGCGACTCGCACGGGCGCGACGTCCGCGTGCTCGATCGATCCAGGCGAGCCACGCCGCCTGCCGGTCTGGTGGCAACGCGGCAAAACGGGAGCCCGCCTCGGGAACGCGATCGAGCGCGGCGGCTACGTCAGGTGGAAGCTCTCGGCGGGAAGCCATCGCGTCGTGTTGCCCCGAGTGGCGACTTTTAATCCGTGTCCAACCGGCAGACTTCAGGGGTGCTCGCCGTCGCGCCGCCCCCGCTCATCTGCCTGGACCCAGGTCATGGCACGCTTGCCGCCGTCGGCCGGCAGACGGAGCCGATCGGCCCGGGCTCCTCGCAGGTCAAGATCAAAGACGGCGGTGGCACTCCGGGCGAGGCGCCCGTCGCGCTGGCGATCGCCCTCCGAACTCGTGCGCTGCTCGAGCAAGAGGGGTACCGCGTGGTGATGACGCGCGCCGGCCGGAACTACGCGGGAGGAAACATCGAGCGGGCGCGTTTCTGCAACGTGCGACACGCGGCGCTGATGATCCGCATCCACGCCGACGGCGCTACGGACTCATCACTCAACGGCGTCAAGACACTCGTGCCCGCGCTTCGCCGCGGGTGGACGGATGACATCTACGCCTCCAGCGTGCGCGCCGCCCGCAAGGTGCAGGCGGCGGTTGTCCGGCAGACAGGTGCGCGCAACCTCGGGCTCGTGCAGCGCTCCGACCTCACGGGATTCAACTGGGCGAACGTGCCGGCGATCCTCGTCGAGTGCGGATTCATGACGAATCCCACCGAACGGCGACTCCTGCAGTCACCGCCGTACCAACTGAGGATCGCGCGCGGTCTCGTTGCCGGCGCGAAAGCATTCGCGCCGCGTTAGGCGGCGCAGTCGGCGCAGGCGCCGGTGAGCACGACTTCGTGCTCTTCCACCGAATAGCCCAGGCCGCCGGCGACCTTGTCGATCGCGCGCTCAAGCCGAACGTCACTGAACGCCTCCACCTTCCCGCAGTCGCGACAGACGAGGTGGTGGTGATGGTCGCCGTCGGGCCGCGCCGGCTCGTACCGCGCAATCGCGTCGCCCGCGTCGATTCGCTTGACCAGCCTGAGATCGGCGAGCGTCTCGAGGGCGCGATAGACGGAGGCGATCCCGACCGGCCGCCGGGCCCGCCGCAGGCTGTCGAAGATCTCCTGCGCGCTCATGCAGCAGTTCTGGCGGCCCAAGAGCTCCACGACGGCACGTCGTGCCCCGCCGCTCCGAAAGCCGGCACCTTCGAGTGCTTCGAGCGCATGACTGGTCCAGGTCACGTGCGCAGTGTATCGTCCGAAAGATGATTTCGAGAATAGTTCTCATTCTTGTCTTGGCCGGAATCCTCGCAGGCTGCGGGTCAAGCAGCTCCGGCGGACAGAAGACTGTGGTCGCGGCGTTCTATCCCCTCGCCTATGCGGCGGAGCGAATCGGCGGAGCGGCATTCGACGTCCGGAACCTGACGCCGCCGGGAGCGGAGCCTCACGACCTGGAGCTGACACCCCGTGAGGTCGCGCGAATCCAGGACGCAAGCGTCGTGCTCTACCTGAGCCACGGCTTCCAGCCGGCGGTCAGCAAGGCGGTGGAGCAGGCGCGCGGCAAGAAGGTGGACATCCTCGCCGGCTTGCCGCTACGCGCTGCCGAAGAGGCGGGGTTGACCGCGGACCCGCACGTGTGGCTCGATCCGATCCTCTTCGCGCGCGTGGCAAAGAGGATCGGCGCGGCGCTGAACCGCCCGTCGGCGTCGTTGGTGGCCGACCTGCACTCACTCGACAGCGAATACCGACAAGGGTTGCGCAACTGCAAGCGGCACGAGATCGTCACGAGCCACGCAGCGTTCGGCTACCTCGCATCCCGCTATGGGCTCGAGCAGGTCTCGATCACCGGGCTCGCTCCGGAATCCGAGCCGACACCGAAGCAGCTCGCGCACGTGATCCAGATCGTGCGGCGGACGCACGCGACCACCGTGTTCTTCGAGACGCTCGTGTCGCCCCGTCTGGCCGACACGGTCGCGCGCGAGGTCGGAGCGCGCACCGCAGTGCTCGATCCGATCGAGGGTCTGACGCCGGCGGAGCAAGAGCGCGGTGACGACTATTTGACGCTCATGCGCCGCAATCTCGGGGCACTCAGGAAGGCGCTCGCTTGCCCCTAGCGCTTCGACTCCAGGGTGTTTCCTTCGCCTACGGGCATGCACCTCCAGTCCTGCGGGACGTCGAGCTCGAGGTGCAGCGTGGCGAGTTCGTAGCGATCGCCGGGCCGAACGGTGGCGGCAAGACGACGCTCGTCCGGCTCGTGGTCGGGCTGGAGGAGCCGACGTCCGGACGCGTCGAGCTGCTCGTGCGCAAAGTCGGCTACCTCCCTCAGCGCGCGCAGGCGGGGATCGATGCACCGGTCACGGTCCGCGAGCTCGTCACCACGGGCCGCGCGTCACGAACACGGCTGGTCGGACCGCTCTCCGGCGCCGACAAGGATGCTGTGCGCGAGGCGATCGAGCGCGTTGCGCTCATGCCCCAGGCCGATCGCCGGCTGTCGACGCTCTCCGGCGGCCAGCAGCAGCGCGCCTTCATCGCGAAAGCCCTCGCCGGCGAACCCGAGCTCCTGGTGCTCGACGAACCGACGACCGGGGTCGACGTCGAGGCTCAGGACGCAATCGCCGCGTTGCTCCAGAAGCTGCGCACCGAGCTGGAGATGACGATCCTCTACGTCTCGCATGAATTCGGGGCGGTGGAGCGCTTCGTCGAGCGGATCGTGCTCGTCCGTGGCGGCATCGTCTTCGACGGGCCTCCTGCGGCCCTGCCCGGTGTCTGGCACGACCCGTCGCACGTCCATGCTTGACCTCGAGTTCATGCGGCTCGCGTTCGGCGCGGGCATCGTCGTCGGGTTGCTCGCACCGGCGGTCGGCTTCTTCCTCGTGCAGCGCCGTCTCAGCCTGGTCGGTGACGGCATCGGCCACGTCGCTTTCGCCGGTGTCGCGCTCGGCTACCTGCTCAACCTGCCGCTCGTGCTGACCGCGCTCGTGGTGTCGGTGGCAGGAGGCCTGTCGATCGAGTGGATCCGTGCACGCCGGCAAACGGCGGGCGACCAGGCCCTTGCTCTGATCTTCTACACGGGGATCGCGGGCGGCGTCGTGCTCGTGTCTGCAGCAGGCGCGCTCAACGTGAACCTCTTTCAGTTTCTGTTCGGATCGATCCTGACCGTGACGCGAGGCGATCTCGCCGTGATCGCCGCCCTCGGCGCCTGCGCGCTGACGGCGATCGCGCTGCTCTACCGTCCGCTCGTCGCGGTCGTCGTCGATGAGGAAGGCGCGCGTGTCGCCGGGCTGCCGGTCTCTGCGCTCAACGCTCTGACCGTCGCGCTCGCCGCCGTGACGATCGCGCTGTCGATGCGCATCGTCGGGATCCTGTTGATCGCCGCGCTGATGGTGCTGCCCGTGATCGCTGCGTCGCGAATCGCGTGGAGCATGCGCTCGACGATGCTGCTCGGCATGGGCATCGGGCTCGGCTCCGTGCTGGCGGGGATCACGATCGCCTACTACGCGGATCTTCCCCCCGGCGGGACGACGGTCCTCGTCGCCGCAGCGGCCGTCCTCATCAGCGAATTCTGGTCGGTGCTGCGGAGCTAGCGATCTCTGCGCATGCGCTCGACCGTTGCACGGCCGGCGTCGTGGACGGCGCGGCGCCTCGACTCGGGATCCTCGGGTGCGGGCTCGGCGCGATCGACCGTCACCTCTACAGCCTCGAACTCGTCGCGTTCCCCGACGATCGACCGGGATTCGGCGAGCTTGCGGCGTAGCTCCTCCGCGCGCGGGTCGGGCCCTGAGGGTACTTCGCGGCGGCGGCGCAGGAAGCCGAACACCGCGAACCCGCCGAACAACCACGCGAGCGGGTGCTTCATCGCGGCGATGCTACACTGGCCGCCTTCCTGCCTTGCCATCGCGCTTCCTTTCCCGAGTGGCGCCAGCCGGTGAGGCCGATTCAGACCAAAGGAAGGGAGTCTCGGGAACAATGGTTGCGTACGAAATTTTGCTCATGCTCGATCCGGACCTGCCCGAAGGGCGGCAGGAGGAGATCATCAAACGCGCGCGTGAGCTCGTCGAGAAGGCGAACGGGAAGTGGGTTCGGCACGACGTCTGGGGACGGCGCCGGCTGGCCTACGAGATCGCCCACAAGGGCGAGGGCTCGTACCACCTCCTGAACTTCGACGCCGACGCGGAGACGCTCGCGGAGCTGTCGCGCATCCTCCGCATCACCGACGGGGTCATGCGGCACCTTGCGGTTCGCCGAGTCGAAGGAACGGCCGGAGCACCGCCCCCGCCGGAGCCGGAAGCGGTCTCCCGGTCCGTCCCCGAGCCCACCTATGCTGAAGCGAACACCAGTTCGGAAGAGGAGTAGAACATGGCTGGAGACATCAACCGCGTCACCATCGTTGGACGACTGACCCGCGATCCCGAACTTGCTCATCTGCCGTCCGGGACGGCTGTGCTCAAGTTGGGCGTCGCGGTCAACGGTCGACAGAAGGACGAAGCCGGCAACTGGACCGACAAGCCGAACTTCTTCGACGTCAAAGTGTTCGGCAACCAGGCAGACGCTCTCAACAACCATCTGGCCAAGGGCCGGCGCGTTGGAGTGGACGGCCGCCTCGATTGGTCCTCCTGGGAAGCGCAGGACGGCACGAAGCGGTCGAAGGTCGAGATCGTCGCTCAGTCCGTGCAGTTCCTCGACAGTCGCGGAGACACCGGGGGCGGCGGCGGTGACGGCGAGCGCCAGTTCGTCCCGGCTGCGGCAACGGCCGGCAACGAGGACTTCTCTGCCTCTGCTTCGGCAGACGACGACATTCCGTTCTGATGCCGCCGCGCGGAGGAGGAGAAAAGCGCGACAAGGACCGGCAGCCCGGCCGCAAGCGTCCGGGCCAGTCGTCCGGTCCGATCCGGCGGAAGTCGTGCTTCTTCTGCAAGGACAAGGTCGACGAGATCGACTACAAGAACGTGAACCAGCTGCGCCGGTACATCTCGGAGCGGGGCAAGATCCGTTCGCGGCGCATCAGCGGCGCGTGCAGGCGGCATCAGCGGCAGGTGGCCGTCGCCGTCAAGCGTGCACGTGAGATGGCGCTCTTGCCTTACGTTTCTGAAGGCCGGGAGGGTCGTTAGTTGGAGGTCATTCTCCGTTCGGATGTCGACAAGGTCGGTCTCCGTGGTGAGGTCGTGAACGTCGCGCGTGGCTACGCGCGTAACTTCCTCTTCCCGCGCGGCCTCGCCGATGCGGCAACACCGGCGCGTGTCGCGGAGGTGCGCAAGGTCGAAGAGCGACGTGCAAAGAACGAGGCGAAGACGTTCGAGGACGCACAGTCGGTCGCGGAGCGCCTCGGGCAGGTCGAGCTCAGATTCGACGTGAAGGCCGGGCCCACCGGCTCGCTGTTCGGGTCGGTCACGCCGACAGACATCGCCGACCAGTTGTGGGAGAAGCACAAGGTCCGCGTCGACCGGCGCAAGATCGGCGGCGACGCGCTCAAGCGGATCGGGCGGTTCCAGGTCCCGATCGAGCTGTTCCAGGATGTCACCGTCGAGGTGCGCACCCTGGTCGTGCCCGAGGGAGGCGAGCTACCGCCCGAGGAAGAGCTCGAGGCGCTGGCAGCAGCAGAGGAAGCCGCGCAGGCTCCGCCCGAGGAGCAGGAGAAGCACGAGTTGACTCTCGACGAGCTCGATGCGGCCGCTCTCGCGCAGGAAGCTCAGCTGGTCGCGGCCGGCGAACTGCAGCCGTCACGGGCCGACGTCGAGGGCGAACTACAAGAGGACGACTTCGACCGCGCCGTCGACGCGGGCAGCTCCGAAGAGCAGAGCTAGCCGCCCCACATCGCCACGGCTGCGCGGCGCGTCGTCTCGAAGAGGAGGCGAAGCCGGCGGCCGTCGACGGCATAGACACCCGAACCGCCGTGGTACGTGCCGCCGCAGACACCAGTTGGAAAGTGGAGGAGTGCTCGGCCGTCACTTGTCCAGCCGAGCGCGATGGAATTGTCGGCGGCGCCGCCGGGACGCCGCACGCTCCCAGTCCGCCGAGTAACGAGGAAGACCTGCGGCGTTTCACACTCGGCCGACCACTGCCCGAGCAGCGTCCGACCGTCGGGCGAGAGGCGAACCCCGGCCCAGTGACCCGCCGGAGGGATGTTCGGCGCAGGTGCCTTGACTGGAGCGCGCACGATGGTCTTCCCACCGGCCAGCTCGACGATCGCTTGCGGCGCCTTCGAGCGAGAGCGCGCACCGCCGCAGAGCAGAATCCACCGCGGTCGATGTCCGCTTCCGACCGTGCACAAGGGCGGGACGTTGAAGAACGTGCCCGTGCGGAGGTCGAGCGCACGGCCGCCCGCCGTCACGACATCGCGTCCCTCGCTGACGAACGGGAGCTCCCGCGGCGCGCTTTTCAGCAAAATGCGACCGCGCCGGCGCACCAACCAGGTGCGCGTGCGTGCGACGAACGACACCGTCGCGCCTCCGTGCAGTGCCTGCCCATCGGGGGCCGATGCGAAGCGTCGCCCCGTCCGGTCGAGGCGCCAAAACCGTCCGCGCGAATCAGTGAACCGCGGCATGCCGGCGCCAAAGGTGTTCTCAGACGCAAAACGGAAGCCCTCAATTCGGCCAAGGACTCGGCCTTGCAGGTCGACGAATGCCAGGGACGCGCCGCTCGATACGGCGAACCCCCGCGCTGGGAGCGTCGGCAGATGTTGAGGGTCGAGGGTCGGGGTTGCGGGGGCTGCAACCGCTGCAGCTGCGATCAGGACGCCGACCGAAGCGATCATGTCCACAATCTTGCCCCTGTCGTGATGCGGCGTCCACGCCTTTCTGTGGAAAGCCTGGGTACAACGATTCACAGGGCTTTCCACGCCCTGTGGACTTGCGGAAAAAGTTCCCGCTCGTAGCGGTCGAACCATCAACAGGCTCCGTCCGAACCGTATGGGAACATGTGTTCTTTTACGCTGCAAACAACCCGAAAAGGCCATGTCGAAAACTCACCTTCCCACAGATGGAAACACGCGCACCGGGGTGGTTCACTCCGAGCGCGTGACACCTGTCGCCCAGCTCGCAGAAGCCGCTCCGATTGCGCCACCCCAGAACCTCGAGGCCGAGGAGTCGGTCCTCGGGGCGATGCTGCTCTCCCCGGGCGCGATCGGAGCGGTCAGCGAAGTCATGGATGCCTCCGACTTCTACCGGGAGAGCCACGCGAAGATCTATCGCGCAGGCCTCGCGCTTTATGCGAAAGGCGAACCGGTCGACGCGATCACGCTCGTCGACGAGCTCGAGGAACGCGGCGAGCTCGAGGCGGTCGGCGGTCGGGTTCGGATGCACGAGCTGGCGGCGCTCGTGCCGGCGACCGCAAACGCGGCGCACTACGCGCGCATCGTCCGCGAGATGGCGACGCTGCGCGGGCTCATCGCCGCGGGACAGCAGATCGCTCAGCTCGGCTGGGAACGCCCCGGCGAGACACAGATCCTCGTCGACCGTGCCGAGCAGGTCGTCTTCGAGCTCTCGCAGAGCCGCGTCTCCACCGAGTTCAGCCACATCGAGGAACTGCTCAAGGAGAGCTTCGAACGCATCACCGCCCTGTACGAAGCAGGCGCCGATGTCACCGGGGCTCCTTCCGGTTTCCGCGATCTCGATCGGCTGACCTCCGGGTTCCAACCCGGCAACCTCATCATCATCGCCGCGCGCCCGAGCATGGGGAAATCGGCGCTCGGTCTTTGCGTGGCGGCGAACCTCGCGCTGCGGCACGAGGTCCCGGTCGCGCTCTTCACGCTCGAAATGTCGAAGTCGGAGGTGACGCAGCGGCTCCTGTGCAGCGAGGCGAAGGTCGAGTCGCAGCGGCTGCGCACCGGCAAGCTCGCGCAGGACGATTGGCCCCGCCTCGTCGCGGCCGGCGACAAGCTGATGAAGGCGCCGATCTACGTCGACGACACGGGCTCGATCACGATGATGGAGATCCGCTCCAAAGCGCGGCGGCTGAAGACACGCGAGCCGAACCTCGGGCTCATCATTGTCGACTACTTGCAGCTGATGACCTCGGGGACGAGC
>Ga0210382_10000845_pt1 | contig 10441 bp, 7 predicted proteins | sample PLMedo_FD_155452 | JGI IMG/M metagenome (GOLD analysis project Ga0210382, IMG submission 155452) | Groundwater sediment microbial communities from an aquifer in East River, Colorado, USA - PLM0_60_coex redo | ecosystem: Environmental > Terrestrial > Soil > Riparian zone | place: USA: East River...
CCGCGGGCCTGGGCAGCCCCGCAATCGTGTGGCAGGCGATGCACGCCCCTCGGGAAAAGGCCTGCTGGCCTTGTTCGGCAGGCGACCCGCGCGCAGGGACCACCGCGTCGGCCTTCTGCCGGGCCGCCCACGCGGCGAACGCGGAGTCGGACTCGACGAACACACGCAGCCGCATGTTGGCGTGCGACGCGCCGCAGAACTCGGCGCACTGGCCGGCGACTTCGCCGAGCGAATCCGCCGTGAAGGCGATGCGCGTGACCCGCCCCGGTGTGAGGTCGCGCTTCCCTCCCAGGCCCGGCGCCCAGAAACTATGAATCACGTCGGCCGAGGTCATTTCGAGCTCGATCGGCCTGCCGAGCGGGAGGTGCATCTCGTTCGCGGTCACGATCCCGAGTTCAGGGTAGCGGTACTCCCACCACCACTGGTGCCCGATGACGTCGATCCGCAGCGCCCCGGCGGGCGCGCGCGCGGCCGTCGCGAAAATCGTGCGCATCGTGGGCACGGCGATGAAGACGAGGATCAGCGCCGGCGCCAGCGTCCAGCCGATCTCGAGCGCGGTGTGGCCGTGCAGCCTCGAGGGCGGGCCGCCGCCCTTCCGCTGCCGGTACCGGATGATCACAAACAGCAGCAGCCCTTCGACGATCGCGAAGACGACGACCGCCCACCAGAAAATGCTGGTGAAGAGGGTATCGACTTGGGCACCCAAGTTGGAACGAGGCGCCAGCGTGCTTTGGGGGAAGGGTCCGCCGCAGCCGGCGACGGCGAGCAAAATGACGGCGAGGAGCCTCGGTGTCGGTCGCATGAGCGAAGGCCCCAGAAAGTAGGTTATCTTGGGCCGCTATGGAAGAGTTGTCCGGCCGCCTGCAAGCCGCCCTCGGGGCGGCCTATCGCGTCGAGCGGGAGCTGGGCGGCGGCGGGATGAGCCGCGTCTTCCTCGCCGAGGAGACGCGGCTCGCCCGCCGCGTCGTCGTGAAGGTGCTGCCGCCCGAGCTGGCGGCGGAGATCAGCGTCGACCGCTTCAACCGCGAGATTCAGCTCTCGGCATCGCTGCAACACCCGCACATCGTCCCGCTGCTCGCGGCGGGTGGCTCGGCGGACGTTCTCTACTACACGATGCCCTTCGTCGAGGGCGAGGCGTTGCGCACACGCCTCGCGCGCGAGGGCGAGCTGCCGGTTCGCGATGCCGTCCGCATCCTCAAGGACGTCGCCGACGCCCTCGCCTACGCCCACGCGCGCGGGATCGTGCACCGCGACATCAAGCCCGACAACGTCCTCCTCTCCGGAAACCACGCCGTCGTCGCCGACTTCGGCGTGGCGAAGGCCGTGAGTCAGGCGAAAGGACAGAGCGGCTTGACGTCGGTGGGCGTGGCGCTCGGTACGCCGGCGTACATGGCCCCCGAGCAGGCCGCCGGCGATCCTAACATCGACCATCGCGCGGACATCTACGCCTTCGGCGCGATGGCGTACGAGATGCTGGGGGGCCGGCCGCCCTTCACGGGACTCTCTCCGCATCAGATGCTCGCGGCGCACATCACGGAGCCAGTCCCGCCGCTCACGGACGCGCGTCCCAGCGTCCCGCCGGCCCTGGCCGAGCTGGTGATGCGCTGTCTCGAGAAGAATCCGCCCGACCGACCGCAAACCGCCGCGGAGATCTACCAGGTGCTCGAGTCGCTCGCGACGACGAGCGGCTCGGCGACGGTGACGTCGGCGCGTGCCACGCTGCGGCATGTGCTGCGCCGACCGCGGAACCGGCGGATGGGCGTGGGCGTCCTGCTCGCGTTCGTGGTCGCCGGGGGATGGCTGGCGCTCAGGTCCGGCGGCGGTGCGGTGCTCGATCCGAACCGCGTGGCGGTCGCGCCGTTCGACGTGCTGGGCGGAGGTCCTGAGCTGGCGTTGTGGCACGAAGGCCTGGTGGACGTGCTGTCGCGGAGTCTCGACGGCGCCGGTCCACTGCGCTCGGCATCGCCGACGCTGATCGTGCGCCGCTGGAGCGGGCGCGCCGATGCGGCGTCCGCACAGGCTCTCGGCCGCGCCACCGGCGCCGGGACAGTCGTCTTCGGCGGCCTCGTGCAGGCCGGCGGCGACTCGGTACGCCTCACCGCCACCGTGCTGAACGTCGCGGATGCCGCGTCGCTGGGCGAGATCGAGCTGCGCGAAGCGTCCGATCGCATGGACCAGCTGGTCGACTCGCTCACGGTGCGGGTGCTGCGCGAGCTGGGACGGACCCGCGCCATCGGGTTGGTGCGGAGCTCGTCGCTGGGATCGCCGTCGCTGCCGGCCCTCAAGGCGTTCCTGCAGGGCGAGCAATTCCTGCGGCGGTCGGAGTGGGACTCGGCGCTCGCGTACCATCAGCGGGCGATCGGTCTCGACAGCGGCTTTGCGCTCGCGTGGAGCCATGCGGGAATGGCGGCGGGATGGCAGCACGCCGCGAACGACTCGTTGTCGCGCACTTACAAACTGCGCGCGGGCGTCTTGAATCACGGCCTCGCACCGCGCGAGAGCCTCGTGGTGGCATCCGAGTCGCTCGCGGCGGTCGTCTACGCTGGCCCAGGGCCCATCGGCGGGCGGTGGTGGACATACGGCCGCCGGTTCGTCGCGACGCTGGAGGAGGCGGTGCGCCGCTACCCCAACGACCCCGAGCTGTGGTACATGCTGGGAGACGCTCGATTCCACGCGGGCGGCCTCGCGGGGGAGCCGTCCCGCAACGCGCTCGACGCGTTCGATCGGTCGATCGCGCTCGACTCCGCGTTCACGCCGTCGTACGTGCACGCGGTCCCATTGGGCCTCGAGCTGAACGGCACGGAGTCGGGCCGCCGCTATGCCAAGGCGTTCCTGGCCGCGGGTGGCATGGGCCAGTACGCGCAGAGCACCGCGCTGGTGCTGCGGGTGATCGATCCCGCCACGCGCGCCGCCGCGATCAGGTACCTCGCCGACAGCGCCGACGTGCACATGTTTCAGACGGTATGGCTCGCGATGAACCGCTGGACCGACTCCGCCGAGGCGGGCGTGACGCTGATGCGCGCCCGCGCCGCCGCGGAGCAGGCAGCCGGCAAGCCATCCAACTTGTCGGTGTTCGCCCTACCCGTGGCGCTCTCGGCACGTGGCCATTTCCGCGAGGCGTACCCGCGCACCACCTTCCCCGCCCTCCTGGCGCAGTTCGCCCTGGTCGGCGGGCTTCCCCCGGACAGTGCGCTCCGGCTCGCGCGCGCTTGGGCCTCGAGTCGCGGCCAGGAGATTCTGTACGCCGCGCCGCTGTTCGCCGCGCAGCACGACACGGCGGGTCTGGTGAACCTGACACGCAATCTGGACGCGATGCGCCAGCGCCCGCTCCCGCCCACTGCACCCCCGATCGCGCGGGACGTCTTCGGCTACCTGACGGCAGCGAGCCACGCCTTCCTGGCTCTGGCGCGGGGGGATAGTACTGAGGCGCTCCGGTTGTTTGATGCGCTCCCCGACACAGCGTGTTTCGGCGCGTGTACGATCGACGACCTCGTGCACGTGCAGCTGCTCGCCGCGCGCGGGCGATTCGCCGACGCGCGGAGGCGCCTCGAACGGCCGCCCGTTGGGTTCTCGCCGGGGTTGCTGCCGATCGAGGTGTTGCGCGGGCTCGAGCGCGGCCGCGTCTACGAGCGCCTCGGCGACCGGGAGGGCGCGATCGCGGGGTACAGCCTGGTGGTGGACGCGTGGCGCAACGCCGACCCCGAGCTGAAGACCTACGTGGACGAGGCGCGCGCCGCATTGGCGCGCCTGGGCGGGGAGAAACGGCCGAGCTGATTGGTTAGATTCGGGGCCTCGCGACCGTGGCGGAACTGGCAGACGCGCCAGCCTTAGGAGCTGGTGGGGCAACCCGTGGGGGTTCGAGTCCCTCCGGTCGCATCCCCTTCCCCCCGGGTTAGATTCCAGACCGAATGGCAGACATCCAGATCACCAAGACCCACGCCGAGCCCGGGGAAACCTCCCTCGCCGTCAGCGTCCCGCCCGAGAGCGTGCGCGCCGCCGAGGAGCGGGCGACGCGCGCCTACCAGCAACGCGCCCGGCTTCCCGGCTTCCGCCAGGGGAAGGCCCCCGCCGCGGTGGTCCGGAAGAAGTTTGCCGAAGACATCCGCCAGCAGGCGCTGCAGGAGCTGGTGCAGGAGAGTTGGCGCGCCGCCGTCGAGCAGGAGCAGCTCAAGCCGATCGCCGACCCGCACATTCACAACCTCAAGTGGGAAGAAGGGTCGCCCGTCACCTTCGAGCTGCACGTCGAAGTGAAGCCTGACCTGAAGCTCGACCGGCTGGGCGGCTTCCGGCTGACTCGTCCGGTGCCGGCCGTGACGGAAGCCCAAGTCGACGCGCAGCTCAACGAGCTGCGTGGGCAGCGAGCGCCGTGGACGCCGGTCGCGGACGAGAAGCCGAAGCCCAAGGACCTGGTGCACGTCACGATCGCGACGCGCGAAGGCACTGCGATCAAGGATCCCCAACCCTACCAGCTCGTGCTGGGCGAGGGCCGCGCGATCCCGGAAGTCGAAGAGCGCATCATGAGCCTGATGCCGGGGGAGATGGCGGATGCCATCGTGCGTTTCCCCGACGACTTCGCCGAGGAAGCGAAGCGCGGCCAAACGCGGGACGTCCGGATCACCCTGCACGAGGTGAAACGGCAAACGCTCGCCGAGCTGGACGACGCGTTCGCGCGCGAGGTGGGAGACTTCGAATCGCTCGCGGCCCTGCGGCAGGCCGTCACCGAGGATCTCCGCAAGGAGGCGGAGCGCGATGCCGACGCGAAGCTGCGCGCCGAGCTGATCGAGCAGATCGTGTCGGCCAACGCCGTGACGGCCCCGCGGCCGCTCGTCGAGCGCGCGCTGTACGTGTACGCGCAGGCATACGGTGTGCCGGAAGAGCGGTGGCCCACGTTCGCGGAAGAGTTCCGTCCGGTGGCCGAGGCGCAGGTGCGGCGCGACCTGGTGCTCGACCACGTGATGGAGGCGCAGCAGCTGCGGGCAACCGAAGCCGAGCTGGACCAGCGCATTCAAGAGCTCGCCGAGCGGCGCGGCATGCCGCCGGCCCAGCTCTATGCGTCGTTGGAGAAGGCCAAGCGGCTCCGTGACGTCGAGCGGAGCATCACCGAGGAGAAGGTGTTCAATTACCTCCTCTCGCAGTCCACCGTGGAGCAGCCGTGAGCAAAAGCCAGATCTATCCGCCCTACATCATCGAGCGCTCGAGCCGGGGCGAGCGGACCTACGACATCTTCAGTCGTCTCCTCATGGATCGCATCGTGTTCCTCGGCACGGCGATCAACGACGACGTCTCGAACATCATCATCGCGCAGCTGCTGTTTCTCGACGCCGACAATCCCGAGCGCGACATTTACCTGTACGTCAATTCGCCGGGCGGGCTGGTCTCGTCGGGGATGGCGATCTACGACACGATGCAGTTCCTGCGCGCCCCGGTAAACACGATCTGCATGGGCATGGCGGCGTCAATGGGGTCGTTCCTGCTCACCGCGGGCCGCAAGGGGAAGCGCTCAGCGCTGCCGCACGCCCGCATCATGATGCACCAGCCGTCGGGCGGCACGCAGGGCACCGCGTCCGACATCGAGATCCAGGCGCGCGAGATTTTGTACCTGCGCGGCAAGCTCAACGAATTGTACGCCAAACACACCGGGAAGGCCGTCGAACAGATCGAAAAGGACATGGATCGCGACCGCTTCATGTCCGCCGAAGAAGCGAAGGAATACGGCCTCATCGACCACGTCATCTCCAACTTCCAGGAGATGGGCGACGGCAAGAAGGCCAAGTGATCCCTTGCGCCGGCCGGATCAGCTTCCCATACTAGGACGACATGTCTCACGATAAGCACCTCCGCTGCTCGTTCTGCGGCAAGTCCAAGGATTCGGTCCGGAAATTCATTTCCGGGCCCTCCGTGTACATCTGCAACGAGTGCATCGCGCTGTGTAACGAGATTCTGGCGGAGGATGAAGAGCGCGAAGTCGCGGAAGCCATCACGCAGGTCCCCACGCCACAGGAAATCAAGGACGTGCTGGACCAGTACGTGATCGGGCAGGAGCGGGCCAAGAAGACCCTCGCCGTCGCGGTCTACAATCACTACAAGCGGATCAATTCCCACTCGGGCCGTGAGAACGAGGTCGAGCTCGACAAGAGCAACATCCTGCTGATCGGCCCGACCGGCGTGGGGAAGACGCTGCTCGCGCAGACGCTCGCCCGCATCCTCGACGTGCCGTTCACGATCGCCGACGCGACGACGCTCACCGAGGCGGGGTACGTCGGCGAGGATGTCGAGAACATCCTGGTGCGCCTCCTGCAGTCAGCGGACTTCAACGTCTCGGAAGCCGAGCGCGGCATCGTCTACATCGACGAGATCGACAAGATCGCCCGCAAGTCGGAGAACCCGAGTATCACGCGCGACGTCTCGGGCGAAGGCGTCCAGCAAGCGCTGCTCAAGATCCTCGAAGGCACGGTAGCGAGCGTGCCGCCCCAGGGCGGCCGCAAGCACCCGCAGCAGGAATACATCCAGGTCAACACCAAGGACATCCTCTTCATCTGCGGCGGCGCGTTCGACGGCCTCGAGAAGATCATCGAGTCGCGCACCGGCCGCCGCCAGATCGGCTTCACCAAGGAAGAAGTCGCCGAGGGGATGGCCGAGAAGCTGAAGAAGAACCCGTTCGTCGACGTGGAGCCGGACGACCTGCTGCGCTACGGCCTGATCCCGGAGCTGGTGGGCCGCCTGCCGGTCACGGTCCCGCTCGACGCGCTCGACGAAGACTCGCTGGTCCGGATCCTGGTCGAGCCGAAGAACGCCCTGGTGAAGCAGTACCAGAAGCTGTTCGAGCTGGAGGACGTGCGCCTCACCATCGAGAAGGAGGCCCTGCGGGCGATCGCCCAAAAGGGCATCAAGCGCGGCACCGGCGCCCGGGGCCTGCGCGCCATTCTCGAGGAGATGATGACCGAGATCATGTTCGAGCTCCCCAGTCGCGACGACGTGCGTGAGGTGGCGATCAACGCCGAATGCGTCACCGCCGGCCGGGCACCCCTCCTCGTGACCGAGCGCCCGCGCCAGAAGAAAGAAGCCTGACCGACGCGATCTTCCGCGGCTCGTTTCCGCGAGCCGACGTTTCCCTCGATCCCCCGCTTCCCGAAGTCGCCTTCGTCGGCCGCGCCAACGCCGGCAAGTCGAGCCTGCTCAACGCGCTCGTGGGCCGGCGCATCGCCAAGACTTCCGGCACGCCAGGCAAGACCCGCGCGCTGAACGTGTTCGCAATCCCAGGGCGAGCCGTCGTAGGGGCGCAGCATGCTGCGCCCCTACACTTCACCTCCGTGTACTTCCTCGACCTGCCCGGGTACGGATACTCGCGCGCGGGCAAGGCCGATCGCATCGCCTTCCGGCGCCTAGTGCGCCACACGCTGGATCGGGAGCGGCTTGCCGGCGTGGTGTGGCTGCTCGACATTCGCCATGAGCCATCCGCGGACGATCTCACGATGCAGGATCTCTTGGCCGAGCGGGAGACGCGCGCGCTTGCGGCCCTCACCAAGGGCGACAAACTTGCGCGGGGCGAGCGCGGGAAGCGCGAGCAGGAGCTGCGCACCACCCTCGGGCTCCCGGAGGATCAGGTCATCGTGACGAGCGCCAAGACGGGCGAGGGGATTCCGGAGCTGCGGGAAGCGATTGGGGCGTTGGTACGGGACGCCACGACGCCATGACGCCACGACGCCACGTTGTTGCATTCGTGTGTCTTGGCGTCCTGGCGTCGTGCAACGCGCTCGTCGCCCAGGACACCGTCCCGCCCGGCTACGGCACGCTCAAGCGCGACGACATCGTCGTGCGGTTCGCCACGGGGACGGTCGAGATCCAATGCCTGCCCCTCGACGAGCAGGTCATTCGCCTCCTCGCCACCGACACGTACCAGTCGCTGACGCAACTCATCAAGGCCCGCGCCGACGACATCGCGGCCGCAGCGGACCGCGCCGGCGTGGACAATCCGACGCTCGTGCTCGTCACCTTCTACGGGCTGGTACCGCAGGCGCGCTTCAACCCGGAAGATCTGAACATCTCGAGCCGGGGGCGCCTGTTCCGCCCCGTCGGCATCGTGCCGCTCTCGCCGACCTGGGGCTCCTACCAGCTTGATGCGCGACAGCAGGCGGTCGCGATCTATCTGTTCGCGGACGGGATCACGTTCCGCGAGTCCCTGTCGATCAGCTATCAGGGACTCACCAACGAGTCTTGGGGGCGCGCCCTGCGCCTGCTCGACCAGGAGCGCTCGCGCGTCCGGGCGCGGGCGCAGGCCGCTCCCCCGCCGGCGCCTTAGCGGTTCGCCTTCAGCAGCTCCGGCGACACCCGCGTCGCCGCCACGACCGGGGGCGTGTTGCGCTGCCCGCGCGGAATCATCCCCGTCAGGTTCGCCAGCTCGAAGGCCGACACCGCCATCACCGTCGACGCCTGCCGCAGATCCCAGTCGATCGCCTTGTCCCAGGTGTCCGACTGAGAGTGGTGCGTGTGGTTGTAGCCCCGGGTGATCTGATTGAAGTTGAACCCGGGCACACCGTAGGGGAGGAACGACAAGTGATCGGTGCCGCCCTTGAAGGCATCGTTCACGGTGTCGGCGTTGAGCTCGCGCACCGGCGCGAGAATCGCCCGCCACAGGCCATATAGCTCGGGCCGGCCCTGCAGCGCCTGCCCGGTGATGGCACCCGCCCCATTGTCGAGCACGATCACCGCTTGAATCGAATCGGCTTCTCCGGCATGCGCCGCGGCATACTTCCGGGATCCGATCAAGCCCTGCTCCTCACCCGTGAAGAGGATAAACCGGATCGTGCGCTTGGGCTTGAGACCCGACTGCGCGATGATGCGCGCGGCTTCGAGCGTCGCCATCGAGCCCGTGCCGTTGTCGGTCGAGCCCGTCCCGAGATCCCAGGAATCGAGGTGGGCGCCCACGATCACGACCTGGCCGGGATGCTCCGTCCCGCGGATCTCGGCGACCGTGTTCCACTGCGGCACCGAGTCCTTCATGTTGAGCGTGTTTTGGATGCTGGCCTGGAGCTGCGGCGTCATGCCGAGCCCGAGCAGGCGGTCGAACATGGCGTATTCCTCGTGCGCCACCACGACCTGGGGAAGCGGCAGCACGCGCGTCGGGGAGCCGCTCATGTTGAGCAGGTCCTGCTCCTTGCCGGCATCGAGCAGGATGCCCAGCGCGCCGGCGTCGCGCAGCAGGTACGGCTGATCGGCGTTGAACTGCTGCTGCCGCACCCGGGCCGCCGAATCGCGGGGGGGGGCCTGCTGGAAAGAACGGAAGAAGTCGCGCTGGCGCTGCGTGTCGGCCGCCGTCATGGCCGGACCGTCGTTGTTCCACACCAGGGACGCCGGCCGCAGCATGACCCACGCGCCTTTGATCTTCGCGCGGGAGGCGGCGAGGCTCTCGGGCGTGCTCGCGTTGATGCGGACCACGGGCCCGGTGACCGGCTTGCCCCCCCCGCCCGTGCCGGGTGCCCACGCCCAGCTCGCCGCGACGACGTCGTGTGTGCGCGGGGCGACGAGCCGCATCCACATCGGTCCTCGCTCCCAGGTCCCGCCGAAATTCCACTGCTCGAGGCGCGCGTCGAGACCGTAGCCTTGGAACTGTTTCATCGTCCAGTCGTTCGCGGCGCGCGTGGCGGCGGAGCCCGTCAGCCGCGGACCGATCACATCGGTCAAGTACTGCAGGTTTTTCATGACCTGGGACTTGTTCATCCCCTGATCGATGAGGGCGGCGACGCCGGCCGTGTCCACGGTGATCCCGGGGACGCCGGTCGAGCGCTGGGCTCCCCCGCCGCCGCCTTGGGCAGCGAGCGGCGAGGCAAGGAGGATGGCGGCGCAAAGGAGACGGTTCACGGTAGGCAACTCCTGTGAATGAAAGCGATGACGAAAAGACCCTCTAGCGTACGCGCGGTCGGCGGAATCCGTTAGGGTCTCGGCACCAGCACCCGCCCCTCCAGGTCCCGGCTCCAACCCACCCGTCCCGAATCGGCGCACACGACGCTGATCCCCGTGAGCGCCCACGCCCCCGCACACCCGAGCCTGAGGAGCGCTGTGGCCCAGGCATCGGCCGCAACGCCGCTCTCCGCGAGCACCGTGACGGAGATGCCCTTCTCGGCGTCCGACGCGGTGCTCGCGGAGCCGCCCTGCAGCTCGACGCTGGCGATCGGCTTGAGCGAGTTCGCAGGATCGGCGATACCGACCGTCCGGCGCGTCCCGCGCGCGCCGACCCACAAGTACTGGCCCCCGAGGTCGAAGAGCGCACTGTCGGCGACGCCGGCGAGAAGCCGGGCGGCGCGGTCCAGCGCTGCACCCTCCTCGAGGTCGGCGGCAGCGAGGGCGACACCCGTGCGTCGCCGGATCTCGCTCCGCAGGGAGTCGAATGCGGGGCGGCCGGGGGGGCCGGGGGGGGCGGGGGGGGCGGGGGGGGAGGGGCGAT
>Ga0210382_10000846_pt1 | contig 10440 bp, 10 predicted proteins | sample PLMedo_FD_155452 | JGI IMG/M metagenome (GOLD analysis project Ga0210382, IMG submission 155452) | Groundwater sediment microbial communities from an aquifer in East River, Colorado, USA - PLM0_60_coex redo | ecosystem: Environmental > Terrestrial > Soil > Riparian zone | place: USA: East...
TCTTCGTCATCGCGAATTCGGCGTGGAAGGCCAGGCCGTCGCGGCTGAACATGAACGGATACGCGCGGACGCCGAGCGCGAAAGCGTCGGCGTTGCCCTGCGTCTTGGGGATCGCAGGATCGCCCTGCTTCGACATTCGCAGCAGCTCGTACCGGCCCTGAACCAGGAGTCGGGGGTTGGCGACGTAGTGCGCCTCGAGCAACGCCGAATTCCAGGCCGGCTTGTCGGCGCCCGGCCCGAGCGCAGCGTCGTCGGACGCATGCGACACCAGCGGGATGAGCTCCAGATTGCCCACCCACAACTGTGCGGTCGCCCCGAACCGGACGAAGGACTTGTTGGCCGAACCGGTGCCGGGAATCGGCGCGCCGCCGGTACTGTCGAAGACGGTCGGCCGGTGACCCACATATCCGAACACGCCGAACCGCTGTGGGCCCAAACCGCTCCCCAGCGCCACGGCGTGGCTCAAGGTGAACATGGCGTCCATGCTTTTGCCGCCCGGCAAGCCCGCCTCACCGTCATCGCCAGTCAACAGCGACACGCTGTAGCGTGTGTAGCTGTTGATCGAGTGACCCGAGAACTCGGCACCGATCTGGTTGTCACCGAAGCCGAAGTTGTTTGCGCTGCCGACGGGCAGGTAGTGGTAGGCGTAGAGGAACCCGCCGTTCGACGACAGCCACGTGAGCCGTTTTTCCCCGAGCAGGTTATCGAGCTCGAACTTGCCGACCTTCACGTTGGCCCACGGCGAGCTGCCCAGATTGTCGAAGCGCACGAACGCCGCCTCGACTCCGGCCGTACCGTCCGCATCCAGCGTCGGCACCAGGCCGAAGGTGATGTCCTTGTACAAGGTGCCGAGCAGCAGGAAATCGATGCCGGAGAGATCGAATCCGGCCTGTGTCAGCGTCTTCCCGGCTGGTGCTGCGTCAGTGATCTGGTTCGTGGTACTCTCGAGGCGCCATTGCGGCGTGGTGCGCATGGCGATGGGCCAGTACCCGTTGGTCTGCCAGATGGGCGAGTCGCGGTCGTTGCCGAGCTGGTACCCGTTGTCTTTGAATCGTTGGCCGAAGGCGTTCAGCTCGGGCCACGCGGTGTGGCAGGCGGAGCACCGCAGTCCGTACTTGCGCGCGAAGGCGGGGATTCGCGTGGCGAGGGCGGCGTAGGCCGCGGTGTAGGACCTCGCGGTTATGCCGCCGCGGTTAGGCACCATGGCGGCGCAAAGCAGCGTCGCCAGCGGTGCAGCGGCCTTCAGAAACCGCCTGACCATGTGAGACCTCCCCTGGTTGGAGAGACCCTGCGTGTTCACGCTTGGTGACAAGCTTCGAGGGACATCTATGGCGGGGGTCGCGGGTTGTCAAATACCACCTAGTCTTCGCCGGCGCGTCGGTGGTGCTTCTCGCGCCTGCGATACGCCTTTTTGGAACGGTGGATTTTGTGCGATGGGGTCTTCAAGCGCCCTTTCACCGGCGCGTTCGGGTTCGGCACACGCACGACGACTTTTTTCTTCTCCCGCTTCCGGCTCATTGGCCGACGCGTTGCCTGATCTGCTTGGCGTGGTGGCGTGCGTGGATGACGTGGAAGCGCATCCACTCTTCGACGGTCAGGTCGCCCATGCGCGGGTGCTTCACGAACACATCCGCGCGGCGCTCGGGCAGCAGCGCGCGGTCGACCTGATCCCAGGCCTCGACTCCGGCCAGGAAATGCGCCTCCGCCGCCCTCCGGTCGATCTGCGGTGCGGGCGTGGTGCGTTCCGGCGACTTGCGGCCCGGTGGAAACCAACGCAATCCGAAAATGAACAGCTTGGCGATCTGCTCGGCGGGAGTCCGGGGCCGGCGCTTCATAGGCGCGTGATTCTTGCGCGCCAGAAATGTCTCAGCGCTCAATGTGAGCCCCAGCGCGAGGTGCTCGACGATCTGTGCGGGCGTCCACTTCCCTGCCGGGCCATGCTCCCACTCGCTGTCTGCGCGTCCCTGCAGGGGACCGAGCACAAGGACTGGCAGCTCACCGAACGGGGGCATACTCGTCATCGCGTGCGGCGCCGCTGACCACTAGTTTCTACCCGACCCGACATGCGGGGAATCTGCGAGTGAACCTGCTGCGCCGCCACCCGGTTGCGATCGCGCTGGTGGTCCTGCTTCTCGCCACCGCGATTCACCCGCTGTCACCGCTCGTCGACGCGGTCACCGGCTCGGCGCCGGGCGACGCGGACCTCGAGCGACCGATCCTGTACGTCATGTTCGCGCCGCTCTCGAACACACTCGACGCGCTCACATTCTTCAGCCAGTCCCGCGCGGAGTGGGCGTTCGCCGTCTGGATCCTGGTGCTCGGCGCATGGGGCGCGCTACGGCGCGCGGAGACACCGCTCACGTGGCGTCGCCGTACCATGCGCGCGCTGGTCGGCCCGGGGGTGCTGATCCTTCTCGCCGTCGCCGCGGTGCTGTTGCCCCGCCCTGTTCCGCGCCTCACGACCGACGGCACAGGGGGCGGAACGGTGATCGATTATCACGCCCACACCAATGCCTCACACGACGGCCGGCCGGGATGGACGCTCGCGAAGCTCGCCGACTGGCACGAGCGGCAGGGGTTCGAAGCGTCGTACGTGACGGACCACAACGTCGTGTACGACGGCTCGCTTCCCGTCCCGGAGGGAACGTCCATCAGTTTGTTGCCGGGCGTCGAATGGAGCGTCCATCGCCAGCACGTGGTGGCGATCGGGCCGGTCGAGCCGCTCCCGCGCGACAGTTTCCAGGGCAGCACGGCGCGCATGATACGGATCTTCGCCGCGATCGAGCGTCAGGGTGGACTCAGCATCGCCTCGCTCCCCGAGTACTGGCGCAATCATTGGGACGACCTCGGCGCATTCGTCGTGGCGGGTGTGGACGGGTTCGAGGTCGTGAACTGCGCGCCGAAGGCGCTGGGTTTCCCCTCCGATCTGCGCCGCCAGGTAATCGCCCTCGCGGGCAGCCACGATTTGATGGTCGTCGGCGCGAGCGACAATCACGGCTGGGGTCTGGTCACCTGCGTCTGGAACGTCTCCCGGCCGGGCGCGCAGGGCTTCCACACCAACCGCATCTTTGCGCGGCCGCTGGCGCTGGTACAGGGCGACGGGTGGTCCTGGGCCGCGGCGGTGACCCAGCCGTGGTTCCTGCTGCGGTCGTTGAGCTGGAGCGAGCGGGCCAGCTGGCTGACGTGGGTCGTCATCATCCTGCTATATCGGGCGATGCCCCGCCGCGAGGGTCAGGGGGCCGGCCTCGGGATCCTGGCACGGTCGCTGGGGCGGCGCAGCCGCGGGACGACGGTTCCTAACGAGACCCCGACGTGACAGGGCGCAGCCAATCGGCGAAGTTGCATGTCTTCCTTCATTCATCTGGAGACTGTCCCATGCAGGCAGCAGGTCGGTTCGTAGTTCTCGGTGCATTCGTCGCGCTCACGGCTCAAGCGAGGGCCCAGACAGTGGTGGCCCTGCCGCTGAAGCACGCGCCGGCGCACACGCAAACGGCGATCACGCCGGCGGACCTCATGACTCGTCTGTATCTCTACTCGGACGATTCGATGATGGGCCGGCTGGCCGGCAGCGAATACAATCTCAAAGCCACCGCGTACATCGCGTCGGAGGTCAAGCGCTTCGGGCTGCTGCCCGCGGGGGACTCCGGCGGTTACTTCCAGAACGTGCCGCTCGTCAAGCGACAGCTCGATGTGAGCGCGGGACTTTCGGTCGACGGCACGGCGCTCAGTCCGTGGGATGATTTCGTGCCGCGCGATCCTGGCCGGACGACCAGGGCCTTCGATGGCGCGCCAGCGGCGTTCGCCGGCGTGCTGGGTGATAGTACGATGCTGACGCCCGACCAGGCGGCTGGAAAGTTCATCGTGATCGCCGTGAGACAGGGCCCGAATCTTCCTCCCTCGGCGCAGGTGAATCGCGGCGCATTGCTCTCGCGGTATCGCACGGCCGCGGGCATCGCAGTGGTGGCGCTGGAAACATTCCCGCCACAGGCGATCAACTTTTTCCGCCAACCGCAGACGATTCTGCGTGACGCGCCGATAACTGATACGACCAGCCTGCCCGTGTACGTGTATGTGAACGCTGCTGGAGCCCGCACGTTGCTTGGCGCTCCGCTCGACAGCGTGCGCGCGGGTGCGGCAGGGAAGGTGGTGCACGGCACGGTGTCGTTCGTCGACATGCCCGCTCCGGCGCGCAATGTCGTCGCCATTCTGCCGGGCAGCGATCCGAAGTTGAAGGGCGAGTACGTCGCGATCGGCGCCCATAACGACCACATCGGCTTCGACCAGACGCCGGCGGACCACGATTCGCTCCGCGCTTTCAACGACGCCCTGCGGCGGCTCGAGCTGGCCGCGCCCAACCACCGCGTCACACCGGACCAGATGCAGCAGATCCGGGTGAACGTGGACAGCCTCCACCGCCTCCACCCCGCCCGGCGCGATTCGATCTTCAACGGCGCGGATGACGACGGGTCGGGAACGACCGCGGTGCTGGAGATCGCCGAGGCGTTCGCGGGCGCGCGGGGGAAGCCGAAGCGCTCGCTCATCTTCGTCTGGCATACCGGCGAGGAGCTGGGGCTGTTCGGATCGCAGTACTTCACCGACCATCCGACGGTCACCCGCGACTCGATCGTGGCGCAGCTCAACATGGACATGGTGGGCCGTGGCCGCGCCGACGACGAGAATGGCGCCGGGCCCGGATACCTGCAGCTCATCGGTACGCGCCGCCTCTCGACCGAGCTCGGCGACATGATCGAGACCGTGAACAAGGCCCGCAGGCAGCCGTTCACATTCGATTATCAGTTCGACGCGACAGGGCATCCGGAGCAGTACTACTGCCGCAGCGACCACTACATGTATGCCCGCTACGGCATCCCGATCGCGTTCTTCACGACGGGCAACCACCGCGACTACCATCAGGTGACGGACGAGCCGCAGTACATCGACTACGACAAGCTGGCGCACGTGTCGCAGTTCGTGTTCGACGTGGCGACGGCGGTGGCGAATCTCGACCATCGTGTCGTGGTGGACAAGCCGAAGCCCGATCCGCACGGGAATTGCGTGCAGTAACCTGGATGGCTGGCGGCGGGGGCATCGAGCTCCCGTCGCCACTGGCTATTGGCTACTGGCTATTGGGTAACGCGTTCCTCTGCTTCGCTCGAAGCGCGCGGATCATTCCCGAGAGTAGACGACGGACTTCTGCTGTTCGGCGCAACACGGCTTGCGCCTTTTCCGGCGTCAGGTACTCGAGTCTCTCTGCAATGAGAAGCTGTGTTTCTAATTCCATAAGCGAACCGTTGGCCACGGATAGGTGATAGAGGAATCCACCCAACCCAAATCGACCTCTTCCTTCGGCAATGTTCGAAGGAACTGAAACAGAGGCCCTGCGCAGCTGCGCCGTCAGACCATACCGTTCCTCGGAAGGAAATGACCTGGTGACGCGATAGGTCTCAACAACCAGGTCAATCGCCCGTTGCCAGACCTCGAGATCCCGAAAATCCCGGATAACTCTTCCACGGGATGCCATTGGCGCCCAACTTAGGCAGATGGACTCAAACCAGCGTCATCCCGGGTGCTGTTCGTGCGAGCACCCAATAGCCCATAGCCATTAGCCAATAGCCAATAGCCATGGCCGGGTACTCAGGCCGCTCCCTCGTCGAGAAGCTCGGCATCAAGCCCGGCGTACGGATCGCAATTCTTCATCCCCCACGGGGTTATCGCGCGACTCTGGGGAAATTGCCGCCCGGCGTCACGGTCACCTCCGTGGCGCGCGGCGTCCTGCCTTTCATTCACTTCTTTACCGCGGACCGTGCCCTCCTGGAGCGACAGCTCCCGACCCTTCTCCGGGCGCTGGCGCCGGACGGTGCCTTGTGGGTCTCATGGCCAAAGAAAGCCTCTGGTGTTTCGACCGATATGACCGAAGACGTGGTACGGGCCGTTGCGCTGCCTACCGGACTGGTGGATGTGAAGGTCGCCGCGGTGGATGAGGTGTGGTCAGGCCTGAAGCTCGTCCGGCGCCTCCAAAACCGCTGACTGGCTTTGTATTACAAAGTACTTGACAGATTGCCGGCCTCGACCCTAGCTTTCTTCCCATGACGTCTCCCCAACCGCTCCGAGACAGGGCGCTCGATAACCTGCAGTTCATCCGCTCCACCATGGAGCGCGCCGGCTCGTTCACGGCCGTGCCCGGGTGGGGCATGGTCGTGCTCGGTGTGACGGGGTTGGTCGCCTCGGTGGTCGCCGGAGCCCTGCCGGTCGCGCCGGTGTACGGCGCGTCGCAAAGTCGCTGGCTCTGGGTCTGGATGTTCGAAGCGTTACTCGGCGCGGGGATCGGCGTCGCCGCGCTCCTCTATAAGGCCATGCGCGCCGGCGATGCCATCGTCCACGGCCCGGGACGGCGCTTCGGACTCAGCGTGCTGCCACCGTTCATCGTCGGCGCGCTGCTGACATACGTGCTGTGGCACGCGAAGCAGCTCGCGCTCCTCCCTGCCGTCTGGATGTTGTGCTACGGCACCGGAGTGGTCACCGGCGGCGCATTCTCGATGCGGATCGTCCCGGTGATGGGGATCTGCTTCATGATCCTGGGTACGGCGGCGCTATTCGTCCCGCCGAGCTGGCAAGCCTGGCTTCTCGCCGTCGGTTTTGGCGGCCTGCACATGCTGTTTGGCCTCGTCATCGCACGGAGGTACGGTGGCTAAGAGCAACACGGCGCGCATCGCCCGCGCGGAACCGGGACGACCGGTGAAACCAAAGGTGCAACCAGCGCCGGCGCATCTCGACCGGCTGATTCACGAACGCGTGCGGCTCGCGATCGTAAGCGCGCTCGCCGTGCGTGACAGCCTCACGTTCAACGAGCTCAAGACGCTGCTCAAGACGAGCGACGGCAATCTCAGCGTCCACGCGCGCAAGCTCGAGGACGCGGCGTACATCACCTGCGACAAGTCGTTCGAGGGCCGTGTGCCCAAGACCGAATACCGACTCACCGCCCTCGGCCGGCGGACGCTCGAGCGCTACCTCGACCACATGGAAGCGTTGATCCGCGCGACCCGCGGCGGGGCACGCTGACGTGGACTCTTTTTTTTGCAGGATAACTTTATGAAACAAAGTACTTCTTTTCATGTCGCCATCGTCATGGACGGCAACGGGCGCTGGGCGACGCGCCGCGGGCTGCCGCGCGCCGCCGGGCACCGCGCGGGCGCCGAAGCGGTGCGCCGGGTCGTCAAAATCGCGCCGGGCTGTGGCATCACCGCGCTCACGCTGTACGCTTTCTCGTCCGACAACTGGAACCGGCCGGCCGCCGAGGTGTCGATGTTGATGCGGTTGTTCGCGCGGCATCTGCGGACCGAGACGGCCGAGCTCGCCGCGCAGGGCATCAAGCTCACGGTCGTCGGCCGGCGTGACCGGCTGCCGCACTCGCTCGTCACCGCGATCGCGGCCGCCGAACAGGGAACGGCGGGCGGCACGCGCCTCGAGCTGCGAATCGCCGTGGACTATTCCGCTCGCGCCGCGATTCGTGCCGGCGAGGTGCTGCCCGACGTCGATCTCCTCATCCGCACCGGCGGCGAGCAGCGCTTGTCCGATTTCCTGCTCTGGGAATGCGCCTACGCCGAGCTGTGGTTCACCGAACGGATGTGGCCGGACTTCGGCGCGTCGCAATTGGCGGCCGCGATCCACGAATTCCACTCTCGCGACCGCCGCTTCGGCGGCTTACCGACGCAGGAGGCAGTATGAACGCGATCACAGCACGCACCAAACTCGGCCTCGAAGTCATCGCGCTGGGCGTGATCGCCGGCGTGACGGGCGATGCGCTGCTGCGCGCGATGCCGTGGGGGTTGAACGTCACGATCGGCATTGTCGCGCTCGTCGGCGCGGGCGTTTCGCTCGTCCGCCGTCACGGCGTGCAGGCGGGACCGGACGCTCCCTGGCTCGCCATCACCGCGCTGCTTCTCGGCGCGGCCTTCCTGCGGCGCGACGCGGAAACCCTGGCAGCGTTCGATACCCTTGCCCTGATCCTGACGCTCGCACTCGGCGCGGCGAGCTTGCAGGGCGAAACCGTCTCGCGTTGGTATGCGCTCGATTACGTACGCGGCGTCACGACGGCCGCGTTCTTCAGTGTGATCGGCAGCATTTTCCTGCTTTTCAAGGACATCGAGTGGCGTGAGCTCCCGCAGGAAGGCCGGCTCCGTCACGTCCGGGGTGTCCTGCTTGGTGCGGTGATCGCTGCACCGCTCCTCATCATCTTTGCGGCGTTGTTCGCGTCGGCCGATCCCATTTTCAATAATGTGCTGACAGGTCTCTTCGCGTTCGACATGGACACCGTGATCGTCCATTCGTTCTTCATCGTGTTCTGGGGAGCGCTGACCGCCGGCTTCTTGTGGTGGAGCTTTCTGCGCCAGCCGGTCAAAGCCTTTGCGCCGGCGCCGAAGTCGCTTCCCTCGGTGGTTCCGCTCGCGACAGCGCTCGGATTGGTGGATTTTCTGTTTCTGATGTTCGTTGTGGTTCAGCTGCGCTACTTCTTCGGCGGCGCTGGGCTAGTCGTGGAAACGGGCGGCCTCACGTTCGCGAGCTATGCGCGTGAGGGCTTCTTCCAGCTGGTCGTGGCGAGCGGGCTCGTGCTCCCCATCGTCCTGGGCGGTGATTACCTCGTCAGCAGCGGTACGCCGGTGCAGGTGCGCGTCTTCCGCCAGCTCTCTGGATTGTTGCTCGCGCTGCTCGTCGTTGTCATGGCGTCGGCGCTGAGACGCATGCAGCTCTATGTCGCCGCGTACGGATTGACGGACGACCGGCTGTATGCAACCGCATTCATGATCCTGTTGATCGGCGTCTTTGCCTGGTTCTCCTGGACGGTCCTGCGCGGCCAGCGGCAGCGCTTCGCGTTCGGCGCGTTGATGCAAGCGTTCGCGGTGCTCGCCGGCCTGCACGTGCTGAATCCCGATGCGTACATCGTGAAAGCGAATCTCAACCGCCCCACGGCGGAGCGCCCGTTTGACGCGCGTTACGCAGCTTCGCTCGGCGGGGACGCGGTGCCGGTGCTGCTGGACGCGTTACCACGGCTCAACGCTGATGACCGCTGCATCGTCGTGATGCGATTGCTGAATCGCTGGGTGGACGGTGAGCGCGCCTCAGCCGACGCCGACTGGCGCACCTGGAATTGGAGCCGTGCGCGGGCACGACGGCTCGTCCACAGTCAAACGGATCAATTTCTCGCAGCGTGTCCGCTCGCCGCTCGGGAGCTGAACCATGATTACTGATCGCCGGCTGCCGCGTATCGCCGGCGTTACCGTGGGGCTCATGGGGGCCGGTGCGGTTTGCGGGGCGCTGGCGGGAGCGGCCGCGCTCATCATCAGCCTGTGGCTCGAGCATGATCCCGGGTCCTTCGATCTGGGATTGGTCGTCGGTCCGATCTTCGGAGGACCGATCGGGGCGATCACCGCACCGATTCTCGCGTGGCTGCTCCTGCGACGAGTCGCATTCGGGGAGATGTTCGTCCGGCTATCGGCCGGAACTACGATCGGAGGCGTCGTTGGGTGGATGACGGTCACCGGAAGACCGCAGATCGTGAGCGGCCTCGCGGGAGCCTTCGTGGGATGTGTGGTCGCCGCCATCCGCATGCATTATCGCGCAAGTAGATTGGAGGCATGCCGCTCCGCATTACTCAGGTAGACGCCTTCACCAATCACCCCTTTGCCGGCAATCCCGCCGCCGTCTGCATCCTTCCGAAGGCGGCTGATCCCGCTTGGATGCTGAACGTCGCGCGCGAGATGAACCTCGCCGAGACCGCGTTCCTGGTTCCGCAGCGCGACGGCTACGATCTCCGCTGGTTCACCCCCGCCGTCGAAGTCGATCTCTGCGGCCACGCGACGCTCGCGAGCGCGCATGTGTTGTGGGAAGACGGTCATCTCAAACCCGATTCACAGGCGCGCTTCCATACCAAGAGCGGGCTGCTGACAGCTACTCGGACGAATTCGTGGATCAATCTGGACTTCCCAGCAACACCGGTTGCGGCAGCCGTGCAGCCCCCCGGGCTCGCCGAGGCGCTCGGTGCAAGGCCGACCTTCGTAGGTCGCAGCCGTTTCGATTACCTGGTGGAAGTCGAAGATGAGGCAACAGTTCGACAGTTGACGCCGGACCTCACGTCGCTCAGTCGACTGGACGCACGCGGGATCATCGTCACGAGTCGCGCGGCCGAAGGCAGTAACTACAATTTCGTGTCGCGTTTCTTCGCCCCGCAGTCTGGTGTGCCAGAGGATCCGGTGACGGGATCAGCACACTGCGCGCTGGCGCCGTACTGGGCTCCGAAAATCGGACACACCGATCTCGTCGGATATCAAGCGTCGGCTCGAGGCGGTGAAGTGTTGATGCGCATCCTGGGCGACCGGGTCGAGTTATCGGGGGAAGCGGTCACGGTGTTGCGCGGCGAACTGACCGCGGGCAATATGGCTCCGT
>Ga0210382_10000847_pt1 | contig 10427 bp, 10 predicted proteins | sample PLMedo_FD_155452 | JGI IMG/M metagenome (GOLD analysis project Ga0210382, IMG submission 155452) | Groundwater sediment microbial communities from an aquifer in East River, Colorado, USA - PLM0_60_coex redo | ecosystem: Environmental > Terrestrial > Soil > Riparian zone | place: USA: East...
GGTCCCTCGTGCCAGCGCCGCGTCAGCTGCTCCACCTCGTCGCGCAACTCGCCGCGCACCAGCACGTGCAGCTCGTCGCCCTCCGCCAGCTCGGTCGAGCCTCGTGGGGGGATCGCGCGGCCGTCGCGCACGATCACGTTGACCAGAGCCTCGCGAGGAAGCCCCAGCTCCCGCACCAGCTGCCCGGCCGCCGCCGCGCCGGGACGCAGGCGGTAGGAGACCACGTCACCGCCCATGCGGCGGATCCGTCCCGACTCCAGCAGCCGCCGCGGCAGCGCCGGCTCGTCGGTGGTCAACCCGAGGCGACGCGCCAGCGGCTCGAAGCTGGCGCCCTGGATCAAGGTCGAGGTGACGACGACGAAGAAGACGATCGCAAACAGCTGCTCACCGCTCCCGACCCCGGCGACGACGGGGAAGGTCGCGAGCCAGATCGGCGTCGCACCCCGCAGGCCCGCCCAGCCGAGCATCGTTCGCTCGCGCAAGCCGAGGGGGGAGAGAAGGGTGGCGACGAAGGCGGCGAGAGGGCGCGCCACCAGGATCAGCGCCGCCGAGAGCGCCAGCCCCTCGAACGCGACGTCGCCGAGCGTGTTGGGAAAGACCAGCAGGCCGAGCAGGATGAAGAGCCCGATCTGGGCGACCCATCCGACTCCCTCGTGGAAGGCGACGATCGTGCGGCGCGCCGGGATGCTGCCCGACCCCAGCGCCAATGCGGTCAGGTAGGTGGCGAGCAGGCCGGAGCCGTGAGCGACCTCCGCCAGCCCGTAGGCGAGGGCGGCGATCGCGATCGTCGCCACCGGGTAGATCCCGTCGGTCGGCAGCCGCACCCGGTCCAGCGCGGCGACCGCGACTCGCCCGAGGGCAAAGCCGATCGCCGCTCCGAGCGCCAGCCTCAAGACCAGCAGGCCGACCATGTCGAGCGCTCCATAGTCCGGTTGCTGGATCCAGTCGATGAACCCGATCACCAGCAGCAGGGCGACGGGGTCGTTCATCCCGGACTCGCCCTCCAGCGAGCGGGCGAGCCGCTTCTCGAGCGTCGAGCGGCGCAGCACGGCGAAGATCGCAGCCGAGTCAGTGGCGGCGATCGCGGCGCCGACCAGCATCCCTTCCAGCGTTCCGAGGCCGAAGATCCACTTCGCCGCGAGGCCCGCCACGAGCGCGGTGAGGACGGTTCCCACGGTCGCCAGCGAGGCGGCGGTTCCCAGCACCGGGCGGATCTCCGACCAGCCGGCGGTCAGTCCGCCCTCGAAGAGGATCAGCACCAGCGCGATCGTGCCCAGCGTGCGGGCCAGCTCGGTGTCGCTGAACTCGATCCCCCCGACCCCCTCCGAGCCGGCCAGCATCCCCAGCCCGAGGAAGAGCAGAAGGCCGGGGACGCGAACCCGTTCCGCGAGGAGGGCCGCCGCGATGCCGGCGGTCAGCAGGGCGCCTCCGATCAGGAGCAGCTCGGCGTCGTGTCCCCCCATTGCCGGGAACCTAGACGCCCTCGTCGACCGCGGCCAGCTGCGCCTCCAGCTCCTCGGTCGAGCCGATCGCGGGAATGTCCTCGGCACGCTCGTGCGGGCGGCGGTAGATCGCGTAGAGGAGGGTCAGCAGCAGGCCCGCGGTCGCCGCGAAGCCGATCTCGACCCGGCGGAACTCGTCGCCGATCAGGGGCAGGAGGCACCAAACGATGAAGAAGGCGGCGCAGCCGATCCAGCGCGCCGAGGCGCGGCGCACCTGGCCCTGGGCGAGGCAGGCTTGGTTGATCGTCACCGCGGAGAGGTAGAGCCCCATCCCGGCGGTGATCAGCAGGAGCCCGACCCTGTCGTAGCTGAACTTATCGCTGAAGGCGAGCTGCATCAGCTGCGGCCCGGCGATCAGGACCGCCGCCGCGACGACGGCGGAGAAGGCGGCGATCGCCAGCAGGACCATCCGCACCGAGCGGTGGAATTCGCCTTCGCTGCCCGGCTCGGTGCTGGTGCGGAGGCTGGTCAGGTGGGGGAGGATGCTGGTCGAGACGGCTTGGAAGAGTTGCAGGGGGGCGCGGGCGATCATCAGCACGTTGAAGATGAAGCCGGCGGCGGCCGCTCCTTCGAGGCCGCGCACGATCAGCGGTCCGGCGTTGAGAAAGACCTGCTCGCTGAACATGATCAGCAGCACGGCGGCGGCGAAGCCGGTCCCATGCGCCATCGAGAATTCGGAGGCGGGCTCCTTCGCCGGGGCCTCCGTGCTTCTTGCCCCCCGGGCGAAGGCGAGCGGGACCACCATCAGGCTCAGGGAGGGGGCGGCGACGATCCCGATCGCCACCGCGGACTGGCCGCCGAGCAGGCTGACCGCAACGAGGACCGCGAACAGGGTCCGGAACGCCGACTCCGAGAGGATCAGCGCGGTGAAGAGCCCGAAGCGACGGTATCCGGCCAGATAACCGCGCGCGAAGTAGCTCGCGGCGTAGAAAAGGACCGCCGAGAAGAAGACCCAGTAGAGCGTTTCGTTGCCGCCGAGCAGATCGTTCTGGAGCGGCCCACGCAGGGCGAGGGTGAGGGCGGAGAAGGCGGCGGCGAGGCCGAGCTGGATCTTCGCCGCCACCCGCATCGGCTCGCCGACCGGCTCGCCCTTCACCAGCCGCTCGGAGATGTGGCGGGAGAGGAGCTGGTCGATCGGCCGGTACAGCGTCGACACCGTGATGAAGACGGCCGACCACAGCACCGTGATCTCCCCGTAGTCGGGCTTGGAGAGGACGTGCGAGGCGATGAAGAAGTAGGCGTACGTGATGACGCCCGTGAGCCCCACCCCGACCGCCAGGAAGCTCGCCGTCTTGCCGTAGTCGGCCGCGGCCGAGCGGCCGCCGCCGGGGGGCCCCAGCTGGGGCCCCGGCGCTTTCCGTCGCAGTCGCATCAGCGCTTCCGCGCGTCGCGCTCGTAGTGGGAGGGCTCGACCTCAAGCGCCAGCTCGACCCGGCGCACCCGCTCGAACACCCGCTGCGTCATCACCCGCTGCCCCGCCAGCAGGTCGCCGATCACCCCCAGCGCCAGCAGCTGCATCGCGGCGATGAAGAGCACCGCGCCGAGGATCAGCGACTGGATGTGGCCGGTGCTGTCCCCGTTGAGGATCCAATCGATGAGGAAGGGCATCCAGGCGGCGAGGGCGAGGATCGCTACGAGCAGGCCGGCGCTGGCGAAAGCCCGCAGCGGCTCGTAGCGCGCGTAGATGCGCAGGATCGAGAGGGCGTTGCGGCGCACGTAGGCGCCGGTCGAGCCGAAGAGGCGCGACTCGCGCGTCTGCGGGTTGACGCCGATCTCGACCTGGTCGACCGCGACCAGCATCTTCCCGGCTTGAATCAGGCTCTCCAGCGTGTAGGTGAAGTCGTCGACCACGAGCAGGCCGAGCGCCGCCTCGCGGTTGTAGGCGCGGAAGCCCGAGGTCGTGTCGGCGATCTCGGTCCCCGAGAGCTTGCGCACGACCCAGCTGCCGAGCCTCTGCAGGGCCTTCTTCGGGCCGGAGAAGTGCTCGATCCGGGCGATCTGCCGGTCGCCGACCACCATGTCGGCCTCGCCGGCGAGGATCGGGGCGAGCAGCCTGGGGATGTCGGCGCCACGGTATTGATTGTCGGCGTCGGTGTTGACGATGGCGTCGGCGCCCAGCTTCAGGCAGGCGTCGAGGCCCGCCTGGAAGGCCGCCGCGAGGCCCTTGTGGTTGGTGAGGCGGACGATGTGGTCGACTCCCTGCTCGCGGGCGAGTTCGACCGTGCGGTCGGTCGAGCCGTCGTCGATCACCAGCAGCTCGACCTCGTCGACCCCGTCGATCTGGCGCGGAAGATCGGCGATCGTGGCGGGGAGCGTCGCCTCCTCGTTGAGGCAGGGGATCTGGATGATCAGCTTCATAAGTGCGCGGGTCAGGGTATCCACGCGCTCGGCGCGCGGGTCCTGTCGCCGGACCCACGGGACTAACCGCCTGGCGCGCGGGTGGCCGTGAGCTGAGCTGCCCTGACCCGGTGGAGGAGCGGAGTAAGCTTTGGTTGATTGACCAGTCAATCGGTCCGATGAACGCTCAGCTCACAGGCACGGACAAGGCCCACTTGCAGAGGGCGCTGGAGCTTGCGGAGCGCGGGCGTGGAAGGGTCAGCCCAAACCCGCTGGTCGGCGCGGTAGTCGTGCGGGGCGGCGATGTGATCGGCGAGGGGTTTCATGCTGAGCTGGGAGAGCTGCATGCGGAGCGGGCGGCGCTGGAGGACTGCCGGCGGCGTGGGGGGGACCCCGCCGGGGCGACGATGTACGTGACCTTGGAGCCCTGCGCGCACCAAGGGCGGCAGCCGCCCTGCACCGAGGCGATCCTCGAGGCCGGGATCTCGCGCGTGGTGATCGCCTCCGACGATCCGACCGAGAAGGCGTCGGGTCGCGGTCCCGGCGTCTTCCGCGACGGCGGCGTCGAGGTCGAGTTCGCCGCCGGCGAGGAGGCCACCGCTGCACGACTGCTCAACCAGCCCTTCCGCAAGCACGCCCGCACCGGGCTTCCCCTCGTCACCCTGAAGCTGGCGATGTCGCTCGACGGCCGCACTTCAACGGCCGTGGGCGATTCCCCCTGGATCTCCGGTGAGGCCAGCCGCGCCCTTGCTCATCGCTGGCGGGCAGAATCAGACGTAATAGCCGTAGGCATCGGCGCCGTCCTCGCCGACGATCCGCTGCTCACCGCGCGCGATCCCGCGGCGGCTCGGCAACCGACTCGCGCCGTCTTCGACTCCCAGGCTCGCCTGCCGCTCGATTCGCAGCTGCTGCAGACGCTCGACCAGGCGCCGGTGCTGGTCGTCGTCTCGTCGGAGGCCGATTCGTCCCGGCTCGCGGCCTTGCGAGACAGTGGCGCTGAGATCGTCGTCGCCAGTGGATCGACGTCAGCCGATCGCGTCTCCTCCGCCCTTGCCGACCTTGGCCGCCGAAATATCACCAGCCTCTTCCTGGAGGGTGGCCCGACCCTGGCTGCCGCCTTCTTGGACGTCGATCAGATCGACGAGGCGCGTACTTTCGTCGCTCCGATTTTGCTCGGCGGCGCCAGGCGCGCGGGTCCTGTCGTGGGGGGAGGGGGGCCTGCGGGCGAGGTGTACGTCCTCGACCGCCCTCCCCCCACGCCACCCACGCGAGCGGTCGCCCTGCATAGCAGCGTCGAGGCGGTTGGCGGGGATGTCCTGATCACTGCCCGGTTCAAGGAGTGGTGATGTTCACCGGCCTGATTCAGGACATAGGCAAGGTCGAGTCGGTCGAAGCCGGGAGCGATGGAACGCGGATGCGCATCGCCACCGGCCTGGGGGCCCAGATCGCGCCTGGCGATTCCGTGGCGGTCGACGGCGTCTGCCTCACGGCGAGGAGCGCCGATGCGAGCGGCTTCGAGACGGAGGCGATGAATCAGACGCTGGAGGTGACGGCCCTGGGCGGCCTGGGGGCCAGTGACCGGGTCAACCTCGAGCTGGCGATGAAAGCTTCGGATCGGTTGGGGGGGCATATCGTCCAGGGCCACGCCGACGGGGTCGGTGAGGTGGTTTCGATCGAGGAGGACGGGTTTGCCCGGCGGCTGCGGGTGGGCCTTATCCCCGAGCTGATTCGCTACGTGGTCGAGAAGGGGTCGATCGCTTTGAGCGGTGTCAGCCTCACGGTGGCCGAGCTGGGGGAGGACTGGGTCGAGGTCTCGCTGGTCCCCGAGACGCTTGGACGGACGACCCTGGGCGAGGCGGCGGTGGGGCGCAAGCTGAACGTCGAGTGCGACGTGGTGGCGAAGTACGTGGAGCGGTTGGTGGCACCATTCGCTGGAAAGGAGCGGGCGTGAGTGGAATGACCGATACGCAGAGGACAGACGGGGTGGGCCGGACGGGCAAGAGCCCGTTCGCGACGATCGAGGAGGCGATCGAGGAGATTCGCCAGGGGCGCATGGTCGTCGTCTGCGACGACGAGGATCGCGAGAACGAGGGGGACCTGACGATGGCCGCTCAGTTCGCGACCCCCGAGGCGATCAACTTCATGGCCAAGGAGGCGCGGGGATTGATCTGCCTGGCGCTGACGCCCGAACGCTGCGACGAGCTCGGCCTCGACCTGATGGCGGCCAAGAACGAGACGCCGCTGCAAACCGCGTTCACGGTCGCGATCGAGGCCCGGGATGGGGTGACGACGGGGATCTCCGCCGCCGACCGGGCGCGCACGATCCAGGTCGCCGTCGACCCCGGCGCGAGCCCTCGCGACCTGGTCCAGCCCGGCCACGTCTTCCCGCTCAAGGCCAAGCCCGGCGGAGTCCTGGAGCGGACCGGGCAGACCGAGGCGGCGGTGGACCTGGCGCGACTCGCGGGCCTCAACCCGGCCGGGGTGATCTGCGAGGTGATGAACGAGGACGGGACGATGGCCCGGGTGCCGGACCTGATCCCCTACTGCGAGCGTCACGGCCTGAAGGTGGTCACGGTCGCCGACCTGATCGCCTACCGCCGCCGCACCGAGAAGCTGGTCGAGCGGGTTGTCGACACGGCGCTGCCGACCGCCTTCGGCGACTTCAGCGCGGTCGGCTACCGCTCGCTGGTCGACGACAAGCACCATGTCGCGATGGTCAAGGGCGAGGTCGCGGGCGCCGAGGACGTGCTGGTCCGCGTCCACAGCGAGTGCCTCACCGGCGACGTCTTCCACAGCATGCGCTGCGACTGCGGCGAGCAGCTCGAAGCCGCCCTGGCGATGATCGAGCGCGAGGGGAGGGGAGTTCTCCTCTACCTCTCCCAGGAGGGCCGCGGCATCGGCTTGCTCAACAAGCTGAAGGCCTACAAGTTGCAGGAGGACGGCCTCGACACCGTCGAGGCCAACCTCAAGCTCGGCCTGCCGGCGGACCTGCGCGACTACGGGATCGGCGCCCAGATCCTCGTCGACCTCGGCCTCAGCAGCATTCGCATCCTCACCAACAACCCGAAGAAGATCCACGGACTCGAGGGCTACGGGCTCTCGGTTGCGGAGCAGGTGCCGATCGAGGCCGTCCCCAACCCGCACAACGAGGAGTACCTGCGGGCGAAGCGCGACAAGCTCGGCCATGCGCTCCACCACCAGGGTCTGGCTCTCGACGAGGAGATGATCCACGACGAGGAGGAGCGCGACGCGGAGGCCGAGGGCGCCGATGGCTGAGTCGACGGCCTTCCTCGAGGCGTTCACCGAGGAGGAGCGTGCGGCGCTGGCGGAACTGAAGTTCGCGGTTTGCGTCGGCCGCTTCTACGAGGACCTGGCGCAGCGGTTGCTGCAGGGCGCCCGCGAAGGGTTCGGCATGGCCGGCGTGCCGGCGGGCTCAGTCGAGGAGCTTTCCGTGCCCGGCGCCTACGAGCTGCCCTTCGCCGCCAAGACGTGCATCGACAGCGGCCGCTTCGCCGGCGTCGCCTGCCTCGGCGTCGTCATTCGCGGCGAGACCGATCACTACGACTTCGTCTGCGCCGAGGCCGCCCGCGGCATCCAGGAGGTGCAGCTGGAGGCGGGCGTCCCCTGCGCCTTCGGCGTGATCACCTGCGACACGATGGAGCAGGCCCTCGCCAGGGCCGGTGGCGGCAAGCGCGACCAGGGTCGCAACGCCGCCCTGACCGTGGCCCGGATGGCGCTGCTGAAGCGCCAGCTCGGTTAGAGCGCGGGGAGAAGTGCCACCGGATAGCGGCGCATGTCCCGGTCCGACGTGACGAGCGCCAGCCCCTCGACCTGCGCTTGCGCGATCATCATCCGATCGAAGGGATCACGGTGATGATGCGGGAGGGACTCGATCGCCTTCGTGTGGGCCAATGCGATCGGCAGCAGGTCGAAGCCCATCTCGTCCAGTTGGGGCCCGATGTCATCGAACGCCGGGAGGTTGCCCCGTGAGGCCTTTATGGAGATCTCCCAAGGGCTGACCACGCTCACGTACACGCGGTTCTCATTGGCCTCGATCGCAGCGGCGGCAGCGGCGGACAATCGGCTCGGACTGGTCAGCGTCCAAAGGAAGACGTTGGTGTCGAGCAGAAGCCTCAACTTTTCGGGGGCTTCTCGTTTTCTCCGGGGAAGATCTCGCTCTCCTCGAACATTTGCTCTATTTCTTCGTCGGCCTTCTGCCACTCCTCGTCTGAGGGCAGTCGCACCTTTCCCTCCCAGCCGCCGAGCTTGCGGGGGCCCAGTTTCTTCGGAACCGGCACCAGCTTCGCCGCCGGCTTGCCGGCGCGGCTGATCACGATCTCCTCTCCACCCTCGACGCGCTCGACCAGCTTCGACAGGTGGGTCTTGGCCTCGTGCATGTTCACCTGGCTCAAGTCCTCGGTGGTCATCTCTCTCCCCCTTCTCGCTGATCCGCTGCAATCTCCTCCACTATTAGTCCGCTTAGCTAATCAGCGATCAGGCTACCATGCACGACCCGATGGCCAAGGTATGCCACAGCTGCGGCAAGGGACCGGGTTTCGGCCAGTCCCGCAGCCACTCGATGGTCGCGACCAAGCGGCGCTTCGACCCCAACCTGCAGAAGGTCCGGATCGAGGAGAACGGGCGCAAGCTGCGGGCTTACGTCTGCACTCGCTGCCTGAAGTCCAACAAGGTCGTCAAGGCGGCCTGAGGCTGCGAGGCTCGCATCCGCGCATGCGGATGACGCGCCTGCTCACATCCCGGGCTCGGTCCGCCCAAGGCATTCTTAGAATCCCCCCGTGGCCGACCCCTCGATAGCGCGATTTCGTCGGGTGATCGCCTCCGCCTACGCGCATCTGGAGGAGCGCCGGAAGGAGGTCAACGACCTCAACGTCTTCCCGGTCGCCGACGGCGACACCGGCGACAACATGGCGATGACGATGCGGGCGGTGATGGAGGAGCTGGACCGGCTCGACGGGCTCGAGGTCGACGAGGTCGGTCGCACCCGGCTGGTGCAGGCGCTGGCCCGGGCGGCGCTGATGGGGGCGCGCGGCAACTCCGGCGTGATCCTCAGCCAGATCGTCCGCGGCGCCGCCGAGGAGCTGGCCAGCCGGCCCGGCGAGCTGATCGACCCGGTCCTCGTCGCCTCCGCCTTCGCCAGCGCCGCGGACGCCGCCTACGAGTCGGTCCGCGAGCCGGCCGAGGGGACGATGCTGACCGTCTTCCGCGAGATGGCGCACTCGATCGCCCGCCAGCTCGCCCACCTCGAGGCGGACAAACAGCGGCTCGACCGGGGCGTCACCGACGAGCAGCAGGACGCGGTCCTCGCCGAGGTGCTGGAGCGGGCGATCGCCGACGGCCAGCGCGCGGTCGAGAGGACGCCCGAGCAGCTCGACGTGCTGCGCGAGTCAGGGGTCGTCGACGCCGGCGGCTACGGCCTGGTGCTGATCCTCGCCGGAGTCGTCGCCGGCCTGCGGGGCGACCCGGCCGCGGCGCCGGAGGTCTCCCATCACGAGACGCCGCGCCTCAGCCGCCCCCACCACGAGGACAGCCGCTTCCGCTACTGCACCAACTTCATCGTCTCCGGCGCCGGGCTCTCCCGGCGCGAGTTCCTCCCCCGCCTCGAGGGGCTGGGCGACTCTGTGCTCGTCGTCGGCGACGAGGTGACGCTCAAGGTCCACGTCCACACCGACGACCCCGAGGCGGCCGTGGCCCTCTTCGAGGACGCCGGCAAGGTCACCAATCTCGACGTCGCCGACATGCGCGAGCAGATCGCCGAGCGCCGGGCCCGTCTCGAGGCGGGGCGGACGGGAGCCCTGGCGGTCGCCGCGGGAGAGGGGCTGGAGCGGCTGTTCGGCGAGCTCGGCGCCCACGTCGTGCCGGGCGGGGAGACCCTCAACCCCTCGACCTTCGAGCTGCTGGCGGGCATCCACGAGGTCCCGGCCGAGGAGGTCCTCGTCCTGCCCAGCTCCTCCAACGTGGTGATGGCGGCCGAGCGCGCCTGCGAGCTGTCGGAGAAGCCCGCCCGGGTCGTGGCGGCGACCTCCCAGCAAGCGAGCCTGCTGGCCCTGGTCGAGCTGGACGTCACCGCCTCGGCGGGGGAGAACGCGAAGCGGCTCGAGCGGGCGCTCCACGGCATAGCCGCGGGCGGGGTCGCCCCCGCCGCCCGCGACGACCCGCAGGGGCGCTTCCGCCAAGGCGACGCGGTCGGCTTCGTCGACGACGAGATCGTCGCCTGGGGGGGCGCGGGCTCGACCCTCGCGGCGGCGATCGAGCGCCTCGCGCAGGGGGCGGAGATCGTCACGGTGATCGCCGGAGACGGGGCCCCGATTCCGCTGGAGGAGATCGATACGCACGCACCCGACGGCGTCGAGGTCGAGACCCACGAAGGCGGCCAGCCGAGCTGGTGGTGGCTGCTGGCGGCGCAGTAGTGCGCGGCTTCGCGGGCGCTTTCGAGTTCACCCCCGCGCAGCTGCGCGACGCCCCGGTCCGCTGGCCGCGCCCCAGCGCCCTCGATGTCTCGCTCGGCGCCCTCAAGGGGGTGGGGCCCAGGCTCGCCGACGCAGCAGCGCAGGCCGGCATCGCGACGGT
>Ga0210382_10000848_pt1 | contig 10426 bp, 10 predicted proteins | sample PLMedo_FD_155452 | JGI IMG/M metagenome (GOLD analysis project Ga0210382, IMG submission 155452) | Groundwater sediment microbial communities from an aquifer in East River, Colorado, USA - PLM0_60_coex redo | ecosystem: Environmental > Terrestrial > Soil > Riparian zone | place: USA: East...
GGTCAGGATGGTTTTCGACCCGAAGGAGATCAAGAAAGCGCGCGAGACCTTCGAGCTGCTGATGGACTCGGGCGAGGCCGAAGGCAGGAGGAACTGGATGAAGCAGCACTGGAAGACGGTGGAGGCCGATATCTAAATCAGGGACAGACCACGTTTTCCCGGAGACAACAATGGCGACGAAAAAAAGGACAAGGCGAAAGCCGACGTGGGAACGGGCCTACAGGGGCCACGTGCTGTGGCTCGGCAAAGCGAAGCTCGGCAGAGTGACGCTCGCGGACAGGGGACGCTATACGTGGGAGGCGGCGGGCCGCGCCGGCGCCGTCGACGATCTTGCCAAGGCCAAGCAGGCCGTTGAAATTGCGGTCGCGATGGCCGACAAGCAGCTGGATCTTTTCAGGTAGATGACGATGGAAGACACCAAGACCCTGGATCTCTTCGCCCCGGACGGCGGCGACGAGGCCGCGCCGATCGAGGAGCACGCCTCGCACGCCTACCTCGGCTACGCCGTGTCGACGGTCAAGTCGAGGGCGCTGCCCGAGGTCGCCGATGGGCTCAAGCCCGTGCAGAGAAGGATCCTGTACGCGATGGGCGAGGCCGCCGGCGGCGCCCAGGGCTTCGCCAAGTGCGCGCGCTACGTCGGCGAAGTGCTGGGCAAGTACCACCCGCACGGCGACTCCTCGACCTACGAGGCGCTGGTCCACCTCGCGCAGCCGTTCTCGATGCGCTATCCCCTGATCGACGGCCAGGGCAACTTCGGCTCGAGGGACGGAGACGCCCCCGCCGCCTACCGGTACACCGAGGCCAGATTGTCGAGGTTCTCTGAGCTGGTATTGAGCGAGATCCGGGAGGGCACCGTCGATTTCATCAGGAACTACGACGGGAAGTTCGAAGAGCCGTTGCTGCTCCCGGCCCGCCTGCCATTCGGCTTGCTGAACGGGTCGTTCGGCATTCCGGTCGGATTCTCCACCCGCATCCCCTCGCACAACCTGAAGGAAGTCGCCGCCGCCGCGGCGCACGTCATTCGGCATCCGCGCGCCAAGCTGGAGGACGTGCTCGAGCGCATGCCCGGGCCCGATTTCCCGGGCGGCGGCCAGATCATCTCGCCGCCCGAGGAGATCCGGCAAGCGTATGAAACGGGTCGTGGATCCCTGGTTTTGAGATGCAAGTGGGAAACGGAGCAGCTCGCGCGCGGCCAATGGCGGATCGTGATTTCCGAGCTCCCGCACGGCGTCTCCGTGAAGCAAGTGACAGAGGAGATTGAAGCGCTTGCGAACCCGAAGCCGGGGTTCGGAAAGAAGGAAGTCGGCCAGGAGCAGAAGAGGATGAAGCAGTTCATCCTCGACCAGATCGACCAGGGAGGCGTGCGCGACGAAAGCGATCGCAAGTCCAAATTGCGCCTGGTGATCGAGCCGCGCTCCTCGCGCCAGAACGCCGACGAGCTGATGGCGATGCTGCTCGTGCACACGTCGCTCGAGAGCCGCTACGCGGTCAACCTCACCTGGCTCGGCCTGGACGGCCTGCCTGAGACCAAGGGCATCGTCGAAGTATTGCGCGAGTGGGGCGAGTTCCGCGTCGGCACCGTGCGCCGCCGCACCCAGTTCCGCCTCGACCAGTGCGAGGAGCGGCTGCATATCGTCGAAGGCCGGCTGAAGGCGTACGCGAAGATCGACGAGGTCATCAAGCTGATTCGCGCTAGCGAAGACCAGGCGGAGGCAAAACAAAAATTAAAAGAGCGCTTTAAATTTACTGAAAGGCAAGCGGAAGACATCGTCAACCTGCGCCTCGGGCAGCTCACCCGGCTGGACGGCGTGAAGCTGAACGACGAGCGCAAGGCTCTCGAGGGCGAAAGAAAAGGGCTGAAGCTCCTGCTCGGCGACGACAAGGAATTGAAGAAGCTGGTGGTTTCCGAATTGCAGGAAGATGCGAAGAAGCACGGCGATGAGCGAAGGACCCTGATAAAGACCGAGGAGCGCGCGCAGCTCGAGGTCTCGGTGCTCGAGGAGCCGGTCACGGTGATCCTGTCGCAGAAGGGCTGGATCCGCGCCCGCAGCGGCCACGGCGTCGACCTCTCCACGCTGACCTTCAAGGACGGCGACGCGCTGCTGCAGACCCTCGAGTGCAAGACCACCGACTCCGTGATCGTGCTCGCCGCCTCCGGCAAGACCTTCACCGTCGATGCCGCCGCCATCCCCTCGGGCCGCGGCGACGGCGCGCCGGTCAACACGCTGGTCAACTCCTCCTCCGACGACATCGTCTGGGTGGGCTTTGGCGCGCCCGGGCAGCCGCTCCTCATGAGCAGCTCGGCGGGCCTGGGCTTCGTCTGCAAGCTCGGCGATCTCGTCACCAAGACGCGGCAGGGGAAGGACTTCATGAAAGTGGACGAGGGCGCGCAAGCTCGCCCGCCGGTGAAATTCTCGGAGGGAAAATTCGTCGCCGCGCTTTCCTCCGATGCACGGCTGCTCGTGTTTCCGCTTGAAGAGGTGCCGGAGCGGCCGAACGGGGGAGTCGGGGTCCAGCTTATTGCTTTGCCAGAGAAACTGATCCTTGCATCTCTCAGCGTTACGGATGGGAAGAGCCTGGTTGTCTCGGGAATCAAGCGGAAGAACCGCGCCGCGGCGACCCTCGACCAAAAGCAGCTCGCCGAGCACATCGGCAGGCGCGCGCAGCGCGGCAGGCTCGCCGACGTCGGCTTCCGGCCAGACAGGGTGGGGGAGTAGATGCGTTTCTTGATTCCAGCTTTATTTTTTCTCAGCTCTTGCGCGACAGCGCCTGCGGGCGGGCTGGAAAGAATAGAGACCATCGTCGTCATCTACGCCGAGAACCGCAGCTTCGACCACCTGTACGGCCTGTTCCCCGGCGCCAACGGCATCGCGCAGGCCACCGACGAGCAGAAGACGCAGCTCGATCACGACGGCACCCCGCTGCCCCATCTGCCTGCGGTCTTCACCCCCCAGGGAAAGCCCGATGAGCGCTTTCCCCCGCGGTTGCCGAACGGCCCGTTCCGCATCGACGCGCCGCCGATCAACCGCCACTGGGACGAGCTGCTGCCGAGCCCGGTCCACGCCTACTACCAGAACCGCGAGCAGATCAACGGCGGCCGGAACAACCGCTACGTCGCCGTGTCGAGCGCCGGCGCCTTCGTCATGGGCTACTTCGACGGCTCGCGCATGAAGCTGTGGAAGTGGGCGCAGGACTACACCCTCGCGGACCACTTCTTCATGGCGGCGTACGGCGGGTCGTACCTGAACCATCTGTGGCTGGTGTGCGCGTGCACGCCGCGCTACCCGGACGCGCCGGCGAGCATGCGGGCGCAGCTCGAAGACAATGGTTCCTTGAAGAAGAAACCAACTTCTCCGAAATCCGTCCTGCAAGGCCCGGTGGAGGTGTTCGACGGCGCGGTCTCGCCCGACGGCTACACCGTCAATACCGTGCAGCCGCCTTACCAGCCGAGCGGCATCGCGCCGGCGGCGGGCGGCAGCCTCGATTCTGCCGACCCGGCGCGCTATCCGCTGCCGCCGCAGAAGGAGAAAACCATCGGCGACACGCTCAGCGCGAAGGGCGTGTCGTGGGCCTGGTACGCCGGCGGCTGGAACGCCGCCACTGCCGACGGCCGGCGCGAGCCAGGCGAGAAGCGCACGGTGATCTACGCCCGCGGGGGCAACTTCAGGTTCCAGCCGCACCACCAGCCGTTCAACTACTTCGAGCGCTTCGCGCCCGGGACGGCCGAGCGCGCGCGGCACCTGAAGGACTACGAGGACCTGCTCGCCGACATCGACAAGGGGACGCTGCCGCAGGTGGTGTTCTACAAGCCGACCGGCCGGCTCAACCAGCACCCGAGCTACACCGATCTCGCGCAAGGCGACGCTCACCTCGATGATCTGCTGCATCGCCTGAGGAGCAGCCGGCAGTGGCCGAAGATGGCGGTGATCGTCACCTACGACGAGAACGGCGGCTACTGGGACCACGCGCCGCCGCCCGCGGGCCCGGGCTGGAGCGACCGCTGGGGTCCGGGCACGCGCGTCCCGGCGCTCGTCGTGTCGCCGTTCGCGAAGCGCGGCTTCGTCGACAAGTCGATCTACGACACCACCTCGGTGCTGAAGCTGATCCAGCGGCGCTTCGGCCTCGAGCCGCTGCCCGGCGTGCGGGCCAACGTGGGGGACCTCACCAACGCCTTCGCGTTCTGACAAGAATAAATCTTTAAGCGAGCTGGCGCCGCGCCCAGTCGAGAATGACCCCGAGGCGCGGCGGCAGCAGCTCCTTCGCCTCGTCGAAGCTGACCCAGCGCCACTCGTGGTGCTCGGGGCGGCCGAGCTCGGGCGACACCGGCAGCTCGACATCGCTTTTCTCCGTCTCGGCGAGGAAGTAGCGCGCCACCTTGCCGCCGGCGTAGGGAAGGGTGTCCTGGTGCTCGTCGCCGAAAGGGAACTCGAGGTCGGCGAGGCCGGCCTCCTCGAGGGTCTCGCGCTTCGCGGCGTCGAGCTCGGACTCGCCGGGCTCGATCGTGCCCTTCGGGAAATCCCAGTTCCTGTAGGCGCGCAGCAGGAGCAGGCGCGGGCCGCGCTCGGTGCGGCGGAACACGACGGCGCCGGCAGATCGGCGGGCGGCGGCGCTCATGCGTGAATATTATTCCGTGCTGCGCCCCGCCTGGGTGCCGGTGGCGATCATCGCCGCCACGGCGCCCGCCGTCGCGCTGGTCTCGCCGCTGCCCGCTTCGTTCGCCGGCCTGAGCACGGCCGGGCCGTACGCCGTCCTGGCGACCGGCACCCTGCTCGCGTGGTGGTACAACCGCGGCCGCTCGTTCGTGATCCTCGCGTCGCTGCTCGCCGCCTTTGCCGCCTTCGAGCTGTTCCCGACGAAGGCCGTCTATACCGCGCTGGTGGTGATCGTGCCGTTCAATGCGCTGATGGCGATGGTCCGGCCCGAGCGCGGCGCGCGCTACCGCATGGCGTACCGCTGGCTGGTGCTGCTCGCGGGCGAAGCGCTGCTGGTGGCGTGGATCGCCGCGGCGGGCAGGAGCCCGGTCTCCGGCACCTGGTGGAACACGATGCTCGACTGGTGGCTGTTCCGCTCGCCGCCGACGCCGCTCGTGGGGCGCCTGGTGTTCGCCGCCGCCTTCATCGCCGCGGTGACGCGCGCCTGGCCGGATCACACGCCGCTGCAGGTCGGCAACTGCGGCGCGCTCGCCGCCTTCTTCATCGCCGCCGAGAATGCCGGCGCGGCAGGCGTCTACACCGGGTTCATGACCGCGGCCGGCATCATCCTGATCGCCGCGCTGCTGCAGGAATCGCACCAGCTCGCCTTCCGCGACTCGCTGACCGGCCTGCCGGGCCGGCGCGCGCTCGAGGAGCGCCTGCGCAGCCTCGGCGGGCGCTACGCTATCGCCATGATCGACGTCGACCACTTCAAGCGGTTCAACGACGCCCACGGCCACGATGTCGGCGACCAGGTGCTCAGGCTCGTCGGCGCGCGCCTGGCGCAGGTGGGCGGCGGCGGCACCGCCTACCGCTACGGCGGCGAGGAGTTCAGCGTGGTCTTTCCCGACCGCCGCCTCGCCGAGGTGCTGCCGGAGCTCGAGGCGCTGCGCGGCGCGATCGAGCGCTACCACATGGCGGTCCGCGGCGAGGACCGCCCGAGGAAGGCCGCGGAAGGCAGCAAGCGCCGCGGCGCCGGGACGAGCGAGGAGATGCTGTCGGTCACGGTATCGATCGGCGCCGCCGGGCCTTCTGAAAGCGCGCCGACGCCGCACCAGGTCATCAAGGCGGCCGACGAGGCGCTTTACCGTGCGAAGAAAGCCGGCCGCAACCGGGTGAGCAAATGACGACCGCGGTCATCGCGACCATTGCCCTGTTTCTCGTTGCCGTGGCCTGGATCTACAACCGCCTGGTCGCCGACCGCAACCAGGCGCGCCAGGGCTTCGCCGACATCGACGTGCAGCTCAAGCGCCGCGCCGACCTGGTGCCGCAGCTGGTCGAGGCTGTACGAGGCTATGCCGCCTACGAAAAGGCGCTGCTCACGAGCGTGACCGAGCTGCGCGCGAGCGCCGCCGGGGCGCGCCCGCTCGCCGAGCGCTTCGGCCACGAGCGCGCGCTCGGCGAGAGCCTGAAGAAGCTCCTGCTGCTGCAGGAGAGCTACCCGCAGCTCAAGGCCGACGCGAATTTCCGCAAGCTGGCGGACGAGCTGGTCGAGGTCGAGGACCACCTGCAGTACGCGCGCCGCTTCTACAACGGCGCCGTGCAGCAGTACGCGACGCGCATCGAGACCTTCCCCGACCTGGTCGTGGCGAAGCTGTTCCGCTTCGAGCCGATGCCCTTCTTCCACACCGACGAGAGGGAGGGGGTACGCGTTTCTTTAGCCTCTTAATCAGCTTAGCTTTCAGTTTTTCCGTTCACGCGGCGGAAAAAATTCTTGATTTCCACAGCAGCATCCGCATCGACCGGGATGGGACGCTGACGGTCACCGAGAGGATCGAGGTACAGGCCGAGGGCAGCCAGATCCGCCGCGGCATCCTGCGCGACTTCCCGACCGGCTACAGCGGCGCGCTCGGCGCGAAAGCGCGCGTGCCCTTCCGCGTGATCGGCGTGACGCGCGACGGTCGGAGCGAGCACTACGCCGTGGAGCGCCTCGCGAACGGCGAGCGCATCCGCATCGGCAGTGCCGACGTGATGCTCTCCCCCGGCCGGCACGTCTACGAGATCACCTATCGTACTTCGCGCCAGCTCGGCTTCTTCAGCGACCACGACGAGCTGTACTGGAACGTGAACGGCAACGGCTGGACGTTCCCCTTCGACCGGCTCTCGGCCGAGGTCCGGCTGCCGGCGCCGGTGCCGGCGGGCGATCTCAGGCTAGCGGCGTACACCGGGCCGCAGGGCTCGCGCGGCTCGAGCTACGAGGTGTTCGCGCGCGAGGGCGGGGTCGCGTTCCGCGCCACGCGCGCGTTCGCCCCGCGCGAGGGGATGACGATCGTGGTGGGCTTCCCGAAAGGCATCGTCAGGCAGCCGTCGCTCGTCTCTCGCGCCGGCTGGTGGCTCTCGGCCAACGCGGGCGCCGTCGCCGCGCTTCTCGGCTTCGGGCTGCTGTTCGCCTTTCTTTACTGGCGCTGGTGGCTGGTCGGCGTCGATCCGCTGCCCGGGCCGAGATTCCCGCGCTACGAGCCCCCGCCAGGCCTGGGGCCGGGCGCAGTCAGGTACCTGTCCCGGATGGGATTCGACAACAAGTGCTTCGCCGCGGCGCTGCTCGACCTGGGCGCGCGCGGCTTCCTGAAGATCCGCGAGCACGGCGGGGTGTACGACATCGAGCGCACGGGGAAAGACGTGGAGTGGCTCCCGGGCGAGAAGCCGATCTCCGACATGCTGCTCGCGCCCGGCCACCCGGTCACCATCGGCAAGGAGTACAGCCCGGGCGTGCAGAGAACGCGCGAGCTGTGCGAGCGCGCGCTGGCGCTGCACCTCGGCGAGAAGTTCTTCAGCCGCAACCTCGGCTCGTTCATCACGGGGGCGGTCATCGCGGTGGCTTTCTGCGTGCTGGGACTCGTCCTCGAAGCGCCGGCCGCGGTGCTGGTCGTGGTCGCGGGGGCCATGGCGCTGACGCTGCTCCTTTTCTGGCGGCTGCTGCCGGCCTACTCGGTGCCGGGAAGAAAGCTGCAGGACGAGATTGACGGCCTGCGCCAGTACCTCAGCGTCGCCGAGGCGGACGAGCTCAGGCGCATGAAGGCGCCGCCGCAGACGGCCAGCGAATTCGCCAGGTTCCTGCCGTACGCGGTCGCCCTCGGCGTGGAAAAGACCTGGGCCGAGCGCTTCGCGGCGACTCTCGGCACGGCGGCCGTGGCTGCGGCGGTTTCCTACTATTACCAATCGGATTCCTTCACCGGCTTCGGCGACTCGTTCTCTCATCTGAGCGACACCGTCTCCGCGGCCTCCACCGCGCCCGGCAGCAGCTCGGGCGGAGGCGGCGGCGGCTCCTCGGGCGGAGGCGGCGGCGGAGGCGGCGGCAGCGGCTGGTAAATCAGGGACAGACCACCATTAAATCGGGGTCAGAGCCCGATTTCCCTCCGCTTTTAATTAAATCGGGTCAGAGCCCGATTTTCAGCAGCGGCCGCGCTCGGCGTTCCAGCGCTCGCTGGACGGGCTCATGACGTCGCCGACGCGCGCCTGACGGCGCAGCACCTTGAGTCGCTTACGCGCCGCGATCGCTCCATTTTCTTCCGGCACGATGCGCGCGATGACCTTGCCGCGCACCTTCACTTCAATTAGCTCGCTGACTTTCGCCATGGGCTCGTAACGAAATCCTGTGAATGAAATGTACACTGATCGCCAATGAATCGCATCCACATCCAGGAGAGCGAGATCCAGCTCAGCGCGGTGCGCGCGCAAGGCGCGGGCGGCCAGAACGTCAACAAGGTCTCCAACGCGGTGCACCTGCGCTTCGATATCCGCGCCTCCTCGCTGCCCGAGGAAGTGAAGGAGCGGCTGCTGCGCCGCGGCGACTCGCGCATCACGCGCACCGGCGTCGTCGTCATCAAGGCCCAGCAGCACCGGAGCCTCGAGATGAACCGCGCCGAGGCGCTCGAGCGCCTGCACGCTCTCGTCGAGGCGGCGGCGGCGGTGCCGAAGCGCCGGAAACCCACGCGCCCCACGCGCGGCTCGCAGGAAAGAAGAATCCAGTCCAAGCTGCGCCGCTCGCGCCTGAAGGCCCTCCGGGCGAGGATTCTTGATTAAGGCGGTGGTCCTCCTGAGCGGCGGCCTCGACTCGGCGACGGTGCTCGCGATCGCCCGGCACGAAGGCTACGAGCTGTGCGCGCTCAGCTTCCGCTACGGCCAGCGCCACGTCTACGAGCTCGAGTGCGCGCAGCGCATCGCCCGGGCCATGGGCGTCGCGCGGCACGAGATCGTGGAATTCGACCTGCGCCAGTTCGGCGGCTCGGCGCTCACTTCCGACATGGCGGTGCCGAAGGACCGCGCGCGGCTGCTCTCGGCGAAGACGCAGTCGATCCCGACGACCTACGTCCCGGCGCGCAACACCATCTTCCTCAGCTTCGCGCTCGCCTGGGCGGAGACGCTGCAGGCGAGCGATCTGTTCGTCGGCGTGAACGCGCTCGACTACAGCGGCTACCCGGATTGCCGGCCGGAGTACCTCGAGGCCTACGAGAAGATGGCGCAGCTCGCGACCAGGGCCGGCGTCGAGGGAGCGCGGCTGCAGATCCACGCCCCGCTCATCAAGCTCAGCAAGGCCGGCATCCTGCGCCGCGGCATCGAGCTCGGCGTCGACTACTCGCTCACCAGCAGCTGCTACGACCCCGGGCAGGATGGCGCGCCGTGCCGGCGCTGCGACTCGTGCCTGCTGCGCGCCAAGGGGTTCGAGGAGCTCGGCGTCGCGGATCCCCTGCTGTCGAAACAATCGGGCTCTGACCCCGATTAGTTCACGGTGTTGTCGTCGCAGGCATGAGATGCTGCCTGCCTCAATCGTATGTCGCGGCTGCCGCTCGCTGAAGTCATCGCCATCGTCGAGTCGGAGGGCGCACGCCTGCGCGCCGAGTTCTACCTGGCGCGCGGCCCGCGCGGCGAGCGCGGCAGCGCGCCGATCGACCGCGAGATCGAGGAGCGCCTGCGCGCGAAGCTGCAGGCCCTGGTGCCGTGCACGTTCTGCGGGGAGGAATGCGAAACGGTGACCGGCGCGCAGGAGGGCTGGACCTGGCTGGTCGACCCGCATGACGGCACCTTCGAGTACACGCAGGGACGACGCGGGTCGGCGATCTCGGTCGCGCTGCTGCGCGGCAATGCTCCCGTGCTCGGCGTGGTGCACAGCCCCGACTCGCCCGACCGCGGCCTGGACACCATCGCCTGGGCCGAAGGCGGGCCGATCCAGCGCAACGGTCGGCCCGTCGCTAGCGATCTCTCCCGCTCGCGCCTCGAGGCGGGCAGCTTCGTGCTCGCCACCGCGTCCTCCGCGCTTCGCCCCGAGACCTGGTCGCGCGCCGTGTTTCCCGCGCGCTACGCCGCGCTGCCGAGCATCGCCTACCGCCTGGCGCGCGTCGCGGCGGGCGACGCCGTCGCCACGCTCTCGATCCACCCCCTGGCCGAGTACGACATCGCCGCGGGCCTGGCGCTCATCAAAGCGGCGGGCGGCGTGATGCTCGACGCCGAAGGCCGCGAAGTCGCGCTCTCCGGCAATTCCACGGCGCGCGTCTCGGGCTGCTTCGCCGGCGCGCCGCACGCCGCCCGGCAGCTTTGCGCTTTCAAGTGGTCTTCTCTTGAGGATGAACCCCGCAGGGCACCTCGCGTCGTGCTCAGTTTTCCGCGCAACTTCCTCGACCCCGTTTCCCGCGCGCAGGGCTGCCTGCTCGGCCAGGTGATCGGCGACAGCCTCGGCTCGCGCGTCGAGGGCAAGAGCGGCGCCGAGATCGCGCAGCTCTACCCCGACGGCGTGCGCG
>Ga0210382_10000849_pt1 | contig 10423 bp, 10 predicted proteins | sample PLMedo_FD_155452 | JGI IMG/M metagenome (GOLD analysis project Ga0210382, IMG submission 155452) | Groundwater sediment microbial communities from an aquifer in East River, Colorado, USA - PLM0_60_coex redo | ecosystem: Environmental > Terrestrial > Soil > Riparian zone | place: USA: East...
CGTGAATTCGGCTTCACCGCCTCGCGCGGCTCCGACTATCACGGTAAGGGGGAGAGCAGGGCCGATCTCGGCGCGCTGCCGCAGCTGCCCGACGATCTGAAACCCGTCTGGCATGATTGGTAGGACGCGCAGGGCACCAGAACGGCTCTGATAAAATAAACGCGTTGGAGCGAGCGGGTCGACCATGGAATTCAATGAGATCGCTAAGATGATCGCGGTTTTCGCCGTGCCGGTCATCTTCGCGATCACTTTGCATGAAGCCGCTCACGGCTACGTCGCCCGCCACTTCGGAGATACGACGGCCTTCGCGCTCGGACGCATCAGCCTCAATCCGGCGCGTCACATCGATCTGGTCGGCACCATCTTTCTGCCGTTGGTCACGTTGTTCGCAACCGGCGGAAGAATCATGTTCGGATGGGCGAAGCCGGTGCCGGTCAATTTTCATGCCCTGCGGCGTCCCAAGCGAGACATGCTCTGGGTGGCTCTTGCCGGACCGGCGGCAAATCTGGTGATGGCTCTAGTGTGGGCTGCCGCTTTGAAGATAGGAGCACTGTCGGGGCTCAGGCAAAGCGATTTCCTGCTTCAGGTGCCGATTGCAGGCGTCGAGGTGAATCTCGTTTTCATGGCGCTGAATCTCTTGCCGATTCTCCCTCTCGACGGAGGTCGGGTCGTCGTTTCCCTGTTGCCCGGTCCTCTCGCGGGGAGTTTCTCGAGACTCGAACCGTTCGGGCTGCCGATCCTCCTCGGACTCGTGGTCATCAGCTCATACGGATACAACGTTCTTGGGATGTTCCTCGATCCGGTCATGGTTGCGTCAAAATCGATTATCGCGACGATCTTTCAACTGCATCCAATCTAAATGTACGAAGAACGCGTGGTCTCCGGCATGCGCCCCACCGGCGCGATGCACCTGGGACATTTCCACGGCGCACTCAAGAACTGGGTGAAGCTGCAGAACGAGTATCCGTGCCTCTACTTCGTCGCCGACTGGCACGCGCTCACCACGCACTACGAAACGCCCGAGGTGATCGAAGAGAGCGTCTGGGACATGTTGATCGACTGGCTGGCGGCCGGCATCGACCCGGCACAGGCGACCCTGTTCATCCAGTCGCGCATCCCGGAGCACGCCGAGCTGCACACGCTCCTTTCGATGATCACGCCGCTCAGCTGGCTCGAGCGGGTACCGAGCTACAAGGACCAGCAGGAAAAGCTCATCGACCGCGACCTTTCCACCTATGGTTTTCTCGGCTACCCGCTTTTGCAGGCGGCCGACGTGCTCGTGTACCGCGCAAAGTACGTTCCGGTCGGCGAAGACCAGGTCCCGCACGTCGAGATGATGCGCGAGGTCGCACGACGCTTCAACCATGTCTACGGCCGTGAGTCCGGATTCGAAGACAAGGCCAAGGCCGCCGCGAAGAAGCTCGGCGGCCGCAAGGCCAGGGTACTGATGGAGCTGCGTACCAGGTACCAGGAACAGGGCGACGCCGAGGCGCTGGCGACGGCGCGCGCGCTCCTGGAGAAGCAAGGCAACCTCTCGGTCGCCGATCGCGAGCGCCTGTTCGGCTACCTCGAAGGAGGCGGACGCCTGATTCTGGTCGAGCCCGAGGCCCTGCTGACCGAGTCCTCGAAACTTCCCGGCATCGACGGCCAGAAGATGTCCAAATCCTACAACAACACGATTTCACTCCGCGAGGACGCGGAATCGGTCAAGAAGAAGATCCGCACCATGCCGACCGACCCGGCCAGGGTGAAGCGCAGCGATCCGGGTGATCCCGACAAATGCCCGGTCTGGCAGCTCCACCTCGTCTACAGCGATGAGAAGACCCGCCAGTGGGCCGACCAAGGTTGCCGCACCGCTGGCATCGGCTGCCTCGAATGCAAGCAGCCGGTGATCGACGCGGTGCTCGCGGAACAAGGCCCCATGCGGGAGCGCGCGCAGAAGTATCTCGACGATCCGACCCTGGTTCGCAACATCGTCGCGGACGGGTGCGAAAAGGCACGCAAGCTCGCGCGGGAGACCATGCGCGAGGTGCGCGGAGCGATGGGGCTCGCCTACACGTGAGCGAGCCGGCGCAGCCCGCCGTCCCGACGCCGATCGCCGGCGCACCGAGTGCGCTCGTGGCCCGCGCGCCGAGCGCGCTCGTGGCCAAAGTGCGCGGCGAACCGTTTACCGAGCTGCCGCGGGACCTTTACATTCCGCCCGACGCGCTCGAGGTCTTCTTCGATACCTTCGAGGGGCCGCTCGACCTGCTGCTCTACCTCATCCGCCGGGCGAACCTCGACATCCTCGACATCCCCATGGCGCGGCTCACCGAGCAGTACATGGAGTACGTCGAGGTGATGCGCACGAAGAATCTCGAACTGGCCGCCGAGTATCTGGTCATGGCGGCGATGTTGATGGAAATCAAATCGCGCATGCTCCTTCCGCGCCAGGCGATGCCCGGCGCGGAAGACGACGACCCGCGCGCCGAACTTGTCCGGCGCCTGCTCGAGTACGAGAAGATGAAGCTCGCCGGGCAGAGGCTCGATGCACTGCCGCAGCTCGGGCGGGACTTTTTCCCTGTGGAAGTCTGGATCGAGCAGACTCTCGCGCAGCGCCTGCCGCAGGTGAACGTCGTGGACCTTCAGGAAGCGTGGCGCGCCCTGCTCGTGCGTGCGAAAATGATGCAGCACCACCGTGTCACACGCGAGGAGCTTTCGGTGCGCGAACACATGAGCCTCATCCTGCGCCGGCTGCGGAGCGGCGGCTTCGCCCAGTTCGGCGAGCTGTTCGAACCCGGGCGCGGCGTGCCGGTGCTCATCGTCAATTTTCTCGCGGTGCTCGAGCTCGTCAGAGAAAACCTGATCGAGATCACGCAGTCCGAATCCTTTGCGCCCATCTACGTGAAGCTGGCTCATGCTCAGTCCGAGTGAAGTGAAGGTCGTGCTCGAGGCGGCGCTGCTCGCCGCGCAGGAGCCCCTTCCGATCTCGGAGCTGCGCAAAATGTTCGACGAGGAGATCGGCGCGGACACGATCCGCAGGCTGCTCGAGGAGCTGCGCGAGGCGTGGAAGGACCGCGGTGTCGAGCTCGCTGCGACCGCGAGCGGCTGGCGCTTCCAGACGCGCCCCTCGTATCAGAAATTCCTCGAGCGTATCCATCCCGAAAAAGCGCCCCGCTACTCGCGCGCCGTGCTCGAGACGCTTGCGATCGTCGCCTATCGGCAGCCGGTGACGCGCGGCGACATCGAGGAAGTCCGCGGTGTCACCGTCTCGGCCGAAGTGATAGGGCGCCTGGAAGCGCGCGGCTGGGTGGAAGTGATCGGACACAAGGAGGTGCCAGGCCGCCCGGCCCTGTACGCGACTACCAAGACTTTCCTCGATGACCTGGGCCTGCGCTCATTGCAGGACTTGCCGCCCCTTGAAGACATCTCCAAAACGCTTGACTTCTCACCGACCCCGCCGCCCGATTCGCAGCCCGCGCCGGCTCCGCAGTCCGAGCCCGATTCGCAGGCCACGCCCGACGAGTCAGCGACCGCGCAGCCCAGCGCGGTCTAGGCCCGCGGCGCCTGCCGAGAAGCTTCACAAGGTTCTTGCACGCTCCGGGTTGGGTTCGCGTCGCGACATGGAAGCTGCGATCGCTTCCGGCAGGCTCGTTGTCAACGGTGCGCGTGCAGCTTTGGGGCAGCGCGTGGGGTCGCGCGATCGCGTCGCGCTCGACGGGCACCCGGTCTCGCTGCGGTTCGAAGAGGGCGCGCCGCGCCTGCTGATCTACCACAAGCCGGCCGGGGAGCTCGTCACGACGCGCGATCCGTCAGGCAGGCCGACCGTCTTCGACCATCTGCCGAGAATGCGGGGCGGCCACTGGATCGCGATCGGCCGGCTCGACTTCAATACCGGTGGTCTCTTGCTCTTCACCGACTCCGGCGAGCTCGCCAACCGGCTCATGCATCCCAGCAACGAGATCGAGCGCGAATACGCAGTGCGGGTGCGGGGTGAGCTCACGCGCGAACAACTCCGCAGACTCGCTCAAGGGATCGATCTCGAAGACGGTCCGGCCAGGTTCGACAGCATCTCTCCGGGCGGAGGCAGCGGATCGAACCGCTGGTACCAGGTCGTGCTGCGCGAAGGGCGTAACCGCGAAGTGAGGCGAATGTTCGAATCGCTTGGGGTCACCGTGAGCCGCCTGATGCGCGTGCGCTTCGGGCCAGTCCGCTTGCCGTCTCATCTGCGCCGGGGCCAATGGCGCGAGCTCGAGCCAAGAGAGGCCGCGTCGCTGTTGGAAGCCGCACCGCGAACCCCTTTCCGTTGTTCCGGATGAAATTTCTTGCTATACTTTCGACGTTTCTGAGATGGGCTTTCGAGCCCATTTTTTATTTATGCTTGAGGGTTGCGCGTGGTCGTGAGCCCGCTTGAGTCCTTGCTTGAGCGCACCGTAGGCGGGCTGGGATACGGGCTGGCCGACTTTGAATATATTAACAATGGTAGGATGCTACGAGTGTTTATTGAGAAGACACATGAACTTGGGCAGGGCGCGGCGAGAGTGACTCTCGCCGACTGCGAAGCCGCGAGCCGGCAGCTGCAGCGGGTCCTCGAAGTCGAGGGGATCGAATACGACAGGCTGGAGGTTTCCTCCCCGGGCCTGGACCGCAGGCTGAAAAAGGCGGCGGATTTTGCGCGCTTTACCGGCCACGAGGCCCAGGTGCGCCTGCGCCATGCGGTCAACGGCCGCAGGAATTTCACCGGCACCGTTCGCGCCGTAGAAGGCGACCGGGTCGAACTCGACTACGACAGCGGCCGGCTCGAATTCGATCTCGCCGACCTCGACCGCGCGCGCCTGGTGCCCAAGCCATGATGCCCGAGGGATATATGAGCCGCGAGCTGCTGCTGCAGGCGGACGCGCTCGCCCGGGAGAAAAACGTCCACAAGGACGTGGTGTTCGGTGCCCTGGAGATGGCGATCGCCTCCGCGACGAAGAAGCGCTTCACCGAAGACGTCGACGTGCGCGTCGCGATCGACCGCAATACCGGGGACTTCGAGTCCTTCCGGCGCTGGCAGGTGGTGGCCGACGAAGCGGTGGAGAATCCGGCCCAGCAGATCGCATTTTCGGAAGCGCAGAAGCAGTATCCGGATATCCAGCTCGGGGACTATATCGAGGAGGCTCTCGAGCCGATCGATTTCGGCCGCATCGGCGCGCAGACCGCGAAGCAGGTCATCCTGCAGAGGATCCGCGACGCCGAGCGCGAACAGCTGCTGAACGACTTTCTCGGGCGCGGCGAAAAGCTGATCAACGGCGCGATCAAGCGCGTCGAGCGCGGCAACGCCATCATCGAGGTCGGACGCGTCGAGGCGGTGCTGCCGCGCGACCAGATGATCCCCAAGGAGAATTTGCGGGTGGGCGACCGCGTGCGCGCCTTCGTCATGCGCATCGACCGCAACGTACGCGGGCCGCAACTGGTGCTCTCGCGCACGGCGCCCGAATTCATCATGGAATTGTTCCGGCTCGAAGTCCCCGAAATCGAGGAAGGACTGCTCGAAATCAAGTCGGCCGCGCGCGACCCGGGCATTCGCGCGAAGATCGGCGTGCATTCCCGTGACAAGCGCATCGACCCGATCGGCACCTGCGTCGGTATGCGCGGGGCACGCGTCCAAGCCGTGACCCAGGAGCTCGCGGGCGAGCGCGTGGACATCGTGCTGTGGTCGGAGGACCCGGCGCAGTTCGTGATCGGCGCTCTCGCGCCGGCCGAGGTGTCTTCGATCCTCGTGGATGAGGACAAGCACGCCATGGACGTGGTGGTGGACGAGGAGAACCTCGCCATCGCGATCGGTCGAAGCGGACAGAACGTGAGACTCGCGTCGGAGCTGACCGGCTGGACGATCAATCTCATGACCGAGGCGGAATCGCAGAAGAAGAACGAAGAGGAAGCCTCCTCGGTGAGAAAGATCTTCATGGAGCGGCTGGACGTCGACGAGGAAGTCGCGAACACCCTCATCCAGGAAGGCTTCTCGACTCTCGAGGAGGTGGCGTATGTGCCGATCAACGAGATGATGGAGATCGAGGGTTTCGATGAGGCAACGGTGAGCGAGCTGCGCAATCGCGCGCGCGACGCGCTCCTGGTGCAAGCCATCGCGAGCGAGGAGCAGGCGGAAAATCTCGACCCGGCGCTGCTCGGCTTGGAGGGAATGGACAAGGACCTGGCGACGAAGCTCGCCAGGTCGGGGGTGAAGACTCGCGACGACCTTGCCGACCTCGCCACGGACGATCTCGTCGAGATGGCGGGAGTCGACCCCGAGCGTGCCAAGAGCCTGATCATGAAGGCTCGTGAACACTGGTTTGCCCAGGAGTAAGGCCGGCGCATGGCCCAGACGAGCGTTGCCCAATTCGCCGGCGAGCTGAAAGTGCCGCCGTCGCAGCTGCTCGAGCAGCTGCGGGCGGCGGGCGTGCACAAGCAAGTGGCCGAGGACGTTCTTTCGGAGCAGGACAAGACCCGGCTCCTGGAGTACCTGCGCAAGTCGCACGGCTCATCGGAACCCAAGAACAAGATCACGCTGACGCGCAAGCAGACCTCCGAAATCATCAAGAAGTCCGATGCGAGCGGCAAGGCTCGCACCATCCAGGTCGAAGTCAAGAAGAAGCGCATCTTCGTCAAGCGAGACGCGGAGCCGGGTGCGCCCGCCGAGGCGCCTGGTCCTTCCGGGGCCGCGGTCGATTCGCGCGAAGCGGAAATCCGCGAGGAGGAGCAGCGCCGGCACGAGGAATTGGCGGCGCGGCAGGCCGCGGACGTGGCGGAGAAACAGGAGCGCGAGCGCAAGCTCGTGGAGGGCAAGCCGAGCGAGGCGAAGACGCAGGCGCCCGCTCCCGGTCCCGCCTCCGACACCACGCTGCACAAGGCGAAGGTTGCACCGGGGGCCGAAAAGAAGGGTGCGAAGAAGGCGAAGGAAATCAAGGTCTGGAAGGACGAAGGGGTCAAGCGCCGTACGATCAAGACACGCGGGGACGTACAGGGGGCCTCCGGCTGGCATACCCCCAAGGGTGCCAGACACAAGACCGCAGTCGCGCCGGCAGCCGAAGGCGTGCAGCAGTTCAGCGCGCCCGCCGAGCCGGTCGTACGCGAGGTGATGGTGCCTGAGACCATTTCCGTGGGTGATCTCGCCCACAAGATGTCGGTCAAGGCTGCCGAAGTCATCAAGGTGCTGATGAAGCTCGGCAACATGGTGACGATCAACCAGGTGCTGGACCAGGAAACGGCGATGATCGTCGTGACCGAAATGGGGCACGTGGCCAAGGCGGCGAAGCTCGACGATCCCGAATCCCTGCTCGCAGACGTACCCGAGCACCACGAGGCGGTGCTGGAGCCGCGCGCGCCCGTGGTCACGGTCATGGGGCACGTGGACCACGGAAAAACGTCGCTGCTCGATTACATCCGCCGCACGAAGGTCGCCTCGGGCGAAGCGGGCGGCATCACCCAGCACATCGGCGCCTACCACGTCCAGACGCCGCGCGGCATGGTCACATTCCTGGATACGCCGGGCCACGAGGCCTTTACGGCGATGCGCGCGCGCGGCGCAAAAGTGACCGACATCGTGGTACTGGTGGTTGCTGCGGACGACGGCGTGATGCCGCAGACGATCGAGGCGATCCATCACGCCAGGGCGGCCGAAGTCCCCATCGTCGTGGCGATCAACAAGATCGACAAGCACGAGGCAAACCAGGAAAAAGTCAAGCAGGAGCTGGTGGCGCAGGCAGTGGTGCCCGAGGAATACGGTGGGGATTCGCCGTTCGTTCCGGTGTCGGCGAAAACCGGCGCTGGAATCGACACGCTGCTGGAACAGGTGCTGCTGCAGGCCGAAGTGCTGGAACTGAAGGCTCCGGTGGACACCCTCGCCAAGGGCCTGGTGATCGAGGCCCGGCTGGACAAGGGCCGCGGACCGGTGGCCACGGTGCTGGTTCAATCCGGAACCCTCCGGCGCGGCGACATCGTGCTCGCCGGGAGCAGCTTCGGCCGGGTTCGTGCCATGCTCGATGAGAGCGGAAGCGCGGTCCACGAGGCCGGTCCATCGATTCCGGTCGAGATCCAGGGCCTGTCGGACGTGCCCGGGGCAGGCGAGGACGTCATGGTGCTCGGCGACGAACGCAAGGCGCGAGAGATCGCCCTGTTCCGTCAAGGCAAATTCCGCGACGTGAAGCTCGCGAAGAAACAGGCCGCCAAGCTGGAAAACCTGTTCGAGCACATGGGCGAAGGCGAGGCGAGGGTGCTCGCGCTTCTCATCAAGGCCGATGTACAGGGCTCGCAGGAGGCGCTTGTCCACGCGCTCAGCCGCCTTTCGACCGACGAGGTCAAGGTCAATGTGGTGCACAGCGCGGTGGGCGCGATCACCGAGTCCGACGTGAATCTGGCGCTCGCTTCGAAGGCCGTCATCATCGGGTTCAACACTCGCGCCGATACAGCTGCGCGCAAGGCGGCCGAGGCCTCTGGGGTGGACGTACGCTACTACAACATAATCTACGACGCCGTCGACGAAGTTAAGGCGGCGCTCTCGGGTATGCTCGCGCCGGAGAAAAAGGAAAACATACTCGGACTGGTCGACGTGCGCCAGGTATTCAAGATCTCCAAGGTCGGCGCCGTGGCTGGATGCATGGTGCTCGAGGGCCTCGTGCGTCGCAACGCGTCGGTGCGCGTGCTGCGCGACAACGTGGTCATCCACACGGGCGAGATCGATTCGCTCAAACGCTTCAAGGACGACGTGCGCGAAGTGAAAGCCGGTTTCGAGTGCGGCATGTCCGTGAAAAACTTCAACGATCTCAAGGTCGGCGACCAGTTCGAAATCTACGAAGTCCAGGAAGTGGCGCGGACGCTCTGACGTCCGCGCCATCCTGAGGAGCGCATAGCGCGACGAAGGATCTGCTGTAGGATGGCCGATCGCCTCGCTCCGACCTCATGGCCAACCAGCAACGTCTGCGCCGCATCGCCGATCAGATCCAGCGCGAGCTGTCGGGATTGCTGCGCGCCGAACTCAAGGACCCGCGCGTCGGCATGATTACGCTTACCGGGGTCGAGATTTCCCCCGACCTTGCCCATGCGAAAGTTTTCTTCACGACTTTGGCCGATGCGGATTCCTTGACGACGATCGAGGCGGGCCTCGATCGCGCGGCGGGATTCCTGCGTGCCCAGCTCGGAAAGCGCCTGAGACTCCGCGTCACCCCGGAAATACGTTTCATGCACGACGTTTCTGTCGAGCGAGGCGTGCGTCTCTCGCAGCTGATCGACGCCGCAGTCACCGGAAAGAAAGCGGATTGAGCTCCCGTGGGAAATACCCGCGCGCCAGTCAACGGAGTGCTGCTCATCGACAAGCCGGCAGGACCGAGCTCGAATGCAGTATTGCAAAGAGCGAAGCGCCTGCTCGGGGCGGCGCGTGCGGGCCACACGGGAACGCTCGACCCTCTGGCAAGCGGCCTGCTCGTCATTGCGCTGGGTGAAGCGACCAAGTTTTCCGGCGGGATACTCGATGCGGACAAGAGCTATCGCGCGCGGTTAAAGCTCGGCGAGTGCACCGAGACCGGCGATGCAGAGGGTCCGGTGGTTTCACGCGCCGAAGTCAAAGTGACCCGCGACGAGCTGCTCTCGGCATTGGAGCGCTATCGAGGCGAGATCGAGCAGCTGCCGCCTGCCTATGCCGCGATCAAGCATCTGGGCCGGCCCCTATACGTTTACGCCCGCCGCGGCGAGCGCGTTCCACGCACCGCCCGACGCGTCGCGATCCGTCGACTCGAGCTGGAGAAGTTCGAAGAGAATACGGTCGGCTTGTTCGTCGAGTGCAGCAAGGGCACCTACATTCGCGTGCTTGCCGAGGATATCGGCGCGGAGCTAGGCTGCGGCGCACATCTCGCGGCGCTGGAGCGCACCGCTGTAGGCCCGTTCGCGTTGTGGCAGTCGATGACGCTGGAAGCCCTCGAGGCGATTTCGCCTGCAGAACGACGCGAGCGGCTCCTGCCCCTGGAAGTCTTGCTCCAATCCTGGCCGCGCCTGACGCTCGAAGCCCCCCTTGCGGCGAAGTTCCGGCAGGGGCGGACGATATCAGTCGATTCTGCAAGTGGCAGCATCGCCGTCTTCGGCGAGGACGCTGAGTTCCTGGGCACGGGGCAAGTGGACGCAAGCGGGACCTTGCAGCCGAAGCGGCTGCTCGCGATGCCATGAAACGCGTTCCCGACTCAAAACTGCTTGTAGAAGGCGCTGATTTCAAGGTAAAATGCCGGCCTTTCGCGAATAGATAATAGAGTAGAGCTAGAGCATGCGGGTCAGCGTTACGGAAAAGGCGCAAATCGTCCGGCAGCACCAGCGCGCAGCGGGCGATACGGGTTCCCCGGAAGTGCAAATCGCCTTGCTTACGGCCCGGATAAACGGGCTGACCGACCACTTCAAGACGCACGTCAAGGACCATCATTCG
>Ga0210382_10000850_pt1 | contig 10421 bp, 7 predicted proteins | sample PLMedo_FD_155452 | JGI IMG/M metagenome (GOLD analysis project Ga0210382, IMG submission 155452) | Groundwater sediment microbial communities from an aquifer in East River, Colorado, USA - PLM0_60_coex redo | ecosystem: Environmental > Terrestrial > Soil > Riparian zone | place: USA: East River...
GGAGTACCTCTTCCAGCAGCTTCGCGCCATCCCGCACATCGAGATCATCCGCATCGGGAGCCGCATCACCTCGCACCTGCCCGAGCGCATCACGCCGGAGTTTTGCGAGATGGTGCAGAAGTACCATCCGATTTTCATGAACACGCACTTCAATCACCCGAGCGAGCTGACGCCGGCCGCGGTCGCCTCGCTGGATCGCCTGTCGCGAGCCGGCGTTTCGCTCGGTTGCCAGACGGTGCTGCTCAAGGGCGTGAACGACGACCCCAAGGTGATGATGAAGCTGATGCACGAGCTCCTCAAGGCGCGCGTGCGGCCCTACTACCTATATATGGCAGACCAGGTAGCCGGCGGTGAGCACTTCCGCACCACGGTACAGAAGGGGCTCGAGATCATCCAGGCACTGCGCGGATGGACGTCGGGCCTCGCCGTGCCGCAATTCGTGATCGATTCCCCGGGTGGTGGTGGCAAAGTGCCGCTCCTGCCCGAGTACCTGGAGTCGATGAACGACGACGAGGTCGTGTTCCGGAATTACGAGGGCAAGCGCTACGTCTACAAGCAGCCGCACACCGTGCCTGCCGCTCCGACCGAAGTCGAGCGCGCGGCCGAAGTCGGTATCGTGCCGATCAGCCGCAAGAAATCCGCGGCGCCACGACGGACCAAGCGCCGCCGAGCAGCAGGCGAGTAGGCCCGCCCGTCCACACGAACGCCGCCTCTCTCGAGGCGGCGTTTTTGTTTTGTCTGAGATTGTCGCCGGTCAGTCGGGTGAGGGGACAGCCCGCGCCGACCAGCGCGATTGACTAAAGGAAACGCGCACCACGATGCTAAGGCAGAAGGCTGCGCGGATTGCGCCGCTTGTCGACGAGCAGCGCGTCGTTCAGAGCCTCGAGCTCGGCCTGGATCTCCGCGCCTTCCATGTCATCCCTGATCCGAGTGAGGTCTGGGGCGAAGATCGCCCGCGCGATGGCGAGCGCATCGTGCGCTCCCGCGACGGCGACTACATCGTCGGCCTGAATCACTTCGCGCCCGAGTGGAGTGGGGATCTGCTGGGCGCCTCTTCTGATCGCGAGCACAGTCGCACCAGTAGCACCGCGCAGATTGAGCTGCGCCAGGCTCCTGCCCACCGCAATGCTCTGGGGCACGACTCGTATTGCAACCGGTTCGCCGAGGCCGGGCAGAACGGCGTTCACATCCTCGAGCAGCTTCGTCTCGTCGGACGTTCCATCGACCGATGCCATCTGGTGCGCTAGGGCGGATGCGATGATCTGCGCGCCGGCCCGCGCGTGACCCTGCAGGTTGGCGGCGTTTCTCCAAAGTGCAATGAGGAGCACCAGCGTGAGAAGCGCGAGCACCACGGCGCCCTGGTGCGGCGGCAGAAACGGCTGCGTGATGGCAACAACCGGAATTCCGACGGCGAGAACGACCGCCAGCTGCACGAGGATGACGAGGGCGCGCCGCGGGGCATCGGCGAGGTCCACTTTTCCCTTCTGGGCAGCCGCGAAAGCTCGACGCGCAAGATGATTTCCCAGTGCCTTGGCACTGGTGATCAGACCGTAGATGAGCGGGACGGTGATCAAGCCGCTGATCAGGACCACCATGAATCGCACCCGCTCGGGTGGCAGGCCGATCATGTTGCCGACCAATACGCTCAGCCGATCAATCTCGACGGCCACTCCAATGAGCACTGAGGTGATGAGCGCTGCATCGAGCAGAATGATCCGGATGATGCGATGCGACACCGATCGTTCCGCCGGCGCTCGCGGTGAGCTGCGGACCCGTTCGATCCACGATGCGTAGAGCGCGGCAACGGTCTGAATCGGCTCCGGCAGCCAGCGATCGATCGATGCCGCGGCTTGGTTGGAGAGCCTGATCAGGAGCGGAGTCGTGAGCGTGGTGATCGCAGATACTGCAATCGCCACCGGATACAGCCAGCTACGGATCACACCGGACGCGACGCCGACGCTTGCGATGATGAATGAGAATTCGCCGATCTGAGCCAGGCTCATTCCTGCTTTCATTGCTGTGCGCCGACCGTGACCGGCGAGGAAGGCGCCAATGGTCACAGCCAGGACTTTCCCCACGATGACCGCCAGCGTCAGCGCGAGGACGGCTCTCCAGTGTTCCGTCAGCGCGTTGGGATCGATGATCATTCCAACCGATACGAAGAAGATGGCGGCGAACATGTCGCGCACAGGACGAACGAGCCTCTCGATCTCCAACTCGTGTCCGGATTCGGCGACCAGCGATCCGGCGATGAAGGCGCCCAGCGCCACCGAGTAGCCGAAAGAGAGCGCGAGCAAGGCGGCAGCGAAGCAGATGCCAATGCTCGCGACCAGAGTTGTCTCGGGCTGTCCAAGCTTCTGTACGGCACGGATCGCTCGCGGCACGGTGAGAATGCCGAATCCGATCAGAGCCGTGAGGAACATCACCAGTCTCAGGGCGGTGAGAAGGATTTCCATCGGCGATAAGGCGCCCGACCGCGCGATCGTGGTGAGAATGGTGAGCAAGAAGATCGCGATCAGGTCTTCGATGATGAGAATGCCGAACACCAGCTCCGTGACTCGGCCTTTTACCTTCTGCTCCTGGAAGGCCTTCACGATGATCGTGGTGCTGGATATCCCGGTGATCGCGCCGGCGAAGACGCTCTCGAGGCGAGTGAAGCCGAGCACTTGTCCGACGAGGTAGCCGACTGAGATCATCACGCTGCACTCGAACAGCGCTACCACTCCAGCCTTCTGGCTCACCAGTACGAGCTTTCGGATGCTGAACTCGAGTCCGAGCGAGAACATGAGCAGGATCACGCCCAGTTCCGAAAGCGCACGCACCGTCTGGGGGTCCGCGACCAACGGAATCGGGATGTGCGGGCCAATGATCATTCCCGCGAGCAGGTAGCCGAAGACGACCGGCTGGTGCAGCCGCTGGAAGACGACGGTCGCAACTGCGGCGACGCAGAGAACAACCGCGAGATTCTGCAGGAACGTGTGCGGATCCATTCCAGAATCTACTTCGGCCTACAGAATCGGAACTACCGAAAAGAAAAGCTGCCAGCTGGCAGCTTCCAGCCGGTAGCTATCAGCTTGGCTGTTCGATTTTGTCTAACAAAAAAGGCCACCCTTTTCGGGGTGACCCTTTTTCTTCTGACGAAATAGTGCTTACTGGTCGCTCTCCTCGTTCTCGAAGGTGAGAGCATCCGCTTCGCGGACGCGGTCGAGCATGGCGTTGACCGGCACTGCGATTCCCCGGTCGTTCAGCGCGGCTTCGCTGCCGGAGCTCCGCTGAAACCAGCTTGCCACGTCAGGCGTCGCCTCGGTGCCACTCGTACCAGCCGCCTCTTCGTCAGGGGCGGTATCCGAACCATAAACGTCCATTCGACCTCCACGGGTTCACTGTCCCTTGCAACCATACCTTCGATACCCCGAAACAGGAGTTTCGCCTCACTGGAAGAAGCTACAACTGGGACCGAAACCCTCCAATAGTAAGACGATGTCCGAGGCCAAACTGGTACAGTCGGAACCGGTATTTATCGGTTGATTATCGGATGCTTTTCGGGTCAATTCCCCTAGTAGCGAAAACCCGGCCAACAGCCTCGCCAATCTTGTTATTCGGGGTGCTGGCGCCGGCGGTTATTCCAACTCGGAGCGGGCCTGCGGCAGGAAGCCAGTCTTTTGATTCGACTTCGCTCTTGGATCCAAGGGGACGGTGCCGGATAATGCCGGATTCCGGATCGATATCGTCGGCATCCTCGACGTGGTAGGTGCGGACAGTTTCGGAACAGAGCGCCGCCAGTGAAAGCGTGTTGCTGGAGTTGTATCCGCCCACCACGACCATCACATCGAGGCGCTCGCGCAACAGCTCGACGACTGCGTCCTGACGCTCCTGGGTAGCGCTGCAGATCGTGTCGAAAGTCCGAAAATTCTCGGCTGCGTATTCCTCTCCGTGCGCCCGTGCCATCGAGCGGCCAATGAGTTCGCCGATCGCGAGCGACTCCCGGGCAAGCATCGTCGTCTGGTTGGCGACGCCGATCCGCTTGAGGTCGCGAGCCGGATCGAAGTTGGGGGATGCGGCGTGGGCAAAGCGCTCCATCAAGGCAGCCGCGTTCAGGCGACCTTCAATGAAATCACAGACCAGGCCGGCCTCGTCCATATTGCGAACGATGAAGTAGTGCCCGCCCTCGTACTTCTCCGCCTGTGATGCGGTGGCTCGCGTCTCCTCGTGATAGTACTTGCCGTGTATGAGGGAGGTGAACCCTTCGCGCGCGTAGCTCTCGACGCGCTTCCAGACGTTGAGCACTGAACCGCAGGTGGTATCGACCATCACACAGCCTATCTCACGCAACGTCTCGAAATCCCTAATCGTCACGCCGAAAGCGGGCAGGATTACCACATCTTCTGCTCTCACGCCGCTGAAATCGATCTGACCGCTTCCCGCTTCCCGCGCCTCGCTTCCCGGCAAAAGGAAGGTGATCCCCATTGCCTGGAGTTTCGAGTTGACGTGCGGGTTATGGATGATCTCGCCAGCCAGGTAGATGGTACGATCCGGGAACTTCTTCCTGGCCTGATAGGCGTAGTCTACCGCCCGCTCGACCCCATAACAGAAGCCGAATTCCTTGGCTAAACGGATGGTCAAATCGTCTACTGTAAGGGTATAATCCCGGGCCTTGAGCATATCCACCAGCTGACCCGTATAGTCGGATGCCAGCTCGGACTGGATCTCGGACTTGAGCCCGAAACCCTTCCGAAAGTAGGTGGGGACCCCCGTACCGTTTGGGCTGCTGGTCTGCATATTCCCAGTAGTGGGGACTGCGGTCCCGGCCGGACCCGGCACCTTCACTGACGTGTCAGACATAACCTTGAATCTAGCAGTGCCCATCCGATAATGCGCTTCGAGAAACGACGATGACCGAGTCATTCGGAGCGTACCCCGCCGAGCAGACGATTGCGCCGATCGACACCGCGCATTCTGCTCCATTCCACCCGTCTACCACCAGACCTCCTGGCCTGCTCCGGCCTCCACCGCTGCTCAAAGGTGATACGATCGGTGTCGTCGCTCCCTCCTACGCGCCCATTCCGAGCTGGCTCCTGCGCGGAGCGAAGGCGATGGAGGAAGCGGGCTACAAGTTGATCCTCGATTCGGAGATCGAGCGCGCCCGCCGTTTCCAGAAACACGAGGACGAGCGTCGTGCCGAGAACCTGACGAAGATCTGGCTGAATCCTGAAGTGAAAGCAGTGGTCTCGGGAACCGGCGGCTACGGTGCGGTGCGTCTGCTGCGCTATCTCGATCCCGAAATATTCCGCACGCATCCCAAGGCGTTCGTCGGCTATTCCGACATCACCGCGCTGCACCTCTGGCTCATGCGCCGCGCACAGTTGAGGGTGTTTCACGGTCCCACTCTGGATGACTTGTTCCCCGGTGCGAATGATCCAAGCGTGAACTCGCTCATCACTGCCCTCACGACGCCTCGCCCCGAGACGAAGCTCGGACAGGACCTGGCGCGCTCGGTGCGGCCCGGCAGCGCGGTTGGACGGCTCACCGGTGGCAACCTGTCCCTCGTGCAGCAGACAATCGGAACGCCGTACGAGATCGACACCCGCGACGCCATCCTCTTTCTCGAGGAGACCCGCGACCCGATGTCCGTCGTCGACGAGCGGCTTCTGCACCTCCGTTCGGCCGGCTTGCTGCGCCAAGTACGCGGCATCGTGTTCGGGCAGCTCTCGCTCGATCGCTCGGAAGAAGATGAGTTCGAGGACTTTCTGCTGGATCTGGTGTCGGATCTGGAAGTTCCGATTCTCATGGACTTTCCGGCCGGCCACGAGGTGCCGAATCTCACACTTCCGCTCGGTACCGAAGTAGAGATCGTCGCTGACGAGACTACCGGCTGGCTTTCCTATCGCGAGGACGCTTTGGCGTCGAGCGAGGAGCGGCCGCGTCTCAGTCTTGTCTGACTAGAGCGCGCCTTCGGTGATCGCCGAGTCGATCGCCATGCACCAAACGTGAAGAAGCATGAGGTGAACCTCCTGGATGTAGGCGCCCTCATCGCTCGGCACTGCGACCACGTGATCCGCATCGCCGTCTTTCAGCCCCTGCCTGCCGCATAGCGCGATCGTGATCGCGCCCTTTCCTTTGGCGGCTTTCAGGCCGCGCAACACATTCTCCGAGCGCCCGCTCGTAGTGATTCCCACCACTACATCACCGTGTTGAGCCAGGCCTTCGACCTGTCGCTCGAACAACGCTCCGTATCCGAAATCGTTGGCGATGCAGGTGACAACTCCGGAGTCTCCAACGAGCGAGATGGCAGGCAGCGGACGCCGCGTCTCCTTGAAACGGCCGATCAGTTCCTCGACGAGGTGACTCGCCTGTGTCGCGCTGCCTCCATTGCCGAAGGCGAGAATCTTTCCGCCCGTTCCGATGCAGGATATGAGCGCGGAGGATGCGGCCTCCGAGGCAGGCTGAAGGGAGGCAATGCAAGCGTCGATGACCTTCTGATGCTCGCGGAAATGCGTGGCGAAGTGTTGTGACGGCATGCGCGGATTATACGGTTGCGGCCACTCAACGCCAGTGCGGTCGTTTCAGCGTCCGCGCCGGCGGCGGCGAGGATCCGACTTTCCGTGCCGGCCGGCACCAGGCCGATGGGCGCCGCGTCCTCGGCCGTGATCACCGCCGCGTCGATGCTTCCGGAATTCCCCTGCTATGCGTTTTACCTCGCGCTCGGCGTGAGAAAGCATCGCCCGATCGTCTGCCGACTCCTCGACTTCGTCGGGTGACCACGGCTGGGCGAGACGCTCCTGCAGATCGGCGAGGTCGTCGGCACGGACCGCTCCACGTTGACCTCGCAGCACCACGAATCGTACGGGACGATCGAGCTGTGGTATTTCTGCCCCCGTAAGCGTGCGCGCGATCTTCTCGGGGAGACGAAGACGCGCGACTCCGCGGCGTTGGCCATCGCGCTCTTCCACATCGTAGTCGATCTCCACATCGCGGTCCCGTATCGTAACCGAGCTGGGCAGACGCTCCAGTCTTTCACGGATCGCGCGCGGAACGAACCTCTCCCGGTCCACCGAGAGATGCGCGGACTTGAAGTCATTCATTGAATTCACGCCAGCGACCTGCTCTTCATAGTGCGAGGTCAACTCCGCGAGGCCGAGCCGTTTGGTCTCGCCGCCAGATCGCTTGTAGGCCTCGCGCACCTCCTCGATCACGCCCTGGTTCTTCTTCACGGCAAAGTGTCTCGCTTCGCCGCGCGCCAGCGCCTCGGCGAGCACGTGCCGCGCCTGCTTCGCCAACTCGGGAGGAAAATCGTCCACGGTCTCGAGCTCGCTCTCCAGCTCGAAGCCGAAATACTCGAGCTTTCGCTTCAACACGAGCGGCCCGTGCTTGCGCCGCGGATCGTAAATCAGCTCCGCCTCGCTGCGCGTCGCGTATCGGCGAATGAGCTCCATCGGGACCTGCGTCCCCTCGATGGCAGCGCGAGGAATTCCGGAGCGGTCCGCAAAGTACCGCAACTCTCCGGCAATTGGCCCCCAGCTGCCGCACACACTCGTCTTGGAAACGCGAGCCTCGGTGCCGTCGGCCGTCTGCTCGTCGATCACGAGGTCAAACGGCATGTACTGCGCGAGCAGCTCCGTGAACTTGCGGTAGATGTGATCGCGTGCGTTCACCATCTTCGTCGGCAGCTCCATCCCCAGGGCGCGGTAGATGCTGGCGGTCGCGAGCGCCGCATCCTCGATCGCTTTCACCAGCACGCCCCGGTGCTCGGCCCACTTCTCGATGCTCTCGTCGAAGAGGTGGCGTGGCAGACCATACACCTCGCCGATATAGCCGCAATGCGAAAATGCCTCGGCGTACAGGTTGTAAGCCGTGAGATGATCGCTGCCCGGCACTGTCACTCCCGACAGATCACGGTCCTCGCGGGTCATGCGATGGAGCGACTCGATCGAGCTCATCACCGCCAGATACGGAATGAGCTCGTCGTCGGCGTTCACCAGCAGCTCCGCCCACGGGCGGTCTACCGGCATCGCTTCTACCGCCTTGCCGTAGCGGGAAAGTCTACCGTTCTCGATGATGCCGCGCTGCTCGAGGAGGGTAATGGCTTTGCGGTAGGCGACGCGGTCGAGGGGCACCGGCAGATCGAGCTGGTCGGCGGCGACTCCAAGATCAGCACAGGTCATCGCGACTCGCTCCGAATCCCCGGCGAGCTGGAACTCGGGCGCGGTCGGCCGCAGCGACGAGAACTGGATGTCGCGATCGGAAAGAATGAAAACTCTCCCGCCGGCGACGCGGCCGTGAACTCGCCCTGCCATCTGGAGAATCTCGTTGGCGCCGAGGTGAAGCTTGGTAAGAACGTTCTTGCCGCGCTCGATGACGTTGCTGAAGCGGGTGTCGTCGATGACGACGGTGTCGAGACCCTGCACGTTCAACGCGCTTTGCCCCGCCGCGGTCATGCTCAGGAAATACGGTTTTTTCTCCTCGCCCTCGAGGAATGGGCGGATGACCCGGATCGGCTCGCCGCCGTGGTAGAACGCGGTATTGATCCGCGGAAAGCGCTCGCCGACCAGCTCCGCGGCTTCCTCGACACCGGCGCGAGTCGGCAGGAACATCCCGACGCCGCGCTTCTCCTTCACTACCTGTTGCAGGAAGCGGTCGTCCAGAAAGCTCATTGGATCCCTGCGCACGATCTTCACATCCGCGGCTTTATCCGGATCGAACGCGGAGGTCTCGAGGACCGCGGCGGCGTTGAGATACCGCGCGTAGAACGTCGGGTCCACGGTCGCGGAGAGCCAGATGAACCGGCAGCCAACTCTCTTGCCGAGAGCCAGACACAGCTCGAGCTCCGCGGATGTCTGATGGATTTCGTCGACAACGAGCGTATCGGTGGGAAGGATGTCACCGTCCTGAAACCAGCGCCTCGCAATGCCGGTGGTGACGACAATCACATTCCAGGTTGGTGTCTCGGGCGTTGCTTCACGCTCCCGATTCACGACCCCCACCTTGAGGGCGTCGGTGCCGAGAATCGTCTCGGCGATCGGTCTGATGGAGAGCGTCTTTCCGGTTCCGGTACCGGCGACGATTCCGAATCCCTTTCCGGCGGCGGCGAGGTCGCGAATCTCGGATCCGTGCTGTTTCTCGAGAATCGTAGGGATTCGTAGACCGAGCGCCAACTCGATGGTTTCGCAGGCAGCACGCGTGGGCGCTATGACGATGAGGCGTCCGGTCGGCGGCTCAGCCGCGACGAACGCCTCATGGTCCGGCGGAAGGTATCTGTCGGTGACGATGCGCTGCATTCGTTGAGGAAAGTGCATACATCGCACCGGATGCGAAACGGCCCCGGAGATTTTACTCGTCCGGGGCCGTCGCTACTTCAGGAGGTGTTGCTACTAGCCTTTGTGCTTGTGCTTGCTCTTCCCGTTGCCTTTGCTCTGTCCATAAGAACGGTTGTCGTTCTCGTATCTGCTGTTCTGGTAATAACGGTCATCGTCGTTATCACCGCGTCCGGACTTTTTGTACTCCTTCTCGTCCCGCTTCTGCTCTTTCTTCCACTCCTTCTCCTGCCTCTTCTGCGCCTTACGCCACTGCTTGTCGTTGTCATTGGCGCGGCGGGTGCTGATGATGGTCATTCTGCCGTTGGAGCGACGGGCGCGCTGGATGATCAGGTTGCCGTTTCGATCGTAGGTGCGGCGCTCGTAGATCGAATTGTTGTCGCGACCACGTCCGACCTGGTACCAGCCGTGATCCTCGCGATTGCCGACATCTTCGCAATACGTGTCGTTCGCACTCTGGAAGATGATGTCGCCGATGCTGTTGGTGCTCCGGTTGTAATCGCAATTCCTTTGATTGCGATTGTCGTTCTCCGTGCGGCTGCTGACGATCCTCAGATTGCCATTGCCATCGCGCACCGCGCGCTGAACAAGGACGTTGCCATGGTCACGGGTGCGACGCTCATAGATGGTGTTGCCATTGCCGTCGCGACCGACTGCGTGCCAGGACCCGTCGACCATGACGTTCCCGCTGGTGGTGGGCAGGCGATTGCCAAGAATCTGGGCACCCACTGGCGCCGAAGACGCGAGGGTCGCCAGCGCGAATACGATCGATAGAACCTTCATCGTGAAATCCTCCGAGTGATTAGATCGACGAGATCGTCCGTTGAGCTGGACTTTTTCTTGTCCGATTTTCCCTTTTTGCTCTTCGGCGGATCATCGCCGAAGAGAACTTTCCCGTTCGCCGGGCGGTTTCGAACCGCGGAGGCGCAAGCAGTCGGTGCCGGCTGTTGACCAGCCGGAACATCGTTGATCCAAATGCGACACATGCCGGCCGGCGGAAAGAATCCGGGTGGCACGATCTGCTCGCGACGCGGCGTCTGCTGCGGGCGAGGATTCGCTGGGACGGGGCGCTGTGCCTCCGCGATTCCCGCCGAGACGATCAAACCGATC
>Ga0210382_10000851_pt1 | contig 10421 bp, 6 predicted proteins | sample PLMedo_FD_155452 | JGI IMG/M metagenome (GOLD analysis project Ga0210382, IMG submission 155452) | Groundwater sediment microbial communities from an aquifer in East River, Colorado, USA - PLM0_60_coex redo | ecosystem: Environmental > Terrestrial > Soil > Riparian zone | place: USA: East River...
GCCGCGCCGCGGGGTATCGGGTGCACCTCTACGTGCGTGCCCTGCTGCTCGAGGATCGGGCGGGCGAGCGCATCGCGCTGGTCGTCGCCGATCTACCGCAGGTCACCGCCAACCTGCACCGGCTCACCGCGCAGCGCATCCGCGACTCGACCGGGATCGGGGCGGACCGGCTGGTGGTCGCGGCCACGCACGTGCATGCGGGTCCCGGTCATTTCTACGGCGAGCGCCAGTACAACCAGAGCACGTCGCGGGTCGAGGGTTACGATTCGGCGATGGTCGAGTTCCTGGTGGTGCGTTTCGCCCGTGCCGTGCTCGACGCGCAGCGCGATTTGCGCCCGGCACGGGTCGCGTGGGGTGCCACCGCGGTGTGGGGACACACGCGCAATCGGAGCTACGAGGCGTTCCTGCGCGATAAGCCCGAATGGACGCCGCCGGCGCCCGTGACTCCCGGACTCGACCCGACGCATCGCGCCGTGAACCCCCTGTGGACGCTGGTGCGGGTCGACCAACGGGGCCGCGGTTCGGACAGCGCGTACCGGGCGGCCGGTGCCTTTAGCGTGTTCGCGGTGCACGGCACGGCGGACGCCGCGGAGAACGAGCTACTCGACGCTGGGCTGCACGGGATCATCGAGCGGGGGCTCGAGCGGCACGTGGCACTGTTGAGCGGGCGCGATGCGGGCTATCACCTCGTGGCGAACGGAGCGGAGGGAGACGTGTCTCCCGATTGGCCGGCGCAGTCACGGTGCGGCGCGCCGGTGCTCCGCCCGGTGGTGGGGCCCGGCGGACCGCGCACGCCGCCCGCGCCGTGGGAGTGGCGTGACCCGGCCCCTGCGTGGATGGGGTTGTGCCTTGCCGCCGCGCGCCGCTACGTCAACACCGCCGGCGACTCACTCGCAGCGCGCGCGGCCGCCCTGTTCGACTCGCTCGGGCCCGGCCTGCGGGGCGACCTGCACGTCGGCGTGGCGTTCCGGACCCTGCGCCTGAAGGGCGACCCGCGCCTCTGCCCGCATCCCGAGACCGGCTCGTCTACGCTGGGCGGCGCCGAGGACGGCCGCACCCGTCTGTACCGCTGGCGCCTGTTCGGGATCTTCCCGGTCGGCCTCGAGGAGAGCGGGCACGCTGTCCGTCTGAACCCGCACGATTGCCAGCGCGAGAAACGCGTCGCCCTGGGCTGGCTGCAGCGCAAGGTCGTCGTCGGGGAGCACGGCCTGCCGGAGGTCGCCCAGCTCTCGGTGATCCGCCTGGGCGATCTGCTGCTGGGCGTCGTGCCGGCGGAGGTAACGACTCGGGCCGGTGCACAGATCGAGCGCGCCATTGCCGACAGTGCCCGCGCTGCGGGCTTGCCGGTGCGCACCGTCACCATCGTGGGGCTCGCCAACGGCTACATGCAGTACGTCACGACCGACGCGGAATACGGGGAGCAGGCCTACGAGGGCGGGTCCACGCTGTATGGACCCAACACCGTCGCCGTGCTTTCGGAAGAGCTGGGCAAGCTAGCTGGCTCGCTGGCACGTTCGGGCGCTAGTCCGGTAAACCGGGTCGATTCGCTCGTCGCCTATCCGGGAGCGTCCCGAGCCATCCTGCCGCGCCGCACGGCCGGCCCGCCGGCCGAGCGCGTCACGCGGGTCGTGCTCGGCGAGGCCTGTGCCGGCGACACGCTGGTGGTGCGGTGGCGGGACGTCTACCCGGGGCGACTCGTCCCGGCGGACGGGCCGGTGCTCAACATCGAGCGCCTCGTGGGCGAGCGCGGGGAGGTCACGGCATGGGACGACGACCGCGAGGTCGAGATCCGAGCCGTGCGTTCGCTGGGCGCTCGGGGCTACGTGTGGGAGGCGCGCTGGCGCCACCCGGAGCGCGCCGGCCCGTTCCGGGTAGTGCTGGTGCCGCGACCGGGGTTGGCCAGGGTGACGGGCGGTTGGGTTTCGTGCTGATCGCCCCTTTCACAATGTGCTGTGCGCCGCGCGACACTCGCGCGCCAGCTCGGTCGCGGATCTCGTCCTCAGTGGGGCCCATACCTGTCCGGAGGACCACCCACTCAGCCGGTCTCGCGATTGGCTCCCCTCGAGGCATGGGCGATCCGCGCGACAGGGCGCCCCGGGGTTCATAGCATCTGAGTTGCGTTCGCATATGCAGCGGCCGGCGCGGGTCGCAAGCAGGCGGTCGCGCAGGTATTTTCTTCGCCCGGCCCGAGAACGGCGTCTCCGATCCCGAAGACCGTCCACACCCGGGTCCTTGTGTCACCCTACTACCCGGAGGATCCCGTCATGCTCAGTCTCCACCCCTCCTTCCCCAAGCTCGCGCGGCTCGGCATCGCCGCGTGCGGTCTCGCCGCGCTGGCGGCATGCAGCGACAGCAATATCACCGGGCCCACCCTCGACCTGAACCTGAGTCGCGTCGCCGGCTTCGATCACTTGAAGGCGGCGCTCGTCCAGGCCCGGAACGACGCGAACGGCGGCTTCAATCTCGACATGTGGGCGGCGGTGGTGGATCGGAACGGCCTCGTCGTCGCCGTCGTGTTCACGGGCGCCACGGCCACCGACCAGTGGCCGGGGAGCCGGGTGATCGCGGCCCAGAAGGCCAACACCGCGAACGCGTTCAGCCTGCCGCATCTCGCGCTCTCGACCGCCAATCTCTATGCCGCCACGCAGCCGGGCGGAACCCTGTTCGGACTCCAGGAAGCCAACCCGACCAACGAAGCGGTTGCCTATGGCGGCGACGCGGCCGACTACGGCACCCGCAGGGACTACATGGTCGGGAAGCGGATCGGGGGTACGAATGTATTCGGCGGCGGGCTGTCACTGTATGACGCCGACGGGACCCTCGTCGGCGGCCTCGGCGTGAGCGGGGACGCCTCCTGCGCCGACCACAATATCGCCTGGAAAATGCGCGACAACCTCGGGCTCGATCACGTGCCGGCGGGCGTGGCCGACAACGGCAAGGACGACAACATCATCTACGACTACACGGACGGCGTGAGCGCCAGCGGGTTCGGGCACCCCGAGTGCTCCGCCGCGGCGACGACGATCGGCGAAGCGCTGCCGACGACGCACCCAATCGGGCACTGAGTCCGGCCTCAGCTCCGTCGCGGGCTTGCTCGACCGCGCCGACCGCGCGCTCTATCGGGACAAGCGGCGCAAGCAGGACGAGACCTGAGGAGGCGCCTAGCGCGGCTGGACGGAGAGAGCGCTCGCCGTATTCACGTCGGCTCCGAGGTCCCGGAAAGCGGACATCGCTGCCTGGAGCTCCAGCTCGGCGTCCTCGGAGCATCCCGTTGCCCGATACGCCCCGACCAAGAGCAGTCTCGCGCTGGCGGTCTCGTAGGGGAGTTGGACTTCCTGCCACAGCTTGCACGCGCGGCGCAGGCTCGGGACGGCCTCGTCCGTACTGCGGTCGGCAAGCTGAACGGCTCCGCGAGCCTGCGCCGCGCTCGCCCGCAACGCCGTGGTGCTGAATTCTCCCGCGATCGCTTCGAGCTCCGTAGCCGCCCCGCGCGCGACGTCGAGCTCCCCCGCGGCTAAGGCGATCTGCACCAGCGCCGGCAGCAGCCGAGCCCGGTCCAACGGCTTCCCCGGCCGGTCGGCGACGGCGCGATCGATGAGGGCGCGCGCGGCATCGATCTTTCCCTCCGCGAGGCGCAACAGCGCGAGGCCCGGAACCGGATCCCGGCCCAGCTCGTGCGCTTGCCGGAACACCTCCTCGGCGCGCTTCAAGTCGCCCATCCGCAGCCGGATTTCCCCGATCTCGTAGAACGCTTCGCCAGCGGCGATATGGTAGAAGCCCTGGAGCTCCTGGGCGGCGCGCAGCGCCTCGGTTTCGGCGTTGCTCCAGGACCCGCGCAGTCGCATGAGCTCCGCTCGATGCACCCGACAGATGCCGGGGAATCCCGACTCGGTGTGCAGCTCGCACCAGCGCCGCGCCGCTTCGCTCCATTCGGCCGCTCGCTGATAGTCGGCCAGCTTCTCGCAGGTCCCCATCATGTTGCAGTAGATCCGCCCAGTCACCTCGGGACCGAGCTCTCCGCTGACGGCGGCGGCCATTCCCTCGTCGATCAGAGCCATCCCCTGCGCCAGCTCACCCTTGGACACCAGCATGCGGCCGACGTCGTGCAGGGCCAGGGCCTGCAGGTCGCGATCGTGGTAGCGGGTGGCGACGTCCGCGGTACGTCGGACCAGGCCCAACGCCTTGTCGACGTCGCCTTCACTGTCCAACGCGAGGATTGCCTGGAGCCGCAGCAGCGCGCCGTGCTCGCGGCATTCGGGAACGTCCTCCAGGAGCCGCTCCGCGCGTTTGAGCCAGCCGTTGCCGAGTGACGTCGCTTGCCGGCGAAAGAAGTCCTCGGCGAGCTGCACCGCGACCACCGATGCGAGCCGCGGATTCTTCTGTTCCATGTGCGTGGCGTATGCCCGCTCGCGGGCGGCGATGCAGTCATCGATGCGGCCGATCCACCATGCCGACTGCGCCAGGCGCTCCACGTCCTCGACCGCAAGTGTCCCCGCCGCATTGGCCTTGCTCAGAGTTTCGAACGCCTCTCGCCAGGCGTGACGCGCAAACGCCTGCCGGCCGGCGTCGCGCAGCTCCTCGCCCGCCCGGGTCGCAACCGGTTGCGCGGCAACGGTGTCCGGGAGGGCCTCAGCGGATGCGTGCAACGCTTCGGCGAACTGCTGCGTGGTGGCGAAGCGGTCGACCGGAGCTCGGGCCATGGCCTTCGCGATCGCGCGATCCACCCGCGGCGAAACCGTGTCGCGGAGGCGCCGGACGGATGGGACGGGGTCGGTGAACCGCTTCGCGATGATCGCCTGGGTGGTGTGCCCCGTGAACGGCGGCTCGCCGGCCAGCATCTCGTACAGCACGCAGCCCAGACTGTAGACGTCGCTGCGCCCGTCGATCGTCCGCTCGCCCGACGCCTGCTCGGGGCTCATGTACGCTGGCGTGCCGAGGACAATCCCCGTCTGCGTGAGCTTGCCCCCTGCGGCGGCGGCGATCGCTCCCGCGATGCCGAAGTCCGCCACGACGGCTTCGCCGCCCGACAGGAGGATGTTCTCGGGCTTGATGTCTCGGTGCACCACGTCCTGGCCGTGGGCGTAGCTGAGGGCGCTCGCCACCGCACCGGTGATGGCCACCGCGTCGTCGATGGGCAGCTGTCCTTCCCGATTCAGCCGGTCTCGCAACGACTCGCCCTCCACGTACGGCATGACGTAGTACAAAAACCCGTCCGCCTCGGACGAGTCGTGCAGCGCCAAGATGTGGGGATGATTGAGACGTGCGGCGGTTTCGATCTCTCGCAGAAACCGGTCCGGTCCCAGAGCGGCCGCGATCTCCGGCTGCAGCACTTTGATGGCCACGCGCCGACGGTGCTTCAGATCCTGCGCGAGGTACACCGTCGCCATCCCGCCGCGCCCGACCTCACGCTCGATCGCGTAGCGCCCCGAGACGGCAGCCCGAAGATGGGTGAGCAGGTCGGCCAACGGGGCTCCGGCGCGCAGGACTGCTACGGCCGGTACAGCACAGGGAGCCGCTGGGCGAGTCGCTGCAACTTGGGCAAGTCGTTGAAGACGATGTACGGCTGGTCGCGATGCCGGGCGAGATAGTTCTGGTGGTATTCCTCGGCCGGATAAAACCCCTCGAGCGGCACGACTTGCGTCACGATCGGCGCGGAGAACGCGTGATCGCGCGCCAGCTGCTCGATGTAGCGGACCGTCGCCTGCCGCTGCTCCTCGCTCGCGTAGAACACCACCGAACGATACTGCGTGCCCCGGTCCGGGCCCTGGCGGTCGAGCTGCGTCGGGTCGTGCGCCACGGCGAAGAACACCCGCAACAGCTCGCCGTAGGAAACCTGCGCCGGGTTGAACGTGACCTCTACCGACTCGGCATGCCCCGTCGTGTCGGTGCTCACCAGGTTGTAGTGCGCGGTCGCCGCGCCGCCCCTGCCCCCAGAATAGCCCGACACCACCCGCTCCACCCCCCGCACGTGCTTGAACACGGCATCCACGCCCCAGAAACAGCCGCCGGCGAACACGGCCGTTTGGGTCCGCCCCTGAGCCGAGAGCCCGGAGGCGACCAGGCACAGGACAGCCAGGGACGCGCGCAGGCGAGAGAACACGGTCGACATGGTCCCTGAATATCACCCAAAAGTGACCGTCTTGCTCGCCGGGCTGGCGCAAGTAGACTCTTTCGCTATGGCAACCAAGCGACCGAGACCCAAGCCGCGGCAGAAAGCGACCAGATCGGATCCCGACCGCGCACTGCGCGACCACCTGCGCGCGCTCTTGTCCGAGCCCCATGCCCACATCGCCTTCGCGGACGCCGTCGCCGACTGGCCGGCGGAGCTCCGGGGGGCGAAGCCTGCGGGCCAGCCGTTTACGCCCTGGCGGCTGCTCGAGCACATCCGGATCTCGCAGTGGGACATCGTCGCGTTCACGCAGAGCGCCAAGCACGTGTCCCCGGAATGGCCGCGGGGGTACTGGCCGCTGGACGACGCGCCGCCTACGGCCGCTGCCTGGGACCGCAGCGTCGCCCAGGTTGAGCGTGACCGCCAGGCGATGGAGCGCATCGTGGCCGACCCCAAGACCGATCTCTTCGCCCGCATCCGGCACGGTACCGGACAGACCATCTTGCGTGAAGCGCTGGTGCTCGCTGACCACAACTCGTATCACGTGGGGCAGCTGCTACTGCTGAGGCGCTTACTCGGCGTGTATCGGGAGGGCAAGGGTTAGCGGACCATGGCCGCGGACGACGTCGCGACACAGCTGGCGCACGAGCGGGCCTTGAGGCAGGCCGAGAAGATGGAGACGATCGGCCGGCTGACGGGCGCCATTGCGCAGCAGTTCAACGACCTGCTCACCGCCGTGCTGACCCGCGCCACCGCGCTGGCCCAAACGCTGCCCCCGAGCCGCGACCTCGACGAGCTGAAGGACACGGCCCAGCGCGGCGCCGAGCTGGCGCAGAAGCTGCTGGGCTTCAGCCGCCACCGCTCGCTCGACCCGCAGCCGCTCAGCCTCACCGAGTTCGTGCGCGAAGTGCTCGACACCCAGCGCCGCCAGCTGCCCGCCAACATCGAAGTGCAGTTCGTAGCGGACGAGGAAGGCGGCGTGGTCGAAGCCGATCCCGGTGCCGTCAAGCAGATCCTCTTGAACCTTCTGAGCAATGCCCGCGACGCCATGCCGAAGGGGGGCACCCTGCACGTGGAAGTGCGGCGGGCGCGGCTCGACAAGGCGGACCGTCCCCTCCACGCCTGGGTCGAGCCCGGGTCGTACGTCAGCATCGCTCTGAGCGATACGGGAGTGGGGATGAAGGCGGAGACGGTGGCGCGGGTGTTCGAGCCGTTCTTCACCACCAAAACCGCTGGCGTGGGCACCGGCCTCGGCATGTCGATGGCCTACGGCCTCGTGAAGCAGCACCGCGGCTTCCTCCATTTGTACAGCGAAGTGGGCCAGGGGACGACGGCCAAGGTGTACCTCCCGGTGGTGCAGGATCCGCGGCTGGCGCGGCTCGAGGCTTCAGGCCAGGCGGCCCTGCCCGGCGGGAGCGAGACGATTCTTCTGGTGGAGGACGATCCCACCATGCGCGCGGTGGCGCAGGGGCTGCTCGAAAAGGTCGGCTACCGGGTGATCACGGCGTTCGACGGCCAGCAGGGGCTCGACGCCTACCGCGCCAACCGGTCGCTGCTGCACCTCGTGATCACCGACGTCGTGATGCCGAAGCTCAGCGGATTTCAGCTGTACGAGGCCATCCGGGGCCAATCGCGCGAGGTACGGGTGCTATTCATGAGCGGCTTCCCCGCGCCGAATTTCCGGAAGACCGTCGGCCAGGATCCCCAGGTCGCGTTCGTCACCAAGCCCTGGACCGCGAGCGAGCTGCTGGAGCAGGTGCGGCTGCTGCTCGCGCCCTCCCAGGCGTAGCCCGCCCCGCAGCTTGCAGATGCTCGGAGGGGGATAGCTTTCCCTCATGGAGCCGGTGCGGGACGCCCTGCTCGCCGACCTGGGCGATCGCTACGTGATCGAGCGCGAGCTGGGCCGCGGCGGCATGGCGACCGTATACGTGGCCCAGGACCTGCGACACAAGCGCCAGGTCGCGATCAAGATATTGCGTCCCGACGTCGCGGCCGCGATCGGCGCCGAGCGGTTCCTGCGCGAGATCGCGATCGCCGCGCGGCTCACCCACCCTTACGTACTGCCGCTCCTCGACTCCGGGCAGGCTGCGGGCTCGCTCTACTACGTGATGCCGTACGTGCGCGGGGAATCGCTGCGTCAGCGCCTGGCGCGCGAGCAGCGGCTGCCGCTCGCCGACGCGCTGCGCATCGCGCGCGAGCTCGGCGCCGGACTCGACTACGCGCATCGTGAGGGGTTCGTGCATCGCGATGTGAAGCCCGAGAACGTGTTGCTCGCCGACGGGCATGCCGTGATCGCCGACTTCGGGATCGCCCGCGCCATGTGTCGGGCGGGCGGGGACCATGTCACCGAGGTCGGCCTTGCCATCGGGACGCCCGAGTACATGAGCCCCGAGCAGGCCGCCGGCGACCGCGAGCTGGACGGGCGCTGCGACGTGTACAGCCTCGCCTGCGTCATCTTCGAGATGCTCGCCGGCGCGCCGCCGTTCACGGGCCCGAGCGCCCGCGCCATCATGGCGCGCCACCTGAGCGAGCCGCCGCCGCCGCTGCGCGCCCGGCGCCCCGACGCTCCCGCCGCAGTCGAGCAGGCGCTGGCCCGGGCGCTCGCCAAAGACCCCGCCGATCGGTTCGCGAGCGTCGCCGAGTTCGTCACGGCCCTGGAAGCGACCCGACCGCTCGACGCCGGCGCGGCGCCCGTCGGCAAGACGCGCTCGATCGCGGTGCTGCCCTTTGTAAACGCCAGTGCCGACCCCGACAACGAATACCTGAGCGATGGCATCACCGACGAGCTGATCAACGCGCTCACCAAGGTCGAGGGCCTGCGCATCGCATCGCGCACCTCGGCGTTCGCCTTGAAGGGCAAGCCCCAGGACGTGCGCGCCATCGGGGCGCTGCTCGGCGTCTCGGTGGTGCTCGAGGGGACGGTGCGGAAGTCGGGCGACCGCCTGCGCATCACGGTCCAGCTCACCGCCGCCGCCGACGGGCGCAACCTCTGGTCGGAGCGCTACGACCGCACGCTGGACGACGTGTTCGTGATCCAGGACGAGATCGCCCGCACCATCGTGAGCACGCTGCGCACCACGTTCCTGGCCGACATCGCCGATCCTACGCCGCAGCGCTACACCCACAACCTCGAGGCCTATTCGCTGTACCTGAAGGGCCGCTACTGTTGGAACAAGCGCAGTCCGGAAGGCGTGGTCGAGGCGATCGCGTACTTCGAGCAGGCGATCGACCACGACCCGGGCTACGCGCTGGCCTACTCGGGGCTGTCCGACGCGTACGCCCTCCAGGTCGACTACCGCGGCCTGGCGGTCGCCGATGGGTACGAGAAGGCCCGGCTGTACGCCCTCAAGGCGCTCGAGCTCGACGACACTCTGGCCGAGGCGCACACGTCGCTGGCCTGGGTGCTGTACGTCCATGACTGGGATTGGGATGGGGCGGTGCGCGCGTACGCGCGCGCCCTCGAGCTGAACCCCGGGTACGCCACGGCGCATCACTGGTACTCGTTCGTGCTGCTCGCCACCGGGCGGGCGGAGCAGGCGCTGGTGGAGGCGCATGCGGCGCTCGACCTCGACCCCTCGTCGCTCTCGGTCCGGCGCGGGCTGGGCTGGATGTACTACTACACGCGTCGCTACGAGTCCGCGCTGTACCACCTACGGCGCGCCATTGCGATGAACCCCACGTCGGAAGACACCTATCGCGTGCTGGGACTGGTGTTGACGCAGCAAGGAGCCTACGACGAGGCGGAGCGCGCGTTCCGCGAGGCCATCACGCTGTCGCCCGAGCTGTCGTACGCGACGGCCGGACTGGCGCACGTGCTGGCGCTCGCGGGGCGGCGCGTCGAGGCGGAGGCGTTGGTCGCGGAGCTCGAAGCCCGCGCCCGGGACCGCTACGTCTCACCGGTGGCTTTCTGTATCGCGCACCTGGGGCTCAGAAACGTCGACCAGGTATTCCACTGGTTCGAGCGGGCCTACCAGGACCGCCGCGGGTGGATGACCTATCTCAAGGTCGACCCGATGTTCGACGCCGTGAAGGACGACGCGCGGTTCGCTGAGTTCGTGAAACGGATGGGGTTGTAGGGGTCGCTGACCCGTGGTCACGCCTCGGGTAGGGGCGCAGCACGCTGCGCCCCTACTCGCGCACTTCTCGTACGTTAGGCCTTCAACGCCCGCTGCGGCGTGACTTCCACCGTGATCAGATGGGGCTTGGCCGTCTCCGCCTTCGGCAGCGTGATCGTCAGCACGCCGAGGTCGTAGTTCGCCTTGATCTTGTTGGGATCGATCGACGTCGACAGCCGGAACGTCCGCTCGAAGGC
>Ga0210382_10000852_pt1 | contig 10410 bp, 9 predicted proteins | sample PLMedo_FD_155452 | JGI IMG/M metagenome (GOLD analysis project Ga0210382, IMG submission 155452) | Groundwater sediment microbial communities from an aquifer in East River, Colorado, USA - PLM0_60_coex redo | ecosystem: Environmental > Terrestrial > Soil > Riparian zone | place: USA: East River...
TCGATGGCGCCCGCGCCCCGATCGTCGTTTCGAACGACGAGCACCGGTTTCTCGTGGCGGAGCAGATGCGCGAGATCGGGGTGAAGCCCGAGATCCAGATCCTGGAGCCTGTGGGTCGCAACACCGCACCGGCGGTCGCGGTCGTGGCGCTCCACCTCCAGAGTCGCCATCCCGACGTCTCCATGCTCGTGCTGCCCTCCGATCACCTCATCCGGAACGTGCCGGCATTTCACGCGGCAATCGCCGCGGCGCTTCCCCTCGCCGCAGGCGGTTCGCTCGTCACTTTCGGGATCACGCCGCGGGGGCCGGTCACGGGTTACGGTTACATCGAACGCGGCGACCCGATTCGAGGAAGCGAGCGCAGCTTCCGCGTGCGGCGCTTCGTGGAGAAACCCGACCTCGAGACGGCGCGCCGTTATTTTTCGAGCGACCGGTTTTTCTGGAACAGCGGCATGTTCGCGCTCCGGCCCAAGCGCTTTCTAGAGGAACTGCAGCGCTTCCGCCCCGAGATCCTGGCCGCGGCGAAAGCGGCGTGGGAGGAGGGCAAGCGCGACCTCGATTTTTTGCGGCTGGATTCGGCCGCATTCACCGCCTGTCCATCGGACTCCATCGACTACGCCGTGATGGAGCGCACCTCTGCGAGCGCGATGGTCCAGGCCGACATCGGTTGGAGCGACGTCGGGTCGTGGACGGCGCTTTGGGAGGCCGGAGATCAGGATGCAAGCAGGAACGTCGTGCGCGGTGACGTGGACCTGCGCGAGGCAAGCGGCTGCTATGTTCGCGCCGAGCACCGCATGGTCGCGGCGCTGGGCGTGCGCGATCTGGTGATCGTCGAGACCGATGATGCGGTCCTCGTGGCCGACAGGTCGCACTCACAGGAGGTCAAGGAAGTAGTCGAGACGCTCGCCCGGAAGGCGCGGACCGAGCACGTCTCACACAGCCGGGTCTATCGGCCCTGGGGCTACTACGAGAGCATCGATGCAGGCGAACGCTTCCAGGTCAAGCGCATCATGGTCAAGCCGGGCGAAGCGCTCTCGCTGCAGATGCATCACTACCGGGCGGAGCACTGGGTGGTGGTGTCGGGCACCGCGAGGGTGACGCGAGGCGAGGAGGTCAAGCTCCTGTCGGAAAACGAATCCACCTATATCCCGGTCGAGACCAAGCATCGGCTCGAAAACGTGGGAAAGGAGCCCCTTTTCCTGATAGAAGTCCAGTCGGGGAGCTACCTGGGCGAGGATGACATCGTGCGTTTCGAGGACCGCTATCACCGAAGCTGAGGAGCAGGCCCGGCACTCAGCGTGCGACGTCCTTCTCGACCTTGTGCCGCCTTCCGGAAAGAATATAGCGAATCATGCTGCGCAGGTGCCAAAGCAGATATCTGATGTCCCGCCGGCTTTGGCGTCGTGCGAGGTGCACGGCTGAGACGCTCGGGACGAGGCGGATGTCGTAACCCGCCAGCCTGAGGCGGGCGCAGAGGTCCACGTCTTCGTAGTAAAGGTAATAGCGAGCGTCGAATCCACCCACCGCGGCAAAAGCGTCCCTTCGAAGCAACATGAACATGCCGCCCACCCAATCCGGGGAGATGCTTTCTTCGCCGATCTCGTAGTATCGCTCCGGCTCCGCTCCCAATGCTTTGCCAACCAGGCTTGAAAGTGTCGGAAACGGACGGGCGCTGTCTTCAATCGCACCATCGGAATCGAGGATCAGGGGAGCGGCCGCGCCGACGGCGGGGTTGCTCAGCTCCCTGACCAGGGCCGCAAAAGGATCCGCGGTCACGCGGATGTCGGGATTGAGCACACAGAAGAAGTTTCCGCCGGAAAGCTTGAATGCGGCATTGTGATTGGTCGCAAAGCCTCGTGGACTCGCATTTCGAATCGTTTTAACGGGAAAGGGAAAAGAGTCCGGATCGAACGGCAGCGCTTCCTCGATGTTGAGCGTGAGGATGACTTCGATCCCTTTCGGCCTGTGAACGCGGAGGTCATCGAAAAGGCGCGCAGCGAGCTCGGCATGGCCGTGGCTCACGATGGAAACCGAGATGAGGTCCGGCATGAGGATCCCCCATTCGCCTAACGATCCAGCCTGACACAGAACAGCAGCGCCAAGTTGCGCATCAGACCCGGCATGAGGATGCCGTGGCGGAGGAGAATCCGTCTTCGGCCGATCCAATTTCTGCCCGGCAAATTCACGAAGTCCTCGATCAAGGTCAGGTACTCGGGCGCGATTGAAGCATGGCAGCGCTCCGAGAGAGCCGCCGCCTGCCGGCGCAGGGCACCCATATTCCACTGTGCGAATCCGCCCGCAAGACGCTCGGCGAGGGATTTCAAGTGATAGGACCGGGCTCCAATCGCGTTTCGTGCGTGTTGTCGATAAGCCACGAGGGGCTCTTCGACGATGCCAAGGTGGCCGGCAGCGCAGGCCACCAGGGCAAGCCAATAGTCGTGCACGAGAGCCACCTGCGGTACGGGCAGCGAAAGCTCGATCAGCGCCCGATTGACCAGCGACGCACATCCGGTAACGGTATTCTTGATCAACAATCGCGGAAGACTCGTGCCTCTGGGATCAAAGCCCGAATAGCGCCAGAACGAGGGATGCCGCTCACGAAGCGTTTCGTCGACGACGCTGAGATCACTGTGCACCAGAAGGGGAGTGCCGGTGCCGTGGCGGCTCTCCAAGTCGCGCATCACGCCGAGCAAAGTGCGCAACTTGTGCCGGGCCCACACATCGTCTTGGTCGCTCAGCGCGGCGTACGGGGCCTTTGCCTCACGAAGAAGGCTGGCGAAGTTTCCGACCGCTCCCAGATGATCCGAGCCGCTCACGCGAACGACGCGTTCCGGCCTCATGCGCTTGTAGTGCTCGATGACCGCCGGCGTCTCGTCTACCGATCCATCGTCTCGGACGAGGATCCGGAACGATACGTCCTCCTGGTCCAGTATCGATTCGATTTGGGCCCGGAGATAGCGCGCACCGTTGTATGTGCCGAGCAGGACATCGATGCTTGGAGAGTCCCGTTTCCCTTGATTTTCAGCGAGCATCGTGATCGCCGGTTTTCAGCTCTGCGCTTTTCGCCAACATCGCATGACAGGCTTCCAGACAGGCCTCCCACCGGGGCAGCGCAACGCCGAAGCGCCGGAGCAGCTTTTCGTTCGACAAGCGCGAATTTCCCGGGCGACGCGCTGGCGTCTGATACTCGCTCGACGCGATCGGCACGATGCGGGCCGGAGGATCGGGCCGTTCAAGCCGGGCGATCTCCTTTGCAAATCCGTGCCAAGAGGTGGATCCCGAGGTCGTAGCGTGGTAAATGCCGCGCGCATCTCCGAGCGCCGCGGCACCATGACGCCGGAGAAGCTCTGCGGTCGCTTCCGCTAGCCCCCGGGCGCAGGTCGGAGCTCCGATCTGATCGGATACGACGCGCAGTTCCTTTTTTTCCCGAAGCAAACGCCGAATCGTAAGAAGGAAATTCTTGCCGCGCGCCGAGTACACCCAGCTCGTGCGCAGTATCAAATGAGCGCCGCCGATCTCATGAATCGCCTGCTCTCCCGCGAGCTTGCTGCGGCCGTAAGCGTTGAGGGGATTGGGGCGATCCCCCTCGATATATGGCGCATTTTTCGTTCCATCGAAGACGTAATCGGTCGAGTAGTGGACGAGCAATGCTTGGACGCGCTTCGCCTCGTCGGCCAGGATGGCGACCGCGGCGGCGTTGATGGCGTAGGCTGTGTCCGGTTCGCTTTCCGCGCGGTCGACTGCCGTGTAAGCCGCGGCGTTGATGAGCACTTCGGGCCGCACCGAGCGAACGACCGAGACGATCCGATCTGGAACTGCGAGATCCAGACCCTCACGGTCAACGGCGATGACTTCGCCGAGGGGTGCGAGGGCATGCGCGAGCTCCCAGCCAACCTGCCCGTTCTTTCCGGTCAGCAGAATCTTCACTGAAACACTTCGGCATCCTGCAGCCGCGTCCCTGCGGCGTCTTTGGCCGATAGTGAGGGAGCGCCGCCGGGGAGGGGCCAATCGATGTGAAGTTCCGGATCGTTCCAGAGGATGCAGCGCTCGTGTTCGGGGACGTAGTAATCGGTGGCTTTGTAGAGCACTTCGGCAAATTCACTGAGCACGCAGAAGCCGTGTGCAAACCCGGCCGGAATCCACAGCATTCTGTACGATTCGGCATTCAGGCGAACGCCTTCCCACCGGCCAAAAGTGGGTGAGCTGCGGCGGATGTCCGCTGCCACGTCGAAGATTTCGCCTGCGACAACGCGGACGAGCTTGCCTTGCGGCTGGCGGATCTGATAATGCAGCCCGCGCAGCACGCCCCGTCCTGAGCGCGAGTGATTATCCTGGACGAAGCGAGCGCGGATTCCCGTACGCTCGAACTCCCGTTCGTTCCAGCTCTCGAAGAGGAACCCGCGCGCATCGCCGAATACGCGGGGCTCGATGAGCAGCACGTCAGAGAGTCCGGTCGGCGTAACCTTCATTTGTCGCGCGGGCCGTCTCGCAGCAGCGACAGCAGGTAGTTTCCGTAGCCGCTATTCCTGAGCGGCGCCGCCAGGGCCTCGAGCTGCGCGTCGTCGATCCACTTCTTGTTCCAAGCGATCTCTTCGGGGCAGCCGATCTTCAATCCTTGGCGGCGCTCGATGGTTTCGATGAACTGGCTCGCCTCGAGAAGTGACTCGTGCGTGCCGGTGTCGAGCCACGCGTGCCCGCGTCCGAGCGTCACGACGTGCAGCTTGCCGGCATCGAGATAGCAGCGGTTGAGGTCGGTAATCTCCAGTTCCCCGCGGGGGGAAGCCTTGAGCGCCTTCGCCATGCGCACGACGTGCTCATCGTAGAAGTAGAGACCTGTTACCGCGTAGCGCGACCTGGGCTTTGCCGGCTTTTCCTCGATACTGAGAGCGTTCCCTTTAGTGTCGAACTCGACCACCCCGTAGCGTTGCGGGTCTTGCACGCGGTAGGCGAACACCGTCGCCCCTGAGGATTTCTTCGCCGCCTGGCCGAACGTTGGTTGCAGGTCATGACCGTAGAAGATGTTGTCGCCGAGTACCAGCGCACAGGGTTCGCCGCCGATGAACCTCTCGCCGATGATGAACGCCTGCGCAATTCCCCCGGGTTCGGGCTGTATCTCGTACCTGAAATTCATACCCCAACCCTTGCCGTCCCCGAGCAGTTGCTCGAAGCGCGGCGTATCCTGCGGGGTCGAGATCACGAGGATATCGTGGATGCCCGCGAGCATCAGCGTGCTCAAGGGATAATAGATCATCGGCTTGTCGTAGACCGGCAGAAGCTGCTTGGATACGACCTGCGTCACCGGGAAAAGGCGCGTGCCGCTGCCCCCGGCAAGGATGATGCCCTTCACGCTTCGCCTCGATTGGAATAGTTCTTCTCGATCCAATGGCGGTAGGCGCCGCTCGTTACGTGCGCGACCCAATCCGGGTTGTCCAAATACCAAGCTACGGTCTTGCGCAATCCGGAATCGAAGCTCTCCGAGGGCGCCCACTCGAGCTGTATGGCGATCTTCGTCGCGTCCATCGCGTAACGGCGATCGTGTCCCGGGCGGTCCTTCACGAAGGAAATCAACATGGAATGCTGGCTCTTGCGATTGGGCCTCGCTTCGTCGAGCAGCGCGCAGATTGCGTTCACCACCTCGAGATTGGTCTTCTGGTTGTGGCCGCCGACGTTGTAGCTCTCGCCGACGCGGCCGCGCTCCAGGACCCGTCGGATCGCCGTGCAATGATCCTGCACGTACAACCAGTCGCGCACGTTGCCGCCCTCGCCGTAGACCGGCAGGGGCTTGTGGGTGATGGCGTTCAGGATCATGAGGGGAATGAGTTTTTCGGGAAACTGGTAAGGGCCGTAGTTGTTCGAGCAGTTGACGGTCAGGGCCGGAAGCCCGTACGTGTGATGGTACGCCCGCACCAAGTGGTCCGCGGCCGCCTTCGAAGCTGCGTAGGGGCTGTTCGGCGCAAAAGGAGTCGATTCCTTGAAAGGCGGATCGTGGGGCCCGAGCGAGCCGAATACCTCGTCGGTCGAGACGTGCAGAAATCGGAAATCCTCGCGCTGAGAGGGCGCTCGCTTTTCCAGCCAGATGCGCGCTTCCTCGAGCAGAGTGAAGGTGCCGAGGATATTGGTCTGGACGAAATCCCCGGGCCCGTGAATGGAGCGATCGACGTGGCTCTCCGCGGCGAAGTGAACGATGGCGCGCGGGACGTGTCGCTCGAGGAGGCTCCGCACCAGTTCCCTGTCGCAGATATCCCCGTGGACAAACACGTGCTCCGGGTTGTCCTTGAGGGCGTGGAGATTCGCAGGATTGCCCGCGTAGGTAAGCTTGTCCAAGTTGATCACGGGGCCTGCGCCTTGCGCGAACCAGTCCAGGACAAAATTCGACCCTATGAATCCCGCACCGCCTGTGACCAGAATGGTCATTCCGAGGCGCGCTCCAGCGCCTTCAACTTCGCGTACTTGTTGAAGCTGTTCATGCAGCCGATCGTGATGTGCACCAAGCCCGGCACCCCGTCGAGGAATCCGAGCCGCAACAGGTAGAACTTGATGAAGCGCAGCAAGGGTGAGAGCACCAGCTGGCACGTATTCGCGCGGCGACCCGCGGCGCGCAGCGATTCGGCCTGCAGGCTCGTGTAGCGGTTCTGCTTGTCGAGATACTTCTCCAGCGTTTCCGCCGAATCGTGAAGTAGGTCGCCTCGGAGCCTGAGCACGGGCGACCGGGTTACGATCTTTTCGTGCACCGACTCGCTTCCCCAGCGCGCATGCTCGCGGTGAAACAAGCGCACGTTCCAGTCGGGATAGCCTTCGCCGTGCTTGAGCCAGCGTCCCAAAAAGCGGTTGCGGCGCGGAACGGCGTAGACAAAACCGCGCGGCGACTTGAGCTCCGCGACGATGGCCTCGCGAAGCTCGGGACTCAGGCATTCGTCGGCGTCAACGCACAATACCCACTCGTGGCTCGCCGCGTCGACCGCGAACTGCTTTTGCGCGCCGAACCCGAGCCATTCCTTCCGGACTACGCGCGCGCCGTGGCGGGCGGCGAGCTCGACCGTGCCATCCGTAGAGCCGGAGTCCACCACGACGATCTCCTCGGCAAAGGCAACGCTCGCAAGGCAAGGTTCCAGCTGGCTGGCGGCGTTGCGTGTGATGATGGCTACAGACAAGGGCATGGGCGCGAAGGAAGTGACGGCAAACCCGTATAATCAGCGGCTTATGCGCGGCATTCTAACCGCCTTTGAGGCCGTCGGGGCGTTCTGATGTGGCGGGCCGCCTATAGGTTGCTCCTTTGGGTCGCTTTCCCCTTCGTACTCGCGCGCCTGTGGTGGCGTGGGCGGCACGAGCCGGGATACAGGCACAACATAGCCGAGCGATTCGGCTTCTACCCCACGACGTCCGCGAGGCCCGTGATTTGGTTGCACGCCGTGTCGGTGGGTGAGACACGAGCCGCGGAGCCTCTGCTGCATGCGCTGCGATCCCGTCACTCGGGCTGTGATTTGTTGATCACCCAGATGACCGCAACAGGGCGGGAGGCGGCGCAGCAACTATTCGGCGGCACCGTGCTCGTTGCGTGGCTCCCTTACGACTACCCCTCCGCCGTCCGGCGGTTCCTGCGCAGCTTCCGGCCTCGGCTTGGCATTCTGATGGAAACTGAAATCTGGTTTCACCTCGTGGGCGAGTGTCAACGCTCCGGCGTGCCGCTCTTGCTTGCCAATGCCAGAATGTCGGCCAAGTCGGCGCGCAGCTACGCCGCGGTCGCGCCGCTCGTACGGGTCGCTCTCGCGGGTCTGAGCGCGGTTGCGGCACAAACCACCGAGGACGCCGAACGGCTTCGCTCCCTCGGCGCGCGCGATGTGGAAGTCACCGGAAACCTCAAGTTTGACGCTGATCCGGGCGTCCGCAGCGAATCACTTGCGGCGCAATTCCGGCACCGGTTTGGCAGTCGAGCGGTGTTGCTTGCCGCAAGCACCCGCGAAGGCGAGGAAGAGCTGCTGCTTGACGCTTTGGAACAAAACGCTCTCGGCGACGCACTTCTGGTCATTGTACCGCGGCACCCGCAACGCTTCGACACGGTAGCGCGGCTTCTTGCATCCCGCGGTCTGAAGTACATCCGACGCAGTACGAACGCGGCGCTCGATGCCGACTGCGACATCGTGCTCGGCGACAGCATGGGTGAAATGGCAGCCTACTATCGGGCCTGCGACCTTGCCTTCGTCGGAGGAAGCCTGCTCACCTACGGCGGTCAGAACCTGATCGAGGCTTGCGCGGCAGGCGTGCCGGTACTGATCGGACCCTACACCTACAATTTCGCGCAGGCAGCCGAAAGCGCGGTCGCAGCCGGCGCGGCGGTGCGCGTCAACACTGCCGAAGAAGTGATGCGGGTGGCGCGATCCCTACTTCAGGACGCGGGGCTGCGCGAACGAATGGGAAAGGCCGGAGTCGCTTTCTGTGCGGCGCATCGAGGTGCCACCGAGCGGACGCTCGCGATCTGCGAGCGCCTGCTTGGGTGACTCCGGAAGGTCAATTCGTCCCGAGCAAGCGGTTCACCTCTTCGAGGTCAGCTTCGCCTAGAGTCCCCGAAGCCGACTTCAACCGGAGGCCGTTCAGGATCGTGTCATAGCGCGCCCTCGAAAGGTCGCGCAAGGTACTGAAGACCTGTTGCTGGGCGTTCAAGACGTCGATGTTGATGCGCACGCCGACCTCGTAGCCGAGCTTGTTCGAATCGAGCGCGCTCCGGCTGGAAACGAGCGCCGCCTCCAGGGCTTTTACCTGGGCCATCCCATTGGTCACGCCGACATAGGACTGGCGAGCGGATAATGCGGCGGTACGCCGCGCGCCTTCCAGATCCTGCTGCGCTTTTTCGCGATTGGCGACCGCTTGCCGAACCTGCGAGCTGACATTTCCTCCCGCGTAGAGGGGAATGGCAAGCTGCAAGCCGATCGTGCGATTGGCAGCGTCCGAAGCGTTGTTGTTGAGCGAAGTAGAAGTGCTGATGCTCGAAGAGCTGGTGCCCGCGGTGCCGACGAGGCTAAGGGTGGGCAGATGCCCGGCGCGGACGCGCTCGATCTCCCGCGCCGCGACTTCGAGCGCGGCTTCCTGGGCGCGCACCGGATAGCCTTGGTTCGCGGCAGCGGTGGCCCAGTCTTCCATCGAGTTCGGCTTGGGCGGGTTGAGCTCGATGTTCGGCTTCAGCGGCTCGAGCCTCTCTGGAAACTTGCCGACGATCTGTTGCAATGTGCGCTTCTTGATTTCGAGATCGCTCTGAGCTGCGATTTCCTGGGAGGTCGCGAGGTCGAACCGGGCCTGCGCTTCGTGAGTATCGGTGATCGTTGCGGTGCCGACTTCGAAATTGCGCTTGGCCTGGGCGAGCTGCTCGGAGATCGCGACCTTCTGCCCCTGGATGAATGCGAGGCTGTCCTGCGAGGCGAGCACGTCGAAATAGGCTTGCGCGACGCGCACGATCAGATCCTGGGTTGCCTGGCCGAAAGTGGCTTCGGCTTGCGCTGCCCTGAACCCGGCCTCCTTGTAGACCTGGATGTTTTGCCAATTGAAAAGGGGTTGCGTAAGAGTCACGGTAAAGCCGCTGGAATTGCCCTGCCGCTGGGAGTCCGGCGCGGCCCCGCGAAACGAAATATTGGTGTTATTCGCCTGGGTGAACGCGGTGGCGCTTACCGTAGGCAGAATCTGGGCCAGACCCTGCGGCAGGCTTTCGAGACCCGCGTCGCGCGTCGCGCGTGCCGAGGCGTAGGTGGCGTCGTTCGCGAGAGCGTCGCGATAGATCTGCAAAAGGTCCGCTGAGCGGGCGGGCACCGCCGAAAATGCAATGGTCAGTGACAGTGCGAGACAAAACCGCGGCATGAGCGCTGCAACTCGGTGGAGGTTACCGCTAGAACTCGAAGCGCGCGGGTTGCAGCGCGTTCTTGAGCGGAGCGAGACAGGTCTCGAACAGATCAGTGCTATGGTACGAGTCTTGTCCAACGCTGGTAATGAGCCGTGCTTCCATTACCGGCGGATCGCCCACGACCGCGAAAAGCCGCCCTCCTACCTTGAGCTGCAAGACCAATGTCTGCGGCAAGATCGGCGTCGAGCCGGTGAGCACGATGACGTCGTAAGGCGCATGTGTTCGCCAGCCTTGCGCCGCGTCTCCAAGCTGGACAGCGGTGTTCTCCGTGCCGTTGCGCCGAAGATTCTCCTCACCGAACGCCTTCAGCTTCGGATTGATTTCAACAGAGTACACATGGTGCGCGCGGGCGGCGAGAAGTGCGGTGAGATAGCCGCTACCGGTGCCCACTTCGAGCACCCGTTCGTTTTTCTTCACCGCCAGTTCCTGCAGGATGCGCGCTTCGACCTTGGGCTGCATCATGCGTTCGCCCTCGTCTGCGCCCTCGTACAGGGGAATTTCCAGGTCCGAGAAGGCAAACGCCC
>Ga0210382_10000853_pt1 | contig 10408 bp, 11 predicted proteins | sample PLMedo_FD_155452 | JGI IMG/M metagenome (GOLD analysis project Ga0210382, IMG submission 155452) | Groundwater sediment microbial communities from an aquifer in East River, Colorado, USA - PLM0_60_coex redo | ecosystem: Environmental > Terrestrial > Soil > Riparian zone | place: USA: East...
GATCGGCGAAGACGCTGCTCGCCATCTTGTAGACCGGGTTCTCTTCGCCGGCGCCCGCGGCGAACAGCTGATTCACCATCGTGATGGCGCCTTCATGATGCTGGATCATCAGGCGCAGGAATAACGCATCGAAGTCGGGCCCACGCGCGCGGTCGAGCTGCGCCAGCTGCTCTGCCGTGAGCATCCCCGGCATCACGTGCGCAGAATCCATCCCCGGCATCATCATGTGATCGGGATCCGGCCACGGCACGGCCTCATGCCGGGTGGCGAGCCAGCGCGAGAGCAGCGCGATCTCGTCAATCTGAGCTGCTACGATGCGCTCGCACAGCGTGCGCACGGAGGGAGACGCACCGTGCGTAGGCGCCCACCCCGCGATCAGGACCGCCTGCGCGTGGTGGTAGATCATGCCCGACATGAACTCCACGTCTTCGGCCGTGTAACCGCGGCGCTCCGGAGGAGCCTGGGCCGCGGCGGGAGCGGGGGCGGGCAGGATGCCTGCGGCGAGGGCGGCACCTAATGTCCAGGGGATGAAGCGTGTCATGCTCTCGGATTCTACCACGTCTGCCGCCTAGTGCAACGGCAGCGTTTCGCGATGTACCTTCCCTCGGCTCTTACGGAGGGAACGTCGGTGAAGTCGCTTGTCCAAGCCAGCGTCATCCGCTGGGGTGGCATTTGCCTCGTGGCCGGCGCGCTCGCATTCATCGCCGTCTTCAGCTACCTCGCGGCGGCGTTCAACTATCCCGACGTGCTCGACGGACCGGCGGCCACCGTGCTGCCCGCCCTGTTGGCGACCGGCACGAGTGGGCGGGCCGTGTGGACGATCTATGCGTTCTTGCCGCTGATTTGGATTCCCGCCGGCGTCGCGGCGTTCGAGGCGTTTTCAGCGGAACGGCGCGGCGCGATGCGGCTCGCGATGTTCTTCGCGTTTCTGGGTGCGATTGCGATGATGCTCGGACTCATGCGCTGGCCGAGCATGCACTGGAACCTCGCGCTCGCGTACGTGCAGGCGGCTCCACCGGAGCAAGCTGTCCTCGCGGCGACGTTCGACGGCCTCAACACCTACCTCGGCAACTTCATCGGGGAATTCCTCGGTGAGCTGGCCGTCAGCATGTTCTTTCTGCTGACGGCGTTCACGTGGCTGCGCTCGTCGCAGCGCGCGCGCTGGATCGGCTGGATTGGTGTGATCACCGCGGCCCTTGGCCTCATCGGCATGTTCCGCAACGTCACCTCCGTGGTCGCGCCGATCGCCGCGCTGAACAACTACCTGCTCCCGCTGTTCATGATCATCCTCGGCGCCGCGCTGATCCGCTGGCGCGGCAGCGACGTCTCTGCGCCGGAGCTCAGGGCGGACTACGCACTATGAAACACATCGCCGCCGGCGTGCTGCTTGTCACCCTCGCGATCCCCGCCTGCCGCCGCGTGGCGGTGGCCGGCTCTGCCGCTGATCGCGATGCGGTGAATGCCGCCCTCGAGCAGTACCGTCAGTCGTGGCTCCAGGGCGACACCGCGCTGGCGCTGCGTGAGCTGTCCGGCGACGTCAAGTTTCTGTTCCCGGGCACTCCGGACCTGGATAGCGCGGCCGTCCACGCGCTGGTCATCTCGGAGATGGCAGCGTATCGCATTCCGTCGCTCACGCTCACGCGCGCCGATTTCGCCGTCGCCGGGGATCACGCGGTCGACATCGGGACGTACGACGAGATTCAAGTACCCAAGACCGGCGCGCCGATCCACGGCACCGGCCGGTACATGACTGTCTGGCGGCGCGAACCAGGCGGCTGGCGTATCTGGCGCTTCATGATCAACGAGCTTCCCCAGCCCCGGAGCGGCAAATGAATCGTTCCTGCGGGCAACCTTTCTGCGTAACGGAGACGTCATGCGCCCCATAATCGCAATTGCTTTGCTCGGTGTCATTGCCTGCGGCAAGGGCTCTTCCAAGACCGGCGCAGCGAACGCGCCCCCTCCCGGGGCCGCGCCCGCCACGATGCCGGCGGCTCCCGCCGAGTACACCGTCATCATCAAGAGCACCTGGACCAGGGCGTCGCACCCGTTCGAGTATCCGTCGGATGCGCATTTCTCGGGCATGATCGGCGCGGCGCACAACGCGCAATACTCGATCTTCGCGATTGGCCGCCGGCCGACGCCGGGGCTCGAGCGGCTCTCCGAAGAAGGGAAGCACTCGCCGCTCGACACCGAGATCCGCGCCGCGATCGATCAGGGCAACGCGCTCATGCTGTTCGAATCGGGCGGTCTCAAGAATTGGAAGGACTCAATGGTTGCGAAGGTGCGCGTCGATCCCGCGCATCCGCTCGTCTCGGTCGTCAACATGATCGCCCCCAGCCCCGACTGGTTCACCGGCGCGTCCGACGTCAATCTCGCCGAGAACGGCGGCTGGATCACGCGGCGCACGGTGACGCTCTACGCCTACGACTCGGGCGGCGACGACGGGACGACCTACAAGGCTCGCGATCGGGACACCAATCCCAAGAAGGCGACGACCCGTGCCGCGAATCGGCACTTCGTCGTGCACGGCCGTGTCAAACCGGTCGCGACGGTGACCTTCGTGCGGAAGAGCCCCTAGCTACAAGCCTCTCAAGAAGCGCAGCAACGCACGACGCTCGAACGCCGTCAGCCGCAGGTACCGGTTGCGCGCCGCGCGTCCCTCTCCGCCGTGTAGGTCGATGGCCTGGCTGATCGTGGTGGCGCGGCCGTCATGCAGAAACGCCGACGCGAAGCGCAGGCCCATGAGCGGCTCGGTCCGGAACTCCGACGGCTCCGCCTGACCGAGGCAGATGTCCGCGAGGTCGGGCCCCATGTCGTGCAACAAGAGATCCGTGAAGGCCGGCACGGCCCGGAAGCGCAGCGGGGGAGGAGCGTTCGCGCCGGTCACGAGCGCCGGCACGTGGCAGGAGGCGCACCCGATCTTCCGGAAGAGCACCGAACCGATGGCGCCCGCGAAGTCGAGCCGCGCCCGCGGTGGGGGGGCGAGGTAGCGGACGAAGGCATCGGCGGCGTCGAGCTGCGCCGCGCCGATCTCGGGTTCGGGGAGCGGATCGATGCCAGCGGGGAGGGGCGCTCCGGCGACGAGCTGCTCCGTCTGACTGCCGGGGTTCGTGATGCCCATCTCCATCACGAACGCCTCCGCATTGAACTCACGCAGTGTCGCCGCCTGCGCCTTGCGGCCGAACCGCCCCAGGCGGCCGTCCGCCGTCCGGTTGGGACGACCGGAAATCCCGTCGCCGTTGCGGTCGAGTGGATCCGCGCGCGCCAGAATCACCGCGTCGGGCACCGCGTCGAGCAACCCGAATCCGAAGAGATCGGGCGTGGTGCGATGGCCGGAGTCGGTGGCTGCCTCGGGGATCGGCTCCGCGGTGATGCCCAGGTACGCGCTGAAGGCGGGCGTGAGCTGTTTCTGCATGACCTGCCCGCCGACCGCGGCAAGATCGTCGCAGCGCGCTCCGCCACCGTGATACGCCGTGGCGTGAACCTCGACGTCCTCGCTGCCTTCTGCTTCGGCATTGCCCCCGCCGCCCCCCACGACCGGCTGCTCGTGGCAGGACGCGCAGCTGACGGCGTTGAACAGCGGACCGAGCCCCGTTTCGGGCGTGAACTCGGTTTGAAACACGACGCGGCCGATCTCGAACTGCCGGCGTTGCGCCGCATTGAGATTCCGCAGCGCGGTGCCGAGCACGGCTGGAACGACCATGAATTCGGGTGCGGGGGCCGGCGCCGCGGGCGCCGCGGGCGGCGCGGGCGGCGCGGCGGTGGGGGCATTCTTATCGCAGGCCGTGACGGCGATGAGCGTCGCGAAGACCAAGCTTCTATGATTTCCGTACAACACGCAGCCCTCCTGGGAACAGATTGAGGGCGCACGGCCAGCTTACGGCGGCGCTGGCAGAGGGCGCGGGTCATATGGGTTTTGTTCGGGAGGAATAGCGCACCTGATCGTGCTCGATTGTGCTTGATTTCTCCTCGCCACGGCGAGCTTCGCCCAACCCATTCCCGAAGGGGCATTGAGTGATCCTCACGGCACTGTGTCTCGCGCTGATTCAAGGTCCGCCACCCGAAACCACAAACAGAATCGTGATGGCGCACCAGTGGGTCGTGCGCCTGGGATCAGAGATGCGCGATTCGATCTGGCCCGGCTTTCGCCCCGACACGATTCCGGTCCTGTATGTGGTCCGCGGCCAGGGGACGTTGCTGCTCGGCTGGCGCGGCGACCTGCCGCAGGGCTTCCTGCCGATCACCGGGCTCACCGGCGGCGGCTGGCTGTCGTCGGCGGATCGCGGCGCCGCGAGCACCGGCACCGAGCTCGCCGGGCGTCCCACGGCGCAGGTCGTGGTCAACGACTCGCAGAGCGTCGCCTCGCTCGTCGGGCTCACGACGCACGAGGCCTTTCACGTCTTCGCAGCGGATTCAAAAAAAGAGGGCCGGCGATTCGGCCGGGGCGAGAACTCCTTTTTGGTCACGAGCTATCCCGTCTTCGATCCGCAGAATGAAGCCGGGATGGCGCTCGAGGGGCGGATTCTCGCAGCGGCAGAGCAGGCGGAGACAAAGGTCCGGAAGCGCGCGCTCGCCCGCCAATTCCTGGCGGTGCGGGAATCCCGCCAACGCGCTCTCGGTGCCGAGCTCGCCGACTTCGAGCAGCTCACCGAGTTGAATGAAGGGCTCGCGGAATACACTCTGGTCAGGGTGCTGGCGCTGGCGGCGCGGCAACGCGATTTCCCCGATCGCGCGGGTGCCGCGCGATTGCAGAGCGGCAAGCTCACCGGTCTCCATAAGCTCACCGAGGACGTGACGCTCTCGATCCGGCTGCGCTACTACTCCACCGGCCCCGCGCTCGGCTTGCTACTCGACGCGCTCGAGGGACCTGCCTGGAAGGCGCGCCTCATGAACCAGAACCTCACAGTGCAGGACGCACTGGCCGACGCGTCGGGGTACCGCACTGAGGAGCTCGAGCTGCGTCGCCAGGCCGAATCGACTTTCGTCATCGCCAAGCTGCGCAGCGCGGCCGCTTCAGGTGTGGCCGGACTGCGCGCATTCCGCCGGGCACAGGTGGACAGCGTGCTCGCCGCTCCGGGCGTCCAGGTGGTCGTCACGGTCGAGGGTCGCTACCTCGGCCTGTGCGGGATCGACCCGCAGAATCTGCTCCAGGTGGAACCCGGCGTACTGCTGCACACGCGCTGGCTCCAGGCGTGCTCGGGCGACGCGTTTCAGGCGACGTTCAATACGCCGGTGGTGCAGGATCGCAATGCGCAGATCCTGCGAGCGGTTGTGGGCGCCGATTCTACGGTGACCGTCACGGTAGGTGCGCAGGGCGATGTGCGGATCGAATCGCCGCTCGTCTCGCTCCGCGCAGCCAAGGCCGACGTCTCTCGCGATGGACGGGTGCTGACGGTTAAGATCAAGTCTTAGTGCCAGCCTCAGGCACTGTCCTTAAGGACAGTGTTGGCCGAGCACACCCTTCAGGGTGTGGAAAAACAACGCTGCGATTCTAGGGTTGGATTTCCGTCACCGTGAGCGCGTCCGCGTGCGCGTTGACAACGTGCTGGCGCAGGGTGTGGCCGCTCGCGTTCGCCTTCACGGTCACGTTGCCCGCAGCGACGTTGGCGATGTAGGCGATGCCGTCAGCCCCGGTCGATGTCGCCGTCGAGCTCGGCACGCCGCCGGCGTTGTAGCGCACAGTGCCGGCAGGGGTACTCGTCACGGTCGCGCCCGCCAATGGCGTGCCGGCGCAGTTCGTCACGACGACGCCGACGAATCCATCGCCCGCCACAGGTGTGACGCCTGCCGTTGCGGCCACGAATGAAAACTCCGTGGGCGTGATCATGAGCACCCCCACGCTGTCGTCGGCCACGAGCGGCCGCGCCGGATAGGCATAGGTCGCGACGTAGCCACTCTTCTTGAGCTGCAGATGGCCATCCACCGGCGTCCCGCCCGTCGCGAACGGGATGCTGAAGAGTCCGGGCGTGCTGGATGTGTCTGCGCCCAGGGTGTCGGCGCCGGTCCGCGATACAATGACTTCCACGCCCCCAAGCGCGTTCGGTGAGGTGAGGCCGCTCTTCGTTTGTCCTGTAAACGTGATTAGGGGCGGCGCGGTCGTCGGGAGCGCCTGGCCGAGGCATTCGAACCCGGCGGCGGGGCCACTGGAGTCTTTGCCGCACGCGGCGAATGCGACGGCGATGAGAGCGACGGGGAGAGTACGCGTTGTGCGATGCATGAACCAAAGCTACACAAAACGCGCATCTTTGTGAGCATGACTGAGAGTCCCACGCGCGTCGAAGCCTTCAGCGACGGCGTCTTCGCGATCGCGATCACCCTGCTGGTTCTCGAGATTCGCGTACCGCACGGCGATCACGGCCTGTGGACCGGGCTGCTCGCGCTATGGCCCTCCTACATCGCGTTCCTGATGAGCTTCAGCGTCATTCTCATCATGTGGGTGAACCACCACGAGCTGCTGCGCATGGTGCACGGCGTCAACTATCCGTTCCTGTTCGCCAACGGCTTTCTGCTCCTGACCGTGACGTTCGTACCGTTCCCCACGGCGGTGCTGGCGGCGAACCTCGCGACCCCCGAGGCAACAACGGCAGTCGCGTTCTACTGCGCCACATTCGTGGCGAACGCGCTGTGCTGGAACCTGTTGTTCGCGACGATCGTGCGCGGCGGGTTGCTGCGCGCGGACGTCACCGCCGCAACCGTGAGCAACGTGCGTCGCGCCTACTACGTAGGGGTACTGGTCTACGCGGCGGCCACCGGACTCGCGTTTGTCCGGCCCGTGCTTGGCCTGCTCCTCAACCTCTCTCTGTGGGTCGTATGGATCACACTCGGGTATCGCGCGGAATCCTCGTCGGCGCGGCGCTAGCGGCGGCGCTCGTTCTGGCCTGCAAGCGCTCCGACGACTCGGCCGGGGGAGGCGACTTCAACGCGATGCAGTCCCGCGGCGCGCACGTCATGGGCGTCGATCAGTACACCTCGGCGCACGGCTTCGAGGATTTGCCGGACGGCGGCCGCGTCGTTCTGGAGCGCGACGATGCCGCCGACACCGCCGCCATCGCCGCGATTCGCGTGCACATGCGCGAGATTGCCGCGTCCTTCCGCGCGGGCGACTTCACGAAACCATTCCAGGTGCACGCGCAGACCGTGCCCGGCACGGCGATGATGCGCGACCGTCGGGCGACGATCAGCTACGTGCCCATCGATCGCCCGCGCGGCGGGGAAGTGCGGATTACGAGCCGCGACTCGGCCGCGGTCCGCGCGATCCACGCGTTTCTCGCGTTTCAGCGCGCGCAGCACCATGCGGGAGGGCACTAGCGCGACGCCGAGCATCTCGGCGTCTCCCTTACGTCACGCTCCCACATGTGTTGCTCGCGTGCAACGGTCCTACTAAAAAGCCGCCAACAGGTCCTCTTCAAATCCATCGTGGTCCTGTGCACGGAGCTTGCAACTTCCTTCTGTACCCCTCCCGAGGAGTTGGAATGCGACCGTACCTGTTTCCGGCGCTCTGTGCGTTGCTACTCGCCGGCGCGTGCACGAATGGTGAGCGGACCACGAGTGTGGCCCCCGGCCCGCGGTTCGCCTCGACCGGCAATATCCCCGATCTCGATGGTCTGCCGGATCTCACCGTCGACGCCAAGAAGCTGGCCCACTCCTGGCTGATTCGCGATGAAGACGCGAGCCAGTGCAGCGTGATTGAAGGAAGCGTGAGCCCCGGCACCCACCGTGTGCTGCGGTTCACTGCCACGACGCCCAACATCGGCACGGCGGACGTGTTCGTGGGCGATCCGCTGGAGCATGTCGCTGCCAACGACGGCATGTTCGAATACGCTCTCTGTCATGATCACTACCATTTCCGCCACTACGCGACCTACGAGCTGATCTCGGTCGAGACCGGAGCGGTGGTGCAGGCGGCGAAGCGCGGCTTCTGCATGGTGGACGTCACGCCGTCGGCGGGCGGCCCGCCCGGCGGCAAACGCACCTACGACAGCTGCGGCACACGCTCGTCACCTGGCTTCCAGGGCATCAGCGCGGGCTGGGCGGATTCTTACAATCGAGTCCTGGACGGGCAGTACTTTGTGCTCGACGAACCGACGGCCCCGGTAGCGCCGGGTGAGTATGTCCTCCGCATCACGGTGAATCCCGCATTCGTGTGCGGCGACTTGGATGCTACCCGGCCACGCGATGGAGACGGTCTCTGTCGCATGTTTGCCGAAAGCGATTACAGCAACAACGTAGGCGAGGCCCCCATCACGATTCCGAGCGATGTGAAGCAGGCATCCGGTCCAGGATTGTCGGACGCGCTCTCACCCGCTGAGCTGACGGCCATCATGACCAAGACGCAGCACAGCTAACGCTCGCGCTGTAGCTCGCGCGACACATCGTTTCGCGCGCGCCCGAAGCGCAGCATCAACATCGGCCGGTGTCGCAGCACGCGAGTGCTTGGCACCGGCTTTGCGTTTTGTGCCCGGCGGAACCATGTAGCGCTCTCGCAGCATGCACATCGAAAGGAAGGGGATGTACACATGAACAAAGCGAGACATCTCTCGTTGGCGCTCGGCGCAATCGCGGCCATTCTAGTCGCGGTCGCGTGTCAGGACGCGGCGAGCCCACCGGGCCACATCACCGCCGGCGGTTCTCCGCCGCCCAAAGGCGGCGGCGGCTGCGCCAACTTCCGGCTCACCGGTGGAGGCCGGATAGATGCACGGGACCACAATGGCTTCGCGAAGAACACGCCCGAATCGCATGACTTCGCGACCTTTGGTTTTCAGGCACGCCCCACCAGTAGCTGTCCTCCGACCGACGGAAGCGGCAACCTCGAATGGCAGGAGCACAATCCCGCCGACTTTGGCGGCGGCTTCTCCTTCCACGGTACCGTGACGTTTTTCACGACGACCGCCGACGAAACCGCCGGCGATTCGCGGTGCGGGCGGTTCGGCGGATTTGGTCGGGTGAAGACCCGGGACGGCCGGACTTTTGACAACGTCCCGTTCGAAGTGCGTCACGCTTGTGACGTGGACGAGCCGGGGGTCGGGAACGACCACATCGCGATCACGATCGGCGTGTATTCGCGCCACGGCATCCTGTCGGGCGGCAACATTCAGCAGCATCGTCTGACGGGCAACAATTGACCTCCCGAGGAGAACGACCTATGGCAAAGAAAATTCCTGGCGCCTGGGCGATCCTGGTTGGAGGGCTCACCCTCCTCGCGGGATCCGCGGCGGCGCAGAGCGTAACCGGCAAGGCTTTCGGGACGTATGCGAACCTCGCCGGTGTGCAATCACAATCACCGGTGGCGAGCTTACCCAGCACCGGCGGTATGGCCACTGGGCAGACGGACGCCTTTTCGGTGGCAGGTGCGGTGGACGCGCAGTGGCTCAACGCCGTGACCACTGGGGCAGTCGACAACAAGAAGACCGGCGCGCAGAGCACATCCGAAGTAGAGAACGTGAGTATGGCCGGCGGCGCAATTACCGCCGACATCGTGACCGCTGTGGCGACGAGCTACTTTGGCCAGTTCACGGGCGGCAGCGATGCTACGGGCTCCGGCTTTACGAATCTGCTGGTCAATGGCGTGGCGGTGACGGAAGACGTAGCCCCCAACACGCGTGTGGACATACCAGGACTCGGCTACGCGATTCTCAACGAGCGGATCCCCACGGGCAATGGCGTAACGTCGTGGGGCATGACGGTGAACATGATTCACGTCGTGCTGCAAAACCAGCTCGGCCCCACCGGCGAGATCATCATCGGCTCGGCGAGCAGCAGCGTGAGTCGCTGAAGCAGGCGATGGAGGTTGGTGAAGGACGGTGAAGGTTGGTCGAGGTGCTACCTCGACAACTTCCACCAACCTCCACCATCCTCCATCATCACTTTCCGATCAAGGTGTTCCCGGATCGCGGCCATTCGCTCACGGTCGACAGCGGCTGGAAGGAGGTCGCTAACGCATCCCTGACCTGGCTCAAGAGTAAAGGACTGTAGACTCCGTCATGATCAAGTCACTCTTGCTCGCCGCCGGGCTCGTGTGCACTGCCGGTCCAGTGGCGGCCCAAGCCCCCAGCCACTTTCCCCCCGATTCGCTCATCAACGTCAAGGTGATTCCGCGCACCACGCCCGTGATTCAGGTGGTCGGGATGATGCGCAACTTTGCCGGCGCGCTCGGCGTGCGCTGCCACTACTGCCACGTGGGGCAGGAGGGACAGCCGCTCGCGCAGTTCGATTTCGCCAAGGATGAGAAGCGCACCAAGCTCACGGCCCGGCAGATGATGCGGATGGTGGAAGAGATCAACCGGCGGCTCGATACGCTGCCCGAGCACGCGCAGATGACGAGCCACGTCGAGGTGACGTGCAATACCTGCCACCGCGGCGTCAGCCGGCCGATGTCGCTCGAGCAGCTGATCCAGGAGACGGCGCAGAC
>Ga0210382_10000854_pt1 | contig 10389 bp, 9 predicted proteins | sample PLMedo_FD_155452 | JGI IMG/M metagenome (GOLD analysis project Ga0210382, IMG submission 155452) | Groundwater sediment microbial communities from an aquifer in East River, Colorado, USA - PLM0_60_coex redo | ecosystem: Environmental > Terrestrial > Soil > Riparian zone | place: USA: East River...
GCGCGAGTATCGGGCCGAGTCCGTTCTTCTCGAGACGCTCGTGGACGGAGCGCTCCCGCGCGAGATCGCGGCCCTGCTCCGCGAGCTGGACGGCGTGCGCCTCGGGATCATCACACGGACGATCAATGACCTCGGCCGTCGCGGCGGGCTCCGGGTCCGCCCGAGCGACGCCATCGCCCTGGCCCACGCACTCCTTTCTTACCCAACCTGGCGGACAGCGCTCACCGGTCCGGGCCGCCGCCGGGCTCCGCGTCTCATCTACTCCGCACTTCGGAGCGCCCTCCTCTAACAGGCGGCGCGTACGCTCTTTGGGAATGACAGCAGCGTCCGCCGTGATGGTCGGTGCCCTAACCTCCGGTTCGCGCGCCCGCTGGATCGCATGGACAAGCGTCGTCGTCTATGCCGCTTCGACGATCGTGACCTTTTTCCTCGAGTTCAGGTTCGTCGGCCGGATCGAAGTCCTCGACTTGTGGGTCGTGGTCGCGCTGGCGGCCTCGGGCGTGGTTGGGGCGCTGATCGTCAGCAGGCATCCACGTCATCCGATCGGCTGGATGTTCTGCGCCGCACCGCTGTTCTTCGGCGCCTCTTTCTTCACACGCCAATACGCGATCCAGGCCCTGGTGGTGGCCCCAGGCACGCTCCCATTCGGTCAGGCGATGGCCTGGTTCGGTTTCTGGCTTGAGATCCCGGCGGTTGCGCTCTTCGTCCTGTTCCTTCCGCTTCTCTTTCCCGACGGATACCTGCCGTCACCTCGGTGGCGACCGGTGGCGTTCGTCGCCGCCGCTGCGGTCGGGATTGCGGTGATCATCACGATGGTCGCGCCGAACACTTACGCCCCTTTCTACCCGTCAATTCGCAACCCGATCGGCCTCGACCAGTACAAGGGTGTCTTCGACGCCATCGAAGGAGCCATGCAGGTGCTCCTCCTGATCGTCGTCGCTGTTGGCGCTACCGCGGTCTTCAGTCGCGTGCGGCGCGCGGATGCCGATGAACGGCGGCAGATCAAATGGTTCGCTTACGCGGGCGCGATTCTGCTCGTGACGTTCGTCATCGACGCGGTGGCGCGGTTCGTCCCGTCGCTGATGGCTGTGACCGCGATCCTCGGGGGCGTCGCGCTGAGCGCGTTCCCGGCGGCGGTCGGCATCGCGATCCTGCGGAACCGTCTCTACGACATCGATCTCATCATCAATCGGACCATCGTCTACGTTTTGCTCACCGCAGTCCTCGCCGGCGTCTATACCGCCGCGGTCGCGTTCTTCCAGCGCATGCTCGTGGCGATGATCGGTGAGAGCAACGACCTCGCCATCGTTATGACGCTCTTCGTCCTCGCGACGGTCTTTACGCCGGTCAAGAACACGCTCCAGGGAGCTGTCGACCGCCGGATCAGGCCGACCTCGGTGCCAACGCCACCGCACTCGGCGAGCATCGACGACCTCCTGATGCTGTCGGAGCTCCACGACCGCGGCGTTCTGACGGACGAAGAGTTCGCCGCGAAGAAGAAGCAGGTACTCGGGATTTAGGCGCTCTCCGCCAGCTGTTTGAGCTCGTTGGCCCGTGAGATGAGGAACCGGCGCATGTAGCCGGTGAGGTAAATCCGGTCGACGATCGCGCCGAGCGGGCCGAGCGGACTCTCGAACGTGAACGTGTCGAGCATCGTCGTTCCTCCGTCCCGCGGAACGAATTCGTGAACGTGATGTAGGGACGCGAAGGCCCCGCGCACCATCACGTCCTCGAAAACGACGGGGCGTTCGAAGCGTGAGACCCGCACCGTCAGACGCTGGCGGATCCCGAGATGCCGGGCTTCCCAGGTGACCTCGTCGCCGAGCTCGAGGAGACCGACGGTGACCCCGCCTACCGCGCGCTCATCGGTGCCCGCCGTGGAACGGATGTGCGCGGCAACGTCACGGGCGAGGTCGAAGCAACGTTCCGGCGCCGCGTCGATCGAGGTCGCAATGCGGATCGTAGGCATGGCGCGGCGTCTCGCTCAGACCTTCTCGATCTCGAGCCGACCGGCGACACCGTTCAGCTCGCCCTCCCACTTGTGGCCTCGGTCATGGAGTCCCTCGGTGAAGCTCGTCGCCAGCGCCTCCTGCTTTATGAAGTCGCCGTAGCGCTCGAAGACCCGCGCGATGGGGCCTGCGTACCGCAGCGCGATGCGGTCGGAGATATCGAGCCCCGCCTCCTTGCGCATGTTGTTCAGATGATGCGCGAGCTCTCGCGCGAGTCCTTCGAGCTCGAGTTCGGGGGTGACCTTCGTTTCAAGCGCGACCGTGGCGCCGGCGTCGCGGCCGACAGCATGTCCGGGCGCACCTTCGTGCGAGATGAGGACCTCGTTGTTCGAAAGGTCGAAGCCCTCGACCGTGATCGTCCCATCACGCCGCTCGTAGCGGCCCTCGGCGAGCGCCTGCCGGACGCGGGGGAGATCCTTCCCGAGCTTCGGTCCAAGCACCTTGAGATCGGGCTTGACGGTCTCCCTCACCAGACCTTCGGCCTCATCGCGGGTCTCGATCGCTTTGACGTTGAGCTCGTCCTTCACGATCTCGGCCAGCTCGGAATCGCTGTCGACCGCTCCGTGGTCACGATCGTTTGCATCGAACACGACGATGAGCTTCGGGAGCGGCATCCGCGTCTTGACGCCGGCCGCGGACCGCGCGGCGCGGCCCAGCTCCACGACGCGACGCGCCGCACGCATCCGGCGCTCGAGATCGTCGTCGATGAGCGACGCGTCGAAGGGCGGATAACTGGCGTGATGGACAGACGCTGGCGCGCCCGACGTCGCGCGACGCACGAGGTTCTGGAACATCTCCTCGGCGATGAACGGCATGACCGGCGCGAACAGGCGGACGAGCGTGGTCAGTGCCTCGTACAGCGTCTGGTAGGCGGCGAGCGAGTCGCGTTCCGAGCGTGCCTTCCAGAAACGAGAACGGTTCCGGCGCACGTACCAGGTGGAGAGATCGTCCCAGAATGCCTCCATCTTCAGGCAGGCCGTCTGTGAGTCGTATGCGTCGAGCGCTCCGCGCACGTCACGCACCACGCGATGGAGGCTCGAGGTGAGCCAACGGTCGATGAGCGGGCGTTCGCGTGCTGGCACGACCGCGCCGGTCGGGTCGAACCGGTCAAGGTTCGCATAGGTCACGAAGAACGCGTACGTGTTCCAAAGGGTCAGCAGCTTGCGCTTGACCTCGGAGAGCACGTTGTAGCCGAAGAGCACTTTGTCGGCGGGATTCAAACGCATATAGAACCAACGGACGATGTCCGAGCCGACACGCTCGGCCGCCTGCGGAAAGTCGATGAAGTTCTCGCCGCTCTTGTGGAATTCGTCGCCCTTCTCGTCGTAGACGAACTCGTGCGAGAGGACCGTCTCGTACGGCGCGCCGCCGGTCAACACGACGCTGAAGAAGAGCTGCGAGTAATACCAGAGGCGGATTTGCTCGACGTTCTCGGTGATGAACTCGGCCGGGAACCACTTCTTCCAGTAGTCGCGGTCGGTGAGCCAGTTCAGCGTGGAGAACGGCACGATGCCGGCGTCAAGCCACACGTCGCCGGTCTCGCGCACACGCTTGCTCTCCGCCTTGCACGTGGGACACGAAACGATGACGTTGTCGATCCACGGCCGGTGCAGCTCCTGAAGCTGCTCGAGGCCGCGCACGGCCCGTTCGCGCAGCTCGTCCTGGCTCCCGATGATGAAGAAGTGGCCGTTCGTGCAGGTGTAGAACGGCAGCGGCAGGCCCCAGTAGCGTTTGCGGCTGATGTTCCAATCGCCCATGTTGTCGAGCCAGTTCTGCATCCGATCACCCGTGTGGGGCGGAAGCCAGCGCACCTTCGTCGCGGCTTCCTTGAGCTTCGGCCGAAGCTCGTCCATCGAGATGAACCATTCGTCGCCGACTCGGAAGACGATCTCCTCTTTGCAGCGCCAGCAGATCGGGTAGCTGTGCGTGTAGGCGAGCTCGCGGAAGAGGCGGCCGCGCTTGCGTAGATCATCCGCGATCTCGTGCGCGACGTCGCGCGCGTCTTTGCGCTCGAGCCAGCCGAACCCGGAGACGAAGTGCGCGTTCTCGTCGATGGGGACGATGACCGGCGCCTCCTCGCGCTTGCCAAGAGCGAAGTCTTCGGCCCCACAACCGGGAGCGATGTGGACGATCCCCGTTCCCTCGGCCTCGCCGACCTCATCCCACGCGATGACCTTGTGGGCCGGTGCCGCCGTTTTGCCAGCCGGCAGCTCATCGAACGGCCCCGCGTAGCGCAAGCCGATCAGGTCGCGGCCCTTCACGGTCCCGACGACCTCAGCGTTGTGCCACTTCGACTGTGCGTAGACCTTCGCGCCGAGGATCAGGAGCTCAGGTTCGGCAGCTCCGTCGGCGACAACGCGCACCTTGACGTAGTCGAGGTCCGGGTGGACGGCGAGCATCACGTTGGCGGGCAGCGTCCACGGCGTCGTCGTCCATGCGAGGAACGACGCGTGCTGCTTCGCGAGCTCGGAACCGCCGCCCTCCGCGAGCACGGGAAAGCGCACGTACAGCGAGTCGTGCGTCATCTCTTTGTACGACCCGGTCATCTCGTGCTCCGCGAGGGCGGTCCCGCAGCGCGCACACCACGGCATCGCGCGATGGCCCTTGTAGAGCCAACCCTTCTCATGAACGAGCTTGAGCACGCTCCAGATGTGCGAGATGTTGTTGTCGCTGTACGTGTAATAGGAGTTGTCCCAGTCCATCCACTGACCGAGCCGGATGGACTGCTTCGTGATCGCCGCCGCGCTGCGATCGACGCGAGCGCGGCACGCACGCGAGAACTTGTCGATCCCGTAGGTCTCGATGTCGCGCTTGCTGTTCAGGTTGAGCTCGCGCTCGACCTGCACCTCCACCCATAAGCCCTGGCAGTCGAAGCCGTTCTGCCAGCGCTCGTCGAAGCCTTGCATCGCCTTGTAGCGCTGGTAGAGGTCTTTGTACGTGCGCCCCCACGCGTGGTGGACACCCATCGCTTCGATGTTTGCGGTGATCGGTCCGTCGATGAACGAGTAGCGCGGCCCGCCGGCGTTCTTGCGGCGCAGCGCCTCGAAGCTCTCCTCGCGCTCCCACAGATCGAGCACGCCGTGCTCGACTTCGGGCAGGTCGAAGCCCGACCCAACCGGTGCGAATCGCGCTTTCTGCTCCGTCGCCATCTCCGCTCCTTCTCGCAAAACAAAAACGCCGTCCCGACATCTCGGGACGGCGCAAGCCGTGGTACCACCCAAGTTGACGCAGCTCGCGTCCACTCGTTGCGCCGCTAACGGTGCGCGACCGGCCGGTTCTACTCGGGCTTCTTCCGGCAGCTCGGGGTTGATGGCCCCTCAAACGCCTAGTGCGACGAGTCTATCTGTCCGAGAAGCTCGGCGATACCCTCGCGGGCGCTCATACCGCGCAGGACCGGCCAACGGTCCGTCGCGGAGAGCCGGTCGGCAAGAGCGACGGCGTCCGGACGGATAGCAAGCGACTTTGCGAGCAGTTCCGCGACACGGGGCCCGTTCCCACGTTGATGAAACTCGATGCCCATCGCGATCAGCACGATTTCGGCGTCGGGATCGTCCGGCGGCACGACCGCGATCTGCTTGCTGCGCATGTAGGAAGTCGCGTCGAGGATCGTGATGCTTCCTGCGAAGGCTCCCGGGCCGCGTAGTGGATCTCCCGCACGTTCGCCATCACGATCGCGCCCATGCATAGCGGACACGGCTCGGCGGTCGTGTAGAGCGCGAGCGACCTTGGATCCACAGGCGAGCCGGCGAGGCCGAGGAGCGCGTTTACCTCAGCGTGAGCGAGGCGCGAGCCGCCAATCTGGCCGGCCACGGCTGTATCAAAGATTCGATTGCGTCCGCGCGCGACGATCGCCCCGTCGGGATCGACGAGGACGGCACCGACCGGAACCGTTCCAGCGGAGTACGCCGCCCATGCCTCTTCCATGGCCGCACGCCATGTCGGACCGATGCGCTCCCACAAGATCACCGGCGTATTGACATGCATCTCTCTTGTATATATATGTTAGTGCGATATATGGCAAGGGCCCGAAAGACCACGACGGCGTTTGTCGAGGCGGCCGATAAGGCCGCCAAGGCGGTCGGGGGCGCCTCCCTTCTTCTCATCGACCTCGATGGACTTCAGATCCTTAACGAGAGCGGCGGTCGCGGCCTCGGTGACGCCGCAATCGCTGCAGCGACACGGACACTGCGCGCGCGCGCAAAGGCCGAATCCTGGACGTTCGACCGCGTCGGCGGCGACGAGTTCGCGCTTCTAGCGCCGGGTATTCCGCTCGAGGCCGCGTTCCTTCGCGCCGAACGTCTGCGGACGGATCTCGCCAAGGCTCTGCGAAAAGCTATTCCGGCGCGCTTCGGCGCAAGTGCCACCGTCGGTGTCGCCAACGCGCCGCGGGACGCGAAAAATGGTGAACAGCTCATGCGCAAGGCGGACCTCGCGCTCTACGCCGCGAAGGAGCAGGGCGGCAATGCCGTGGGCCTCCCACCGGCCGACGACATGGTGCTCAAGTCCTCCTATTACAGCGCCGCGCAGCTCGCGCGCCTCAAGGCGCTTGCCGAGCGGAAGAAGACGAAGGAGGCGGTGCTGCTCCGCGAGGGACTCGAGGACGTACTGCGCAAGTACGATCGCGATTGATTGACGGAGCTCGAAAAGGAGATTGCTGAGGTCGCGGCCCGCTTCGGCAAGCCGCGCCGGCTCGAGGTGCTAATCCGTCCGTTCTTCGACCCGGTCCAACGGCCGGATCGGTTCGCGGAGGTCTGCATGGTGATCCGACGACGGAACGGCAAGATGCCTCTCTCGATCAAGACCTTCTATCCGCGTGGCGCGCACCGGCTGCCGACGGGTGGCATCCACCACGGCGAGCGGATCCTCGATGCCCTCCGTCGCGAGACCGAGGAAGAGACCGGCCTCGAGACCGAGACGAAGCGGTTCCTCGCCTGGATCACGTACCGGCCGGTGTCGGCGCCCGACGGGCCGCCGCTGTTCCATACGTTCGCGTTCCTCCTCGATGAGGTGGGCGGACTCTTTCACACAAGCGATCTCGAGGAGCAGATAGAGGAGTGGATCGAGGTCGAGCCCGCCGCGCTCGGTGGTATCGCCGATCGGCTCGATCGCATCGCGAGCGCGCCATCAAAAGACATCGGCGGCGACTGGGCTGACTGGGGACACTTTCGCGCGATCGTGCACCGCGTCGTGCACGAGGAGCTGTCCGGCTAAAACTTCTCGAACCGGAAGAGACGGACGGCGAGGATGAAACCGGCGACCGTCCAGATCAAGAGCCCGACGATCTGCGTCCGCACATCCCAGAGCGTCGCGCCCTGCACGCTGATCTCGCGGAGCGCGTCGTTGAGCAGCGTGAGCGGCAGCAAGTTGGTAACGGGGCGGATCAGCTCGGGCGCGGCGTTCTTCGAGAAGAAGACGCCGGAGAAGAAGAACTGCGGGAGGGTGATGAGCTGCGCGATGGCCGGCACCTGGTTCTCCGTCGTGGCCCAGCCTGCGAGCGCGAAGCCGATCGTGAGAAAGAGAATCGTCCCGAGGAGCGCGACGACGACCAGTGGCGCGAGTCCGCCGACGATCGTCACGTTGAACAAGATGAGCGCGACCAGCAGCAGCACGGCGACCTGGCCTGTCGCGATGACAAGTCGCGTGAGCACGTGGGCCGCGAGAAGGTTCGGAACGCGGACCGGAGTCGCCATGATCCGCCGCAGCACTCCGCGCTGCTTGTCGGCGACAAGCGCGAAGGCGACCGAAAAGATCGCGAGCTGCATGATGTTGACGCCGAGGATCCCGGGGACGAGGAAATCCACATACCGGAGACGAACGCCCTGCACCGTCTCGTCTCTCACGGCTATGACCGGCGCCGTTTGCGTTACCGCGAATGAGAGCCGATCGATGACCTGCGCGACGATCTGACGCCCCACGGCGACCTGCTGGGGGCGGGCGTCGTCTCCATAAACGACGATCTGCGGGACGGTCTGTCCCGGTCGCGCCGGCGCGATCGCGAAGTCTGGCGGGATCACGATGAGCATGTCGAGCTCGGTCCGCCGCACTTTCGTCAAGGCCTGATCCGCCGGAAGCTCTGTCAGCTGGAAGGTCTGAATTCCCTTCAGGATCTGGACGAACTGGGCGCTCGACGGGTTCTTTGCCTGATCGTCGATGGCGAGCGTCACGCGGCCGAAATCGCCGAGGTTCAAATAACCAAAGATCACCATCAGCATGAGCGGCACGATGAGGCTGAAGAACAGCGCCGTGCGATCGCGCACGTAGCCGCGAAGGAGCAGCGCGAAGAGGCGGATGGTCTGCCTCATGCGTCGCGGATCTCGTGACCGGTGAGGTCGAGAAAGACGTCTTCGAGGTTGGCCTTCTGCTGGAGGACTGGCTTCGTGAATCCCCTGCCCAGCAGGTCGTCGATCAGCTTTCGGGGCGGGTCGAGGGCGACGATGTTGCCCTCGTCCATGATCGCGACGCGATCGCACAGGATCTCCGCTTCGTCGAGGTAGTGCGTGGTCAGGAAGACCGTGGTTCCGCGGCCCTGGATGCTTCGGATGAGGTCCCAGAGATTGCGGCGCGCTTGCGGATCGAGTCCGGTGGTGGGCTCGTCGAGGAAGAGAACCTGCGGCTGGTTCACGAGTGCCGTCGCGATCGAGAGCCGCTGTCGCTGGCCACCCGAAAGCTTCGCCTGTGGCTGCCGCGCCCGTTCCTCGAGCTCGACCTGACGCAGGAGCGCCAGCTCGTCGACCTCGAGGTCATAACAGGCCGCGAAGAACCGCACGGTCTCGCGCGCGGTCAGGTTGTCAGGGAACGCGCTCGACTGAAGCTGGACGCCGATCCGGCGCTTCACGCCGGCCGGGTTGGAGAACACGTCCACTCCGGCCACGGTCGCCGCGCCGCCGTCGGCCTTCCGGAGTCCTTCGAGGATCTCGACGGTCGTAGTCTTCCCTGCTCCGTTCGGACCGAGGAGGCCGAAGACCTCGCCTGGCTCGACGAAGAAGCTGATGCCGCGCACCGCCTCGATCTCGCCGTAGCGCTTTCGCAGGTCGGTGACTTGCACGATGGGCGTCATGACTCGAACGCTACCGGCTCGCGACGAACGCGGCGTACGCGAGGTCGTGCAAGTAGAACGCGAATGGGAGAAGGACGACCGCGGCGACGACGATGCGGACGACGATGGGGTTCGGGCGGCGAAGGCGCGTGTAGGTGATCTCGAGCGTCGCGGTGATCGCCGCGAGGATCGGCACCTGCGCGACCCAGTGGAGCGGGTCGGCACGATCGACTACGAGCGCGTAGACCACCGCACCTCCGAGAAGTCCTGTGGCGAGCCCGACGACCGCGAACACGCCCGCGTTGCGGACCGGATCGCGAAGCGCGAGCAAGAGACCAAGAGCGAAGGCGAGAAGAACGGCGGCGATCATCCGTTCGTAGATCCGGTTATACGGCGGAAAGAGGAAGGCCGACGGAAATGCGATCGACATGATCACGGGAAGGATGAAGAGGGTGGCGCAAACGATCCCTACGGCACGAGCGCCGCGCAGCGTGGCGGAGTCGGCCGGAAGCTGACGCTCCATCTATGGGAGGCCGAGTCTCGTACGCTTAGGGTTCGGTGTCGAATCGGGGAGCAGCTTCCGCCGCCCTGCCGCCGCGCGCGCGCTTGTTATCGGCGCCGATGAGCGGCTCTCCGGGCTTCGCGGCTGTCCTGTCATTGCTCCTGCCGGGCCTCGGCCAGATATATCGCGGACGATGGATCCGCGGCGCACTGATGATCCTGCTCCCCATCTTGACGGTGCTTCTCGTGGGCGCGTTCGTCGCGATCGCCGATCCACTCACCAGCTTCGTCCTCCGCAACGCGGCGGCGGTCACGTTCCTCGTCGCGAGCGGCTTCTTCATGTACCACCTCTTTGTCGTCGCCGACGCGTTCGTGGGAAAGCGCCGCGACACTGGACCGGGTCGCGGCCGGCACGTTCTCGACTACGTCGTGCTCGGCGTCGCCTGCATCGCCCTCGTTGGCTTCTACGCGGCTGCGTATCGCGGATCGGCGCCCTGGGCTGGGGCGTTCGCCAAAGTGTTCGCGCCGCTCGCGAACGGTCCGATCGGCGCGACCCCGGGGACCGAACAGGAATCGCCGCCGCCGGGATGGACCGGAACCGACCGACTCAACGTCCTGCTTCTGGGCATCGACACACGCGACGAGTCGGCGACGACGCAGAACACCGACACGATGATCGTGCTGAGCCTCGATCCCGTGAACAAGACCGCGGCGATGCTCTCGATCCCGCGTGACGTGTACATCGATCGACCCGGCGTCCTCGTCGACAAGATCAATGCCGCGTATGCCGTTGGTGGTCCCGACCTCTCGCGAAGGGTCGTCGAGGATCTTCTCGGCATACGC
>Ga0210382_10000855_pt1 | contig 10388 bp, 5 predicted proteins | sample PLMedo_FD_155452 | JGI IMG/M metagenome (GOLD analysis project Ga0210382, IMG submission 155452) | Groundwater sediment microbial communities from an aquifer in East River, Colorado, USA - PLM0_60_coex redo | ecosystem: Environmental > Terrestrial > Soil > Riparian zone | place: USA: East River...
AAGTGCAGCTATCGTCTTTGTTGGTGATAAATACGATACCGGCGCCTGCCGTCACCGCATATTGCGCTTCCACCTGCACCGGCAGCCGCACGAGCTGCGAGCCGTTCGCGTTCCTGAGCGCGAGCCGGCCGAAGCGCATCGGCTTGCCGCTGCCGAACGCGATGCCGTTGCCTGCGGTCGCAGTGCCGAAGGCCGCCGGATTGCTGGCGTAGGCGACGTTGTCAGTGTCGATCACGTTGAGCGCCAGGGCGATATCGGCGTTGAATGGCGCGACCGGCGTGGCGCGCGCGAAGAGCAGCCCGGTGCCGGAGCTGAAGGTGAGCGTGCCAACGCCTGCGGTGAACGTCCCGATGACCGGATCAGCCGTCGTCGCCGGTAAACCTGTAGGGTCCAGCGCGGGCGTATTGCCCCCGCCGAGCGCATCGAACCGCGAGTAGCGGCTCGCCTGGGTGGCGGGCGTCAAGGTCGAATTCGTGATCCTCGACCAGGCGCCGGCGTACAGCGTCGTCGTGTTGTTCGCGAGACCCTGCGCCGTCACCGTGATCACCGGCGCGGTCGTGTAGTTGAGGGGCTGGCCCAGATAGGTGAAGCCGCCCGCCGCGCAGGCCGTGCCGAATGTAGGCGGCGGTGCGGTGTTGTACGCCACCGCGAAGTGATCGGGCACAAAGCGCCCGACGTCGAGGGTCGCGCTGCACACGTAGCGGCCGCTCGCCGTGCAGTCGCCCGTGGTATCGGCTGCATCCACGCTCGCGAAAGCCGAGTCCACGAGCTGCAGCGTAAACGAGCCCACGTTGTCGTAGGACGCCACATCGGAGGTGAGCTGCCCCGCCACGAACGTCGCGCCGAGCGTCAGCGTGCCGAAGGTCGCGGTGCAGGCAGCGCCGACGCACGCGGTGAGCGTCGCGGTCGGCGCGCCGGTGTAATTGGTCGTCGTAGCAGGCGTGCCGGCCGCATTGAGCGCGCTCGCGCGCACGCTGAATGGCCGACCTGCCTTGTGGATGGGCGTGGTCGCCGCGAACGTGAGAAGGTTGAGGGCGCGAGCGCCTGGGGTCGCCGTCGTCTGCCAGTCGGTGTCGGTGACGGCAAAGCTGGCGAGCGTGTTGGGACGGATCGCGAAGGCGTCGCTCGAGCAGCCGATGATCACGTCGGGCCCGCCGCCGGGCGGGGAAGTCATGCGCAGGCGCATCTCCGGATAGGAATTGGGCACCGAGAAGCTTATGTTCTTGCGTCCGTTGTCGGCGGCCGTAAAGGTGGTATCAGGAGTGAGCGCCTGGATCAGCGTCCACGTGGAGCGGCAGCCGGTGACGGCATCGAGCGCGCCTGAGTTATCGCTCGCGTTGAGCACCTCGACTTTGGCCGTTCCGACGAAAGTCGTGGCAACGGCGTTGCTCGCCGCATTCTTGGAGATGGTCGCGAGGGTCACTGTGCCGCCGGCGATCTTGGTCTTGATTACACCGCTGGTCGCTCCAGCTGCGGTTGAAGTTTCAAACGCATTGAAGTTTCCCAGCACACGGCGCAGCGCGAGGATGTGCGCATTACCGGTAGCTGTGGTCGAGGAGGTGGCGCTCTTCGTGCCGCTCGGGCCTGCGACCGCTTGCAGCACATAGTTCATTTCCAGGGCCGCGCTGCCTCCGTTCGCGTCGACCGCTTCGGTCATGCCCGAGGGCGGGAGCCAGGTGGTACTCGCGGCTCCCACGCCGTGCGAGGTGATGATCATCGTGTTGTAGAGCCCGGTGGTCAGGCTCAGCGTCGCGTGCGCGGTTCCAGAAGCGGTGTTCACCCCGCTATCGGTCTCGACGAGCACGGGATCGGCGCCCGAGAACGCCATGATGCCGCCGGCCGCGCCCGTGTGGCCGGCCGAGAACGTCCAGTCGTAGCTCGCGGGCTCGGCTGCGCCGGCGAGCTTGCTGTAGACCGCAAGCGAGTTGCTCGTGCCGATCGCGTTGTCCGTGCGCCGCACCAACGTCCAGCCCGGCGCCGTGATGGTGGCGTTGCTCGGGCCCACCGAGATCGAGGCGATCATGACGTCGTTCTGCACCACGCCCGCGGGCTTGTTGATCGTGAGCGTGGTCGACCCGCCGCCTCCCGCCGCGGGACGTAGCGCGAGGATATGGGCAGCGCCCGTATAGCCCGTCGCCCCGGCTATGGTTGCCGTCTTGATCCCGGTGGCTCCCGCCGCTGCTTGCAGCACATTGCTCGTCTCCATCGTTACGACCCCACCAATCCCGGTGCGCAAATCGAGGTCCTCGCTCATCCCGGTAGGCGGGGTCCATCCGGTGATGCCGCCGTTACCAAAGGCCATGTGCGTTGTGACGAGCAGCGTGTTTGCTACCAAACCAGTCGTCACGCTCGGCGTCGCATGGGTCAAGGCGCTCGCGGTGATCTGACCATTCTCCACGACGATGGGGTTCGTGGTGTCCACGCCGGAGAACGATTGAATACCGCCGACCCAGCCGTTAGCAGGCTGACTGTTCATGGTAAAGACGTAGCTCGAAACGCTGGCATCGCTCGCGTCGGCCACGCGGTAGTAGGTGGCCAGCGCGTAGGTGGAGCCTGACGACGGCGTGCGTCGAATGAGCGTCCAGCCCGGCCACGTGATAGTGGGCGTGGCCGTGGCGTAGGCGATGGAGGCGATCATCACGTCGCCGGCCACCGTACCGGACGGCTTCCTGATGCCCTCAGGTCGCACAGCGACGATATGGTATTGGCCGGCATCACCCTGTGACCCAGCAGGTCCTGTCTGTTGGTTAGTGAGCGCTGGAACCGGCCCCGCGGTGGCTTGCGTAGAGTAGGCGATCGACATCGATGTGTCAGCGCCCGCACCGCCTGCCGCAGCCATGGTTCGCCATTGAGGCTGTGGAGGCTGTGGCGGTGCGCTCAGATTTGACCATCCGGCGGGGGGGCTCTGGAGGGCCCACGTATTGTCATCGGCGGACATCCACTGCACGAACACCATGGCGTTATTAGTAGTCGTGGTGAAGGTGCTGGCCGGGATGATCACACTGTACGACGGGGACGTCGGCGCGGCAAAAGTAGCTGTCGGGTCTATACGAGCCGCGCCGATGGGACCCTCGAGTAGGGGTTTTGTGCACGGAGGGCAGGCAAGCGTATCGGAGCCTCGCAGTACGACCATCCACAGCTGGTACGTAACGGCGGTCGACCCGAACCTGAAGGTGGGATTAGCGGTCCATGTCCCGTTGAAGACGGTGTAGAACACCTTTTGGGATGGACTGGCGCCAAACCCGCTAACAGACCACCACGATTGCCCGCCCGCCTCCGCCCCCCCGGCGTTCGAGATGTTTACGGAGGAGGACGTCATGGCGTTGGCGAACACGAGTATTACGTCTTTAGTCTGCATGCCGGAGGGCGGGACGATCGTCGCGCTGCACACGCCTGCGACGCACGTTGCCGTCGTGACCGAGTCGTCGGTCGCCGGCATCCGGGACTCGCCCACGATCGTGATCGGCATGCCGCCTGATATCGCGGCGCGCAATGCTGGTATCGCTGGTCCGCCGGCGGGAATGGAGGCGAAGGTTGAGTTGCGAAAGCCGATCTGCGCGTGCGCGACGCTGGCGAGCGTCATGCCGGCGAGCGCGCCCATCAGCAGCGCGGCGCGCACGATCCCGCGCTGCCAGCGCGGCAGCGCTTGCCTCGGGGTGGTTCGCGTAGCGTTCAGAAGTTTTCCCGGATGAAGATGACTTCATCCGAGCCCTTGAACGTGCCGAAGGCGGCGCGGGCGCTTGGGTTATCCGCGTAAGTAGCGGAGCCCGCCCAGTTGCCTTGCAGGTAGGTGCGGCTCGCGCCTGCCGCCGATACGGTGCCGCCGCCAACGCTAGTGCAGGTCGTGCCGCTCGAGGATGTGCCGAGGTTGGCGGTGAGGAGCACGCTCCCGTTGTTCGCGTTGCCCGGCGCGGGAAGGAGCAGCGTTATGCGTCCCGAGCTAAGCGCACCGCCCCCGCTTATCGCGGTCTGGCAGGCCGCAAGGTTCGCGGTGAAGCTGCTCATCTGCACGTTGTTGTTCGCAAGCGAAGTGCAGCTATCGTCTTTGTTGGTGATAAATACGATACCGGCGCCTGCCGTCACCGCATATTGCGCTTCCACCTGCACCGGCAGCCGCACGAGCTGCGAGCCGTTCGCGTTCCTGAGCGCGAGCCGCCCGAAGCGCATCGGCTTGCCGGAATTGAACGCGATGCCGTTGCCCGCGCTCGCGGCCCCGAAGCGCGCCGGGTTCGTCGCGTACGCCACACCATCGGCGTCGATCACGTTGATCGCGAGGCTCACCTCGGCGTTGAACGGAGCGACCGGCGTCGTCGTGCGCGTGAGGAGCAGCCCGGTGCCAGAGCCAAAGGTGAGAGTGCCGGCACCCCCGCCGCTGTCCACAATCACCGGGTCGGTACCGGTAATGCCGCTGGTGTTGGGCGTGTAGCCCGCCGCGGTATAGCTCCAGCCGGTCAAGCTCGTATTGGTGATCTGCCACAGCGCGCCGGTGTAGTTGGCGGTGGTGGCGTTCGTGAAGTTCTGCGCGGTGACCGTGATCACCGGCGCCGTGGTGTAGTTGAAGGGCTGGCCGAGATAGGTGAAGCCGCCCGCTGCGCAGGCGGTGCCGAAGGACGGCGTGTTGAGCGCGACTGCGAAGTGATCGGGCACGAAGCGCCCCACATTGACCGGGCCTGTGGTGATGTTCATCTCGGCCGCGGTCGAGCCGTCAGCAGCGTCGACGCTGGCAAAGGTTGAATCGACGAGCGTCGCGGCCACCGAGCCCACCTCGCTGTAAGTGGCAGCGTTGGAGGTGAGCTGCCCGGAGACGAAGCTCCCGCCTATGCTTAGCGTGCCAAAACCACTCGAGAGGCAGGCGTTGGTTGCTCCGCAGTCGGTGAGCGTCGCCGTAGCCGTCCCGGCGTAGTTGGTGGTGGTGGCCGGCGTCCCGGCGCCGTTCACCGCCGTTGCCCGCACGGTGAAGGGTCGCCCCGCCTTGTGCACGATCCCGCCGGGGGCCGCCAGGTTGTTGAGCGTGCGCGTGGTGCCCGCGGTCTGCGCGTCGTTATCGGTGACCAGGACGGTTATGAACTGGTTCGGGCGAATGGCAAAGTTGTCGCTCGAGCAGCCGATAGAGTCGGGCGCGCCGGCAGGAGAACTCATGCGCAGGCGCGCGTTGGGATAGGAATTGGCCTGCGTGAAGCTTATGGTCTTGCGTCCGTTGTCCGAGGGCGCAAAGGTGACGTCCGGCGAGAGCGTCTGGATCAGCGTCCAGGTCGAGCGGCAGTTGTTGGCGTCGAGCGCTCCGGAGTTGTCGCTCGCATCCAGGACCTCGATCCTGACCGTTCCCACGTAAGTGATCGCGACCGCGGATTTCGCCGCATTCAAGGCGGCCGTGTCGAGGCTGACCGTTGTGCCGGAGATCTTGGTCTTGATCACACCGCTGATGGAGCCCGCGCCGGTGGAGGTTTCAAACGCATTGAAGCTTCCCAGCACACGGCGCAAGGCGAGGATGTGCGCATTGCCGGTGCCTGCGACCGTAGCGGTGGCGCTCTTCGCGCCGCTCGCGCCTGCGGCTGCTTGCAGCACATAGTTCGTTTCGAGAGCGGCGCTGCCTCCGTTCGCGTCGACGGTTTCGCTCATGCCCGAAGGCGGGGTCCAGGTGGTAGTTGCGGCTCCCACGCCGTGCGAGGTAATGATCATCGTATTGTTGAGAGCGGTGGTCACGCTCGGCGTCGCGTGCGAGGTGCCCGAGGCGGTGTTCTGCCCGTTCTCCACTTCGATGGTGGGATCGGCGCCCGAGAACGCCTGGATGCCCCCGGCGGCGCCGGTGTGGCCGGCCGAAAAGGTCCAGTCGTAGCTCGCGGCCTCGCTTGCACCAGCGAGCTTGCTGTAGACGGCGAGCGAGTTGCTCGTACCACTCGCTTGGTCCATGCGCCGCACCAGCGCCCAGCCCGCAGGCGGGGTGATCGTCGCGGTGTTCGGCCCCACCGCGATCGAAGCGATCATCACGTCGTTCTGCGCCACGCCCGCGGGCTTCGTAATCGTGAGCGTGGTCGACCCGCCGCCCCCAACACCGCGCAGCGCGAGGATGTGGGTGTTGGCCGGATCAAACTGTCCCGAGGGAGTGTGGCCTGTACTCGCCGTCTTTACTCCGGTGGCCCCCGCCGTCGCTTGCACCACAGTGTTACTCTCGATTGACATGCCCGCGATGTTCATGCCAAAGGTGATGTTTTCGGTCATCCCCGTGGGTGGCGTCCAGAAGTAGCCGCCCGAAGCAATCACGTAGGAGGCGACAAGCAGCGTGTTTGCTGTGGTGGTGGTCACGTCCGGCGTCGCATGGGTAAAGGCGCTCGGTGTGGCCTGACCGTTCTCCACGTCGATCGGATTCGCCGTATCGACTCCAGAGAACGATTGAATGACGCCGACCGCGCTCGTCGCGCTGGACGTGCTCCATAAGTAGTTCGACACACTGGAATCGCTCGCGTCGGCCGTGCGCCGGTAGATGGCGAGCGAGCTCGCCGGGGCCGTCGCGTTGTCCATACGCCGCACGAGCGTCCATCCCGCGGGTGCCGTGATGGTGGCCGTGTTCGGCTTCACGGCGATGGAGGCAATCATGACGTCGCCGGCCACGGTGCCGCTCGGTTTGCTAATACGGCTGCCGAACAGATCCTGGCTGAACTCGAACCACGCCGTGCCCTGGTTCCTCCAGCCGCCACCTACGGCAATGTCAGCAGGATCGCGCGTGCCCACGCAGTTCATTGCGTAGTCCGCTCTGGTGCTGTATCCGACCCAACCGGACTCGATGACAATCCGGTCGCCCGCCTGGGCAGCCACCGAGCTCAGGGTCTTGGCCCCGCCGGAGAGTCCCTTCCCCGCCGCAGTGGCCGGCCACTCATTCCCTGAGGTGGAGAGCTCGGCGTAGTTGCTGAGCAGTGTCCCCACTACTGTGTCGGGCTGCCTGAGGACGTAGACATGAAGCTGAAAGTATGCGTTCTGGCTGTTCGAACTCTCCACCACCGCCATAATCGCGTTCAGCGTGCCGGCGATAGTCTGGGCCATCGGGAGCGGCTCGCTGATCATCCTGGTGATCATGACGTGCCCGGGATTCACGTCTATGAGACTTCTCGTTACATACGTACAGGTGGTAGCGTTACTGTTGTCGGGGTCCTTTATGCGTTCGAGCTTGAGCGGCTGATATGCGGTCCCCACGTTACTGCCGTTCGCACAGCAAGTCGTCCCGCCGTCGCGCCAGTTGCCGCGTATGGTCGGGTTCACTGCCGGGGCGGGCGGCTGTGGGTAGAAGCGGGTTGCTCCGGGTGTTAGCACCTCCCAAGCCGAGGAGCGCAACGTGGGCGCCACCGGCGTGCCGCCGCCGCCGGCGATGAACGCGGAGGTTGCGCTGCGAAAAGCGATCTGCGCATGCGCGGCGCTGCCCAGGGCCATGCCGGCGAGCGCGCCTAGAAGCAGCAAGGCGCGCAGTATGGTTCGGGTAGCGTTCATCGTCATCTCCTCATGCTCCCATGCCCTCCCCGCCCTGGCCTGTAAGAAAATCCCCAACTGGCCTGTAATAGATGTTCAGAGCCGTGCCGGCGGCCCCTTCCTGCCGACCAGCGGTTCGCGGCTCCGCAAAACTTTGTGCCGGCGCCTCAACCGCACGCGCACCGCGGCCATTGCGCCGTGAGATCCTTGCATTTGGCAAGCGACGCCTGCACCTGGCGCTCGACGTAGCCGCTGGTGGGCGTGGCGGCGGGACAGCTTGCGCCTTGATTGCACGCCGTGGCCACGATCTGGAACACGCGCACGTTGCGGTTGCCCTCCGTGGTGTTCGCAGTCTGGGCGCAAGTCACGGTCACGGCGAATCCCGACAAGGATCCGGCGAGCGGGGGAAGATTTTGGGGAGACGCAGGGCAGGTCGGCATCACGGCCGCCGGACAGGTGTTGGGCCCCGCGCCGTTCAACGTGTTGCCCGGATCGAGGACCTGCCATGCGCCCCATTCCATCCCGGCGCGCGCGCTCTGGTACGCCCGCACGCCGAGCACGTCGAGCTGGCCGCTCGATTGCTGCATTCCCGTCACCGAAGCGATGAACGCGGCGAGCAGCGCCAGCACCACCAGGAGGAAAATCGCGGCGATGATGCTGAATCCCGTTTGACGTTCAAGGCACATTGGGCACGTGCACCTGCTGAAAAAGTTGTATCGAGTCATTGCTACCGCTCTCCACGATCTTCAAGGTCAACATCAGAACGCCCGTCCGCAGGGCGGCGCCGCTCGGCGTCGCATAGGTGAAGCTGCAAGTCGCAACGTTGCTCGCGAGCAACGCGTTACTGCCGCCGGCTGGCGGTGTGGGCTGCGGATCCACAATTCCGTAGCCCCAGTAACGCCGCAGCTCGTGTGTCGTCGGATTGCAGACGTAGGTGACCGCGTACTGGACCACATTGAAGCGTTTGCCTGGCGAAGAAAACGGGAATTGCTTCGCCGGCGAAAGCGTTATCGTGGGCGGGGTGTTGCTCGAGTAGGCCCCGCGATTGTCGCCGACATAGGCGTTCGCGGTGGTTCCGCTGGCAGCCAGGTTGTAGATCACGATCGAGTCGCCGGCCGCTAAAGCCGGCATCGTGCCGATCACGTCAAAGGAGGAGTCCCCAAGAGGGTTCGTGAAGTCGAGGATATCGCCCAAGCCCCCGCTGTCCTTTTCCGCCCGGTAGCGGCCGCCGCCGCTGCTCTGCAGGTATTCCAGGTACCAGATACCGCTCGCGGCGGGGAACTCGGTGATGCGGATGCTGTTGGCAAGCGCGGTGCGCAGATCGCGCGTCATGCGGCGCAGCGCGGTATCCGCGATGTCGCTCATCTCGGCGCGTCGCGCGGCATCGGCATAGCCCTCGACCGGCCGGCTGATGAATACTGAAACGGCCCCGGCGATGATGGCGGTGATCGAGATGACGATGACCATCTCGATCAGCGTCACCCCGCGTTCGCGACTGTGTTCAGGGCAGGGCATTGGGTGCATAGCGCACGCGGTAGCCGTCAAGAACGACCTTGGTGTTAGTGCCCAGCGGCCCATCCACCGTTACCGTGATAAGAAGCGAATCGGTTGCCGGGATCGCCCCCAACGCCTGGTTGACGACATCGACCCTCGCTGAGTAAAGCTCGAGTCCGGGGATGATGGCCGCTCCCGTAATGTCCATGATGCCCGTCATGCTGAAAGTGTTGTAGTCGCTCACGTTGTCATACGGCGTGGTCGCGCTGTAGCGCGTTTCGCCGGCTTCCGCACCCAGCGGCAGCCGATTTTCGTCGTTCACGCCCCCGGCGCCGCCGGTGCAGTCGGCTGCGCTAAAAGCGCTCGCAGCGTTGGCGTCATCGGGATCGCAATAGGTGAAGGGCTGGAGCTGCACTTCCTCGAGCAGCGCCTCGGCGATCGCCAGCGCCTGTTTCTGGATCATGGGGTCTGTGCTGGCGCGCGTCGCCATGCTCAGCGCGCCGACCATGCCCGCGACTGCGATGCCGACGATCACGATGAAGACGATCAGCTCGATCAGCGATATACCGTGCTCGGCGCGCGGCCGATGGCGTCGCGCCTGGCGTTCAGCGATGCACATACCCCGTTTCGGACTCGACCGCGATCTGCCGCGCCGGGTCGTCGGCGATGGTGCTGGTCAGGGTGATGGTCACCGGAGCGTTGGGGCGCCCCAGGCCGTCGAAGCTGAAGCTGGGGCCGGCGCTGCTCGAGAGCGTGACGCCGGCGGTCGCGGTCGACTTCAGGTCTGCGCCCGTAATCGGGTGCTTGACGGGTGCGGTGGTGCAGTCGCTGTTCGAGGTCGCGCTGATCGCGGTCGCCGACACGCACACGTAGATTGGGCGCCGCCACGCAACCGCCGTTCTCTGCGCATAGCGCACGACGGCTTGCGCTTCATCGTAGGAGCCGCGCGATGCGAAGCCCTTCCAGGAGACAAAGCGCGGGGCGGTCACCGCGAGGAGGATGCCGATGATCACGATCGTCATCACCAGCTCGGGGAGGGTGAATCCCCGGCGTCTGGCGGGCCGCTGCAGGCTCATTACTGCGCGCTGGTGGGGGAAAGAGCGATCGGCGTCGCGTAGTCCGTCGGGCAGGCATGGACCTGGCAAGCCCCTGCGGAAAATTCAAGGCGCAACGGGACGGTCACGCCGGTGCAGTTCACGGCGCTGCTCGGCGCGGGACCGCCGAGCAAGCTGCCGACCAGCGTCGCGCAGGTAGCTGCGTTCTGGTACGTCAGGCCGGCCCCGATGTTGGGGTAGCCGGTGTTATTCATCGTGATCGCAGTGCCGCCGTCGGGCGTTACCGTCCCGGTTGCCCCCTGCGCGACCCATCTCGAGTGAACGATCTGGATCGCCGAGTTCAGGCCGCCGGCGACGCCGCTGCGGGCAGCGACCAGCGCG
>Ga0210382_10000856_pt1 | contig 10385 bp, 10 predicted proteins | sample PLMedo_FD_155452 | JGI IMG/M metagenome (GOLD analysis project Ga0210382, IMG submission 155452) | Groundwater sediment microbial communities from an aquifer in East River, Colorado, USA - PLM0_60_coex redo | ecosystem: Environmental > Terrestrial > Soil > Riparian zone | place: USA: East...
TCAGCGGCCGCTTGCGGCTGCCGCTCGGATCGGCGTGGTCGCTCACCGCGCTGGCTGACATCGGAGACCAGCCCCGCGCCGATAACCCCGGCGCTCTGACCCTCACCGAGCTGGGGCGGAACCGCGACACCGTGCCGCCCCTGAACCTTGCCACGCACGCCGGGAAGGACGTGTTACAGGGACAGGCCGGCGCCACGCTGCGCGGGGCGCTCGCGTCGGGCGACGAGGCGACATTCACCGTGTTCGGCCTCGGGCGCGATCTCGAGAATCCCCAGACCTTCGCCTTCATCAAGTTGAACCGCACCGCCTACGGAACGCGCGCCGTGTTCACGCGGCGTGGCGGAGGCGTCACGGCGGGGATCGACGTGCAACGTCAACGCGACGACCGCGCCAACTTTGGGAACGTCGCAGGCGCACCCGACACGGTGCGCGCCCTCGACCAGCTGGAGCATGTCACCGAGCTGGGCCCGTTCGTGCAGACCGTCGTCGATGTCAGCGCCCGCACCACGCTCACCGCCGGCCTGCGCTACGACCGGGTGAGCTTTGATGTGCACGACCGTCTCATCGGCGACTCGTCCACCGACGTCAAGTACCGGAACGACTCAGGGCGGCGCGTGATGGCGGCGCTCTCGGGTTCCCTCGGCGCCACATGGCGGGCGAGCCAGGCGCTGACGGTGTACGCCAGCGCGGGCTCATCGTTCGAGACGCCGACCACCACGGAGCTGGCGAACCGGCCCGACACCGCCGGGGGGTTCAACCGTGATCTCTCCCCGCAGCGCGCGTGGACGTACGAAGTGGGTGCCCGAGGCGGGGGGGGCGGGGGGGACGGGGGGACCACCACATGGGAGGCGGCGTTGTATCAGGCCGACGTTCGTGATGCGCTCGTGAGTTTCGAGATTCCCACGTCGCCCGGTCGCCGCTTCTTCCGGAACGCCGGAACCGTGCGCTACCGCGGCATCGAGGTTGCTGCCGGCACCTCTTTGCGGCGGGGGCTCGACGTACGCGCGACCTGGACCTACTCGGATTTCCGCTATCGCCGATACGCGTTTACGGCTGGGGGCACGACGCACGTGCTCGACGGGCGGCGCCTCCCCGGGATCCCGCGGCAGACGCTACGGCTCGCGCTCCGGGCGCGACCCGCCTCACTCCGCGGAGCCTGGGGAGAGGTCGAGACGTTGCACGCGTCGTCCTATGCCGTGGATGACACCTTGAGCCGCCAGACCTCGGCCTGGTGGGTCACCAATCTTCGGATCGGCTGGGAGGGGGCGCACGTGGCGCCGTTCGTGGCGGTCCAGAACCTCTTCAACCGGAAGTATGTGGCGTCGGTCGTGGTCAATGCGGCGGCGGGGCGTTACTACGAGCCGGCGCCGGGCCGGAATCTCTATGTGGGCTGCACCTACTTGTATCGGTAGGTAATCCTGCCGCGCGTCAGATCGTAGGGGGAGAGATCCACCGCGACCCGGTCGCCCTGGAGAATGCGGATGTAATTCTTCCGCATCTTGCCGCTGACGTAGGCGAGCACCTCGTGGCCGTTTTCGAGCTTTACGCGGAACGTCGTGTTGGGCAGCACCTCGGTCACCGTGCCCATCATTTGAATCGCGTCACCAGCCACGCTGTTTCCTGTTGTCCTTTCGGTTCTAGGCTTCCCGCGGGTCCATGGTTGCGTCGCGCGGCGGCTCGAGGCCCCGAGCGATGTAGGAAGCGTGCCGGCCGCACGTGGCGCAGATCAGGCTGATGCGCTCCGACCGAGGCTCGACCTCGGTGGGGGGCATGGGCCGGCGGCGAGGCACCCGATGTATCGTCCGGGTCCCGCACGACGGGCACACCAGCGGCAGGTGGTCCCGGTCGGCCGCGATGAGCGCCAAGGCCTCCGGCGCCCGAAACTCCTTGATGCCCCTTCGCCCCACAGATTCGCCTCCAACTGGGGAATCTAGCCCTTTTCTTGACGGCCTCGCAGGGGGGGTGTAGCTTGGCGCGACCTTCAACCTCGGAGCGGCCGCTTCCGTGCCAGCCGAGCTCGGTGGATCGCAGATCTCCTCATTGCTCGAGACCCTTCCCGGCATCGCCAGCGTTCTGCGCAGCCCGGTCGCGGATGCGTTGATCAAGGCGATTCGCGGCGCCGTGGGATTGGGCGAGTTCGAGGTGGACGACGCCGAGGAGTTGATCCGGTACGCCGTGCGGCGCGGGTTGATCGGCGCCGACGAGGGCGACCGGGTGCTGGGAGAGGTGCAGGACGCAGTGGGGAAGCGCAAGCCGAAGCTGGGAAAGAAAGCGAAACCCGCCGCGAAGAAGCCGGCGAAGAAGAAACCCCGCCGCTAGATCCGGAAGCCCCGGACCAATCCGCGCAGTTTCTCCGCCGCCTGGAGCAGCTCTCCGGCGGACGCGGCCATTTCCTGGGTCGAGGCGCCTTGCTGCTCGGTGGCGGCAGTGACCTGCTCCGCGCTCGACGCGTGGGACACCGCCCGCGTCACGACTTGCTGGGCGCGCTGGCCGAGCTGCTCGGTGACGCCGCGGTTGTCGTGCGCCGCACCGGTCACGCGCTCGGCGGCCTGCTCGACCTGCTCCACCGCCGCCACGATCTCCGCCAATCCCCGCGCCGCGCCCTCGGCCACTGATTCGATGCCGCGCACTTTCGCCTGACCCACCGCCATCGTCGCCGTGACTTCCTCCACTTGCTCGCGGATCACCGCGGTCGTGCGGGCGACGTCCTCCGCGGCACGCGCCGATTCATCGGCCAGTTGGCGTACTTCCTCGGCCACGACGGCGAAGCCCCGGCCATGCTCGCCGGCGCGCGCCGCCTCGATCGCGGCGTTCAGCGCCAGGAGGTTCGTCTGCGACGAGATGCGCTTGATGAGGTCGACGAAATCGTCGATCGCGGCGCTCTGCTGGGCGAGCTGGGTCACCTCGGTCGCCGTCGTCCGAACCACCTCGCGCACGTCGAGCAACGTGTTGCCCGCCGCTGCGACGTCGCCGCGGTGGCGATCGGCCACCGTCCGGATCTCTTCGCCGAGCCGGGCGACCCGAGCCGCCGCCTCGGTCATCTCGGCGGTCGTCACCCGCATCTGCTCGAGTCCAGTCTGTATCGCGTGCAGCTCGCTGCGCTGGTGCTCGGCCCCGCCCGCGATTTCGACCATGGCGGTGGACACCTCGCTCGACGACGCGGCCAGCTGCTCGCTTACCGCCGACAGGTCGCTCGCCGAGCCCGCGATCTGGTCCGCCGAGCCGACCACGTCCCCGACGATGCCTCGCAGCCGCTCGCCCATCACGCGCATCGCATCCGCCAGGACCTGGAACTCCTGCGGCATGTGGCCCGTCGTCACGGGGCGCAGGTCGCCGCTGCCGAAGCGCTCGGCCGCCGTGACGAGCCGCACCAGCGGTCCCTCCACCCAGCGCAATGTGAACATCCCAACGATCACGCCGATCCCCGTCGTGGCGAGCAGCACCAGCCACAGCACGATCTGTCGCCGTCTCGCCTCCCGGCCCAGCCGCTGCCCGGCCTGACCGGCCTTCTCCGACTGCCGCGCCGAGAGATCGCGCACCAGGCGCGTCAGCTCGGTACCCGGCACCCGCACCAATTCTGCTTGCGCCATGGCCTCTCGCGTCCGCCCCAGATCGAGCAGGGCATGCGCCATGGAGTAGTCCACGTGGATCACGGCCTGCAGCTGCTTGATCTTGCTCACCGTGATGCGCTCGCTCTCCATCAGCCCCTCGAGGCCATCGAGCTGCTTCTGGTAGCGGGAGGCAGCGTCGGCGGCGGATTGGAACTGGTCGCGTGCTTCGGGGCTGGGCACGCTGAGGTACTGCTCCGCGAAACGGATCTCCTCGAACACCGACGTCACGAGCCCGTTGCCGATCTCGCTCGACGTGCGCAGGCCCTCGATTTCGGCGGCGAGCGAACGCCGCAGGGTGGCCAGCGACGTCACGCCCACGACGGCCGCGATCACGAGGCCCCCGAACAGACCCGAGAGGCCCAGGATGATCCGCCAACGGATGGTGTCGAGCGAGGGCAGCCTCATGGCGCCGACTCCGTGACGATTCGGCCGCCGCGCACCACGCCCACCACCACCGACTTCGTGGGGACATCGCCGCGCCCGTCGAAGGCGATCGCCCCGGTGACACCGTCGTACGCCGGTACCCCGTTGCCGATCCGCGCCAGGTAGTCGCGCACGGCACCCCGGTCGGTGCCGGCGGCGGGGAAGACGCGCGTCGCCAGGAGCTGCACGATGTCGTAGGCCCCGGCGCCCCGGTGGTCGGGGCGTTCCCCTTCGTAGGCGCGGGCGTAGGCCGCCACGAACACCGCGTTGCGCTCGCCGGGACCGTCTGAGAGGTATGCGGAGGACAAGCGGACCCCCTCCGCCAGAGCGCCGGCGCCTTCGATCCCCGTCAACGCGTCGCCCCCAATCGTGGGCCATCGCAGGCCGAGGCGCGTCTGATCGCGCAGTGCCAGCTCGGCACCGCCGCGCTCGGTCGCCAGCATGAGGACGTCGATGCCTCCCGCCTGCCGCATCCGCGCGAGGTAGGGCTCGAGGCTCGTCGTAGCGGGGAGCGATGGATCTTCCTCGAGGACTGTGCCGCCCAGGCGCCGGAACTCCGCCGCGAAGCTCAGCCGGAGGCCGCGTCCGTAGTCGTCGTCGATGTAGATGACCCCCGCCCGACGGGCGCGGAGGGTCTGCCGCGCATACCGCGCCAGTTGGGCGCCGTGGCTCAGGTCGGTAGGGCAGACGCGGAAGACGAACGGATTGATCCCCGACAGATCGGGGCTCGAGGCGGACGGCGAAATCATCGCGACGGGCCGGCGGCCGGCGCCGTAGACTCGGGCCCCGGCGAGGGAGGTACCTGAGCTGAGGTGGCCGATCACGGCCACCACTTCGGGATCGTCCGCAAGCGCTTGCGCGACGCGGATGGCGACGTCGGCGCGGCCGCTGTCGTCCATCATGCGCAGGGCCATCGGCCGCCCCCGCAAGCCGCCTCGCGCATTGATCTCCTTCACCGCGAGCTCCGCGGCCCGCTGCATCGACACGCCCCGCGGCTGCGAGAAGGGCCCCGCTAAGCCAACAACGACGGGCCGCCCGCCGTCACGGGAACACGACGCGAGCCAGAGGCTTAGGGCCAGGGCCAACTTCCGCAGAGGCTGCATAGGATGGCGAATAACCTACAGGCTTTCCACATTAGTGGGTATGGACGCGACACATCGCCTGTGCGGCTTCGCGGCCGGGCTCGAGCGTCTGCTCGGTGTGCGCGACGCTCCGCAGCTCGACGCGACGTGGGACGCGTTAGAGCTCACACAGGCCGGGTGGGAGGCGCTCGCACTCGCCCGCCGCGCGAACACCGAAGCCCTCGAGCCCGCCCTGGCCGAAGTGGACCGCCGGCTTCTCGCCGTGCTCGAGCGGTGCCGTACGTTCCTCGACCCGCACATCGTGACGTTTCGCGTCCCCGAGCTGGAGCGCTGGCAGCATGCTGCTGCCGCGGCGCTCGTGGGCGCGCGTTGGGGCGTGGCCGGGTTGCACACGGTCATCGCCGACACCCGCGCGCCGCTGGGCCGCCGCTACTTCGCGTTCTTGGCACTCGCCGAGCGGCATCCTCAGGGCGCGTGGCCCCTGTTCGCGAGGTACCTCGAAACACCCGGCGCGCATCACGCCTTCGTCGCCGCGGCGGCCCAGGCGGCGCGATACTATCCGGGTCACGCCGCGACGCTCATCGCGTTGTTCGAGCGCATTCGTGGCGACCAGATGCTGCGCCGGTTCCTGGGGCCGAAGATTCTCGAGTCGCTGTATGTGCTCGGTGACGCCGCGGCTCTTCCCTTGTATGAGGAGTTGCTCGTGGCGGGCCACACCGATCCACACCTCGATCGGTGCGAGGTGACGCGCGCGCTCGTGGGCGTCCGCAAGCTCACGGGGCGGGTGGCGCCGAGCGTCAAGTTCCCCGATCCCGTGGAGCCGAACGTCGTGCGCGCGCTCGATGAAGCGGAGCGGTTGTTCGAGGAAGAGCGAGACCGGCTCGTGCCGGTCGTCGTGATCTAGCGGACGAACTGCGCCAGCTTTTCGCGGTAGGCTTGCCCCCCGCGGTCGTAGGTCTCGTTGTGTCCCGCTCCGTCGATCATCACAAACTCCTTCTGTTCCGGCGCCGCTTCCGCGACGCGCCGCCCCATCTCCATCGGCACGAGCCGGTCCGCCGTGCCGTGAAACACGATCACGGGACAGTGCACCTGCCGGATCGTCTCGACGTTATTCAATCGCAGGCGCACGAGAAACAGCGGGAAGATGCGGTAGGTGCGCGCCGCCATATCGCGCGCGCTCGTGAACGGCGATTCGAGAATCAGTCCGGCGGCAGGGAAGTCGGCCGCGGTGCGCGTGGCCACCGCGCTGCCGAGGGACCGGCCGTAGACGTAGATGCGTTTGGGGTCGACGCCTGGGCGGCTCGCCAGCGCCCGGTAGGCGAGTGCTCCCGCCTCGTAGATCCCCGCTTCGCTCGCGCGTCCCCCGCTCGCGCCGTAGCCGGGGTAGTCCACCACGAGGAGCGCGGCGCCGGGGGGCCGGAAATCCCGGATGACGGGCCATATCGCCGCGATCGTCTCGCCGTTGCCGTAGAACCACAGGAATCCGGGGACGGGGCCTCGGCTGGGCTCCTTGGGGGGCAGGTACCAGCCCACGAGCCGTGTCCCATCATGCATCGCGAGCTCGATCCGCTCACCGGCCCTGGCAACCCGTTGGGGGTCGGGAAGGGCCGCGCGGGGGGCAGGAAAGGTGATACGCTCCTGGAAGGCCCAGAGCAGCAGCAGAACGGCGAGGTAGGTCGCGGAAAGGCCCAGAATGAGAGTCATGGCGCGTGTTAACTTGATAGCCCATGAACCCAGAGCTCGTTTCTCGCGCCCGAGGAGCGCTGCTGGGGCTGGTCGCCGGGAATCAGCTCGGTGTACCGACTGAGCACCTCGGCACCCCCGAGGCGATTCGCAAGGCCTTTCCGAACGGCGTCTGGGATCTGGCGTCGCCCCCCAAGAACTCCCCCTACGACGACGATGCGGCGATGACCCTGCTGCTCGGGGAATCGCTTCTCGAGTGTAAGGGATTCGACGCCACCGACGTGGCGCGACGCTGGGTGAAATGGATGAAGGTGGACGGTCGCGGCATCGGCGTGACGACGCGCCGAGCGCTGACGTTGATCGACCGGGGGACGGAGCCGTTCGAAGCTGGGCGTCTGGTGCGTCAGGACAACCCCCGCAGCTCGGCGGGCAACGGCAGCGTGATGCGCTGCGTCCCGGTCGCGCTGCGGTTTCGCGACGATATCGACCGGTTGATTCGCATCTCGACGCAGCAAGCGGCGATCACGCATGCCGACGAGCGCTGTACGTGGGGCGCCGCGGCTGTGAACCTCGCCGTGCGCGAACTGCTCCTGGGAAACATCTACTTCGTCGACGAGGTCCTGCACCGCCTGCGGGATCGCGCCCCGCGCGCCCTCGTCGAGGCCATCCACCGCGTGCCTCGCGAGGGGCAGGACGCTCTGCCGGTCACTGTCGCCGGGGAGACGGGCTACGTGGTGCATTGCGTCGAGATCGCGTTCTGGTTCGTGACCCACGATCGGACGCTGGAAGATGCGCTGGTGTACTTGGCCCAGGCGGGGGGCGATACCGATACGAATGCGGCCGTGGCCGGGGCTCTGCTGGGGGCGCGCTACGGAGAGTCGGCGCTGCCGCCGCGCTGGATGGACCAGATGGTCGGGGCGCAGGGGATCGCGAAACTTGCCGAACAGCTGCTCTCGGAGGGCAGCCGGTGAGCTAGTTGCGGCGCGCCGCCCGCGGAACGTAGCGCTTGATCCCGTCCATCACGTCGTCGTCCCGCAGCGTGATCGAGATCCAGCGTGCGTTGCCGCGGCCACGCCAGTTGAGCCGTACGACGCGTCGCCCGCTCGCCCATTCGAGCATACTGCGCTCGCGGCGGTGCGACGGTCCGAATCGCGCCGTCATGTCCCGCCGCGCCCACTCGACCAGGCGCGGCCCCCCCGAATCGGCGAACGCGACCATCGCGACTTTCCCCTCGAGGACGAAGGCGCTCAGGTAGAACTTCGCGCTGTCCTGCGGGTCGCGGATCATCACACCGCACTCCATCAGCTGGGCCGTCTTGCGCGAGGTGTTGCAGCGCAGCGTGTCGCGCGACGACAGGGTGCGCGCCCGCTCCGCGAACTCCTGGTACGACCGACCGGGCGTGAATCCCCGGTACGACGGTGACAGGGGCGCGACGCGCGCGCTGGACGCGGGAGCCGGCCGGGTGGGGGTGGGAGGCGTTTGCCCGACGAGGATCGCCGGGACGACGAGGGCGGCGAGCCCAAGACGAAGCCGGATCATGGCTTCCAATATACCCCAAACGCAACGGGCCCGGGGAGTTACCCCCAGGCCCGTCGCCCGAATCGCAACGCCGTTCAAGCCTTACGGACGTTCTGCGCCTGCAGACCCTTCGGACCCTGCGCGACATCGAATTCCACGCTGTCGCCCTCGGCGAGGCTGCGGAAGCCCTCGGCCTGGATCGCCGTGAAGTGGACGAACACGTCTGGACCCGACTCCTGCGCGATAAAGCCAAAGCCCTTCGCGTCGTTGAACCACTTCACCTTACCCTTTGCCATACTGTTCAAACCTCAGCACTGAGGGGCACGGCCCCGGACGGGATCGACCCAGACCACCGCAGTCTGGGACGGGCTCAAACAAAAACCGCGAGACAAATGGTCCTCGCGGATGCGCAGACAGCCGGTGACGGTGCCTCGTATTGCTTGAACCGGGGCCAAAAGTACGGGACTCGCCAAAGCCTGTCAATCACAATCGAGCACAAGTGCCTCGAGCGAATAACGACACTATCACGGCAGCATCGTAACATCCCGTGCCCACTTCCCCTGTCGACACTCCTCCGGTAACTCTCCATTCCCCTTTTCCAATCCCCCGGCCGCCGTCGATGAGAGGATCCGTATGATCGCGCAGCTCCTGCTATCTCTGGTTGTACTGCAGCAGACGACCGCCCCCACTCCGCCCTCACCCATCGCGCGCGTCGAAGTTACACCGGGCGGCGGTGAGGTCCCCATCGGTGGGACGCTCAAGTTCACCGCCCGCGCCCTCGACGCCTCCGGGCAAGTCGTGCCGAAGGCGGAGGTCGAGTGGTACGTGGGCGGTGACGTCGGCGGCGTGGACTCTCTGGGCCTTTTCACGGGCGGCTACCAGGGCTACGCACGCGTCACCGCGGTCGGGTTCATTCGTGGCGTGCAGGGCAGCCAGACGTTCGGGGAGGCGCTCGTTCACGTTCTCCCGGAACCGCCGGCGAGCATCGCGCTCGACCCCCGGCCGGCCCGGCTGGTGGCGGGATCGCGGCTCACGCTCGCCGCGACACCGTTCTCGAAGCACGGCGACCGACGCGCAGACCTCGTCACGTTCACGTCGAGTAATCCCCGGGTCGCCACGGTCTCGGCCGACGGCCGGCTGCGCACCATCGCGGCAGGCCGCGTCACGCTGACCGCGAAGGCCGGGCCCGCCACCGAGACATTGGTGGTGCAGGTGCTGCCCAACACCGTCGCGCGGCTCGCCGTCGAGCCGGCATCGCCCTCCGTACGCACCGGCGACGTGATCAAGTTCGCGGCCACGGCACGCAACGCCGCCGGCCGCACCCTCGGCGACGTCGCGGTCGAGTGGTCGGTGGCCGCGGGGGAGGGGCTCGCTTCAATCGACGCGGCGGGTGCCTTTGTGGCCGAGCTGCCCGGGACGTACACCGTCACCGCGACGGTCGGCGGCCGCTCGACCGACGTCGTCGTGCGGGCGTCCGCTCGCCGCGTCACGCGGGGGATCGAAGTGCGGGGGCGCGTGCCGATCACGATGAGCGCGGCAGAGGTGTGGGTGCACCCGAGCGGCACGTGCGCGTATCTCTCCACCATCGCCGACCGCGTGTACGCGATCGACATCAGCGACGTCACGCACCCCAAGATTGTCGATTCGATGATGACCGACGCGCGCATCGTCAACGATGTGATGACGACTGAGGACGGCAAACTCGGCGTCTTCTCACGCGAAGGCGCGTCCAACCGCAAGAACGGCATCGTCGTCTTCGACGCGAGCGATCCCTGCCATCCGAAACCGGTATCGGAGTACACGGAGACGGTCTCGGGCGGCGTGCACAGCTCGTACGTGTACCAGGGCCACGCCTACATCACCGACGACGCCACGGGATCGATGCGCGTCATCGATTTCCGCGATCCCGTGCATCCCAAGGAAGTCGCACGCTGGCAGACCGAGCAGACCGAGGCGGGCCGCTATCTGCACGACATCATGGTCGTGGACGGCCTCGCCTATCTGGCGTACTGGAACGACGGGCTGATCGTGCTCGACGTCGGGAATGGCATGAAGGGCGGGAGCCCGT
>Ga0210382_10000858_pt1 | contig 10361 bp, 12 predicted proteins | sample PLMedo_FD_155452 | JGI IMG/M metagenome (GOLD analysis project Ga0210382, IMG submission 155452) | Groundwater sediment microbial communities from an aquifer in East River, Colorado, USA - PLM0_60_coex redo | ecosystem: Environmental > Terrestrial > Soil > Riparian zone | place: USA: East...
CGGGGCGCCTTCGCCGAGCAGGTGCCCAGAGACGTATCGGCACGGGACGTTCGCGAGTCGAAGCACAGCTAGGAGGATGTGCGCGAAGTCCTGGCACACCCCCTTTTGGAAGTGAAGCGCCATGGCGGCCGGCGTGGTGTAGCCGGTCACCCCGTACTGGTACGTGATGCTGCCCGAGGCCCAGTCGTAGGCGCGTTCGGCACGCTCGCGCTGGTCGTCGGCAGAGCGGACGATCTGGATCGCCGCGTCGAGCAACCTTGAGTCCGGCGCGGTCAGAGCCGTCGGTCGCAGGTAGCGCAGCGGACCGAGTTCGGCGGGCCATGGCGCCGGTCGGCGCACGTTCGATCGCCTCGCGTCGCGCTCCACCTGGAAGACGGCCTCGAAATCGACGGCCTGCGGCACCCGCTGCACGGCGACGCTCGCGACGCGATTGCCGAACTGATCGGGTGCCCACGTCACATCGGCACCGTCGTCCATGCCGCGGATCGCGAGATCGTGTTGGAGGACACGCTGATCGCCATCCTGATCGCGCGGGATCATGACCAGGCGCTGCTTCATGTCCCACACGGGGCCCGTGTATGTGTACCGATAGTGCTGACGCACGCGATAGACGGCGCGAGCCACGCGCGACCAGTCGGTCACTGCTTTGTCCGCGCGGCTGCCTCCTGGCGGTCCGCATCCTCTTCCGTCGGCGGGCCGCCCGGCCGCTCGGCGGTGATCTCGTCGGACCAGACGACGAACTTCGCGAGCCGCGCGGCACCGAATGCGGTCGAGAGCGCGCAGTCCACGGCATCGCGGCCCCGTCCGATCACCACTCTGCCGATCCGGGGTGTGTTGTGGCGCGCGTCGAAGGTGTACCAGCGGCCACCGACGTACGCCTCGAACCAGGTGTGGAAATCCATCGGCACATCGGGCGGCTCGATCGCGATGTCGGGGAGATATCCGAACGTGTAGCGGGCCGGGATGTTCAGCGCACGGCAAAAGGCGACCGCGAGAAGCGCGAAGTCCCGGCAGACTCCCGCGCGCTGCTTGTAGATGTCGAGCGCGGTCGTGCTCGGAGTGGACGAGCCATTGCGGAATTCGATGTTGTGGTGCACCCAGTCGCAGACGGCCTGGATCCTGGCCCACGTCGGGGGCGTGTCGCCGAACAGCGTCCACGCGTCGTCGAGGAGCTGGTCGGACTCCACGTAGCGGCTCGGGAGCGTGAAGACGATGGCCTCATCAGGGAGGTCCTCGACGGGATGGAGGGCCGCGTGCGGAACGACGGGGTCGGCTGTCTCAGGGATCTCGACGACGGCGTCGTAGCGCACGGTCGTGAGGCCGGAAGGCGCGACGAAGCGCCAGCAGATGTTGCCGAAGAGATCGTGGTACTCGTGAAGCGGGATGTCCGAGGGCTCGATCCACTTCGACTCGTAGACCGCGATGTGCTCGGCGTCCATGCGCGGCCGCACGAGCATGAACATCGGGACGGGAACTTCCGTCTCCCACCCGAACTCGCAACCCACCCGAACTCGCATCGGCCAAGTCTACGGAGCCAGGTCGTGACCCCTCGCGGCGTTACTTCTTGAGGGGCAGTGCGAGCGCGAACACGCTGCCCGCATCGGAGCTGGCCTCGAGCCACAGCCGGCCGCCGTGACGCTTCGCCAGCTGCTGGCTGATGTGCAGACCGAGCCCGGTGCCGTGAACGCGGACCGTCTGCGACGTCCGGAAGAAGGGCGTGAAAAGCATCGAGCGCTCTGACACCGGAACGCCGACCCCGTGGTCCACTACGCGAACGCGCGCCTCGGCACCGTGCGTCGTGAGCGAGATCTCGATCGGAGAGTCCGCCGGGCTGTACTTGACGGAATTGTCGAGGAGGTTGTCCAAGATCTGCGCGATCCGCTCCGGGTCACCCCGCACGCGGATGGCGCCCGGCGGCCGCTGAAAGCTCAAGCGCCGTGTCTCCCCGTACTCGTATCTTGATACCGCCGCTGTGACGGCGCTCACCAAGTCGAAGGCAACCACCTTGAGGCTCAGTGCATTCGAAGAGAGCCGCGACTGGTCAAGCAGATCCGCGATCAACCGGGCCATACGGTCCATCTGCTGAAGGGCGGTTTCCAGCGCCCGCCGCTCGCGGGTTGGGTATGGTCCGATGGAGCGGAGGGCCAGTTGCGTTTGGCCCCTAATGACGGTGAGCGGCGTGCGCAGCTCGTGGACCACCATGGCGAAGAGGTCCGTCGGAGGCCAGGCAGGGATGATCTGCTGCGTGATGTCGGGAAACACGCGGATCGCTTCGTCGGCATGTCTACCGACGTCACGCGCCGACGGCGCTCGGTCGACGACACTCCTGACCGTCGCCAGGAACTCCTCGACCACGAATGGTTTGCCCACGATCCCGGCAAAGCTTGCCGCGCGGCTCCGCGTCGACGTGCCCGCCCGCGCTTCAGCGAGGGCGTCGCTGTCCGCGCTGAACATGAGCACTGGTAGGTCGGGATGAGCCCGACGGATCGCGACCGCGTCTTCCCACGAGCGACCTTGACCCGTTGGCAGGACTTCGCCGTCAAGGATCACGCAGCGCGGACTCCACCGCTCAACGGCGGCGCCGATGAGCGCGTGGTCGCCGATGGTGATCGCGCTGTAGCCAGCCTCATCCAGCAACCCACCCACGAGCCTGCTGAGTGCGGGATCGTCCTCCACAAGAAGTACGTTTTTCGGCGCAACGGTCGCGATTGCCATCTGGCCCCCGCAGTGGACGCGGCGTCTTGCCGCATCCCCTGGCGAGTGCATGCTCGCTTGCAGTCGCCTCCGTCGCATGACGGTTTCGTAACCCTAAAAACTCAGGTTTCAGGGGTCGGCGACACTCAGACGAGGTTTAGGTCGCTAGCTCTTCTCGCCGTCGGACTCGCTGACAAATCGGTAGCCGGCGCCCGGTACGGTCTCGATGTACCGCGGCTTGTGCCAATCGTTCTGAAGCTTCGCGCGCAGGGCTCGCACGTGGCGATCGACGACGTTGCTCTCGATCACGAAGTCTGTTCCCCAGAGCGCGTCGAGGATCTGTTCGCGGGTGAGGGTGCTGCCGGCGTTGGCGGCGAGAAGGTAGAGGAGTGCCTGCTCCAGCGATGTCAGATGTAGCTCGTGCTCACCCGCGAGGACCTTTCGGTTGAGTACGTCGATCTCGAGGTCCCCGATTCGCAGTCGCGGGACGAGCTCTCCGGCGCTCCCATGCGTGCGGCGGATCACGGCGCGCGAGCGCGCGACGAGGTCGTCCGGCACGAAGGGAATACCGATGTAATCGTCCGCGCCACGCTCGAACGCGTCGAGCTTCCCGCGGAGATCGCTACGGCGGGTGAGAGCGATTACGCCCATCGGACCGTGATTTCGCGCCTCGTCAATGAGCTGGATCCCGGCGCCGGCCTCGGTGTCGATATCGACCAGCAGGAGATGTGGCTTCCAGTCCGCGATCGAGGCCTTTGCGCCGTCGACCGTTCCTTCGATCCGGCGGACGTATTGCCCATGCCGCAGGGTCAGGTCGATGGTGTTCGCGAGTGGCTTGTCACTGATGACGAGGAGCACCCGGACCGCGCGCTCGGACACTTTTGCGGCCGGTGCCGCCGCAGCCTCTGCCATGACTACATGTTAGGCCCGGCTGTTCTCATAGATACGCACTCCGAGGTCGGTGCTCAGCGGTAGCGGCCAGCCGGACGGATCGTCCCCGACAGGGCGAGGATCCTCGCCGTAGCTGCCGAGGAGGAGAAGGAGCCCCGCGTGCGTGTCGACAGGTGCTCCGATCCAGAGCAGGCCGATCGGCCGGCTTGTCGCTTTATCCTCGACGGAACCCGCAGGCCCCGAGACTCGAGGGGCACCACCCTTGTTGATACCGGATTCGGTTACAGCGAGGCGGAAGGACGAAGACGGGCTCTGCGAGCGCTCGGTGATCCTCGGTCCGTAGTGCTTCGGCGCCGCCCAACTCGAGACCAGGGGATCAAGCGCGGCGTGTTGGGCCGCATCGCTTTCGGTCGACTCGCCCACATGCAGAGCCCTGAGCGTCGCGACGTTCCGGTTGTCTTCGATGCTCGTCAGCAGCGGGATTGCGGGTTCGATCCCCTGCGGGGTATCCGCGACGATTCTCGCGGCGGCGCCGTCCAGGTCCGCGGCGTGCAGCCGGAACTCTTCGAGGACGAGGACGCGTATCGGGTCATCGGTGGACATGCCTGAACCTTGACCCTCAGCGGTGTCCTTGTCATGACGGAGCCGTCACGCCCCACCGCGACCGATCTGTCTAGGTGTGACGGAACGGTCATGACACGGACGACCACACGGTCGACCATCCGACGCAGAGACAGACACGCCGCGCGCGTGCGAGTCCAACGGAGCGTCCAGCATGAACAACACAAGACCACTCATCGCGATGGTTGGCCTCGCGTTCGTCGTCGTGATCGGCGCGATGGCAGGCACCGCTGCGAATGCGGCAAACCCGACCGTCGGCCTCGGAACGGCCGCAACCTACTCGATCCTCGCCGGCACGCCATCGATAACGAACACCGGCGCCACCACCATCGACAGAGACGTAGGCATCCACCCCGCGGCCTCGATCACCGGATTCCCGCCCGGAATCATCGCGGGGGCAGTTCACGCGGGCGATGGCGTCGCGCTGCAGGCAAAGAGCGATCTCGTGATCGCGTATGACGACGCTGCGGGACGAACCGGCTCGGTCGTAGCTGGCGGAACCCTCGGCGGGAAGACGCTCGTAGGCGGCGTGTATAACGCCGGCGGTGTAACGCTCGGCCTCACGGGCACGCTCACGCTCGATGGCCAGAACGATCCGAACTCCGTGTGGATCTTCCAGGCAACGTCCGATCTGGTCACCGCATCAACAAGCTCAGTCGTGTTCATCAATGGCGGAAGTCCATGCAACGTGTTCTGGCAGGTCACAAGCTCAGCGACTCTGGGCTCTGGCTCTTCCTTCGTTGGAACGATCCTCGCGATGACTTCGATCACGCTCGATAGCGCGGTCAACGTCCAGGGCAGAGCGCTGGCACGAAATGGCACGGTGACGTTGATCAACGACCACTTCGTGACATCGACGTGCAGCGCTGCGCCGGTTGTGGTCATTCCGCCGACGCGGCCACCGTTCACGATCGCCCCTGGGGCGACTCCGACGCCTGTCCCAGCACCGATAACGACGTTCACTCCCGCTCCTGCTGTGACGCCGACCGTTGCCCCGGCAGCGACTCCGACCACTACGGCCGCGTCGAGCGTCACACCGACAACCGCGCCGACAGCTGCGCCGATCGCCGCCGTTCCGACAGCTGCTCCTGCAGCGATCGCCGGCACGCAGGCCCTGCCATCGACGAGCACATCTGATCCGTCGGATCCGCTCACGATCCTCGGCGTCGCGCTGGCCGGTGTTGGGATCATCCTGCTGAGGCGTCCATTGATTCGGCACCCTTAGCGAGTCACGCGGCTGATCGCCAGGCGAAGTCCCGAACCCAGGGACTTTGCTTGGCGGTCGTGCATGACGGTCCGGTCATGACTGCCGTTGACCTAGGGCCCACGATTGACCCATGACAACCCCACCAACGAACACCGCAACCCCGGGACCGCCTCGCAGCTCGACGAACGTCAACGTCACGGCCCCGTCCGCACAAAACACCTCCATGTGGACCGCGACCCGCATCATCGCGCTCGTGTTCACCGTCCTCGAGGTGCTCCTGCTCGTTCGATTCGCGTTCAAGTTGCTCGGAGCGAACGCGGATCAGCCGTTCGTATCGGCGATCTACGGAATCACGGAACCGCTTGTCGGACCGTTCCGCGGGATCTTCGCCCAGCCGGCCGGCACGCCGGTCGTTGAGATCGCCGCCCTTCTTTCGATCATCTTCTTCGTCCTCGTCGCGGCACTGATCGTTGCGCTCGTTCGCGCCTACACCGGCAGACGCGCCGAAGAGAACACGTGATGAGCGAGCCGAAGACCAGGCGACCGCGGAATCAGCTAGGAGAGCCCGCGACCAAGACGCCCGCCGAGACCATCGCCCGGCTGAAAGAAAAGATCTCCAAGAACCATGGCGGCGCCAACCGTGAGCGGATCCAGGCGCAGATCTCGCAAGAACGAGGAGCCGCAGGCTAGCGGGCGGCGACAATACTACGGAATCTCGCGATCGCTGGGCTCCGCATTCACGCACTGACGAAGGAATCGTCAGCCGCGCGGCGGTCTTGGATTGCCACTTTCGCTGCGTGCCTGGTCCGGACGGAACGGACCGAGGTCATGAAGGATTCCCAGAGACGTGAGCGCAAGACCCGCGAAGACCCCAACGATCAAGGTGAAGTCTGACCCGAGGAGCGCAGTCATTACGCGCGCACCGTTCGCCGCGTGAGGACTCGTGCCAGGCCGACGAACACGGTGGCGCTGACCATAGCGACGACGATGATGCCGATAAATCCGCTCCGTGCGTCGCTCGGGACGATGAACATGAACAGCCACGCGCCGACGAGCCCTCCAAGGATTCCGATCAGGATGTCGCCGACGAGCCCGTACCCGCTTCCCTTCATCACGAGGCCCGCGAGCCATCCCGCGATCAGACCGATGACGAGCCAGGTCATGGGTTCCATGCGATCAGTGTGGATGCGCGACCCGCTCCCGCCATGACGGAAACGTCATGAAATGGAGTGACTTCGAGCCTACTGTCGAGCCGTGCTGGATATCTGGTTCGTGGCAGGGATCGCGCTCGGGACCATCGTCACGGGCTTCTGTGCGATCGGTTCGTTCGACCGCGGCTCGGATAGCGTCCGCCGCCGATCGTGGAACCGCGAGCACGCGGCGCGGAAGCGCGCCCTGCTCGCTTCTCGCGCGACGGTTCGCCCACGTGCCCCGTTGATGACCGCTGAAGGATCCGTCGCCGAAGCGAGCTGACGAATGGAAGGGCCGCCGCCGCAGATCGTCGCGAAGAGCCTTGACGACTACCTCGAGCAGCTGAGCAAAGGCGTATTCCAGGCGGGGATCAGCTGGCGCGTCGTCGACTCGAAATGGCCCTCGATCACAACGGCGTTCCACAAATTCAACGTCGAGCGCGTCGCGCGCATGTCGGATCGCGACATCGATGCGCTGGTCAAGGACGAGCGCGTCATCCGCAGCCGACCGAAGATCGCCGCGGTCGTCCACAACGCCAACGAGCTGCTCGCGCTCGAGCGCGCTGGCGGCTTCAAGAAGCATCTCAAGTCGTTACCGGAGTACGAGGCGCTCGCGACCGACCTGAAGAAGCGCTTCAAGTTCGTCGGGGACAGTGGGGTCTATCACTTCCTTTGGACGGTGAAGCACCCCGTTCCCGACTGGCGCGAGTGGTCGCGGGCGCATGGCAAGGACTGGGAAGCGAAAGTGAAGGCGTCCCGCGCCGGGAAACCGAAGGCGACGCGGCCGACTACGCGAGTGCGTGCGAAGCCTCGCTCGCCGGCTCGCTCGGCGCGCTGACGTTCCTCGCGAGGAATAGCCTCATCGGCTGAATCGTTCAACGGACATGGCCGATTGGAACAAAGGCGTCATCGACGAATTCCACGCGAAGGCCGGGAAAGGCGTCGGCATGTTCGGCGACAAGCTCCTGTTGCTCACTGCGCGAGGCGCGAAAACCGGAGAGGTTCGGACACACCCCCTCGTGTACCACCGCGATGGCGATCGCTACGTGATCGCCGCTTCCATGGGCGGGGCGCCGAAGAATCCTGCCTGGTACCACAACCTCGTCAAGCATCGCGAGGCCGAGGTCGAGGTTGGAACTGACAAGTTCAAAGTGCGCGCGACCCCGGTCGCGAAGGGACCCGAGCGCGACCGCTTGTACGAAGCGCACGGCGATAACTTCGCAGCTTTCCGCGACTACCCCAAGAAGACCACGCGGATCATCCCGGTCGTCGTCCTGGAACGCGTGTCCTAGACCGCGCGATCCCTATCCGCGGCGTCGAACGCATCCACCGCGCGGACAAGAACATTCATGGTCTCCGCGCTCGGTGCGACACCTCCGCTCTGTACGGCGCGTGCCGCGCTGACCACCCTCAGCGCAGCGGCCACGAGGCGCGGCTGGAGCGCCTTGCTGAGCTCGATAGCCGCGACGCCCTCGGCGCTCCACCACTTCTTCCGACCCCGAGCCGTCGTCGGGATATCGGCGGCCGCCCTGTCGGCCAGCTCCAGCAGGCGATCCTCTGCGTTCATTCGCGCAACAATCCTCGCCTAGACACAACATTCGCGCCCTGACCTAGTACTGGCGTACTCCCCTGTTCGGCGGTACCCGATGTCAGCGGCTGAATTCCCCGTTAGAACAGGCGAGTGAGTAGCACGCACGCCCTGCTCGCGGAGGGCCACCAGGAACGGCAGCTTATCGCTGGCCGCTATCGCCTCGTGTCGTTCCACCGTGGGGATGGCACGAGCGAGGTATGGCGCGCGCTCGACGAGACCACCAACCTGGCCGTGACTCTCGAGTTCTTGCGTGATCGGGATCCGCAAAGTCGCGAGCGGTTTCTAGCCGGAGCTCGACGGCTGGCTTCGGCGCCACAGCCGGCGGTCATGCGGGTCGCCGCGATACACGACGACGCCGAAGCGACCTTCATCGTCTTTGAACACCTCGTCGCCGTTCCGATGCCAATTGACTGGGTGGTGCCGACCCTCGAAGCGACGCCCGCGATCGCTGCCCCGGCGATCGCTGCGCCCGCGATCGCCGACTCGCAGACGGTGGAACCCACGAACTCCTACGCGCCCGCAGCTGCTGAACCCGCGCCTCTTGAGGCGACCCCCGTCAGCGACGAGAGACCGACCGACCGTGGCTTGAGTCTTCTCCTTTACGCGATCCGCACGCGCGAGCTCTCGTTGATCGACACGCCCCTTCTGACGGACGCGGCGTTCGAGCTCCTGGCGATCACGCAGTCCGAGTTGAAAGCGGTTCGCTTTGACCCGACCGTCCTGACCGACCTACGCGACGCCGTCGTTCAGGCTCCATCCTTCGTGGTGTCGGCGATCGCGTTCGTCCCGAGGCACCTCCTCACCGCTCGGCCGCGCATGCATCGCTCGGCCCCGAACGTGGCGAAGCCGCCGAAAGCTCCGCGCATGAAGGCGGTGGCCACGCCGAAGGCCGTAGCGATGCCGAAGCCACCGAAGGCAGTGAAGCTGCCGAAACCCCCCAAGCCGGTGAAGGAGGCGAAGGCTCCGCGCGTCTCGCGCGGGCTCGGCCTGCGGATCCGCTGGGGCCGCGTCCTCACGCGTGGCCTGAGCCTCGGTGTGCTCGCCGCCATCCTGGTCACCGCGCCGGCGGAGCTGATCTCGAACGTCGGCACCTACGCGAACGACCTGAGCGTGGCGATTCGCGAGAAGCTCGCGACGGTCATCCCCCCGAGCTCAGGGCTTCAGCGGGCGAGCTTCGAGCTCCCGCCGCTCTCGGCCTACGGCGCCGCGTTCGAGAAGCAAGCGCCCTATCCGACCGCGCACCCGGGCGGAACGGTCGAGTGGGTCGTCGCGCTCCGCAACACTGGCTCCGTCGGCTGGTACCGGGGGATCGACGGCGCGCAGGCGTCCCTTGCTCTCGCCGATGGCACCACCGCTGGCGTGCAAACGACCGAGTACGTCGGTCCAGGTCAGGTCGGCTGGTTCGTGGTTCACTTCCCCGCGCCAGCGGAGCCCGGCACCGCGAAGATCAAGCTTGTTCCACGCATCGACGGTCGTGGGCCGCTCCCGGACCTCGGCATCTACGCCACGGTCACGGTGTCGCCGAACCCGTAGGCCCCTAGGCTATCGCCCCTGACCGGGCGCACGGTCGGGGAGGTGCTCATGCGAGTCCACGACTGCAACTGGCAGATGCTCGAGGAATACCTGAAGCGCGATGATCGCATCGTGCTGCCGATCGGATCCACGGAGCAACACGGCTATCTCTCAGTCGGGACAGACGCGATCCTCGCCGAACGCGTCGCCGTCGAAGCGGCCGAACCGCTGGGAGTTCCCGTCTTACCAGCTCTTCCCTTCGGCGTCACGCCGTACTTCGCCGCGTTCCCCGGTAGTCCATCTCTTCGCACGAGCACCTACATCTCCGTGATACGCGATCTGCTCGATTCGCTCTTCGGTCAAGGATTCCGACGCATCGCGGTGGTCAACGGGCACGGTGGCAACTCGTTCGCCGCCGGAGTGATGCGCGAGTGGTTGACGGAGCCGCGAAAAGAACGCGTTCAGGTTCTCTTCCACGACTGGTGGAACGCGCCTCGCGCGTGGTCCGTCGTGCAGCGATTCGAGAAGGAGTCTTCGCACGGATCGTGGATGGAGAATTTTCCATGGACACGTCTTAAGGGCGTGACCATGCCGAAAGGCGTCAAGCCGCTCATCCCGCAGAGCGTCATCCGCCAAGCGCCGCCCGCCGAGCTGC
>Ga0210382_10000862_pt1 | contig 10350 bp, 10 predicted proteins | sample PLMedo_FD_155452 | JGI IMG/M metagenome (GOLD analysis project Ga0210382, IMG submission 155452) | Groundwater sediment microbial communities from an aquifer in East River, Colorado, USA - PLM0_60_coex redo | ecosystem: Environmental > Terrestrial > Soil > Riparian zone | place: USA: East...
CGGCGTTCCCGACCTGCGCCGCTTCTTCGACAACGACGTGCGGGTGCTGGAGCAGTTCCTCTGAGCCGATGCGGAGCGAACGTCGACATCTGATTCTGCGAGAGCGGAGCATTGGCGAGGTCTTGGCATGAGAGTGCCCTACTCATGGCTGCGCGAGCACTGCGACCCGGGAATCGGGCCGCAGGAGCTGGCCGAGCGCCTGGCGATGACCGGGACCGAGGTCGAGCGGGTCGGCGCAGTCGGTCCACCATCTACCGAGGGCTTCGTCGTCGGCAAGGTGCTTTCGGCCGAGCCGCACCCAAATGCCGACCGGCTCAAGGTTTGCGCCGTCGACACCGGCGACGGGGAGCGGATGGTCGTCTGCGGCGCTCCCAACGTCGCCGCCGGGCAGACGGTGCCGGTGGCGCTGCCGGGGGCGACGCTGCCGGGCGGCGAGAAGCTGCGCGAGGCGAAGCTGCGAGGCGTCGCCTCCGAAGGGATGATCCTCTCGTCCGCCGAGCTGGAGCTGGGCGAGGGGCCGCCGGGCATCCTCGTCCTCGACGACGACGGGGTCGCGCCCGGCTCGCCGCTCGCCGATGTCCTCCCGATCGCCGAGCCGGTGCTCGAGCTGGAGGTGACGCCGAACCGGGTCGACTGCTTCGGCGTCTACGGCGTCGCCCGCGAGGTCCATGCGATCACCGCGGCGCCGCTCGGCCCCGAGCCGTGGGCCGAGGATGCGGCTGCCGAGGGAGAGGGCGAGGCCGGCGACTACGCCTCGGTGGCGGTCGAGGCGCCCGAGCTCTGTCCGCGCTTCACCGCTCGCGTCTTCACCGACGTCTCGATCGGGCCCTCGCCCGCCTGGCTGCAGACGCGACTGGCCGCGGCCGGGCAGCGGCCGATCAACAACGTCGTCGACATCACCAACTACGTGATGCTGCTCACCGCGCAGCCGCTGCACGCCTTCGACCTCGACAAGGTCCCGGAGGGGGCGCTGACGATCCGCACGGCCGCCGCGGGCGAGACGATGACGACGCTCGACGGAGTCGAGCGCACTCTCGACGCCGAGACGGTGGTGGTCTGCGACCGCGATGGCCCATCGGGGATCGCCGGGATCATGGGAGGCCAGCGCTCGGAGGTCTCCGAGGGGACGACCCGGGTGCTGCTCGAGGTCGCCAACTGGAACGGGACCAACATCCTGCGTACCTCGCGGATGCTCGGGCTGCGCTCCGAAGCCTCCTCGCGCTTCGAGAAGCAGCTCCACCCGGAGCTCTGCATGCGGGCGCAGCGGATCGCCTCGCGGCTGATGGTCGAGCTCTGCGGCGCCAGGCTGGCGCCCGGCACGATCGACGTCGCCGCGGCGATCCCACCGCCCCACCGTCTGGCGCTGCGCGAGGCGCGGGTCGAGGGCCTGCTGGGAATGCGGATCGAGCCGGCGGACCAGGCCGCCTACCTGGAGCGGCTCGGCTTCGGCGTCGAGGCGTCCGCGGGGACTCTCGAGGTCGAGGTTCCGGTTGACCGCCATTACGACGTCGGTCGCGAGGTCGACCTGATCGAGGAGGTGGCCAGGGTGCATGGCCTCGGCGAGCACCTGCCGGCCACGCTGCCGGCGACCGCTGGGCAGGTCGGTGGGCTGACCCGCGAGCAGCGGCTGCGCCGCCGCGCCGAGGACGCGCTCCGCGACCTCGGCTTCGACGAGGTGGTCGGCTGGAGCTTCACCGATCCGGGCGAGGCGAGCCGGCTGCGCATCCCGGACGGAGACCCGCGCGGCGACCCCATCGCCGTCGCCAATCCCCTCTCCGAGGATCAGTCCGCGATGCGGACGACCCTGCTCGGCTCGCTGCTCGACGTCGCGCAGCGCAACCTCTCTCGGGGCGCGGATCGCCTTGCCCTCTTCGAGTCCGGTCGGGTCTACCAGGCGGAGGGCGAGGCAGGTACGAGCCCGCTCGCCGGCGGCTTCCCGGGGAAGCGGCCGGCGGCGATGCGCGAGCCGCACCGGTTCGGCTGCCTCGCGGTCGGCCCGCTGGCGCCGAAGTCCTGGCGGGGCGGCGGCGAGCCAGCCGACCTCTTCGCGCTCAAGGGTGTGCTCGAGGCGCTCGCCGGCCAGCTCGGGGTCGAGCTTTCCTTCGAGCCGGCGGAGGAGCCGTTCCTGCACCCCGGCCGCTCTGCCAGAGTCGAAATCGACGCCGCCGCCGCCGGCTGGCTCGGGGAGGTGCACCCGCTCGTCTGCCGGGCCTGGGACATCGAGGCGGCGGTCGCCTGCGAAATCGAGGCGGCCGAGTTGATCGGCGCCGCGCCGGCCGGCGCGGAGGCCTACGAGGACGTCACCACCTTCCCCGCCGTCTACCAGGACCTCGCCGTGGCGGCGCCCGACGACGTGCCGGCGGCGCAGGTGCGCGCCGCGGTGCTGGCCGGCGGCGGCGAGCTGCTGCGCTCGGCTTCTGTCTTCGACCTCTACGAGGGCGAGCAGGTCGGCGAGGGCCGCAAGAGCCTCGCCCTGCGGCTTGAGTTCCGCGCCGCCGACCGCACGCTCACCGACGAGGAGGTCGCGACGCTGCGAGCCTCGATCGAGACCGAGCTGGAGAAGATCGGGGGGTCGCTTCGTGCCTGAGCGCAACTCACAGCCACTCGACGGCGATCCCGCCGCACGGGTGTTGGTCGCCGGCGCCTCCGGCTTCGCCGGAGCGCTGGCGGCGCAGATCGCCTGGCGCCACCCGAAGCTGGAGCTGGTCGCGGTCACCTCGCGCAGCGACGCCGGCGCCCGGCTCGACCGCCTCTACCCGCGCTACAGGGTGCCGCTGGAGCTGACCGAGCTGGACCTCGACCGGATCGATAGCGTCGAGGCGGCGATCGTCGCCTACCCGCATGGCGCCTCGGCGCCGACCGTCGCGGCGCTGCGTGGGCTGGGGGCGCTGGTCGTCGACCTCTCCGCCGACTTTCGCCTGCGCGACCTGCCCACCTACGAGCGCTGGTACGGGGAGCACGGCGCCCCGGAGCTGCTCGAGGACGCCGTCTACGGGCTGACGGAGCTCTATCGCGAAGAGCTGCGCGGGGCGGAGCTGTGCGCGACGCCGGGCTGCTACCCGACGGCGAGCGTGCTCGCCCTGGCGCCGCTGGCGGAAAGGGGTCTGATCGCCGACGTCGCGATCGACGCCAAGCAGGGCGTCTCGGGCGCCGGGCGCGGCGGCGGGGAGGCGATGCACTACGTGACCATGGACGAGAACGCCTTCGCCTACAAGACCGAGGGCCACCGCCACCGGCCCGAGATCGAGCAGGAGCTGGCGGCGCTGGGCAGCCCGGCGCCGGTCGTCTTCGTCCCTCACCTGCTGCCCCTCGACCAGGGCGAGCTGACCACGTGCTTCGTGCAGACGACGGAGCCGGTCTCCAAGCAGGAGGCGCAATCGCTCTACCGGGAGCGCTACGCGGGTGAGCCGTTCGTCCGTGTCGTCGACGGTCCCCCCGGTCTGCGCGACGTGCGCGACACGAACGAGTGCCATGTATACGTGACGGTCGAGGAGCGGGGCCGCGTGCTCGCCTTCTCGGCGCTCGACAACCTCTGGAAGGGGGCCGCCGGCCAGGCGGTGCAGAACCTCAACCTGATGCTGGGGCTCGACGAGACGGAGGGACTCACGTGAGTGACACCACCCGGCCGCCGGCGGACGCGAAACGGAGCAGCCGGCCGAATACGTCCTTCTTCCGCTCGCGCTGGGTCGATGCCCCCGACGGCGTCGAGGAGCTCGACCCGGCGCAGCTCGCGCCCGGCTTCCGGGCGGGCGGCGCGCACTGCGGCCTCAAGGGCGGCGGGCGGACCGACATCGGGTTGATCGTCTGCGACGCCGAGGCGGTCGCCTCCTCGATCCTGCTCACTCGCAACGCCTCCGCCGCCGCCCCGATCCGGGTCTGCCGCGATCGCTGCGAGCGGGGCGAGATCCGCGCCGCCGTGGTCAACTCCGGCAACGCCAACGCCGAGACCGGCGCGAAGGGCTACGCCGACGCGGTGGCGATGTGCGATCAGGCGGCGGCGCAGCTGGACCTGCAGCCAGAGGCGGTCGCAGTCGCGGAGACGGGAGTGATCGGCGTGCCGCTGCCGATCGAGACGGTCCTCGCCGGGATCGGCGAGGCGGCGAGGGCCCTCTCCGGAGCGGGGGGCGCGGTCTTCTCCGACTCGATCCTCACCACCGACCGCTGGCCGAAGCGGTGTACGCTGCGCGCCGACGGGGTGACGCTCTCCGCCCAGGCCAAGGGCGGGGGGATGATCGAGCCGGGCTTCGCGACGATGCTCTGCTTCGTGCAGACCGACGCCGCCCTCGAGGATGCCGATCGCGCGCTGCGCGCCGCGACCGCGGCTTCCTTCGAGCGGATCACCGTCGACGGCCAGATGAGCACCAACGACACGGTGCTGCTGCAGGCGACCGGCGCCGCCGGCGCCCCGCTCCCCGAGGGCCTTCTCGACGCGGTCCTGCTGCAGCTTGCGATCGAGGTCGTCGCCGACGGCGAGGGCGCTTCCAGGGTCGGGAAGGTGCAGGTCGCCGAGGCCGCCTCGGTCGCCGAGGCCGAGCGGGTGGCTCGCGCGATCGCCAACTCGCCCCTGGTCAAGACGGCGCTCTTCGGGCGCGACCCGAACTGGGGACGGATCGCGCAGGCGGCGGGGATGGCGCTTGCCGGCGAGCAGCTGGAGGAGATCGGCGCCGGCGCGATCGACGCCGCCGAGCTGGGCCAGGACGCCGCCGAGGCGGAGATCGGGATCCGGCTGGGCCGCGGCGAGCACCGCGCCCACGTCTGGTTCTCGGACCTTGGCTACGAGTACGTGAAGATCAATGCGGAGTACACGACCTAGGAGAATCTGTGAGCACGAACGTCGACACCCTGCTCGAGGCGCTGCCCTACATCCGCGAGTTCCACGGGCGCACGGTGGTGATCAAGTACGGCGGCGCCGCGATGCGCGAAGAGGGGTTGCGCGAGGCCTTCGCCACCGACGTCGTCCTGCTCAAGTACGTCGGGCTGAACGCGGTGGTCGTCCACGGCGGCGGGCCCGAGATCACCGAGCACATGGACCGACTCGGGATGGAGGTGCGCTTCCACGAGGGCCTCCGGGTCTCCGACGCCGAGACGGTCGAGGTGGCGAAGATGGTCCTGCTCGGCAAGCTCAACTCCGACATCGTCCAGCGGCTCAACCGTCACGGCCAGCCGGCGGTCGGACTCTCGGGAGAGGACGGCTCCCTGTTCGAGGTGACGCCGGCGGCGAACGCCGAGCAGGTCGGCTTCGTCGGCTCGATCGAGCGGGTCGACGTCGACGTCCTCAACCACATCGCCGCCGACTACATCCCGGTGATCGCCTCCTCGGCCTCCGACCGCAGCGGCCAGTCCTTCAACGTCAACGCCGACGAGGCCGCCGGCAAGGTCGCCGCCGCCCTCGGCGCTCACAAGGCGATCTTCCTCACCGACGTCGAGGGCTGGCTCGCCGACGCAGGGGACGAGTCATCGCTGGTCTCGCGGGCGACGGTCGCCGAGGTCGAGAAGGGGCTCGCCGGGATCGACGGCGGCATGCGCCCCAAGCTCCAGGCCTGCGTCGATGCGATCCGGGGCGGCGCCCAGTCCGCCCACATCATCGACGGCCGCAAGCCTCACTCCCTGCTGCTGGAGCTCTTCACCGACGCAGGCATCGGGACGATGGTCGTCCCGTGAGCCTCGCGGATCTGCAGGCGCTCGAGGAGCGCTACCTGATGCGCACCTACCGGCGGGCGCCGCTGGAGTTCGTGCGCGGCGAGGGGGCGCTGCTCTGGGACGCCGAGGGGAAGGAGTACCTCGACTTCCTCGCCGGAATCTCGGTCTGTTCGGTCGGACACTGCCATCCCGCCGTGGTCGAGGCCGTGCGCGAGCAGGCCGGGCGGCTGATGCACGTCTCCAACCTCTTCTACACCGAGCCGATGGTGCGGCTCGCGGAGCGGCTCGCCGAGTCGAGCCTCGGCGGCCGCGCCTTCTTCTCGAACTCGGGCGCCGAGGCGAACGAGTGCGCGATCAAGGTCGCCCGCAAGCACGCCCACCGGCGGGGGGTCGAGGCGCCGGAGATCGTCAGCTTCGAGCGCGACTTCCACGGGCGCACCTACGGCGCCCTCGCGGCGACCCCGTCGCTCGCCGCCAACCCCGCTCTCGCGCCGATGCTGCCCGGCTTCCGCTCGGTGCCGTTGAACGACGCGGGGGCGCTGCGCGAGGCGGTGGGGGAGAGCACGGCGGCGGTGCTGATCGAGCCGATCCAGGGCGAGAGCGGCGTCTATCCCGTCGCCGACGAGGCGCTGCTCGCCGCCAGGAACGCGTGCGACGAGGTCGGCGCCCTGCTGATCCTCGACGAGATCCAGACCGGACTCGGGCGTACCGGGTCGCTCTGGGCCTACGAGCAGACCCCGGTGCGCCCGGACCTGCTGACGAGCGCCAAGGCGCTGGGAGGCGGCATCCCGATCGGGGCCTGCGTGGCGACGCCGGAGGCCGGGGAGGTGCTGGAGCCGGGCGATCACGGCTCGACCTTCGCCGGCGGACCGCTTGCGGCGACCGCAGCGCTTGCCGTGCTCGAGATCGTCGACGACCCGGCTCTCCTGCGCCGGGTCCGCGAGCTGGGCGCCGAGCTCGGCGACGCCCTGCTCGCGCTCGACGGCGTGCGCGAGGTTCGTGGTCGCGGGCTGATGGTCGGGGTCGGGCTCGAGGAGGGCGTCGATTCCGAGGCCCTCTGCGCCGATCTGCTGGAGCGCGGCCTCATCGTCAACGCCCCCGAGCCCGCGACGCTGCGGCTGCTGCCGCCGCTGACGGTCGATTCGACCCAGATCGAGCGAGCCGTTGCGGCGATCGGGGAATCGCTCCTAAGCTACGCGGAATCATGAGCTCGAAGAAGCTTTCCCCGGAGCCTCGCCGGCCCGCCGCCGAGGCCGCAGAGCGGCTTGCGGCGATCGTCGAGGCCGCCGAGCGAGCCGCGTCGAGCGTGATCGACGACGCCGAGGAGCAGGCCCACCGCCATCTCGAGGAGGCTCGCGCCCGCGCCGACCGGATCGTCGCCGAACGGTTGCGGGCGCTCGCCGACGAGCTCGACCCACCCGCCGGCGAGCCGGGGGAGCCCCACCTGAAACCGGTCGAGGCCGCCCCGGAGCCGGCTTCGCCGAGTCGCGCCGGCTCGGCGGGGGCGCGGCTGCTCGCTACGCAGATGGCCGTTTCAGGCAGCAGCAGGGAGGAGATCGAGCAGCGGCTGCGAAGCGGATTCGACATCGAGGACACCAGCGAGATCCTCGACGCGATACTCGGACCCGAGGAGTGACCCCGATGCACGAGGACCCGACGCGGATGATGGAGCAACCGGACGGTGGGCGCCAGCGCGGCAACATGCGCCTGCTGATCGCCGCTTTGATCGCGGTGATAGTCGGCCTGCTCGTCGCGATCGTGGTGATCGCCGGCTCCGGCGGCGGCGACACCACCTCGACGCCATCGGCCGTCGCCACGCCGCCCACGAGCGCCGCTCCGACCACCGAGACGACGACCAACTCCACGACCGATTCCACGACCGAACCCACGTCGCCGACCACGACCGAAACCACGACCTCGACGACGACCACGGCGCCGCCCGAAGAAGACGGCAGCGGTGGCATAGAAGCGCCGTAGTGGAGCACGCCCCCACCGCGAGCTACGAGGCCGACCCGGCGGAGGTGCGGCGCGTCCTGCTGCTCTACTCGGGCGGGCTCGACACCAGCGTGATGTTGAAATGGATCCAGGACTCCTACGAGGCGGAGGTCGTCTGCCTCACCGTCAATCTCGGTCAGCCCGGCGAGGACTACACGGTGATCGCGGACAAGGCGAAGCGGCTCGGTGCGGTCGATTGCCACGTGGTCGACGCGCGGCGGCGGTTCGCGGAGGAGTTCATCGCCCCGGCGATCAAGGCGAACGCGCTCTACGGCGGCGGCTATCCGCTCTTCACCGCGCTCGGCCGGCCGCTGATCGCCCAGCTTGCGGTCGAGCATGCCCGCCGGACCGGCTGTGACACGATCGCCCACGGCTGCACCGGCAAGGGCAACGACCAGGTGCGGATCGAGGCGACGGTGGCGACGCTGGCGCCGGAGCTGAAGACGATCGCCCCGGTGCGCTCCTGGCAGATGGGGCGCGAGGAGGAGATCGCCTACGCCCGCGAGCACGGCATCCCCGTCAAAGGGGGAACCGAGGCGGCGCCCTACTCGATCGACGACAACCTCTGGGGTCGCTCCTCCGAGGGTCGCTGGATCGAGGACCTCGAGCACGCGCCCGAGGACGACGTCTTCCAGCTGGTCACGCGCCCGGAGGAGGCGCCGGACGAGGCGGAGGTCGTGACCGTCGAGTTCGAGGCGGGCTTGCCGGTCGGGCTGAACGGCGAGCGCCTGGAGTTGGTCGAGCTGCTGGAACGCGTCGCCGAGGTCGGCTGCCGCCATGGCGTCGGCATCGTCGACCAGATCGAGGATCGCATCGTCGGGCTGAAGGTTCGCGACATCTACGAGGCGCCGGCGGCGTCGATCCTTCTCACGGCCCACCAGGAGCTCGAGAGGTTGGTCTGCACGATCCACCAGAACCAGTTCAAGCCCGCCCTCGATCGCAAGTGGGGTTACCTCGTCTACGCGGGGCTGTGGTGGGAGCCGCTGCGGGCCGATCTCGACGCCTACATGGACGCGGTCAACGTCCAGGTGAGCGGGACGATCGGCCTCAAGCTCTACAAGGGCGGCGTGCGGGTGGTCACCCGCTCCTCGCCCAACGCCGTCTACGACGCCGCCCTCGCCTCGTTCGCGGAGTCGGGCGGGCTCTTCTCGCAGGCGGCCTCGCCGGGCTTCATCGAGCTGTGGTCGCTGCAGTCGCGGATGGCGCATCGGATACGGCAGCGCGGGGTAGAGGAGGAAGGCTGATGTACGCGCTGATCGGCAAGCTGGTGGTTCGCTACGGCCTGCTCTACGCTCGCCGTCGCTACCGGCGTCCGATCCGCGTCGGCGCCGGCCTCGCCGCGGTGGCGATCGCGGTCGCCGCCTACCTCGCCAGCCGCGACGTGCCCGAGGGCTGAGGCTGGACCGCCTCCGATTCGCAAGTTTCATTGCGAATTATGGTCAACTTGTGAGCATTCGCTAACAAAGTTCGCTAGTCTCGCGCGCTTCGTGCCGGGAACTCTCGCGACAGAGGCAGGTGGTGGGTGGCGTCTTTGCGCCCTCGCCGGCGCCCTATGCGCGTGTGCGCTGCTCTCGGCGAGCTCGGCCGGCGCCGCCGACGTAGGCGCGCTCCAGGCCAAGGTCGACGCGGCCCGAAGCCGCGCCGGCTCGCTTGCCGCCGACCTGCAGGCGGCGCAGGGCGAGCTCGCCGCCGCCCAGCAGCAGGCCGCAGCGGCCAGCGTCCGCGAGCAGCGGCTGAGCGCCCTGCTGGCGAGCGGCGAGGAGCGCGCGGCGGAGCTGGCCGAAGAGGTGGAGCGCTCCCAGCGCCGCCTCGCGACCGAGAAGAGACGCCTTCGCCGCGCCCGCCGAGCGCTGGCGCAGCGCCTCGTCGCGATCTACGAGAGCGGCGCCCCGAGCACCGCGAGCGTCATCCTCGGCGCCGGCGACTTCGGCGACCTCACCGTCCGCGCCGATTACCTGCAGCGGATCGAGCGCTCCGACGCGGACCTGGCCCGCCGGGTCGCGCAGGTGCGCCGCGCGGTCGCCCACGAGCTGGAGCTAGTGGCGACGCTGAAGGCGCGTGTCGACGCCTACAACGCCCGCCTCGCCGCCGCCCGCTCGCAGATTGCGGCGGTGCGCCAGAGCGCCGAGGCGGCGGCCTCGCGGCTGCAATCGGTCGCCGCCGCCCGCGTGGCTTCCCTCACGTCCCTCGAGGCGGAGATCGGCGGCTGGGTCGGCGACATCGAGGCGGCGAAGGCGGCGGCTGCGGAACAGATCAGCGAGGGTGCGGCTGAAGCCACGGTCGAACGCTGGCTCGGCGGCCCCTATTCGATCCCGAGTGAGATCGTGATGTGCGAGTCAGGCGGGAACTACGGCGCCGTCAACCCCTCCAGCGGCGCCGGGGGCGCCTACCAAATCCTCCCCTCCACCTGGCAGCTCTACGGCGGCGAGGGCAGCCCGGAGGACGCGCCCAAGTCCGAGCAGGACTCGATCGCCGCCCAGATCTGGACCGACTCCGGCGCCGGCGCCTGGGTCTGCGCCGGCTGACCCGCCGCGGCGAGCTTCCCACCCGGATACGCGCGGAGATAGCGCGAAAGGCGCACGGAAGCGGGCCGGTCCATCTGGCCTTCTTGGCATGATCGACGAGTTCCCGTGAGCGCTTCCACCGCCGTCCATCTCCACGCCCACAGCGAGTTCTCGCTGCTCGACGGCGCCTGCAAGATCGAGGCGATGGCGG
>Ga0210382_10000863_pt1 | contig 10341 bp, 11 predicted proteins | sample PLMedo_FD_155452 | JGI IMG/M metagenome (GOLD analysis project Ga0210382, IMG submission 155452) | Groundwater sediment microbial communities from an aquifer in East River, Colorado, USA - PLM0_60_coex redo | ecosystem: Environmental > Terrestrial > Soil > Riparian zone | place: USA: East...
GCGCGGAAAGCGTTTCAGGATCCGCGCCCGGGTCTCGCTGTCGCGCCGCTCGGGCAAGCGCACGGCGACGATGCCGCGCTCGCTCCACGCGATCGCGCAGCGCCCGATCGGCGTGGCGAAAAGCGCAAAGCCGTACTCTGCCATGGCCTTATTTTCGCCTGAAAAAGAGGTCGCGGATGGGATGGCCGAGGCGCTGGCCGCGCATCTCGAATTTCGTAGTCGACCTTTCAATGAATCCGGTCTTCGCGGGCTCGAGGAGCGACTCCTGCATAAAGACTGAATTCATGTGCTCCGCATAGTCCGGCCAGTCGGTGGCCGCATGAAGCGTGCCGCCGGGCCTGAGCTTGCGCGCCGCAAGCGCCGCGAATTGCGCCTGCACCAGGCGACGCTTGTGGTGCCGCTTCTTCGGCCAGGGATCGGGAAAGAAAAGGTGGATCGCGGCGAGCGCGCCGTCGGGAATCATGCGCTCGAGCACTTCCACCGCGTCGTGCCGGATGATGCGTACGTTGGCGAGTCCGTCCGCGGCGATGCGGTTGAGCAGGCTGCCGACGCCCGGACCGTGCACCTCCACCGCGATGAAATCGGCCGCGGGCTTCGCCGTGGCGATCGCCGCGGTGGTCTCGCCCATTCCCGACCCGATCTCCAGAACCAGGGGCGCAATGCGGCCAAAGATTTTTCCTGAATCGATCGTTTCCGGTTGAAACGGCAAACCATACTTTGGAAAGAGCTCCTCAAGCGCCCTTTGCTGTGCGGCCGTGGTCCTGCCCTGGCGCAGGACGTAGCTTCTGATCGGTCTGTTCAAGCAGCCTTGGGCTGCGAGGACGAGATAGTCCCTTCGACCGGCGAGCTGGGGGCGGCGCTGTAGAGCTTTTTCGCCATGCGGCCGGCGAGGAAGGCTTCGCGTCCGGCCTCGACCGCCTTCTTCATCGCTTTGGCCATCAGCACGGGATCTCTTGCCGCGGCGATGGCGGTGTTCATCAGCACGCCGTCGCAGCCCAGCTCCATCGCGATCGCGGCATCGGAGGCGGTGCCGACCCCGGCGTCGACCAGCACCGGCAGCTTCACTTTATCGATCACCAGCTGCAGGTTCCATGGATTGAGAATCCCCATGCCCGAGCCGATAAGCGAGGCAAGCGGCATGACGGCGACGCAGCCGGCTGCTTCGAGCATCTGCGCCTGGATCGGGTCGTCGGAGCAGTACACCATCACCTTGAAGCCTTCCTTGACCAGCTGCTGCGCGGCCTTCAAGGTTTCGGGCATGTTCGGATAGAGCGTGTGCGGGTCGCCGAGGACCTCCAGCTTGACCAGGTCGTGGCCGTCGAGCAGCTCGCGCGCGAGGCGCAAGGTGCGTACCGCGTCGGCGGCGTCGTAGCAGCCGGCCGTATTCGGCAGATAGGTGTACTTCGAAGGCGGCAGCGCCTCGAGCAGGCTCGGCTCGCCGGGGTTCTGGCCGATGTTGGTGCGCCGGATCGCCACCGTGACGATCTCCGCCCCCGACGCCTCGACCGCGGCGCGCGTCTCGGCGAAGTCGCGGTACTTGCCGGTGCCGACGAGCAGGCGCGAGCCGTAGCGCCTGCCGGCGACGACGAGGGCGTCCTGCATGCTAGCCGCCGCCGACTGCCACGACGATCTCCAGCCGATCGCCGTCGGCAATCAAGGTGCTGCCGTGGGCGCTCCTCGGGACGATCTCGCCGTTTCGCTCCACCGCCACCTTCCTGCCTTTGCAGTCGAGCGTTGCGAGCAGCGCCGCGACATCGAGGGGCGCGTCAAAGCGCTGGGTGTCGCCGTTCACCGTTACCCTGATCATGGAAACAATCATACCTCAGCAGCCCCGCTGCCTTCCCATTAGACTGGCGACAAAAAGGGAGAGATGCGATGACCTCAACGCTGCTGCTGGTTCAATTTGCGGCCCAGAATATCGCCCTGTTCTGCTGCGCGCTTTTCGCAGGGGCCGCCACCTACGTCAGTCTTGTCGAGCACCCCAGGCTGGGCGAGGGCGAAGCGGAGCTCGCCGACACCACCCTCGTGGTATCGCACCCCAGGCCCGCCATTTTTCAGGCCGCTCTCGGCGCCATCGGCTCATTGGCCGCGATGCTTGCCGGATCGGCAGCCGGAGCCACGTGGTGGCTCGCCGGCGGGGCGGTTCTCGGAGCAGCGGCGTTATGGCAGGTGTTCGCAGTGCTGCCCTTGATCCGCCGTCTTACCGGAAGCGGGGGGCGCGCGAATCCGAGATATGCGGCGCAGATCATTGCGAGGCTGGCGAAGCTGCACGCTGCGCTGAGCCTGGCGGCCCTGGCTGCGCTATTCATGTTCATCATGAAAGCCTGAGCGGTAGAATTCCCCGCCACGCGGGTGTAGTTCAATGGCAGAACAATAGCTTCCCAAGCTATGAACGTGGGTTCGATTCCCATCGCCCGCTCCACAGTGCTAAATTGAGTGCATGCCGTACTCGGTCGAAGGCAAGCTCGTCGTCGCCATTTCGTCGCGCGCGCTGCTCGACTTCGAGGACGAGAACCGCATTTTCGAGCGCGACGGCGAGGACGCCTATATCGCGCTGCAGCTCGCGCGCCTGGACGTGCCGGCGCGCGAAGGGGTCGCCTTTCCGCTGGTGAAGAAGCTGCTCGCTTTCAATACGCCGCAGGCGCAGCGCGTCGAGGTCGTGATCCTGTCGAAGAACGACCCCGTGTCGGGCCTGCGGGTGTTCCGCTCGGCCGAGCGCGCGGGGCTGCGCCTGGAGCGCGGCGTATTCACGCGCGGAGCGAACCCGTATCGCTACCTCGACGCGCTGAAGGCGAACCTGTTCCTGTCGGCGAACGAAAACGACGTGATGAGCGCGCTCGACTCGAAGGTGCCCGCGGCGCGCGTCTACCCGGAGTCGGCGCAGGCGGCGAGCCGCCACTCGGGCGAGGTGCGCATCGCCTTCGACGGCGACGCGGTCCTGTTCTCCGACGAGGCGGAGCGCGTATATCAGAGAGACGGCCTGGATGCGTTTACACGCCATGAGACGGCGCATGCGCTCCAGCCGCTGCCGCCGGGCCCGTTCAAGCCGCTGCTCGAAGCGCTGCAGCGCCTGCAGGCGGCCGCCGGCACCGACGTGCCGATGCGTCTGCGCACCGCGCTGGTGACCGCGCGCAGCGCGCCGGCGCATGAGCGCGCGGTGCGCACGCTCATGGACTGGAACATCGCGGTGGACGAGGCGATGTTTCTCGGCGGCCTCGACAAGGGCGCGTTCCTGAAGGCTTTCGAGCCGGACTTCTACTTCGACGATCAGCGCGGCCACGTCGATTCCGCACGCGCGCACGTGGCTGCGGGCCACGTGCCCTACGGGGTTGCGAACCTGCGCTAGAGGAACAGCTCTCGCGGGTCGACCTGGAGCTTGCTTTGCTCCATGGTGCGCCGGATCCTGTAGGGCTCGTCCGGGCGCACCTTGGGATCCTTGTCGAGGTCGAGGATCTTGTGCGGCCGCATCGGGTTGCCCTGGCCGTCGAGCACCACCATCACGCGCGGCTTGAGGCGCCGCACCAGGTTCTGCGCGATGACGATGCCGATTTCGGCGGAATTGAGCTCCACCACGCTGCCTACCGGGAACGCGCCGACGCACTGGATGAATTGCTCGACGAGCTCGGAGTGGTAGCCGGTGCCGCGCTCCCTGTACAGGAAGCTGAGCGCGCTCGATGGCGACAGCGTCTCGGCATACGGCCGCACCGCGGTCAGCGCGTCGAAGGTATCGGCGATCGCCGCGACCGAGCCGTAGAGCCCGATCTGCTCGCCCTTGAGCCCGCGCGGGTAACCGCTGCCGTCCTGCCGCTCGTGGTGCAGCAAGGCAAGCTCAGGCAGCCGCGACGGGAGGCCAGGCGTCGCCTTCAGGATCTCCGCCGACAGGGCGACGTGCTTTTTCGCGAACTCGGCCTGCTCCGGCGTCAGGGGTCCCTGCTTCTCCATGATCGAGGCCGGCAGCTGGGTCTTGCCGACGTCCTGGAGCAGGCCGAGCAATCCGAGCAGCTCGAGCTCCTCGCGGGCCAGCTCCAGGAAGCGCGCGAACACGATCATGTAGATGGAGACCTGGAGAGCGCGGGCGTGTGCCGCCGCGCTCTTCTCGCGCAGCTTGGAGACCAGAAGCAGCGCGTCGGGATTGCGCACCACGCTGTCGGTGAGGTGCGTCACCGACTCCCTGACTTCCTTGCCCTCCAGGACCGCGCTGCCCTGGGTGAGCGGCCGCAGAAGCTCGTTCACGGCGGCGATGGTTTTCGTGTAGACCGGGGCCGCGCGCTTCACCTCGGTTTCGACATTGACCGTTTCGGGATAGGCGGTGCTGCCGCGGATCCTGAAGCGGGGCGCCGGCGCGCGGGGCCGCGAGCGGTCCTCGACCTCGGTCTTCTCCATGTCGACGAAGACGTGCTTGCAGAATTTCTTCAGGGTCTCCAGCTGCTGGTCGGTGCGCAGGTGAAAGCCCTGGAACATGAAAGGCGTATCGGTCCACGGGCGATCGAGCTCGGCGACGTACATGCCGAACTCCAGCTGCCCCACCGGAACCTGTTTCCTCTGCACCGCCTTATTCTAGCGGCAGGGACTCCTCGACGAGCGCGGCGAGGTAGCCCGCGCCGAGCGGAATCACCTCATCGTTGAAGTCGTAGTTCGGATTGTGCAGGAAGCAGCCGCCGGGGCCGCCGCCCTGGCCGAGCCACACGTAGGCGCCGGGGCGCTCGAGCAGCATGTAGGAGAAGTCTTCACCTCCCATCGTGGGATCGGCGTCGGTGACCACGTTGCCCTTGCCGAAGATGCGCTCGCCGATGCGCGCGGCGAAGTGCGCTTCGCGCTCGCTGTTGATGGTGGGCGGATAGCCTCGCCGGAAGTCGATCTCGGCGCTCGCGCCGAATGCTTGCGCGACGTGCGTCGCGATTTCCTTCACGCGCTTCTCGGCGAGCTCGCGCGTCTCGCGCCGGAAGCTGCGCACCGTACCTATCAGGCGCACGGAGTCGGGGATCACGTTGAATGCGCCGAGCTGGCTCGTCTGCATCGAGGCGATGCTCACCACCACCGCGTCCACGGGGCTGACGTTGCGGCTCGCGATCGTCTGCAGCGCGGTGATGATGTGCGACGCGGCGACGACCGGATCGATGACGAGGTGAGGCATCGCCGCGTGTCCGCCGCGTCCGCGCACGGTGATCTGGATCTCGTCGGTGGCGGCCATGACCGGTCCTGCGCGCACCGCCAGCTTTCCGGGCGGCAGCCCCGGCCAGTTGTGCAGCGCATAGACCTCGTTCGCCGGGAAGCGCTCGAAGAGGCCTTCCTTCACCATCACCTGCCCGCCGCCGCCGCCTTCCTCGGCAGGCTGGAAGATGAGGTAGGCGGTGCCGCCGAAGTTGCGGGTCTCCGCCAGATAGCGTGCGGCACCCAGCAGCATGGTGGTGTGCCCGTCGTGCCCGCACGCGTGCATGCGGCCATCGTGGCGCGAGCGGTAAGGCACGCCCCCGGTCTCCTGCATCGGCAGGCAGTCCATGTCGGCGCGCAGGCCGATGGCGCGGCCGCTTGAAGTGCCGCGGCCTTTTACCACGCCGACCACCCCGGTCTTCGCGAGGCCGCGATGCACTTCGATGCCCCAGCTTGCCAGCTTGTCCGCCACCAGCGCCGAAGTACGGGTCTCCTCGAACCCCAGCTCGGGATGCGCATGCAGGTCGTGCCGGATTTCCTTCAGCTCGGGGTGGTATTCGCGGATGTGCTCGACGGGGTTGCCCATGTCCCCATTAGAATCCGGGCGTGCCCGCTTTCGCAAGCCTTCTCATCGCCTGGCAGCGCCGTCACGGGCGCCAAGGACTTCCCTGGCAAAACACGCGGGATCCCTACCGCATCTGGCTGTCGGAAGTGATGCTGCAGCAGACGCAGGTGGCGGCGGTCATTCCCTACTACCAGCGCTTCCTGTCGCGCTTTCCCGACGTGCAGGCGCTCGCTGCGGCGGACGAGGACGAGGTGCTGCGGCTCTGGAGCGGCCTCGGCTACTACGCCCGCGCGCGCAACCTGCATCGGGCCGCTCGAAAAGTCGTCTCCGAGCACGGCGGCAGATTCCCGGACTCGGTGGGCGAGATCGAGCAGGTTCCCGGCATCGGGCGCTCGACCGCCGCGGCGATAGCGTCGTTCGCCTTCGGCCGCCGCGCTGCGATTCTTGACGGCAACGTCAAGCGCGTGCTCGCGCGCTGCTACGGCGTCGAAGGCTGGCCGGGGGAGCGTGAAGTCCAAGCGAAGCTGTGGCGGCTGGCAGAGCGCCTGCTCCCCAAGGACGACGTTGGCGTCTACACGCAGGCGCTGATGGATCTCGGCGCGACCGTCTGCACAAGGAAGCCGCGTTGCGAGGTGTGCCCGGTGAGGCGGCGCTGCACGGCGCGGCGCGAGGACCGCGCGCACGAGCTGCCCGCACCGCGGCCAAGGAGGGCCGTTCCACTGAGAGACGCCACCTGGCTGCTGCTGCTGCACAACCGTCAGGTTCTGCTCGAACGCAGGCCCGGCGCGGGGCTTTGGGGCGGTCTTTGGACTTTTCCGGTGGCGAGCAACGCGGGGTATGCCGCGCAAGCTCGCGAGCTGGGCTGCGAGATCTCATCGACGCGCGAGCTGGAACCGCTCGAGCACGGCTTCACGCACTTTCGCCTGCGCATCCGGCCGGTGCTCTGCGGGGTCGCAAGAACGCTGCCGCGCGCCGCGGCGCCGGGGCGGCTCTGGATCGATCTCGAGGATGCCGCGCAGGCCGCCGCGCCGACCCCGGTGAAAAAGCTCATCGCGCGGCTGGGCGCGTCTAACGCGTCATGGTGAGGCGGATGCGGTTACGGCCGAACACATAGGCGTAATCGCGCGTCGCTGCCAGCTCCTTGGTGAGAAGGACTCCGAGGCCGCCGATCGCGCGCCTTTCGAGCGTCGTCGTCATGTCGATAGGCTTGTCCGGCAGCCTGGCGTAAGGGTTGAACGGCGGCGCCGTGTCCTCGTAGGTCACCTGCACCGCCTTAGGGCCTGCCTCGAGGCTCAACCATACGGGCGCGTCGCAGTCCATTCGATGGCCGTGCCGGATGGTGTTGATGAACAGCTCCTCGACGACCAGGTGGAGCCGCAGGCAGCGCTCCCGCTCGATGCCCGCCTGGTCGCAAAAATCTGTCAGGAAGGCCGACAAAGGGCGCAGCTCGGCGAGCCGCGACGGAAACATCGCCAAGCGGGAGTTTTTAACGCTATGGGCCATGGGATCGGGCGCATTATAGAACCCGTTGAACGTGACCCTAAGGGAGGGCCATCATGCGTTGGACACTTTTGCTATGCCTGTTCTGCTTCGCGGCCGGCGTTTGGGCGGGCGATGTGGGACAGATCAAGGCCGCCACGGGAGCGGTGTTCCTCGAGCGGCAAGGCCAGCGGCTGCCGGCCACCCTGGGCATGCCGGTGCTGGAGTCCGATACGCTGGTCACCGGCGCCGACGGCTCGGCCGGGGTGACGTTCTCCGATAACAGCGTGCTTTCGGTGGGCCCGGGCAGCGTATTGGCGATCGAGCGCTATGCGTTCGATTCGACCACGCACAACGGGCATTTCGATGCCTCGCTGAAGAAGGGAACGCTCGCCGTCGTCTCCGGCAAGATGGTCAAGCAGTCGCCCGACGCGATGCGGGTGCGCACGCCGTCCTCGATCATGGGAGTTCGCGGTACCGAGTTCGTGGTGAAGGTCATCGAGCCGGGAAACTGAGCGAATGCTGGTGCTGGTGCTTGGCGCGCTGGTTATCCTCGGCGCGATCTATGCTGAGCCGGTGCCGCCCGAAAAGACGGTTGTGGTTCTGCCCAGGCTCGTCGTACAGCGACCGCCCGACGAGACCGTGGTGGTTCTGCCCAGCCCGGACGGGCATACCGGCACGGTCATCGTACAGCGCGGCGGCGAGCGCCATGTGCTCAACCGGCCGTTTGCGGCGAGCCGGCTGGCGGGCGGGCAGTCCGAAATGGTGCAGCTATCCGACGCCGAAGTGCGCCAGTCTTTCGCTGTCACGCTCGAAGCCCTGCCCGCCAGGCCGACCACGTTTCTGCTTTACTTCGTGAGGGGCACCGACGAGCTGACCGACGAATCGAAACAGGAGCTGAAAAAGATCCTGGCAGAACTGAAGCAGCGACCCGTCCCGAACATCATGGTCGTCGGGCACACCGATACCGTCGGTAAGCTTGAAGCGAACGACCTGCTGTCGGCACAGCGCGCCGAGCGGATGAAGAGCTTCCTCATCGAGATCGGCATTCCCGGCACGCAGATCCAGACCGCGGGGCGCGGCGAGCGCGAGCTTCTCGTGCCGACCGCCGACAACATCGACGAGCCGCGCAACCGGCGCGTCGAGATCAGCGTCCGCTAGCGGCTGCGCCGTTCCAGCGCACGCAAAGCAGGGTAAGGTCGTCTGATTGCTCCGTAGTGCCGGTGAACTTCCGCACGTCCGCTCGTACCGCCGCGATGATCGCATCCGGCGCCGCCGACGCCAGGGGTTTCAATACCGCGTGCAGGCGTGCGGCGCCGTAGAACTCGCCCGCCGCGTTCATCGCCTCGGTCACGCCATCGGTGAGCACGCACAGCCACTCGCCCGCTTCCAGGAGGCGGTGCCCGCTCGGATACTCGAAGCCCTCCAGCACGCATAGCGGCGGCCCGCCGGAATGCTCGACGCGTTCGGGGACGCTGCCCGGCCGGCAGGCAATCGGCGGCTCGTGGCCCGCGTTGCAGAAAGCCAGCGCGCCGCTGCGCACGTCGAGCAGCCCTGCGAACGCAGTGACGAAGAACGATTCCGCGTTGTCGCGGCAGATCTCCGCGTTTGCGAGCATGAGAAGCGAGCCGGGGTCGCTATCGCCGCGCAGGGCGATGCTCTTCAATAATGACTTGGAGAGCGCCATGAAAAGGCTCGCCGGAAGTCCCTTGCCCGAAACGTCGCCGACCACCAGGAAAAGCCGGTCCGCGTCCAGCATGAAGCAGTCGTAAAAATCGCCGCCGACCATTCGCGCCGGCTCGAGCAGGGCGTCGAGAGTAAAGCCTGTCTGTCCGGCGAAAATCGTGCGCGGCGCCGGCAGCAACCCCATCTGGATGCGCCGCGCGGCTTCCAGCTCGCCGGCGACGCGCGCCTGCGCTTCGCGCAGCAGCCGCCGCTGGCGGTCGGCTTCGGCAAACGTCGCCCCGAGCAGGGCGGCGAAGACGGCGAGCGCCGCTAGCGCCGGCGCCGTGACGTTCAGCAGCAGCCCGGTCATGAAGGCGAGGATCCCCGCGGCCGCAAGCGCGAGCAGGCCCGCCGCCAGAAGCGTGAAGGATATCCACGGGCGCGCTGTCGGAACGAACAAGACGAGCAGGATCCCCACGCCGGCCAGCAGCGCGGCCTCGGTCCACGCCGCGCCGGTGGGCCGGCGCAGATACGCGCCATCGAAGATCTGCTCGAGCATCTGCGCGTGCACTTCCACGCCCGGGATGCGCTCACCAAGCGGGGTGGCCTGGAAATCGAGCAAGCCCAGTCCCGATACGCCGACGAGAACGAATTTGTCGCGAAACAACTCAGCCGCGGCCTTTCCGGAAAGCACGTCCTCGGCCGAGACGAAGCGCTGCGCATCGTGATGCCCGAAATACACGTTCAGCGTGCCGTCGGACTGGACCGGAATCGACGCGGGACCGACGTTGAGGTCCACGTGCTCGCCGCCGTGGTCGTCGATGCGCAGCTCGCGCGCGCCGGTGGCGATGCGAACCATCTCCACGGCAAGCGCCGGCACGATGACTTCGCCGATCCGCGCAACCAGCGGAATTCGCCGGACGATGCGATCCGGCGAGTCGGTGCTGATCAGCCCGCGGCCGGCGGCCGCCCGATCGATCTCCGGCCGGCTCTGCAGCTGGCCATCGAACTGCCGCAACGGCAGCGCGCGCTGGCCCGACGACAGCACCGGGGCCACGTGCGGCGGATGCGGGAAACGGCGGTCGCGATAGTCGATTCCGGCGATGCCCAGCACCACTTTCCCGCCCAGGACCGCCTGCGCCAGCGCCGCGTCGGCTCCTGCCACCGAGCGGTCGGGCTCGACGAACAGCACGTCGACGCCGAGCGCCGCCGGCCCGGCGCGCGAGATGGCAGCCACGAGGTCTGCCGTGACGCTGCGCGGCCATGGCCACTGCCCCCGCGTGTCGAGCGAGCGCTCGTCGATGTCCACGATGACCGCCGGCGCGGAACTGCGCACACGCGGCATCAGCCTTTGATAACCGTCGAACAGGGTTTCGCGCAGCGCCGCGACCGGCGGCGACTCGAGGCCGATGAGCAGGACGCAGACGGCGAGCAGCGCTGCGCCTATCAGCCGCGGCCCTGAACGCAGTCTCAGAGATCGA
>Ga0210382_10000866_pt1 | contig 10290 bp, 6 predicted proteins | sample PLMedo_FD_155452 | JGI IMG/M metagenome (GOLD analysis project Ga0210382, IMG submission 155452) | Groundwater sediment microbial communities from an aquifer in East River, Colorado, USA - PLM0_60_coex redo | ecosystem: Environmental > Terrestrial > Soil > Riparian zone | place: USA: East River...
CGGTGCTCGCGTGGAAGCCGGGCGACCGCGCGCCCAGCGTCATCGCCAGAGGCGTCGGCGGGTTCGACGGCGTGGAGATGATCGGGGGAAAAGTGGTCGTGTCGAGCTGGACCGACTCCTCGATCACCCGGTTCGACAGCACGCAAGGCACGAAGATCATCACCGGGGTTCCAAGTCCCGCCGATATCGGGTATGACGCGAAGCGAAATCGCGTGCTGATTCCGATCCTCACGGGAAACCGCGTGGAGATTTGGCAGCTGCAGTAGTCCTCACCCCCTGACCCCCTCTCCGTTTCGGAGAGGGGGTACGGTGAGATCAGGGCAGCGGTTCTTGTTGTGTCAGACAGTGTATCGTGCCCAGCCCCCACACGAGATCCACCGCGTGGATCCCGACCACGGGGCGGTCGGGAAACAGCTCGGCGAGAATGCCGAGCGCAATGCGGTCCTTGGGATCGTTGAACGTCGGAACGAGCACTGCGGCGTTGGCGCTGTAGAAATTCGCGTAGCTGGCGGGTAGGCGAATGCCGTCGAAAAAGAGCGGGGCGGGCATCGGAAGGTCGATCACTTCGATGCTCGCCCCTTTTTCCAGGTGCATGCCCTGCAGGCGCTCGCGGTTCTCGGCCAGCGGCCGGTAATTCACGTCCTTGGGATTGTCTTCGCGACACAGCACGACCGTCCCGGGCCTTACGAAGCGGCACAGATCATCCACGTGGCCGTGCGTGTCGTCGCCCGCAATCCCTTTGCCGAGCCAGAGCGTATTCGTGATGCCGAGCGTATCGCGGAAGACGGTCTCGAGCTCCAGGCGCGACAATCCGGGGTTGCGGGTCTGCACCGTCGGGTCGAGCAGGCATTCTTCCGTCGTGAGCAGCGTGCCGCGACCGTTGACGTCGATGCTGCCGCCTTCGAGCACGATCTGCGCTTCGACCAACGGGAGCTTGAAGTGCTTCGCCGCGCGCTCGGGGATCTTGTCGTCTTTCTTCCAGTCCTTGTACTTCGCCCAGCCGTTGAAATGGAAGCGCGCGATAGCCAACCCGGAAGAGCTTCGTACAAAAATTGGGCCGAAGTCTCTGGTCCATCCGCGATTCGTGGGAAATGGCAGGAACTGTACGCGGGCGAGATCGACTCCGACGTTCTTGAGGATGCGACCGGCCTGCGCCTGCTGGACCCGAGAGTTGACGAGAATGCGGACCACTTCGCCCGGCGCCAGCTTGCGGACGATTTCGCCGTAGACCCAGGGAATGGGAGGGAATTTCCCAGGCCAATCGGTGACGTTGTGCGGCCAGCCGATCCAGGTCGCCGCATGCGGCTCCCACTCGGCCGGCATCCGGTAAGCCGTGGGCAAGCTAGTCCGTCAAGAAGCGGTGCTGGATACCGCTATAGGCATCGGTGCGGCGATCACGCAGGAACGGCCAGTTGCGGCGCACCTCCTCGATCCGCGCCAGATCGATCTCCGCGAGCACGAGCGCCTCGTCCTCGGCGGCTTCGGCGGTCATGACCCCGAACGGGTCGCAGACGAACGAGTGGCCCCAGAATTCGATTCCCCCCCCCTCCCCCCCCCCTGCGCCTGGACCGCTGAGCTGCTCGAAGCCGACGCGGTTCACCGCGGCGACCCAGCAGCCGTTCGCAATCGCATGACTGCGCTGGATCGTCTTCCAGGCGTCGAGCTGCTGCTCGCCGTATTTCTCTTTCTCGGAGGGGTGCCAGCCGATCGCGGTCGGATAGAGCAAAATGTTCGCGCCTTGCAGCGCGGTGAGCCGTGCCCCCTCGGGATACCACTGATCCCAGCAGATCAGCGTGCCAATCGGGCCGACCTTCGTGTCGAACGCGCGAAAGCCCAGATCACCCGGCGTGAAGTAGAACTTCTCGTAGTAGGAGGGATCATCGGGGATGTGCATCTTGCGGTAGATCCCCTTCACCTTGCCGTCGGCGTCGATGACCGCAGCCGTATTGTGATACAGGCCGGCGGCCCGGCGCTCGAACAACGACGCGATCACGACGATGCCGTTCTCCTTGGCGATCTTGCCGAGCGCTTCGGTCGTCGGTCCCGGGACTGCCTCCGCCAGATCGAAGAGCGCGTGGTCCTCGCGCTGGGCGATGTACTGCGTGCGGAACAGCTCGGGGAGGCAAACGAGGGCCGCTCCCTGCTCAGCGGCCTCACGAACGCGGGCGACGGCTTTGCCGAGGTTCGCTGCGGGATCGTCAGTCATGCTCATCTGCACGAGCCCGACCTTGAACTTCGACGGCAACGACGCGGTCATGGACGATAGACTACAATGATTGGACTCAGCGTGAAAGGCTGGGTGCCGCGACAGTCGCTTCGACCGTCGCCACAGCCGGCGGTGCCACCTTTCGAAACAGCGTGCGGTAGGCATCCCACTGCCCGAGGATCATCCGGGCGCGCGTGCTGCCAGTCTTCTGGAAGTGCTGTTGGATCAGCTTGCGCAGTACACGCTCGTCCATCGCATTGAGCCCGCTGACCGTAACCATCTCCAGATTGCAGTACGATTCGAGCAGGCCGCGCTCATCGAGCACATAGGCGATGCCGTTGGACATTCCAGCCGCAAAGTTTCTGCCGACCGGTCCGATCACCACCACCACGCCGCCCGTCATGTATTCGCAGCAGTGGTCCCCGGCGCCCTCGATCACCGCGACGGCGCCGGAATTCCGCACCGCGAAGCGGTCGCCCGCGCCGCCGGCCGCAAAGAGCCGCCCGGACGTGGCGCCATACAGCGCGGTGTTCCCGATCAACACACCGGTCGCATACCCGGCACCGCGGAATGGCCGGATCACAATTTCGCCGCCGGACAACCCTTTCCCGACGTGGTCGTTCGCCTCGCCTTCCAGATGCAGGTGCATGCGGGGGAGCGTGAACGCGCCGAAGCTTTGGCCGGCGCTGCCCCGGAACCGCAGCCGCAACGGCTCGCCCGGCCCCGCTCCGCCGTGTGCGCGCGCGAGGTCGCCCGCGATTCGCGCCCCGACGGTGAGGTGGTGATTCCCAATCGTGAACACGCGAGGCGTCGAACCGTCCTGTGCCAGAATCTCGGCGTCGAGCGAGACGAGACCGGGACGCACATTCCGCTCGACCATGCGCCGGCGCGGCTCAGATTTGCTCGCGGGTGCCGCAAGCAACAACGATAGATCCAGCAGGCTCGCCCGGGGCGTCTCGGGTCGTTCGATACGCCGCAGCAGCTCCACCCGGCCGATCAGGTCGTCCATGCGGCGGACTCCGAGCGTCGCCATGATGCGACGCGCCTCCTCGGCGATGAACGTGAAGTACGCGATGACCTGCTCGGGCGTGCCCCGGAACTTGGCGCGGAGGTCGGCGCGCTGCGTGGCGATCCCGGTCGGGCACGTATTCAGATGACACTGGCGCGCCATCGCGCAGCCCAATGCGACGACCGTGGCGGTGCCGAACCCGAACGATTCAGCACCGAGCAGGGCGGCCATTACGACATCCCGTCCGGTGCGCAGTCCGCCGTCCGTGCGCACTTCGATGCGGTCGCGCAGCTTGTTGCGCATGAGAATCGCCTGCGTCTCGGCGAGCCCCAATTCCCACGGCGAACCGGCATGCTTGATCGACGACAGGGGCGACGCGCCGGTCCCGCCGTTGTGCCCGGAGATGAGCACGTAATCGGCGTACGCTTTCGCGACGCCAGCCGCGACGGTCCCCACGCCGGCCTCGGCGACGAGCTTCACGCCCACGCGCGCGGCGGGATTCACCTGCTTGAGATCGTGGATCAGCTGCGCGAGATCCTCGATCGAATAGATGTCGTGATGCGGCGGCGGCGAGATCAGCGGAATGCCGACGACCGCATGCCGGAGTCGCGCGATGAGATCGGTGACCTTGTGTCCCGGCAGCTGCCCGCCTTCGCCGGGCTTCGAGCCCTGGGCGATCTTGATCTCGAGCTCATCCGCCCGGACGAGGTACGCCGTCGTGACGCCGAAGCGGCCCGACGCGACCTGCTTAATCCGGTTGTCGGAACGGTCGGCCGTGCCGTCCCTGTGCGTCACCCAGGTCGCCGGGTCCTCGCCACCTTCTCCCGAATTCGACCGCGCGTGCATCCGGTTCATCGCAATGGCGAGCGTGGCGTGCGCTTCCGGCGACAACGCGCCAAGCGACATCGCACTGGAGATGAACCTGCGGCGGATGTCTTCCGCCGGCTCGACTTCCTCGAGCGGCACGCCGGGCTGCTCGCAAAAATCGAGCAGGTCGCGCGGGCCGGCCGGTGCGCGGGCTCGCACGCCGTCCGCAAAGCCGGCGTACTCGGCGTGTTGCAGCGCGCGCACGAGCGGGGGGGACCAGCCGTGGTCCTCGCCGTCGCGGCGATAGCGAACGCGGCCGTGGTCGGGGAGCGCGCCTTCCCCCGCGCTGTGATGCCGCGCCAGCACGTCCTCGGCGATCTCCTTGAACCCGATGCCGCCGATCACCGACGCCGTGCCGGTGAAGCAGCGGTCGATGACTTCCGGGCCGAGCCCGATCGCTTCGAAGATCTGCGCGCCGGCGTACGATTGCAGCGTCGAGATTCCCATCTTGGAGAGGATCTTGAGGAGTCCTTTCTCCGCGGCGCTGCGGTACTTGGCAGCCGATGACTCGACGTCCCGGAGGCACTGCAAGGCGAGCCAGGGGTGCACGGCCTCGGCGCCGTACCCGAATAGCGCGGCCAGGTGATGGACATCCCACGCGTCGCCGGCTTCCGCGACGAGGCCCACGCGCACGCGCTGCTTGCTCTGTACGAGACGCTGGTGCACCGCGCCGATCGCGAGCAGCATGGGGATGGGCGCGCGCGTCTTGTCCGCGTCGCGGTCGCTGATCACCAGGATCGTGGCTCCGCCGCCGCGACGCACGGCAGCCACCGCGTCCCGAGCCAGCGTTTCCAGTGCGCGCGACAGCTCTTCGGGACCGGCCGCGGCTTCCCACACCGCGCTGAGCGTCGTGATCTCCGAGCCTCCCGCCCGCCGCAACGCAGCCATTTCTTCCGCGAGGAGCACCGGGTGCTCGATGCGCAGCAACGTCCGTCCACCGGGACGCTGTGCGAGCAGGGAGCCGCGGCGGCCGAGGTACATCACGAGCGACATCACCAGCTCCTCGCGGAGCGGATCGATAGCCGGGTTGGTCACCTGGGCGAAGCGCTGACGCATATAGGCGTAGAGGCTCTGCGGCAGCCGGGACAGGGGTGCGATGGGCGTGTCGTCGCCCATACTCCAGATCGCGTCACGGCCCTCGGCGGCCATCGGCGAGATGACGTAGCGCAGGTCCTCGTGCGTGTAGCCAAACGCGTGCTGGCGTGCGGCGAGCTCGTCCGCGGGAAGCGCCGGCCCAAGCGCCGAGACCTCGGCCGGAAGCTGGCGGATCATCCGCGTGCTCCAGCGCCGGTACGGACAGCGCTGCGCCACTTCCAGCTTCGCATCGGCGCTCCGGAGGATGACGTTGCGGAGCGTATCGACCACGAGCAGCTCGCCGGGACCGAGCCGGCCGGACTCCACGACGTCAGCGGGCGCCAGGTCCACGACGCCGACTTCTGATGCAGCGACGACGACGTTGTCGCGCGTCACCTTGTAGCGGCAGGGACGGAGACCGTTGCGATCGAGCGCCGAGCCGGCGACGACGCCATCGCTGAACGCGAGTGCCGCCGGTCCGTCCCACGGCTCCATCAGCCCCGCGTGGTACTCGTAGAAGCTCCGCAACGCGGGATGCATGTCAGGAATGCGCTCCCATGCTTCCGGCAGCAGCATCATGAGGGCATGTACGGGATCGCGTCCCGAGCGCACGAGAAGCTCGAGCGCGTTGTCGAGACTCGTGGAATCGCTGCCCTCCTCCCAGATGACGGGCTTCAGCTGCTCGACATCCCTGTCCCACACGGGCGCGGCGAGCGCCGGTTCGCGCGCCAGCATCGCGTTGCGGTTGCCCCACAGCGTGTTGATCTCGCCGTTGTGGGCGAGCAACCGGAACGGCTGCGCGAGCGGCCAGCTCGGCAGCGTGTTGGTCGAGTACCGCTGGTGGAATACCGCGATGCCGGTTTCGAACAGCGGCGAACGCAGGTCGGCGTAAAAGCCCGGCAGCTCGGTACCGACGAGCAGCGCCTTGTAGACGACGGTCCGGCACGAGAGCGAGCACGCGAAGACGGGCAGCCCGGCGTCCGCGGCCCGCCGCTCGATCACGCGGCGGGCGAGGTAGAGACGTCGCTCCCACACCTGGGCATTCATGGGACCCGACGGCGGCCCGACGAACACCTGCCGGATCGCCGGCTGGCTCGCCGCGGCGAGCGGGCCGAGGACGGTGGCATCGACGGGCACGACACGCCATCCGAGCACTGACATGCCGAGTCCCACCAGTACGGTTTCGATCAGGTCGATGGCAAGGTCACGCGCGGGAGCCGATTGCGGCAGGAAGAACATCCCCAGCGCGACGCGCTCCACGGGCCCGACGCCGAGCAGGCGATGGGGGATCTGGGTCAGGACGCCGGCGCCGTCGCCGGACTTGTCGTTGGAGGCGGCGCCGCGATGGGCGAGCCGGGCGACAGCGGTGAGGGCCATCGCCAGGATGTCGTTGGTGCGATCGCCGTCGGCGCGCGCGACGAAGCCGACGCCGCAGGCGTCGCGCTCGCGCCACGGGTCGAGCAAACGAAAAGCCCGCTCTGCGGAGGGAGCGGGCTGGCTGGGTCTGGGCTTTCTCACGCTATCGCGCCCCGCCGCTCCCTCGAGAGGGTGTGCCGGTAATATTTGCCAGCGGGGCGATCGTATGTTTATGCATTGGTCAACATAAATATACGAACGGACGGAAACCGCGCAACCCCGTCAACCGACGAGGATGGGCTCGACTGGTTGGGTATAGCGGTAAATCTTGCCGGCGTAGTTGCGGAGCACGATTTCCTTGTCGGTTAGCTTCACCACGTATTCGGGCAGGAGCGGAATCTTGCCGCCACCCCCGGGGGCGTCGATCACGAAGTGCGGCACCGCCAGGCCCGAGGTCCAGCCCCGCAGCGCCTCGATGATCTCCAGTCCCTTCTGAACGGTGGTCCGGAAGTGCTCGGCGCCCGCAACCTGGTCGCACATATAGATGTAGTAGGGCCGCACCCGCGCGGCGAGCAGCCGCTGCATCAGCAGCTTCATGACCTCCGGGTCGTCGTTCACGCCCTTGAGCAGCACCGTCTGGCACCCGAGCGGGATCCCGGCGTCCGCGAGCATGCCCAGGGCCTTCACCGCGGCGGGCGTCAGCTCGTCGGGGTGGTTGAAATGCGTGTTGATGTAGAGCGGGTGGTACTGCTTGAGGATGGCGCATAGCTCGGGCGTCACCCGCTCGGGTAGGTGGCAGGGGATCCGGCTCCCGATCCGCAGCACCTCGAGATGGGGAATCGCCCGTAAACGCTTGCAGATCTCGTCGATGCGGCGGTCCGACAGGAGCAAGGGATCGCCGCCCGACATGATCACGTCGCGGATCTCGCGATGCTCCTCGAGATAGCGGAACGCCGATTCGAGCTGCGCCATCGGGATCTTCTCGGGGTCGCCGACTTTGCGCCGCCGGGTGCAGAAGCGGCAGTAGGCGGCGCACACCGGGGATACGAGAAACAGCGCGCGGTCCGGATAGCGGTGCGTGATGTTGGGTACCGGCGAGTTCGCGTCTTCCGCCAGCGAATCCACCAGGCCGTCGTGGACTTCCAGCTCCTGCACGGTGGGGACGTACTGCAGCCAGATGGGATCACCGGGCGACTTGATCAAATCCACCATCGCCGGGGAAATGCGGAACTCGAAGTTCTCGGCCGCCTGCCGGAGACGAGCGATGTCCCCGACGTGCTCGGCACCGAAGCGAGCGGCCAGGGCGTCGAGTGAGGCGATGCCTTTCCTACGGAGCAGCTCTTGCCAGGTCTCCAGTAGTCAGATCCTTGGTATAGATCACCAGATCGTCACCGAGCGCGTAGTACCCCGGGATAGTCGCGGTTCTGGTGTAGCCGCGTGTTTCGTAAAACCCGCGCGTCGGTATGTAATCGGCGCGTGAGCTGGTCTCTACAACGACGAGGCGTGCGCCGTGCGCCGTGAGCCGTGATTCGACTTCGCGCAGTAACTGTGTTCCGATGCCCGATCCCTGCCGCGTGCGATCGACGACGATCCAGTACAGATCGTGCGTCGTCTCCGTACCCGGCGTCGGTCCCCAGCAGGCGTAACCGACCAACTGCTCGTTCTCGAACGCGCCGACGAACTGATAGTCGTCGTCACCGGCCAGGCTTTCCTCGAGCAGCTCGACCGCGGTCGCGACCTCCTCCTCACGGAAGAGGCTCGTGCCCCGCGTCAGCTGCTCAAGTCGTGCGCGGTGCGCGCGCCCGACTGGGCGCAGCGAGCAGCTCACGCGCCGCCTTCGTTCCCTGGGCCTCCCGCAGCGCGATCTCGGCGATGCGGCGGATCAGCTCCGGGTATTCCCATCCCGTGGCCTTCGCCATACGCGACAGGCCCGCCTCGTCGGTGAGATCGGGATTGGGATTCACTTCCAGGATCCAGGGGCGACCGGCGTCGTCCACGCGCACGTCGACGCGGCCGTAGCCCTTCCCCTGCATCGCACGCCACGCGGTCTCGGCCAAGCGGCACAGCCGATCGGCGAGGCGCTGGGGGATTTGGGCGGGGCACACCGGCCGGCTGCCGAGATCCTCGGGCGATCCGACGTGCCACTTGGCGGCATACGTGAGGATCGGCCACGTGCCTTCGGGCATCGTACTGAAATCGATCTCGGCGACGGGGAGCGTGCGATCGCCGACGATGCCGATGTTGAACTCGCGGCCGGCGATGTACTGCTGCACCAGCACCTCGTCGAACTGCTCGGTCATCGCGGCGATGCGGGCCTTGAGGCTCTTGCGATCGGTGACGACCGATTGCCGGTCGAGGCCCGCACTGGCGTCCTCGGCAGCGGGCTTCACGATGGCCGGCAACGGGAAGTCGTCATCGATTTTTCCCTGGGCGATCGTCCAGCGGGGCACCGGCAGGCCGGCACGCTCCAGCAGCGTGTTGGCGACGGCTTTGCGGCGGCACGCGGCCGTCGTCCACGGCCCGCAACCGGTGTACGCGATGCCGGCGAGCTCCAGCGTCCCGACGACGTGGTCCTCCCACTGCGCGACGCCGCGCACGCCTTCACAGAGATTGAACACGAGATCGGCGCGGCGGCAGGCGTTGAACCACCGCATGTCGTGCCGGACGGGAATGCGCTGCACCTGGTGGCTGAAGGAAATGAAGATCCGGGCGATGTCGTCGACCGCTTCCATCACACCGGCAACGTCTTCGGTGGTCCAGTCGTCGGCGCCGGGGTCGTAAAGGATGACGACCCTCACGCCGAGAGCGCCGTTGGTGACGCCTCAACCTCGCTACCGGTTAACCGCCGCCAGGCGATGCGGACGACCTCCTGGATGAGCTCATCGTAGGCAAACCCCGCGACCCGCGCCGCCTTCGGAAAGCAGGAGTTCATCGCCGGGTCGGGAATGATGCCGGGGAGCGGATTCAGCTCGACGATGTTCGGCACGCCGAAGCGGTCGACGCGCACGTCGATGCGGCACCAGTCGCGGCAGCCGAGGGCGCGATAGGCGTCGAGCGCGACACGCTCGGTCTCGCGGCACACCGATGCCGCGACGCCGGTCGGCGGGCACTGGAAGATCGCGAGCGGATGCTCGCGCGTGTCCCAGATCCACTTCGCCTCGTACCCGTAGACGGGCGGGACGCCGGGCGGCAGCGTGGCGAAATCGAATCCGACGATGGGGAGGCAGCGCACGTCGCCGTTGTTGCCGAGGATCGCGACGGTGAACTCGGGTCCCGGGAGATAGGTCTCGACGAGCACCGGCTGCTGATATCGCTCTAAGAGGAAAGGCACGCGCTCCGCGAGCTGCGCGGGCGTCTCGCATAAGTTATTGACGAATATGCCCTTACCAGATCCCTCCGCGACCGGCTTCACGAACAACGGATACGGGAGCGGCATCCGCTCGAGCTCTGACACGCGGTCGATGACACGGAACGGCGCGGTCGGCACTCCGCGATACGCGAGGATCTCTTTGGTGCGTCCCTTGTGCAGCGTCAGTGCCAGCGTGAGCGGGTCGGAGCCGGTGTACGGAATGTTCAGGTACTCGCACAAGGCGGGGACGTGCGACTCGCGGCACGGACCGTGCAATCCCTCCGCCATATTGAAGACGATGTCGGGCCGTGCGAGCGACAGTTTTTGCGGAAAGAATTCGTCGGCTTCGAGACGAATGACGTTGCCGAAGAGACTCAGAGCCTGACCGACCGCGTCGATGGTGGACGGGTCATCCCATTCAGCGTAGGC
>Ga0210382_10000867_pt1 | contig 10284 bp, 10 predicted proteins | sample PLMedo_FD_155452 | JGI IMG/M metagenome (GOLD analysis project Ga0210382, IMG submission 155452) | Groundwater sediment microbial communities from an aquifer in East River, Colorado, USA - PLM0_60_coex redo | ecosystem: Environmental > Terrestrial > Soil > Riparian zone | place: USA: East...
GCGCTATCCCGCGCTCAAGGGGATCATGGCGGCCAAGAAGAAGTCGCTCGAGGTGAAGCCGGTACAGCTTGGCGCGGGAGCGATCGAAGTCGTCGCGCTGACGCCGCCGCCCGAACGCAAGGAAGGCAAGATCGTGGGCGAGGGCCCCGGCGCCGTCCCCGAGCTGGTGCGCCTGCTGCGCGAGGAAGCGAAGGTTCTATGAGCGCGACTCGCCTGATCTTGGCGGTGTGCGAACAACGGGACGGCGTGCTGCGCAAGATCTCGCACGAAGTGGTGACGGGGGCGCGTCGGATCGGTGAGATGGTGGAAGCTGTCGTGTGCGCGGCTGGCCCAGTGCAAGGGGCCGACCAGTTGGGGAGGTTCGGCGCCGACACAGTCGTCACGCTCTCGAACGCCGCCTTTGAGAAGTACAACCCCGAGGGGTGCGCACACGCGATCGCCGAGCGCGTCAAGGCCGGTGGCTATGCCGCCGTTGTCTTCGCCGCCAGCGCAACGGGCAAGGATCTGGCGCCGCGGGTCGCCGCCAAACTCGGCGTCGGGCTCGCGGCCGACTGCACCGACATCGCCGCCGAGGGCAGCACGATCGTCGCCACTCGCCCCGTGTATGCGGGCAAGGCCTTGCTCAAGGTGAAAGTCGCCACCAAGCCGGCGGTCTTGTCGCTCCGGCCCAACGTCTTCACCCCTGTTGAACGGCCCAAGGCCGGCGCTGCCGAGACCGTCGCCGTGACCGTGGTGGCGGGACGGGTCGTCGTGCGTGAGATCAAGGCCGCCGAGGCGGGCGCACTCGACGTGGCGGAAGCGCAGATCGTCGTGTCGGGGGGCAGGGGACTGAAGGAGCCGGCGAACTTCAAAGTCATCGAGGAGTTGGCGCGGGCGTTCGGCGGCCAAGCCGCGGTGGGGGCGTCGCGCGCCGTCGTGGACGCCGGGTGGCGTGCCCACGCCGATCAGGTAGGCCAGACGGGCAAGACCGTCAGCCCCACGCTGTACGTCGCCGTCGGCATCTCGGGCGCGATCCAGCACCTCGCTGGGATGCGCACGTCGAAGGTGATCGTCGCGATCAACAAAGACAAAGACGCGCCGATCTTCAAGGTCGCCGACTACGGCGTGGTGGGAGACCTGTTCGAAATCGTGCCGCGGCTCACCGAGGAGATCAAGAAGCTGCATGGCTGAGATCGTCCCGGCGAAGCATCAGCCGCCGTTGCCGATGAGCCAGCTCATTCTCAAGGACGGCTCGGAGGGCGCGGCGGACCGCATGGAGCTGGACGTGCTCATCGTCGGGGCGGGGCCCGCGGGGCTCGCCTGCGCGATCGAGCTGGCCAAAATCGCGAAGACCGACGGGAAAACGCTCAGCATCGGCGTGCTCGAGAAGTCAGCGGCTCTGGGTGAGCACTCGCTGTCTGGCGCTGTCGTCAATCCCCGCGCGTTTCGTGATTTGTTTCCAGAGCTCAAGGACTCCGATTTCCCATTTCGGGGTCCAGTAACCAAAGAGGCCGTGTATCTGCTGACGGCTGATGGCAGATGGCGTCTTCCTACGCCCCCCACGATGCACAACAAGCGTTACTACGTCGCGTCGTTGTGCGAGATCGTGCGCTGGCTCGGCGCCAAGGCCGAGGAGCTGGGCGTGAACGTGTTCACCGGCTTCCCCGCGGCCAGTTTGTTGACCGAAGGGAGCCGCGTCGTCGGCGTGCGAACCGCGGCGAGCGGGTTGGACCGGGACGGGAAGCCCGGCTCCGGGTACGCGGCGCCGAACGATCTCACCGCGAAGGTGACGGCGCTCGCCGAGGGGACGCGGGGGCTGTTGGGGCAGGCGTGGTGTCAGTGGCAGGGCGTGACGTCCGACAACCCGCAGATCTTCGCGCTCGGCGTGAAGGAGCTGTGGGAGACAAAGCAGCCCTTGGGCCGTGTGATTCACACGATGGGTTGGCCGCTGCCGTCGGATGCGTTTGGCGGTTCGTTCATGTACCCTCTCGAGCCGAATCTGGTCGCGTTGGGGCTCGTCGTCGGCCTCGATTACAAGGACGCCAATCTCGACGTCCACGGTCTGCTCCAGCAGTTGAAGCAGCATCCGCTGTTCCGCCCGTACCTAGAGGGCGGGGAGCTGGTCGAGTGGGGGGCGAAGACGATCCCCGAAGGAGGCTACTGGGCGCTGCCGCACCGTCGCTCGGGGGACGGGGTCGTGATCCTGGGCGACGCCGCGGGGTTCGTGGATGTTCCGTCGCTCAAGGGGATCCACTACGCGATGCAGTCGGGGATGTATGCCGCGCGCACGATCTATCGCGCCCTCACCGCGGGCGATCCTTCGATCCGCCAGCTCTGCGAATACGACCGCTTGGTCAATCACTCGTACATCGCGAAAGACCTGTACCGCACGCGCAACATGCGGCTCGCGTTCAAGGACGGTTTTTTCTTGGGTGGCATCCAGGCGGCGCTCATGACGGTCACGCGCGGCATCTTCCCGGGATGGATGTACGGGATGCATGCGGATGCGGAGGTTGCTCGCAAGCTGACCCCGGGTACCCCGGGCTTTCGCCCGAGGGCCGGCCCCGAAGGGGCGGCCCGAGGAAGTCCTTTAGGGCGCCCGGGGTCAGCGGGTGCAATCAGCAAGGTCGATGCCGTATTCAAGTCGGGAAACGCTACGCGCGACACGATTCCCACGCACCTCATCATCGGGAAGGACGTGTCAGCGGAGGTCGCGCGGTTCTACGCCGCGATGTGCCCGGCGGGTGTGTACGAATGGGTCGAGGCTCCGGTAGGGGCGCAGCATGCTGCGCCCCTACTGCGGATCAACGCCCCGAACTGCGTGGACTGCAAGGCGACGGATGTGCTGGGGCCGCGGTGGACGCCGCGAGAGGGAGGGAGCGGGCCGAAGTACAAGAGGATGTAGCGCTGACCACCGAGTCGATGACGGCGCTGAAGTCTTCGACCATGGTAGCGCAACCCCAGCAGTGCGACAGCACCCGCCCATCTGACCCGATGAGAAACATCTGTGGAATCGCGTGCACGCCGTAGGCGCGCGCGATCGTGCCGTTGTCGTCCCGGAGTTCTCCATACTGCAAGCCGCCGTGGGATCGCAGCCATGCGAGCGCCCGACTCGGCGAGTCGTCGTAGAGGATACCGTACGTCACGAGACCGCGATCCTTGTACCGCTCTGCCAGACGGACCACGTCAGGATGCATCTTGATGCATGGATGGCACCAGGTGGCCCAGAATTCGAGTAATACGATTTGTCCCCGGTGGGCGCGAAGGGTCTCCACGGGCGGCGGACCGGAATCCAAGGCCGTGAGTGCAAGATCGGGCGCTACGTCACCTGGCTCTGGGACCGATGACTGCCCCGAGCAGCCCAACGCTAGTGCGGTTGCGCCAAAGGCGATTAGCGTGCGCAGAGTATTGCACGGTGCATTGAACGAGGGCATACAGAATCTTGCGGAATTGTGAGCCGCGGGAAGGGGAGAGCGGGCCGAAGTACAAGCGGATGTGACGGGTATAACAGTCGTGTGGCTAACCTCACGGCTGTTTCGCTCCTACCTCTATCGTTTCTGCCTGCTCTGGATCGCCGGCAAGATCGCCAACGCGGCCACCGCGGCCTTCCTGAAACTCCCCCCTCTGGCCTTCCGACCCGGAACAGAGCTGGTCGTCTGTGCCTTTGAGGTCGCGGTTCTCGTCGCGTTCATTCGCCGCGCCAACGAGGACATCCTGCTCGGCAACATCGGGCTCCGCCTCCCGGTCGCGCTCGCGCCTCTGGTCTTCGTGCACTTCGTCCTCAGCCTCTCGCTCAGTCTCGTAGCGTGATCGCCGCCGACTCGATCACGGTGAGCCTCGGCGGCCGAGCGATCCTCCAATCGGCCTACGTGGATGCCATTCCCGGCAAGATCACGGTCCTGGTGGGACGCTCGGGAGCCGGCAAGACCACACTGTTCGAGATCCTCGTGGGCCGGCGCCGGCCCGACGGCGGTCAGGTGCGATGGAACGGCGAACGCGTGCCTCGTCCGTCGTTGGCGTTGTTGGCGCGCCGTGGTCTGTTCTATCACCCCGATCGCTCGTGGCTGGCGCTGTCCCTCACGGCGGCGGACCACTTCGCGCTGATCGGGCGCGAGAGCCTCGGCGTTACCGCATGGCTCAACCGCCGAGTCGGCACCCTCTCGGGCGGGGAGCTGCGACTCACGGAGCTGGCGCTGGGCTTGGCGCTGGCGCCCAAGGTCGCCCTGCTCGACGAGCCGTTTCGCGGGCTCGAGCCGCGCCACCGCGAGCAGGTCGCGGATGCGCTGCGACGAATGGCGGAGCGGGGGACCGCAGTCCTGTACGCCGACCACGATGTGGAGTCGGTGCGCCGCACCGCCGACCGTCTCTTCAGCATGGAGCAGGGCGCGACGCGCCTGGTGGAGGGGTTCCGCGAGCGCCCGCTGGCGGAGTGGTATCACGCCTGGCCGATTTGAAGTGACTCTCCTGTTGCGCCGTCGCACCGCCCGCAGCGCGCCCGCATCGCATCTGGCGGCCCTATCCCCAATCTCATCATCGTTGCAGCCACGCAGCATCGGCCCGCTTCATGCAGCGCTCGTGCATCAACGCCCGCAATGGTGTCCTGCGAAACGGAGGGGCGAGAGATGATCGGTTTGCGCAAGGCAGGAGCATTCGTGGCCAGGGAGATCGGGCGATCCGAAGGGGAGCGGCGAAGCCAGACGGCTCGACGTCAGGCGAGGAAGCCGGTCGCGGTCGACAAGCGCGCAGGAGGCGAGCGGCGGACGACGCGCGACCGGCGCCTCGACGCCGACGCAGCGTTGGAGCCACTCGCGCCACCGCCGCGGACCGCGGGCACTGACGGGTCACTCCCGCAGCTCGACGCGATCGTCGAGCACCGCCGCGCCTTGTCCGCGCAGGTCGGGAGGGACGTGGGACCGGAGGTTGCAGCCCTCGATTATCTGTTGAACATCCGGCCGGGCGAGCAGCACCCCACGGTCATTGACAGAGCCGCGCTCGCGGACATCGAGTTCCGGGCCATGACCGACGCTCTCACGGGCCTCTTCAACCGTGGCTTTCTCGAGTCGACGCTCACGCGGGAGCTGGCGCGCTGCCGGCGCCACGGCGTCATGGCGTCGCTGATGCTGATCGACGTGGACGATTTCAAGGCGACGAACGACCGCTGGGGTCATGGGGCCGGTGATGCGGCCCTCCGGGGTGTGGCCGAGGTGATTCGCCGGCAACTGCGGGTGGCCGACGCACCCTGCCGCTACGGCGGCGACGAATTCGCCGTCGTCTTGCCCGATACGTACCGGAGTGGTGCGCTGCTGGTGGGCGAACGGATTGTCACCGAGGTGCGGCGCGCGTTCGAGCGGGGACTTGCCGGCTGCCGGCCCGCGCTGACCGTCAGCGTAGGCCTTGCATGGTACGGTGCGACGTGCAGCACGCGTGGCGAGTTGTTCGAGGCGGCCGACCGCGCGCTCTACCAGGCCAAGGCGGCTGGCGGCGACTGCGTCGCCGAGCCTTGTTGACGCGCCCACGCCGCACCGCGAAGCGACACCGCACCACGTACCCGTTGGCTGATTTGACCCATCGTCCGGGTCACTCGACAAGCACCGACAGATCAACTCGTTAGTCTCGTCGGGCTCAGCGGCCGGGCGTGGTCCGGTTCCTGCCTAGGGAGCGCCTGGGAGGGTCCGGAGATGACCATCGACCGCCGGGGTCGAGATTTCCCCGCCGTATGGGTGGGTCGCGTCAGGAGAGAGCGGCGTAGTCAGGCCGACCGCCGCACGGGACAGGAGCGTCGTGCGTCCGATCAGTCTGTCCTGAACGACCGGCGCATCGGCTTCGACCGCCGCTCGCGGCGGCAGCGGCGGATCGCGAGCCCGCGGCGCAGCGGCCCAGCACCCATCCTGCCGTCTTCGGGGGCGTAGGCCAGGGAGCATTCGTACCTACCAAACCCGATTTGCACCTCAAACACTCGCGTTTCTTGCAGTCTTGTCGCGCCCGTCGTCCCCTCATACTTTCACGTTCCATAATTCATCGAACACCACCTCGGGGGGGCCATGAGCTCAACGCCGACGGTACACGTCGTGGCGTCCGCTCGAACCGGCCTCCTGACGGGGTTGGAAGAGCGGCTGGGCCCCCACGCCCGCGTGCAGCATCACACCGGGCTCCCCGGTGCCAAGACCGTGCACTCGACGGACATTCTCGTCATCGATCTGGACGACGCGGCCGAGTCGCCCGATGCGGCGAACCTGCTGCCCCTCCTCACGCGACTCGAGGTCTGGCTGGTAGCCGGCGAGCGCGGGGTGAGCCCGAGCTGGCAGGACGCCGTGCGTTGGCCGGGTGTGAAGCTGACGCACTGCGACACCGTGGAGCGGTCGTCCGGGTTCGATACGGTCGCGGCCGGGTTGCTGCGGCGCATCGTGGGACCGACGGGACCGGAGATCGCCACGCTGGTGCTCGCGCGGGAGCCCGGCCTGACGGGCGGAGGTGTGGCACCGATGGTGCGCGTGGTGTGCGAACGGTCTTGGGAGATTCGCCATCCCAAGCAGCTCGCCGCGGCCCTCGGGACGCGCCTGCCGGCGCTCAAACGCTCGCTCTCCGAGATCGGGTTCGAGCGCGTCGAGCATTTCATGACCTACGTGCGCTGGGTGGCATTCGAGCAGATCATGGCGGTTCACCGCCTGCGGGCGCCGCTTGCCAGCCGGCTCGCCGGGATCACGGACCTGTCCAACCTGCGGCGCCAGCTCGACCGCGCGCGGCGCGGCTCGGCGCGCGCGCTGCGCCGCCTGAAGGCGGGCTAGGGAACCACCCGCCCGATCCGCCCCTGGGCGTTGTTCGCATACCACACCGAATTCCGCGCATCCACCGTCAGCTGCCGCACCAGGGCAGGGCTCGACGGAATCCTGGTGCTCGTCATCCGTCCCGAGGCGGGATCCAGCTCCACCAGATCGTTCAAGTCGAGCGCGAACTGACTGAACCACACGTGACCCGCCGTGTCCACGCCGATCGCGAAGGGAGCGCTCTGCGCGCCCCCTGGCGTATCATGTTCCCGGAATGTGCGGGTCGCGGGATCGAAGCGCGCCACCTTCCCCGCGCGGTAGTAGGTCATCCAAACGCCGCCGTTTCGGTCGATGGCGAGCTGGCGCACCCCGGACCCCGGCGTCGGGGTCGGGAACTCCTCGATCTGTCCCGTGGCGATGTCGAGTCGTCCCAACTTGTTCGCCTCGAGCTCGGCGAAGTAGATCGCGTTTTCTCCGGGCGACGCGACGATCCCGGCCGGGTTGGCGGCCGGGGTCGGCACGGGGAACTCGGTGATCCGGCCCGTCTTGGGATCGAGCCGCCCGATGCGGTTGCCCCGCTGCTCGGTGAACCAGATCGCTGAATCGGGTCCTTCGACGATCATGCCCGGCCCGCTGCCGGGCGTCGGCAACTCGTACTCCACGAACGTCTCCGTGCGCGGATCGAATACCGCGATCTTGCCCACCGCCTGTTCCGTGATGTAGAGCCGGCCGTTCGGGCCCCCCCCCTCCCCGCCGCCCCAGGTGATGCCATGCGGCCGCGACGCTTCGGTCGGGATCTTCCATTCCTTGAAGCGCTCGATGCGGGGGTCGAAACGGCCCAACCGGTTCCCCCCGATCTCGGCGAACCAGATGACCCCGTTCGGAGCGGCGACGATGCCGTGCGGCGCGCTGCGGGCCGTGGGAATGTCGTATTCGATGATCGATGCGGTGGAGACCAGCGCGGCCAAACCGGCTGCGACGATTCGCATGGACGTCACCCCCTTCAAAGTCCGCTGAGCTTGATGCCGTCGATGATGAACTGCACCGCAATGGCGCACAACACCAGGCCCATCAGCCGGGTGAGAATCCGCATCCCCGTCTGGCCCAGCCGCCGTTCGACGAGCGACGCGGCGGCCAGCACCAAGTACGAGAGCATGGCCGTGAGGATGATGGAGACGTACACCGCCGCGGTCAGGAGGGGCCCCTTGGAGCCGAGGGCGAGCACCATCACCGTCGAGATCGCGCCGGGCCCCGCCAGCATCGGCACGCCCAGGGGCATGATCCCGATGTCTTCTTTCTGGATGCCTTCGGCCTTCTCGGCGGGGGTCTCGCGTTGCTGGCTGCGCCGCGCCTGCACCATGTCGAGGGCGTTGAGGCCCAGCAGGATCCCACCGGCGATCTTGAACGCCCCGAGCGTGATGCCGAAGATCTGAAAGATCAGACTGCCGCCGAGCGCGAATGCGGTGAGCGTGATCGCGCAGGTCCACGCGCCGCGCTTGGCCAGCAGCCGGCGCTGTCCGGGCGTGTCGCGCTCCGTCATCGCGAGGAACGTCGGCACCACGGCGAATGGATCGACGATGAACAGGATCGACGTGAAGACGAGGAGCAGCTCCATCAGTTGCTCCCCGCCAGGATCCCCGACCGGATGCGGCGCATCCGCTCGGTCTGGTCGGGCAGGTCGGTCAAGACTGCTCGCGTTTGCTGGTACGTTCCTGCCGCGAACCGGATCGTCAACGGCTGGCCGGCGCGGATGACCTGGACCGTCACGGCTCCTCCGGCCGGCACCGCGCGGACCGCCGCGGTCACGTCGGTTCCATCCACGATGACGCGGCGGTTGATGCGGACCAGCTCGTCTCCCGTGACGAGCCCGGCGGCGGCCGCGGCACTCCCCGGGACGGCCACCGCGCGCCACCGGCCGCCCTGGACGGCTGGAGTGATCGAGCCGATGCGCGCGTCGACGGCGATTTGCTCGCTGAAGCGCACGCTCCAACCCGCCGCCTTCAGGTACTCGTCCCAGGGGATCTCGGTCGTGCCGCTGACGTAGCGGCGCCAGAAGTCCTGGAAGTTGGGCCCCGTGGCGCTGCGGATCGCGGCCCGCAGCTCGTCGGTCGTGAACCCCCGCTCGCCGCCGTAGTGGTCGAAGAGGTACCGCATCACGTCGTCCAGCGACTTCGCGTTGTCGGTCGAATCTCGGATCGCGAGGTCGAGCAGGAAGCCGAGCAGCTGCCCCTGCAGGTAGTAGGAGATCGTGTAGCTGTTGTTGACTTCCGGACTGTCCCACACCGTCCAGGAGGAGCGCTCCGGCGACACGACGAGCCGCGCGGCGTTGCCGCGGTGATTGCCGATGGCGTTGCTCATGCGGCGGTTGAAGTCGGCGGCGCTGGAGAGCCCGCTGCGCGACAGGATCACCTCGGTGTAGTAATCGGTGACGCCTTCGCTCACCCACAGGTTCATCGTCCGAACCGGACGCTCGTAGTCGAACGGCCCCAGCTCCGCCGGACGGATGCGCTTCACGTTCCAGGTGTGGAAGAACTCGTGCGCGCTGACGCTCTCGGTGCCGCCGGGATTACGCGCCAACACGTCGGTGGTCACGCCGATCGTCGTGGAGTTGAGATGCTCGAGCCCGCCGCCGCGGCCGGCGACAAAGATGTACGTGTAGTCCTTGTACGGCGCGTTGCCGAAGATCGCGATCGCCGTCTCGGAGACGCGCCGCAGCATGTCTACGAAGACCCGCTGCACGCGCGGGCCCTGGGTGGCGCCCGCCAGATCGACGACGGCGCGATGCGGGACGCCTCGGGCGGTGAAGCGATAGGTCGAGAATCGTCCGACGAGTACGGGGGAGTCGATCAGCACGTCGTAGCTCGGCGCCCAGTATGTCGTGCTGTCGGTCGTGGGGACGAGCCCCGTACCGATGCGCCAGCCCGCGGGGAGGCGAAACGTCACCTGCGCCGGCGTCAGCTTCCAGCCGTCCAGATACATGTATGTGCGCGGTCCGTCGATCATCCCCGAGGTCGCGCGCAGGAACCAGCGATTGTTGGGACGGTGCCACTGCACCGGGTCGGGCAACGCCGCCGAGTAGCGCACCACGATGCTCGAGGCCCCCCGCGTGTCCAGCGTCCAGGAGATGTCCGAGTCTCGGGTCACGGGGAGCGTGTCGCCGGCGGTGGTGAACGCCCCGAAAGCCCCGATGTTCTGCCCCGAATCCATGAGGCGGTAGGCGCCCGGCGCCCAATTGGGGATGACGAGACGCGCGGGATTGGGAGGATTGGCGATGCGCATCTCGACGTAATAGGCGCTACGGTCGGCGCCACGCACCGTGACCGTGTAATCGATCTTCGGATCGGTGCGGCGGGACTGCAGGATGAACGCGTCGGAGTAAGTCTGGAGCGGCGTTTGCGCTAGCGCGGTGGACGTCCACAGCAGCACGAGCAAGCTGATGGCTGATCGCTGACGGCTCACTTTAGATCGCAACCTGAACAACTCTGTCCTTCCCCGCCCGTTTCGCTTCATACATCGCCTGATCCGCCCGTCGCAGCAGCTC
>Ga0210382_10000868_pt1 | contig 10283 bp, 18 predicted proteins | sample PLMedo_FD_155452 | JGI IMG/M metagenome (GOLD analysis project Ga0210382, IMG submission 155452) | Groundwater sediment microbial communities from an aquifer in East River, Colorado, USA - PLM0_60_coex redo | ecosystem: Environmental > Terrestrial > Soil > Riparian zone | place: USA: East...
CATTACTTCGCTGGCGGGACGCGCACCGCCGAGAAGCAGATCACGTATCGCGCCGCCACGACCTACCAGCGCGACGAGTTCGTCATCAGCGTGCCGAGCGCGGCCGATCCCAACACGAAGTTCTGGGTGGAGTTCCAGCGGGGCGACACGAGCGCCAAGGACTTCTGGATCGACTCGGTGCGGTTCGAGGAAGAGGTGGCGAGCCTCGCCGATCAGGCCGCGCTGCTCGCCAGCCAGGGGACCAGCTTCGCCCTGAACGGCTACTTCGAGGAGGGGACGGCCTACTGGCGGCAGACGAGCGGCGGGTCGCTCTTCAAGACCAGCTCCGCACCTCCCGACCAGGGGATCGCCGGCGCGATTCTCACCGTTGGCGGGAGTACCCATCGCGTCCAGCAGTGCGATCGCTCCACCGATCTCGTGGACTCGGCCGAGGGCAACCCCATCTACATCCCCGCCAATCCGTTCGACGAGATCTGGGGCTCGATCGCTTTCGGTACGACGAGCGCGACTAGCGCCGCGAGCACCTGGCGGTTCGGGGTAGAGGAGTACGACGCCGCGAAGGCGTTGATTCAGCGCCAGTACATCGGCTCGGGTTCGATCGTGCAGGCCACCACGAACGTGCTCCGCGGCGGGGTCGTCCTCTCCTCAACGACGAAGTACATCGTCGCGATCATCGAGGTGCTGCCAACCGCCGGCTACACCGGCGTCACGATCAAGTTCGATGCCCTCAACCTCTTCTGGAACGCGGCGCGCCGGCGCTGCCTCGCCTTCAAGAGTGGGGCGGCGCAGTCACTCAACAACGGCACCGAGACCGCGATCTCGCTCGACGCCGAAACCTACGACGTCGGCGTGCTGCACGACAATGCGTCCAACAACACGCGGATCACGGTGCCGGCGGAGATGGTCGGGCGCGGTGGGGTGCGGCTCGTGGGGCAGATCACCTATGACGCCAACGCCACCGGCTACCGTCGCGCCCGGTGGCGGAAGAACGGGACGACCTTCCTCGCCGATGCGCGCGTGCCCGCGGTCGCGACTGCGGCGGTGCCAACTGCGGTACAGTGTGTCGCGCGCGACGAAATGCCGGCGGCGACGGACTACTACGAGCTCATGGGGCAGCAGAACTCAGGGGGCGCGCTAAACGTCCTCAACGGGACGCGTGAGATCACGTTCGGGGAGGCGATACACGATTATTAGTTTCCTTCGGGAAGCGGCGCCTGTTTTTTCCCTGCTGGATTCGCGTCGCCCAGCGCACATTGCCGGGCTCGTAGTTGCCGTCGTTGTCGATACGGTCAAGACTGTGGTGGGGTGAGGGTCGGTCGCCCATGTCAGTGAGGAAGACCGTGAAGTCCCGCCAGCGGTTACACACGGTAACGCCGCGCTCGCCATAGTAGTGCCAGCTGATGTGCTTTGGGTTGGTGCAACGCTGCAACATGGTTGCCCAGACCTGATACAGGGAGTGACGTCTTCCTTTGGCTGTAAAACCGTGCCGCGTGCGCCCCCCGCGAAGACAGCCACAGGATTGTGTTTTGCCAGTGCGGAGCTGGCTCGCTACCACCAGCGTCGTCTTGCCGCAGAGACATACACATTCCCAGACGAGCTTCCCATACTTGTCCACTCCAGTGCACCGGACAACGGTCAGGCGACCAAAGACCTGCCCCACGAGATTGTGCCATCTGATGTTTCCGGGTCGGGAGTAGTGCATCCCTAGTCTAGAACCGCGTGGGACAGGGCCAGCCAGGCGCGGCAGCCCAACGCGTCGAGTCGTTCCAGAGCCCGAAGTCGAAAAACGTCGTCCCATCGTCCTTCCACCACAGGCGAAAGCGGTGTGGCGTGTCAGGCGTATTCGCCCCCAGCGCGAACGGATCTACAGCCGGCGACTTGAGGGAGTCCGTGACAGGATTGGTGACCGAGTCGCCTTGATAGGCGTAGAACACGAGCTGCACATCGTTCAGCGGATCCCCGGGACTTATCGATTCTAGCCCGTAGCTTGAGCAGACCTCCTCGCCGGACCCCACCGACCCTATGAGGCTCTGCTCGATCGGGGTGCGATTGGGAAACCGCACGAAGGCATACCAGATCGGACTCGTCGGTTTGTCGTTCCGAATGTAGAACAGGGCGTAGGGATCGATCGCCACGGGTGGCGACGTCCCATCCTTGCCGCAGGCGGCGAGCGTGGCAGTGCCAAGGATGAGAAACAGCAACGGGAGTTTCATGGTGTCCTTCTGTTTGTGGGTAGCGGCAATTTGCGTTTCGCCCACCTGGCTGCGGCGGCTTGCTTGGCAATTTCTACCCGGCGCTCGGGGGTGAGGCTCGCGGCCCGGCGACGGGCGAGGCTTTGGGCTGCGCGGTTCTTGGGGCGTTTCATAGCCGATAGAAGCTTACGCAAGCATCAACCGACACGCAAGGCCGACAGTGGCTCGAAGGGTGTGACCGGGGTCACTCCCGATTATCCCCCCGCCCCGGCGGTGGGTCGCTATATTAGAGGCCTAGGCAGGGCCAAGTCGGGAGTCTCGGCATAGGCCTAGAGAGTCCTGGCGCATTGGTCCTCGCAATTCGGGATCACCCACGAGTCGTGGCATCCCGGCCAGGTTCCCCCTCGGGGGGGAGGCTTGCCGGGATTTTTTGCTGTTCGTACCGGGCGCACGCGGGAGAGTGAGTAGTGGTCATGCAACTGCCGGGCGTGATCACCGAGGCTGGGCCAATCGTGAACGTGGCGGCCGTCCTCGCCTGCGTCTACTTCGGCGTCCGGCTCGTGCAGATCGTGCGGCAGATGGTGCAAGGCGACCAGACGGCGCGGCAGCTCCGGGCGGACCTGAAGGAGGACCTGGCCGACCAGCTCGAGCACCTCGCGGTGCGGCTCGAGCTCATGGTCAAGGACGTGGTGCGGGAGGCGCGGCGTGAGTAGCCGCGTGCTGGTGGTCGACGACGACCCCGGGGTCCTGGGGATCATGGTGCGGATCCTCCAGAAGGCGGGCTACGACGTGATCGGCGCCGGGCGGGTGCAAGAGGCGAAGGCGGTGACGGGCCCCCTCGCGGCGCTGGTGGTGGACATTGGGTTGCCGAACGGCGAACCCGATGATGTCCGCAACGCGCATCCCGGGGTGCCGATGCTGACGGTGTCGGGGGATCACGCGAAGCAGCCCGGGCTGCGGAAGCCGTTCTTCTCCGGCGACCTGGTGCAAGCGGTGCAGGCACTCATCGGAGGCGGGCCATGAACAAGACGATCGAGAGCACCGCGAGCCACGCCGCACTCCGCCTCCAGGAGCAGCACCCCGACATCCCGGTCGAGGTCATGCCGGGCATCGTCGCGCGCTCGATCGTCGGCGCGATCCAGATCGGCGTGGGCCTCGTGCTCATCCTCGGGCCCGTCGGCGTCGGCGGCTATCTCATGGTGAAGGGTCAGACCCCGACGCTGCTCGCCTTCATGGCGCTCGGCGTCGCGTTCCTCGCGGGGCTGATGGTGTTCGCGTGGGGCATGGTGACGATCGCCGGCCGGCTGGCGAAGCACCCGCTGGCGTTCGTGGTGGCCACGTTTGGCGGGGCGCTCGATCACTGGCGTCGCCCGCGTTCGGGGCCCTAGTCCGAGCCCGATACGCGCACCGCCTGGGCGGTGGCGCTGGTGATGGTGGCGTGCGAGCCAGCGTTCAGCAACAAAGTCATGGAGGCCACGAGACCGATGGCGCCTGATCTACGCACCGAGGCCCTCGAGTATGGAGCGCGCTTCCTCGGCAAAGCCTACCGCTGGGGCGGCGACGATCCGCTAGTCGGCTTCGATTGCAGCGGGCTGATGGTCGAGATGCTGAAGGCCACCGGCCGCGTCCCCCGCGATGGCGACTGGAGCGCCGCGGAGCTCGCGAACCGCTTCCCCGTCACCGCCGTCCTGAAGCCCGGGGTGCTCGTCTTCTGGAACCGGGGTGGCGTGATCGGACACGTCGAGATGGTCTGGGCGGTCCACGACGACACCATCGTCACGCTGGGCGCATCGGGCGGTGGGAGTGCGACGACGTCGGACGAGGCGGCGATCAAGGCCAACGCGTTCGTCAAGCTGCGGCCCATCACGCCCGGGTGGGCCCGGGCAACGGATCCCTTCGCGGTGCAGCAATGAGACTCCGCGACCTCCTGGATCCCGATCACGACCTGCGCAGCTGGGACAAGGTCGAGCACTTCGCCGGCGGCTTCGCGATCTGTTGCCTCTTCACGTTCTTCCTTTCGCCAGCTGCGGCGTTGTGGTGGACGAGCTGGACTGCGGCGATCTACGAAGCTGGCCAGACCGATACGGCGTACAGCCTGCGCGACGGTGGCGGCCGTCGCTACGCGGGCCAGCCGGGTTACGGCTTCGGGCTCTTGGATCTCGCCGTCGGGATCGCCGGCGCGGTGTTGTGGACGGCATTGCGGGCGCTCATCTGACGTTTCCAGTCACCATCAAAGGAGTTTCCCATGGGACGGTTTCGCGTGACGGTGACGGCGGTCGGTGGCCACGGCTGCCAGCGGGAGTTGAAAGACGGGGCGGTGGTCGTCGGGTGCGGCCAAGAGAGCTGCCCGGACTGCGCCGCGCGCGCGTTCGTGGACCGCCTGAAGGACCAGGGCTGCAGCGTTGGGAGCGCGACGATCGAGCACTGGCCGGGTGAGGAGCACCACGTGACGGACGACCTCGTCAGTGGCGTGCGGCAGGGGTCATTCTGAAGACCTTCGGCGGTCGCGTGCGTGGATAGGCGCGCCGGCACGCCCTGCCGCACCTGCGGCCAGCGGCCCTCGAGCGGCGGGAAGGTCAAACGCTGGGCGGAGACCCTGAAGGACTCGCAGGTCGTGGACCTGGTCACTCGCCTGAGCCGCACGCTGTCACAGAGCGAGAGCATCGAGCCCGAGAACCTGCGCGCCGCGCTCGTCACGTTCGTCTGTCTCTAGGAGGGAATCCGCCATGATCACGCCACGCCAATGGATGCTCTATGGGAGTGTGACGCTGCTGGTCCTCGCGATCGCTGCGGCGAAGTTCGGCCCGGTGGCGCTGGCGCCCGCCGGCGTGAAGGACCTCCGCGTCGCCGCCGTCACCGATACGACAGCCGTCCTCACGTGGACGGAAGTCTCGACGGGCGGCACCGGCGTCGCCCGCTACGTGGTGCGCTACGGCGTCCCCGGGTTCGTGTGGGGCAGTGCGACGGACGTGACGATCGGCGGCTGCGCGGCCCCGGTGTACGGCTCGACGGCGGGTGGGGGGCGCACGCGGTCCTGCGTGTTGAGCGGCCTCCAGCCGAACCTCGCCTATGAGGTGCAGCTCGTGGCGTATACGGGCGTCTTGAACTCGACGGCCGTGTTCGGTCCGTTCTCCAACAAGGCGGCCATCATCACGGCCCAGCGGATCGGCCCGATGCTGGTGCTGCGTCCGCGGATGTTCCTGGACACGCTGGCGATCGCTGAAGCGAGCCTCCCCTACGACTTCGGGCCGCGCCGGTATCCGATTCGCGGGCGCTTCCCTGCCGGCGACCGCGTGGCCTCCTTCTACGATTCGACGGGCGCGCTCATCGCGTTCGGGTATCTCCTGCTCGTGAAGCCGTGACGCAGGTCCGGCTCCGCGTCCCGCTCGTGGCGATCGTACTCGCCGCGCTCGCGCTCTACATCTTCGGGAAGTGGACCGCGACCCAGGGCATCGAGGACCAGGGGATCATCCGCGGCGCGGAGCATGCGCTCGCCACCGGCAAGGCCTGGCGGGCCCGGCAGGCGAAGCTCGCGGCGATCGCCCAGGCGAACGTCGATACGGCGCGCCAGTGGAAGGCGAAGGCGATCGCCCGCGCGCCGCTCGCGGCGCAGCTCGACACCGCGCTCACCGTGGTCAAGACGGCGCGCGACTCGAATGTCGTCCTGCTCGAGCACACCGCGGTGTTGCGGGAGCAGGTCCTCTTTTGGGAAGCGTCGGCGCGGGGGTTCGAGCAGGCGTGGCTCGCGGATTCGACGCGGGCGGATGGGGCCGAGGCGCGGGTCGCCGAGCTCGAGCGTCACCTCGCCAGCGTGCTCACCGTCGCGGATTGCCGGATGCTTGGGGTCCGGTTCCTGCCCAGGTGCCCGAGTCGGATGGTGAGCGCCGCCCTCGGGGCTGGCGTCACCGCCGTCGCCTTCGTCGCCACGCGGTCGCGGTAGGGAAGGGCTGTTCGTCCAAGGCTCGTGGTTGCGGGCAACGCGGCGTAGGTATGGCCCGGGCACAGGCGGCAGTCCACCTCCTTCGGGGCAAGGGGGTTGTGAAACCTTTCACCCATTTGTAACAGTCTGGGCTGGGGGCTGGCGCGTCCGTTAGTGACGTGTACTTTGGGGGTGTGTCGCCCACGCCTCGTCCCACCTGCCGCCACTGTCACCGCGAACTCCGCGGAAACTGCCGGACGATCTGCAAGCGTAAAGCCTGCCGGCGGGCTGACAATCGGGATCGTCAGCGGAACTACATGTCCCGCTTGAAGGCAAGGGCGGCCGCATGAGGGCCGTGGGGTACCGCGCGACGGGCGGATCGCCCCGCTCAGGGCAGCCTAGCGATACCTTGGGGGTGCGTGGGGCAACTTCGTATAAGACCTACACTGTTAAACCGCAGCCTAACAAGGTTGCGGCTGCACGCGGTCCAAAATCCGGCGACGTTCTTGATCTCTATGTAGCGGTCGCCACACTCCGAGCCGAGAAACACCTCACCCGTTTCTGGTCGAAGGTCACCAAACTCAACGGGGAGAACGCCTGTTGGGTTTGGACGAGTGCCCGAAACGCCCAAGGCTATGGGCAGTTCTACGTCGGGGCTTGCAAGCGGTGCATCCCTGCGCATCGCATTTCCTACGCGCTTGCCGGTGGCGACGTCGGCCCTGGCATCAGCGTGTGCCACCGCTGCGACAATCCGATCTGCGTCCGTCCCGACCACCTGTTCGCAGCCACGCATGCCGACAATCTCCGCGACATGCACCGCAAAGGCCGCGGGCATAACCCCAAGGGTCGCCTCGCACTTCGCAAGCAGCGGGGTGTCGCATGACCTCGAATCGTACCGACTCCAGTACAAATCCTGTAGCCCTAGATCACCGCTTCGTCGCGCCCTCACCTGACACATTGGGGGGTGCCGATGGAGACTGTCCAGGGCTCACTCTTTCCCTTCAGTTCCCCCGCCACGGTGCTCGCGCATTTGGAGCGCGTCACCCGGCGGGTGACCCGGTTAGCGCCCGACTTGGGCGCCCGGCGCTGCGTGCGGCTGCTCTCCGAATTGGCTCTCCTCGAAGCGGTGCTCGATGCCGAGGAGCGGCTGATTCGGCACGAGGTGAAACTCTCGGCGCAACGACTGGGCGTTCTGATCTAGAGTTGCAACGGTTGGATCGTGCATTGATGCGCGCTCTCGTTCGAGGAGCGCGATAACCCCGCATGTCCACGCCCACGATTCCTGTCCGTCCTGTGTCCGTGCCCGCCGTCCTGCTCGGCCCGGAGACGGCTCGCGAGCATATCGCGAACGCCATCCAGCTTCTGGAAACCCTGCCGGTCGGATCGCTCGGGGCGCGGGATCTCCAGCTCTTCGATTACGAAGCCCTCCGGGTGCGGCTGCGCTGCGCACTGGTGTGGCTTGACAATCCTGTGTCGGGAGAATGCGAGCCGTCGTCGCGCGTTGCTCCAACGGGCACCGGCCCGGCACAGGTTCCCGCGGAGCCGCGATGAGCGAGCACACGTGGTGGGTCGTCGGCGCCCTCGCGCTCCTCGTGGTCCTGGCGGTCCTGCTCGACCCGTGGCTCGCGCCGCAAGACCCGACCGCCGCCGAGCGCCGGGCGTGGTACGCCAAACGCCTCGCGCACCGGCGCGGGGCGCACCCGGACGAGGCGCAGATGTCTCGGTGGCTCGAGGAGGACCGGTGAGGTTGCTCTCCTGGCTAGACGCCGGTGTGTGGTCCACGCTGCCGCACATCTCCCACCTCGGCGAGCCGCTCTGTGACACGCCGGTCCCCGACAAGCCGCAGGGACGGCGCGAGCGCGCCGCGGAGATTCGGGACTGGCCGTACATCTGCCTGGATTGTAAGGCGCTCGCCATCAAGGGCGCGACGGGGCCGATCGAAACGACCGATGCTATCCCACCACTCAAGGTGCTCGCATGACGACTGCTACGAAGCCGAAGACGCCCCCCGAAGTGGGCGAGCTCCTGAGTCGCGCGGTCGCCACGGATCGCGGGCTCGTCCCGATGGGCCACGTTTGGGACGAGGAGGCGCAGCAGGCCATCCCACTTGGCCTCGCGGTGCGCGAGGACTCGATCCGCCAGGGCGAGGATCTTGAGGAAAACCTGAAGCGCATGGCGCGGGACCGGAAGCTGATCCTGAAGTTCATCGCCGAGCAGCTCGTCGAGTCCGAATACGACGCGAAGGGCAGGCCGGTCAAGGGCAAGATGCACGATTACTACACCCTGCCCGGCTACGACAAGAAGACCCCGACGAAGCAGGGCGGCGAGAAGATCGCCCAGTTCTTCAAGCTCCGCCGGGCCAAGACCGAGAGCGTCGAGCGCGTGTGCACCAAGGAATTCGCGATGGCCGCCGTGCGCGTCGAGCTCGTGGACAAGTGGGGTATGCCTGCGGGCTCGGGCGAGGCCGCGGCCACGACGGCCGAGACGGGCTTCCAGGGCGCCGCCGCGAAGTACGGGCAGCGCAAGGACCAGGGCGGGAAGATCACCCAGGAAGCGGATTGGCGCGCGGCATTCAACGACATCATCGCCCGCGCTGGCAAGCGCGCCTTTAACCAGGCCGTGATCTACGCCACCGCGACCGACGACATCTTCGACGCCACCGGCGAGATCGAGCGGGTCGCGGAGGGCGCGGGGGTCACTGAGGAGGATGTGCGCGCCACGCGGCCGCGCTTCCCCGAGAAGTTCGGGAACGTCAGCGGGAAGCTCGTCGAGGAGGTTGCCACCGACGCCCTGGTGAAGGTCTCCGACTGGTGCCGCACGAAGGCGAAGAACCAGAAAGCCGTCGCGCCGATCCTGGAGGCCGTGGAGGACGAGCTCGAGCGCCGGCGGGCGGAGACGGAAGGCGACGTCGACGACGGGCCGACGGTCTAATGTCCGCGACGCGCATCCCCGACTTCCCGGGCGAGCTGGACCAGGCCGTCAATCCCTATGACGGCACGCCCTCGGACGCGGCCTCGGTGATTCCACCGAGCGGCTACGTCCCGCCGACGGGCCCACCGACCGAGGCCGATGCGAAGGCCGCGCTCCTCGAGCTCGCCAATCGTGGGCAACTCGGCTACGCCGGTCGCTGGTGCAGCGCGTGTCATTCGGATCTCGGGGCCGTGGGCGTGGTGCAGCCGATGAACAAGTTCGGATTTAAGGAATCCACGGGACAGGAGTACGACGGGCGTGCGTGGCCGCAGGGTGGGCACGATGCGAAGTGTCCCGTTCCCTGTCTCTTGGAATGGCTCGACGGGAAGCCGACGCCGTTCACGCGGCGGCGACCGGCGGAAGTGCCGGCGTAGCGGAGGCCGTATGTCGAAGCCGAGCCTGCGCGATCATGCTCGGTGCTCTGCGGGTTCCGTGAACAGCGCGGGTAGGCGGGTCGACGGGGGTCCATTCCCAAACGATGCCGCTGCCGAAGGGGCTCACGACTCCGACCGCGCCCTAGTGCCCTGGGCCGTTCACCATGCGTCGGGCCGGTGCGTCGTTCAGCACGAAATCGAGACGTCCCACGTGGGGCCCAGGGCGCAGCAACCACCCGCAGCACCGAAAGGATCACATGACTGCTCCGACGATCGATCTCGAGAAGCTCGTTCTGGCCCGTGGCGGCCACGCCAGCCCCATCGAAGGCGCGTGCGTGATGGAAGCCGTCGCGCTCCTGGCCGGGGAGAAGTTCGGCGACCATCCGACCTGCGTCTCGCCGGTGATTGGCGCCTATCTGCGCAGCTGGAACGATGCGCTCGAGGAGGAGCCGCGCCAGCGCCTGAAGCCCTACGCGCTCAAGGTCATCGGCACCAACACCGGGGCCGCGGACGATGAGATCCGCGCGTGGATGGCCACCGACTGGCTGGTCCGCGTGCAGACGCCGACCTGGCTCGAGCTCGCCGGCCTGAAGGACGAAGCAGCGGAGCTGCGCGCCCTGCCGGCGCTCACGTCGACGGAGATCGCCGTCGCCTGCCAGGCCACGATCGAAAAGGCGCGGACCAAGGCGGGCCTCGCGGCAAACGCCGCGTGGGACGCCGCGAGGGACGCCGCGTGGGCCGCCGCGAGGGACGCCGCGTGGGACGCCCCGTGGGACGCCGCGTGGGCCGCCGCGAGGGACGCCGCGTGGGCCGCCGCGAGGGACGCCG
>Ga0210382_10000869_pt1 | contig 10261 bp, 10 predicted proteins | sample PLMedo_FD_155452 | JGI IMG/M metagenome (GOLD analysis project Ga0210382, IMG submission 155452) | Groundwater sediment microbial communities from an aquifer in East River, Colorado, USA - PLM0_60_coex redo | ecosystem: Environmental > Terrestrial > Soil > Riparian zone | place: USA: East...
GGGGGAGGGCTTGGGGCGAGGGGTGGGGGGCTGGGGCCTAGGGGGTCCGGCGGTGAGTGTGGTCCCCAGGCCCCAGGCCCCAGGCCCTAGCCCCGACTTCCAGCACGTCGCCGCCGCGATGGCCCTCGTCCGCGCCATCCGACGCCTCGGGCATCGCGCCGCGCATCTCGACCCGCTCGGTACCAAGCCGCCCGGCGATCCGTCGCTCGACCCTGGCCCTCTTGGCCTCACCCCCGAAACGATGGCGCGCATTCCCGCCGACGTCCTGCGCTGCTACGTCCCGGGCGCCACTCTCGCCGAAGCGTTGCCGCACCTCACCGCTACGTACTGCGGCACGATTGCCTACGAGGTGGAGCACATCGCGAGTCACGAGGAGCGCGTGTGGTTGCGCCGGGTGATCGAATCGGGCGAGCACCGCAAGCCCCTCTCCGCCGACGACAAGCGGCGCCTGCTCAGTCGCCTCACGCTCGTGGACGCGCTGGAGCGCTTCCTGCAACGCGCCTACCTCGGTCAGAAACGGTTCTCGATCGAGGGCGTGGACATGACGGTGCCGATGCTCGACACGACGCTCGAGCTCGGCGCCGCATTCGGTGTGCGCAAAGTCGTGATGGGCATGGCGCACCGCGGCCGGCTCAACGTGCTCGCGCATGTCGTCAGCCTGCCCTACGAAGCGATCCTCGAAGAATTCGAGGGGGGGGGGGGGGGGGGGGGGGGCGGCGGCGCCGGCTCGGCGTCCGACCCCGAAGCCGTCACGGGCGACGTGAAGTACCACCTCGGCGCCGAGGGCACGTACCGCACGGCTAAGGGCCAGGATGTGACCGTCGCCCTGCTCGCCAACCCCAGCCACCTCGAGGCGGTGAACCCCGTCGTCGAGGGCTGGACGAGGGCGGAGCAAACCGACCGCTCCGGCGCCGAGCCGCACCACGACGTCTCCACCGTGCTCCCGCTGCTCATTCACGGCGACGCGGCGTTCGCCGGCCAGGGCGTGGTGGCCGAGACGTTCAACCTGGCCCGGTTGCGCGGCTACACCACGGGCGGCACGATCCATCTCATCACCAACAACCAGATCGGCTTCACCACCGATCCGCGTGACGGGCGCTCTACCGACTACTCGAGCGATCTCGCGAAGGGGTTCGACGTCCCGATCATCCACGTGAACGCCGACGATCCCGAGGCGTGCATCGCGGCGGTGCGCCTCGCCTGGATGTATCACGAGAAATTCCACGGCGACGTGGTGATCGACCTCGTGGGGTACCGCCGCTGGGGCCACAACGAGGGCGACGAGCCGGCCTACACCCAGCCGTTGATGTACGAAGTCATCAAGCAGACGCCACCGGTGCGCGAGAAGTACGCGGCGCAACTCGCCGCCGAGGGCGTGGTGGCGCCCGAAGCCGCGAAGCAAGAAGCCGACGCGGCCTATGCCAAGCTGACCGAGGTGCAGCAGGCGCTCAAGGCGCGGCGGTCGCGCCCGTCCGCCGAAGACCCGCGCATCGTCCGCGCGAGCGTGGCCGAGCCGGACACGGCCGTCACGCCCGACCTGCTGGCCCAACTCAACGAGCAGCTGCTCGCGGTGCCGGACGGCTTCACGGTGCACCCCAAGCTGCAACGGCAGCTGGAGCGGCGGCGTGAGGCGATGGCGCAGGACGGCAAAGGGGGAATGGAGTGGGCGCAGGCGGAGGCCCTGGCCTTCGGATCGTTGCTGGTCGAGGGCTCGCCGATCCGGCTGACGGGCCAGGACGTGGAGCGCGGCACGTTCAGCCAGCGCCACCTGGTCCTGCACGATCCCCGGGACGACCGCCGCTGGGCGCCGATCCAGCATCTGCCGGGCGCGCGCGCGCCGTTCGAGCTGCACAACAGCCCGCTGTCCGAGGCGGCGTGCCTGGGCTTCGAGTACGGGTACGCCACGGCCGCGTCCAAGGCGCTGGTGCTGTGGGAGGCCCAGTACGGCGACTTCGCTAACGGCGCCGAAGTGATCATCGACCAGTTCATCGTGGCGGGGCTCGCGAAATGGGGCGAGACGTCGCGGCTCACGCTGTTGTTGCCGCACGGCTACGAGGGCGCCGGCCCGGAGCACTCGAGCGCTCGGCTGGAGCGCTATCTGGCCCTCGGCGCCGAGGGCAACATCCGCGTCGCCAACTGCACGACGCCGGCGCAGTACTTCCATCTGCTGCGCCGTCAGGCGCGGCACGAGGAGATCCGACCGCTCGTCGTCATGACGCCCAAGGGCCTGCTGCGCCTGCCGGCCGCAACCTCCAAGCTCGACGACCTGACGCAGGGGCGGTTCCGCGCGGTGCTGTGGGACCACGAGCGGCCCGACGTGAGCGTCGTGACGCGACTCGTGCTGTGTAGCGGGAAGGTGTACTACGACATCCTCGCGTCCCCGCGGCGCGGACAGACTCCGCAGGTGGCGATCGGGCGGGTGGAGCTGCTCTATCCGTTCCCGTCCGCGGAAGTCGGCGAGGCCGCGGCCCGGTACCCGAATCTCAAGGAAATCATCTGGGTGCAGGAGGAACCGCGCAACATGGGAGCGCGGAAGTTCGTGCTGCCCAAGATCCGCGATGTCATCCCCGCGACGATCGCTCTTGCGGACGTCTCGCGGCCGGAGCGCTCGAGTCCGGCCGAGGGATATCCGGCGGCGCACAAAGCGGAGCAGGATCGGATTGTGACGGCCGCGTATGGTGGATAGTCTGACCATCGCGCGCTACGCGGTCTTTGCGCTGTTCGCGTTTTCCGTGTTGGTCGCTACCGGCTCGTGGCTCGTGCGGGCGCGGAAAGTCTCCCCCTTCAGCGCGTTTGGACGGGGCCTGCGCTCCGCCACCGACCCGATCGTTGGCCCCGTCGAACGCCGCCTGGTGCGGATGGGTGGCAATCCCGTCCACGCCGGGTGGTGGCTCGTGGTGATCGTCGCGGTCGGCGGCGTCATCGCGATTTCGTTGCTGGGCTGGGCCGCGAACAGCTTCGCCTTCGTGCAGTGGGCCGTGGCGGGCGGGCCGCGCGCCACGCTCGCGCTGATCGTGACGATCGCCTACAAGGTGTTCTTTTACGCCTTGGTCGTTCGCGTCATCGCATCCTGGCTCGGGTTCTTCCGCTACGCCCGTTGGATGCGGCCGGTATACGCCCTCACGGATTGGTTGGTCGAGCCCATCCGCCGCGTCGTTCCGCCCGTCGGCATGTTCGACGTGAGCCCCATCGTGGCGATGTTGGTGCTGTTCGCGCTCAAGTGGCTGCTGCTCATGGGACTGGGCTTCTGACGGCGACGCTCCTCGTGCACGTCGTCCCACACGCGCGCGCTACGGGCGTCGCGGGCCGCCACGGCACGGCCCTGAAAATCCGGCTTGCCGCTCCGCCGGTAAACGGCGCCGCGAACGACGAGCTGGTACGGTTCCTCGCCGAGCGGCTCGCCGTGCCGCGGAGCGCCGTCACCATCGCCGCCGGGCACGGCGGACGGCGTAAGACCGTGAAGATCACGGGACTCGAGACCGCGGACGCGTTGCGCACCTTGGAGGATCCCCTCTCGTGAAACTACTCAAGGCGCTGGTCAGCTTCGTCGTCGGCACGATTGCCGGCGTCCTCGGCAACAGCGTGTTCGGCGCGTTCGGCGCGGTGTTCGGCTTCATCGCGGGCGGCGTCGCCGCGTGGTGGGTGGCGCGAAAGGTGTTCGGAGACTAGCCGCGCGTCCCCTTGAACACCTTGAAGAGATAGTACAACGATGGGAACAGCAGCACCGCACCGATTCCTACCGCGCCGAGCACGAGCCGGAGCGTGACCGCGGGGGCTGCGGCCTCGGAGATGGTGAGGTCAGGCGGCAGCAGATACGGGAACTGCGCAATGCCCCACCCCCACAGGATGAGCGATACCTGGGCGGCCGCGGCGATCCGCGCGGCGCGGTACTGGCGCTTCCACAGAGCGACGAACGCCGAGACGGCGGCGATGCCGGTCAGGAGATGGAGCGCTGGCGCCCAGGGGGGGAACGCCGCGACGAGCTTGGCACCCACCGGCGACGCCGGCGGTGAGAGCAGCAGCCCGAGTGCCGCCGCGACGAACACCAGGACTCCAGCGCCGATGGCGCGCCCACGGAAATCTTCCCGCAAGTCGTCATCCTCGGCCTCGAGGGTCAGGTACACCGCCGCCAGAAACGCGAAGCAAGCGAGGGCGAAGAGCCCCACGGCAAAGGGGAAAGGCGCGACCCAGGGCGCAACATACGCGGCGACGAAACCGGAGTCGGGGGTCAGCTCGGTGACCGCGCCCGAGGCCACCGCCCCCACGGCGACTCCGAGCAACACCGGGGTCACCAGGCTCGCGACCGCGAACACTCGGCCCCAGTACTTCTCCTGCTCTTGCTCGCCACCGTAGCTCCGGAACGTGAACGCCGAGCCGCGCAGCACGATCCCGATGAGCACCAACGTCAGGGGCACGTGCAGCGCGATCGCGAGTCGCGCGAACGCCGAGGGGAAGCAGGTAAACAGCAGAACCACGGCGAGGATCAACCAGACGTGGTTCGCCTCCCACACCGGCCCGATGGCGTGCTCGATCAGCACGCGCTGCCGAGCCTTGCGGGGCCCGCGGGCCAGGAGATCCCACACCCCGCCGCCGAAGTCCGCGCCGCCCAGCAGCACGTACGCGTTGAGCGCGACCATGATGACGCCGGCAAGCAGATCGGCGAGGGTCATGCGTGCGGGCTCCGCACGATCTGCCGGTACAACAGCCACGTGACGATCGCGGCGAGCGCGCAGTACAGCAGCGTGAACACCGTGAACGGCACGATCAGGCCCGGCATCGGCGTCACCGCGTCGGCGGTTTTCAAGACGCCGACGATCACCCAGGGCTGGCGGCCGAGCTCGGTCGCCATCCATCCGGCTTCGGTCGCGAGGAACCCGCACGGCGTAGCGATCGCCACGGCCCACAAGAATCGTCGTCGCGCCGCGAAATCTTGCTTGCGCCAGGCGAGCCAGGCGGCCCACACTCCGACCAGCGCGAGATAGCTGCCGAGCGCGACCATCACCTGGAACGAGAGGTGGACGAGGGGCACGTTGGGCCACTCGGCGCGTGGCACGGCGTCGAGGCCGCGCACGACGGCGTCCCGGTCGTGAAAGGCGAGCAGCGAGAGGCCCTTGGGGATTTCCACGCCGAAGCCGACCTTCAGGGGGGCGCCCGCCTGCGTCTCATACAGCGCCTCCATCGCGGCGAGCTTCACGGGTTGGTGGCGCGCGACGTGCCGCGCCATGAGGTCGCCGGCGAGCGGCTGCAGCACCGCGGCGGGTGCTCCGACGAGCAGACCGATCGCGAGTGCGTGCCGATGGAATGCGCTGGTGCGGTTCTTGAGCAGCAGGAAGGCATGGATTCCCGCCACCGCAAACCCCGTCGCGGCGTAGGCGGCGAGCGTCATGTGCAGCGCCTGCGGGAACGCAGCCGGATTCAGCATCGCCGCGATCGGGTCGATGTCCGTCAGGCGCCCGTCCACCAGGGTGAACCCCGTCGGCGTGTTCATCCAGGCGTTCGCGATGACGACGAAGATGCCCGACGCCGCCCCGCTCACCGCGACGAGCACGCCGGCGACCAGATGCGCGCGCGGTGAGACCTTCTCCCACCCGTACAGATAGACGCCGAGAAAGATCGCCTCGGTGAAGAACGCGAAGCCCTCGAGCGAGAACGGCATCCCGATCACCGAGCCCGCGAGCTCCATGAACCGCGGCCACAGGAGTCCCAGCTCGAACGACAGCACCGTCCCCGACACGGCACCCACGGCGAACAGGATCGCGGTGCCCCGAGCCCAGCGTTTGGCGAGGTCCAGGTAGATCGGGTTCCCCGTGGTACGCCACCGGCGCTCGGCCCCGACCATCAGGACCGGCATCGCGATCCCGATGAGGGCGAAGACGATGTGGAACGCGAGCGACACCGCCATCTGCGACCGGGCGGCGAGCAAGTCGCTCATTTGATCTGGGCGAGCCGGTCCTTGATCCGCGGGTTGTCGGGGAAGGCCGCACCGAGGCGCTCCAGCGTCGCCCGCGCGGAGTCGGGCCGTCCCGCCGCGACGAAGGCGTCGGCCTTGAGGAAATCGTAGCGCACCCGCAGCCGCGGGTTGTCGGCCGGCACCGACAGGCGCGCCAGCGCGGCGAGGGCGGCCTTGCCGTCGTTGCGATCGCGCACGAGCGATTCGACGGCGAGGAACCGGACGGTGGTATCGTCGGGGAAGCGGCGCGCCAGCTCGCCAAACAGGTCGGCGGCGGCGGCGCTGTCGTGCCGCGTGCGCGCCTGCTGCGCTGAGTGGTACAGACCCGCAACGAGGAGGCGGCTCACGTCGGCGGTGTCGCCTGAGCGAATCCCCACACCGCCGGCATAGGTATAGACGAGCTCCCCGCCGTGCTCCGCCGCTTCATAAAGCATGACGCCGCCCGCGAGCCCCACGAGTGCCGAGGCCACCGTCAGCCCCTTGGTGACGCGCGGCGAGCGTCGCGCCAGCGCGAGGGCGGCGATTTCGAACGCCGCCACGAACAGGAAGACGGTGCGGGCCTTCTTGCCCGCCTCCTCGTGCTCGATGACGGCCTCGCGGGCGCCGGGAACGCGCTCCACGGGCCCGTGCGCGTCGGTGCCGGACTTCACGGCGAGCATCGCCGCCACCGTGCCGCCGAGCAGTAGCACCGCGGCCGCGGGCCCCGTGAAGGCGGCGCGGCCGGTGAGGGAGATCAAGCGGAACAGGACGCCAACGCACAACAGCGCGATGACGAAGTGGACGATCTGCGGGTGCCACGTCGCGAGGTTGGGCATGGGGGCAGAAGCTACACCCCACGCCCCCTGCCGCTATTCCGGCCGCTTCGCGTCCCGCAGCACCTCCTGCACCATCTGGCGCACCAGCTCGGCGCGGTCGCGCCGACGGCGCACGGTCTCGGCCCGCACCTGGGCGAGTCGCCGCTCCACCTCGGCGACTTCGAGCGAACGGAGCGAGTCTTCCGCCGCCAGGTGCCGCTCGAGCACCGCCTGGAGCCGCTCGCGGATCGCGCGCTCCTGCCCCGAATCGGCGGTCTCCCGGTAGGCGCGCTGCAGGCTACGGGCGCGCGCTTCCGCCCCGAACATCTGCGCCATCAGCTTCTGACGCATCGAGTCGCTCACCATCTGACTGAGCATCTGTTGCTGAACCGTCAGTTGGGCGACTTCCTGCCAGTACTGGTCCCGCGAGCGGCCCAGGGAGTCGAGCATCTGCTGATTCAGTTGGAGCTGGCGCAGCATCGCGCGCGCCGCGGCTTCCGCCTGGGGCGGCCGCTCCCGCACGATCTGCTCGAGCATGGCCCGGACCTGCGCCTGCTGGGCCCGCTGGTCCGCCGCCTGCGCGGAGTCCTGCGCCCGCGCCGTGGTCGCGAGCGCCGTGAGAACCGCGAGGACGAGGACGAGCCTAGGGAATCGCATAGAGCTTCTCCTGTTCCAGTCGTGTGAGGAGCGAATCAATCGGAGCGAGCCCGGGTGCCGTGTACCGGGGGAGCGTAAGCGACAGCGCAGGCGTCTCGGGTCGCACGCGAAGCAAGACGATCGCCAGCACCGCGGCGGCGAGCGCCGGCACGAGCCAACGCGCCCGCACACGGGAAGCCCGGCGCGGAGCCATGGCCCAGTCGAGGGCGACGCGCGCTCCCTCGAGTCCGGCGAGCTGCTCCCGGCAGGCGGGGCACGCCGCGAGATGGGCTTCGAGGTCCTCCGCTTCCGTCCGCGGCAACTCCCCGTAGGCGAGGAGCAGGATCCGGTCGTCGGGCGGGTGATTCATCGGTAGTCCTCCAGCGCTGTCGCGATCTTCTTGAGGCCAGCGCGCATCTGCGTCAGTACGGTGCCGAGCGGCCGTCCCAGCCGGTCGGCGATCTGTCGAAACGTCAGGCCGCGCTCATGGCGCAGCGTCACCACCTCGCGCTGGGGCGCCGGCAGCGCGGCGACCGCGCGGCGCACGGCCTCGTGCAGCTCGCCCTCGAGCAGGGGCGCGTCGGCGGCGGGGGTCGTGCGGTCGTCTTCTGGCATCAGGCGGGCACCGCGACGACGCACGAGCTCCCGCCGCAGGTGATCGTGCCAGACGCTGGCGGCGATACGGAACAGGTAGCCGCGCAGGTTGCCGTTCCCCCCCGCGTTGAGCCGCGGTGCCGCCGTCACGAGCCGCGTCGCCAGCTCCTGCATCAGCTCGGCCACGAGGTCGGGGTCCCGGCAGCGCGCCCCCAGGAAGTTCCGGAGCGCGGGGGCGTGCTCGGCGAGCAGCTGGTCGGCCGCGATGATGGCCATGTTACCTAAGAGTACGCGTCGCCCTTCCAATTATTTTCCCGTGCCGCTAGGTTGTGGCAGGACAAGCGATTTCGTGGCGATTTGAGGCGTATTGCGGCCACGTTAAACAACCCGCTAAAAAGCCGGAGCGCATCCTGCCTACCCTTAAAGATCTGATTGCCGACGGCCGCGTGCACGTCTTCGACGGCGCGATGGGGACGATGCTCTACACCAAGGGCTTCTTCCTCAACGTCTGTTACGACGAGCTGTGCCTCAAACAGCCGAAGCTGGTGCAGGAGGTGCACGCGGAGTACGTGCGCGCCGGCGCCGAAATCCTCGAGACCAACACCTTCGGCGCGAACCCCCTGAAGCTCGGCAGCTACGGCCTCGCCGACGACACCGAGAAGATCAACCGCACGGCCGCGTCGACCCCGGGGGGGGGGGGGGGGGGCGGCAAGGCGAGCGTCGTGGGCGCGGTCGGCCCGCTCGGCGTCCGCATCGAGCCGTTCGGCCCCACGTCGAGCGAGGAGGCGCAGGCGCTGTTCACCCGTCAGGTGAAGGGCTTGCTCGCCGGCGGCGTGGACGGGTTCATCCTCGAGACGTTCAGCGACATGGACGAGATCCACGCCGCGCTGCGCGCGGTGCGCGCGGCGAGTGATCTGCCCATCGTCTGCCAGATGACGATCGGCACCGACGGGCTCACCTACTACGGCACCGACCCTCAGACGTTCACGAAGCAGCTCGCCGAGTGGGGTGCCGACGTGATCGGGGTGAACTGCTCCGTCGGGCCGGCGGGCGTGCTCGAGGCGGTCGAGAAGATGGGGAAGGCGACCGACCGGCCCATCTCGGGACAGCCGAACGCCGGACTGCCGCGCGACGTGGGCGACCGGAAGATCTATCTCGCGTCGCCCGAGTACATGGCGAGCTATGCGCGGCGCATGATCGAGGCGGGGGCGCGGTTCGTGGGCGGCTGCTGCGGCTCGACGCCGGAGCACATCAAGAAGATCCGCGACTATGTGGCGAGCGTCGTACCGCGTCAGCCGAGCGCGGTCGTCTCGCGCGCCCAGGTCCAGGCGCCGGCGGGCGTAACGCCCATAGCGCTCGCCGAGAAGTCCCGGTGGGGGGCGAAGCTCGCGCGCGGCGAGCTGGTGACGAGCGTCGAGATCGTGCCCCCCAAAGGCGTGGACCCGGCCCCGATGCTCGAGCAGTGCCGCGCCCTCAAGGCGGCGGGAGTGGACGCCGTCAACGTGCCCGACGGGCCGCGCGCGCAGAGCCGGATGGGCGTGCTGCCGTCGGCGATCCTGATCGAGCGCGAGGTAGGGATCGAGACGGTCATCCACTACTGCTGTCGCGACCGCAACCTGCTCGGCATGCTCTCCGACATCCTCGGCGCGCACGCCGCGGGGCTGCGGAACATCCTCATCATCACCGGCGATCCGCCCAAGATGGGCCCCTACCCCGAGGCGACGGCGGTCTTCGACATCGACTCGATCGGCCTCACGAACCTCGTGTACCGGCTGAACCAGGGGCTCGACCCGGGCAACAATCCGATCGGCGCGCCGACCAGGTGGGTGGTGGGCGTCGGGGTAAACCCCGGGGCGATGGACCTCGACCGCGAGTTATCGCGGTTCGCGTGGAAAGTGGACGCGGGCGCCGAGTTCGCCGTGACGCAGCCGGTATTCGATCCGCGCCAGCTCGAGGCGTTTCTGAAGCGCGTCGAGCAGTTCCGGATTCCGGTGGTCGCGGGAGTCTGGCCGCTCATATCCTTGCGCAACGCCGAGTTCCTGGCGAACGAGGTGCCGGGCGTCTCGGTCCCCGACGAGATCCTGCAGCGCATGCGGCAGGCGCAGGAGCGGGGAAAAGAAGCGGCGCTCGCCGAGGGAGTCGTGATCGCGCGCGAGATGTTCGCCCGGGTGAAAGGGATGGTCCAAGGAGTCCAGGTGAGCGCGCCGTTCGGGAAGGTCGAGGTGGCGTTGGAAGTGTTCCGGCCGTAGCGCCGGGGGGGGGGGGGAGGCCCGCCCTCCCCCCCCTC
>Ga0210382_10000870_pt1 | contig 10261 bp, 9 predicted proteins | sample PLMedo_FD_155452 | JGI IMG/M metagenome (GOLD analysis project Ga0210382, IMG submission 155452) | Groundwater sediment microbial communities from an aquifer in East River, Colorado, USA - PLM0_60_coex redo | ecosystem: Environmental > Terrestrial > Soil > Riparian zone | place: USA: East River...
GCTAGGAATTGAGGCCGGCCGTCTGTCTGAAGCGCAGGTAATGAAGCCAGTTGGATGCGAACAGTGTCGTCACATTGGCTACAAAGGACGAATGGGCATATTCGAGAATTTCATAATCGACGATGAAGTGCGCCACATGATCAACAAACGCAGCTCGACCTTTGTCCTGCGGCAACGAGCCCGCGAACTTGGCATGCGGACATTGCGCGAGGATGGCGTGCGCAAGGTGCTGGCCGGCCTCACTTCTGCCGAGGAAGTGATCTCGATCACCGTTGGAGACGTGAGTTGATGACCGCGACAAGTTTTCAATTGGGTAGCGCACGCGTCTCGCGTGCTGGTTTCGGCGTCACGCCGAAACAATCTTTCCTTTGTGTTCCGGCGGCACTGAACAGGAGCGACTCCAAAGAAAAGTTCGCGATCGCGAGGACGCGCTCGCCAGCACCCGAGACGGGTGCGCTACCCCGGAGACGGGAAACATGACGCATAAACAGCTTGCAGAATTTTTCGTCGAACAGCGGGTACTGCAGCCTTCTCAAGCGGAGGACGTCGTGAGCGAAGTAGAGCTGAACGGGAAGACGGTCGCACAGGCGATGATCGATGGTGGCTTTATCGACGAGCCCGACTTTTATCAAACAATCGCTAACGGCCTTGGCACGGACTTCGTCGAGCTGACGGAACGCGAGATCGCGCCGGAAATTTTGCGTTTCATTCCCAGTGGGCTGGCTCGGCTGCACGGTGCACTTCCGATTGAAATGAGCGCAACCACCTTACGGGTCGCGCTTGCTGATCCATTTGATCTTCATACCGCAGAGGACCTTCGTTTCGCGCTCGGCAAAGACATTCAGGTCGTGGTTTCGCCGCCCGAGCAAATCGAAGAACTGATCAAGCAGTATTACGGCAGCGATACGACGAACATGGAGGAAGTCCTCAAACAGCTTGGCGAAGCTGGCGAGCTTCTCCAATTGCGCGAGACAGACGGCGAAGCTGCAGTTGAAGCGGAGGCGAACGCGACACCTATAATTCGCTTTGTCGATCTGATTCTTTATCAGGCGATCCAGGACCGCGCGAGTGACATTCACTTCGAACCATTCGAAAACGAATTCAAAATCCGCTACCGCGTCGATGGGGCGCTTTACGAGATGTCGCCCCCGCCCCGTCATCTAGCTCTGCCGGTGATTTCGCGGGTGAAAGTGATGGCAAACATGAATATCGCGGAAAGACGACTTCCGCAGGATGGCCGCATCCAGAAGAACATCGCCGGGCGCAGTGTCGATCTTCGTGTTTCAACATTGCCAACCCAATTCGGTGAGAGCCTGGTGCTGCGCGTGCTCGATCGGAGCATCGTCAACCTCGAGCTCGAAGCGCTGGGAATGCCCGATTACATTTACAATTTTCTGCTCGAAATGATCGAGCGACCGAACGGCATCTTCATCGCAACCGGACCGACCGGTTCCGGAAAAACAACGACTCTTTACTCCTGCTTGCGCAAGATCAACACAATCGATTCGAAGCTGATTACTGCGGAGGAGCCCGTCGAATACGATTTGGAAGGCATAATGCAATTGCCGGTGAACGAAGCCATCGGTCTGACCTTTGCGCGAGCCTTGCGATCGTTCCTGCGCCAGGACCCGGATCGTATTATGGTAGGCGAGACACGCGACCTTGAGACGGCGCAGATTGCCATTCAGGCCGCGCTCACCGGTCACCTCGTTTTCACGACATTGCACACCAATGACGCGCCTGGTGCAATCACGCGCTTGATCGATATGGGCGTGGAACCATTCCTGATTTCCTCAACGCTGGAGGCTGTGCTCGGTCAACGCTTGCTGCGCAGCATCTGTCGGCAGTGCCGCGCCACGTATCAGCCGAGCGACACATTGCTCGCGGAGCTGAGGATTCCTCGGGCGGATATTGGCGACAAACAATTCTTTTACGGCAAAGGCTGCGACGCCTGCAACAACACCGGCTACAAAGGACGCAAAGGAATTTACGAGCTTCTCAAGATCACCGATTCACTTCGTGAATTGATCAATGAGCGCGCGCCCACGGTCACCTTGAAACAAAAGGCGGTCGAGCTTGGAATGGTGACGCTGCGTCAGGACGGCTTGCGCAGCATCTTCGCTGGCGACACTACGATCGAGGAAGTGCTGCGCTATACGTAATGGAATTTAGCGATTCAACGACTTAGAGATTTACCCGGTCGAAATGGAATCCACGAGCCCAGCTTGCTTTTATCACTAAAGCATTAAATCATTAACCCGCTAAATCCCCTCATGGCCCGCTTTAACTACGTAGCTCTCGATGCTCGGGGACAGGAGGCGACCGGCTTGGTCGAAGCCCCTTCCAGCAATGCGGCAATCAGTCAATTGCGCCAGGCTGGCTATTTCCCGACGAGCGTTATCGAAGAGGCGATAAGCAGTGCAGATGGGCAGCAAGCCCGTGATCGCGCAGCGAAGATGGCGCGCTTGACGAAACCGCGCGCGAAAAAGGGCATTGTTCTTTTCCAGCGCAAAAAAGTTAAGTCAAAGATTCTGATGATCTTTACTCGCCAACTGGCAACGCTGATTGATTCCGGATTGCCGTTGCTGAGAAGCTTGAACGTCTTGGCGAAACAGGAGCGCGACAAGGTGTTGAAAAAAACGATCAACAAGGTCGCGGACTCTGTGCAAAGCGGTAACACATTTTCTGACGCGCTGGCGCTCCACCCCCGGATCTTTAACGATTTATACGTTAACATGGTCAAAGCCGGCGAGGTCGGCGGTGTACTTGAGCTTGTGCTCAACAGGCTTTCGGAATTTCAGGAGAAGGCCGCGAAGATCAAAAACAAAGTTGTAGCGGCAATGGTCTATCCAGGCATCGTGATGACAATGGCCGTGGGCATCCTGGGTTTTCTTCTAGTCTTCATTGTGCCGAAGTTCGAAACGATTTTCCACGACTTGCTTGGCGACAAACCGCTGCCGCCCGTCACGAGGGCTGTTATCGGAGCAAGTGACTTTCTGAAGAACCATGGCCTGATTGTTCTTGGCATCGTCATAGCCGCGATCACCCTTTACAAATTCCTTGGCCGTACACGGGGCGGGCGATTCGTCATTGACAGCTTCAAACTGCGTATGCCGCTTTTTGGCAATTTGAATCGCAAGACGGCGATCTCAAGGTTCGCGCGCACGCTCGGAACACTGGTCACAAGCGGTGTTCCGATTCTGCAGGCATTAAACATCACTCGCGAAACCGCAGGTAATTCTTCCATCGCTCGTGCAATCTCCCAAGTGCACGACAGCGTGAAGGAAGGCGAATCGATCGTGCAACCGCTGGAAGCCAGCCACGTTTTTCCGCCGATGGTGGTGAGCATGGTCGATGTGGGCGAGGAAACCGGTAAGCTGCCCGAAATGCTTTTAAAGATCGCCGACGTCTATGACGACGAGGTCGATAACGCGGTGGCGGCAATCACCTCGATGCTGGAGCCAATCATGATTGTGTTCCTCGCGGTGATCGTGGGCACGATTGTGCTGGCTCTTTTCACACCGCTCATCAGCATTATCACCGGCTTACAACAACAAGGGTGACGGCTCCGCTGAAATGTCGAAGCTCGAATGACGAATGCCGACAGAATGACGAATGTCGAAAAAGTCGCAACGGCTGGAGTTCGTCATTCTGGTTTCGTCATTGATTCGTCATTCGTCATTCGCCTGCCGCACCGAAGCCGGGCGAAGATGGGTCATTCGTCATTTTTCTCTCGGAGCGCGTTCACTCTCATCGAGCTGATCGTCGTCGTCACCGTTATCACCATTCTCGCGGGGCTGGTCCTGAGCACAGCCGGTTACGCCCGAAAAAAGGGCGCTCGCGCCCGTGCCGAAACTGAAATCGCAGCTATCTCTGCCGCCTGCGAAAGTTACAAGGCGGACAATGGAATCTACCCGAGAGACCCAACTGCAAACACCGCTACAGACGCGCTGAATGCCCGTGCAATGGGCGACCCTACAACGACTCTCTACAATACAGCAAGTCTCGTCGTCTATCGGGCCCTCTCCGGCGACAGAAACCTTGATCGCAATGTTACCACTGCGGACGAGAACTTTAATATCGATGGCACGACGTTGACTCCGCCGCTAAGCCAGCTGCCGCAATCGTACTTCACGTTCAAACCGAACATGCTAAGTCCGGGTGACCAGACTCAGAATGTGCAGTACATTCGAGACCCCTTCGGGAACAGTTACGGCTATTCAACGGCAAATCAGGCTAATCCAAACAACGGCTACAATCCCACTTTCGATCTTTGGAGTACGTCTGGACTAACTACCAACCCCGGGAACCCTGATACCATCACTCCGCAGTGGATCAAAAACTGGTAGACGCGGTCTGCCTATTCGTAATCCCGTCACCGTTGGCAGCGCGAAAATAGCGACGCGAGGACGCGTGCGCACTCCGAAAGCTTCGCGAAACAGAAGAACGTGTTTTTTAGATTTCGCACGAAGTGCTTTGGAGCGCGATGCGTCTTCGCATCGCTTTCATACCTCAAACGCCAGCGTGCGGGTGAGCGTTTCGGTAAAAAAATCCGCGATCCGTAATCCGCAGTTTTCCGTCACCCTTCGCTCGTGTGCACCACTACTTCCACGCGGCGATTCGAATTCTGCTCTTCAATTGAGCCGTTTGGCGATGCTCGGAATTTCGTTGCGCCGTAGCCATGCGTTTCGACCTGCGCCGGATTGATTCGCATTACCTCGACGAGGTATCGCTTCACGCTGTCGGCACGGCGCTGGCTCAGATCGAGATTGTATTCGAATGTGCCGAACGAATCCGTATAGCCTTCCACCCTAAACGTCGATCTTGGGTTGCGCTGGATGAGAGTGCCGAGCTTTTGCAGCTGACTGATGGCACTGGATTGCAGTATGTCGCTATCGTACTCGAAAAGTTGATCGTCGGGCAGGCGCAATTTTGTGCCTGATCCCAGAGGACCTTTTTGCGACAGCAATTGGTCCAAATCGCTAAACCCGGGAGCGCGCCCTTTATTGGGACCGGCGCTATCGCCGGGCAATTTACTCGTGAACGTATTAGGCCGTTTGATCGCCGTACTCGTGGCGAGTTCCGTTCCGCTCAGAGCAGGCTGCGGGCGGCCTGACGTCGAGCTGTTGTTCAGCAGGGATTGTTCGTGCAGCGCGCTTGGATCGTTTGAAAGAGTCTGCGCGGTGGAGCGGTCGATTTCGTTAAGCACGGAATTGACTTCCGGTTGTTCCACTTTGGGTTGGTCAGGCAAAACGTCCCGCATCTCGTCCGGCAGCGCGGCACTCGCCTGAATGTCCTGCAACAATTTGTCGAATGACTTTTTCTCGTCCGGCAATTGAACGTCGGTGTTGTCGGGGTTCGGTTTCGCCGCCTGAGTTGTTTGATCCGCGCTGCTCTTGTCGAGGTTCGATTCGGTAATGCTCCTGACCTTGAACATGGGCGTCTGCTCGTTTTGGGCGACTGCCGCTTCCGCTGGCGCGAAACGCGTCCGATAAAAATAAGCGCAGAGCGCGAAGTGTATTGCCAGCGAAACAATCAATCCGAACCAGATCCAGTTGCGTTCTCTGGTGCCCGCAAGCAGACCTTCGGTCTCAAACTGATCCAAACCATCGAACTCAGAAACCCTCATGCGGCTTGCAACTTATCACATTTGCAGGGGCGAGCCATTCTTCACTCCGCTATTCCGCGTTCGTTCGATAAAAGCTCGGGCTGCGCGACGATTTCTTCTGACACCCGCGCCTCGTTCCCTTTTGTCATGTCGAGCGGAGTCGAGACATCTCTGATCTAAATTTTACCACTACTTCGCGTCTTTTCGATGAAAGCTCTGGCCGCACGGCGGATTTCCTCTGCCACACGCGCCTCCGGCGAAACAAATTTGGGCGTGAACCAAGGAAAGAGTCCGATTAAATCGTGCGTAACCAGAATTTGCCCATCGCAATGCTCGCCTGAACCGATGCCGATAGTTGGGATGCCGATTGCATTTGTGATCTGCTTCGCGACGTCGGCGAGCACAATCTCCAAGACCACAGAAAATGCACCGGCTTTTTCCACCGCGAGCGCATCAGCAAGCAGAGCTTCGGCCTCTGATTGCGTCCGGCCCTTTATTCTATAGCCACCCTCCTTCCGCACGCTTTGAGGCAGCATGCCAATGTGAGCCATGAAAGGAATGCCTGTTTGCGTGATCGCTTCAATTTGCGCGACATGGCTCGCGCCGCCTTCGAGCTTCACCGCTTGCGCGCCGGCATCAACGAATTTTCTTGCAGTCTCAACGGCCTGCTCCGGCGTGTTGTAAGTGTGAATCGGCATGTCCGCGACGAGCAGCGCTTGTTTCACCCCGCGCGCCACCGCGCGCGTGTGATGCAACATCTCTTCCGACGTTACGCGCGTCGTGTCCTCGTACCCAAGCACGACCATGCCTACCGAGTCGCCCACGAGGATAATGTCGATGCCGCTCTCGTCCAGCAATCGCGCGGTGGGATAATCGTAGGCCGTCAGCGCAGTGATTTTCTCACCGCATTGCTTCATTAGGCGAAAATCCTTCATCGACCTGCTCGGAAGATCAGCCGCCGATTTGAGAACGCAAGCCTGCTCGGAAAAGCGGTGCGAGGACGCCCCGCACTCCAAAAGCTGGCGCAAAATAAATTCGGCTCCTTAAGAATTTCGCACGAAGCGCTTTGGAGTGCGCACGCGTCCTCGCGTCGCTTTTCGCGCCGGTGAGTTGCCCCGCTTTGAGATTACCAACTTTCGGCGAAGCGAATTACCTCGCCAGACTTCCCCAATTCCTTCAGCAAGTCGCTGACAGTTTTTTTCTGGCCACGCAAAATGAGGTCTGGCCGTACATCAGCCAGAGGTTGAAGGACAAACTTTCTCAGGTGCGCCCGCGGATGCGGCAGTTCCAATCGCTCGTCTTCGACTTTGCGGCTGCCGCAGTAGAGCAGATCAATGTCGATCGTTCGCGAGACGTTTTTCGGGTGACCGCACTTGCGGCCTAGTGCTTCTTCGATGCGACTGACTTGATCAAGCAGAGTCACGGGATCACCTGCGTACTCAAATTCAACGACGGCGTTTAAAAACTTCTCCGCCCCCGGTTCGCAATCGACTGGATTAGTCTCGTAAATTGCCGAGGAAAACACAGGTGGCTGCACGCCGGCTAGATCGAGAATTTGGCGCCGCGCTGTGCGCAAGTTCTCCAGTCGATCGCCAAGATTCGAGCCGAGTGCAACCGCGGTTCTCATGATTGTAGCCGTGATCGGTGATCGCGGCGGCCGGGGTCATCGACCCCGGCTACAGTGTCACAGCCCCAGCACATTCTGCATGGTGTAGAGGCCCGGCGGTTTTCCCACGATCCATTTCGCCGCGCGCAATGCTCCGCGTGCAAAAATCTCGCGATTACCTGCACGATGCGTGAGTTCAAGGCGCTCGCTAACACCGCTAAAGGTTACTGTGTGCTCGCCTACAACATCGCCTTCGCGAATTGATTGAACCGGTATTTCATTCTTGCTCTTTTGGCTCGCTTTCAAAATCTCAGCGAGAGTTTTGGCCGTGCCGCTCGGCGCATCCTTTTTCATTTTGTGATGTGTCTCGATGATTTTGGGATTGAAGTCCGGAACGAGCAATTCGGCAGCTTTGCGCGTCAGCCAGAAAAGTACGTTAACTCCAACGCTGAAATTGGACGCGAAAACAATCGGCACAGATCGCGCCGCCTGTTCGATTGTTTGGCGTTGTTCTTGCGAATGTCCAGTCGTCCCGATGACTAGCGGCTTATTATGACGTGAGGCTGCGCGGCAGATTTCATCGATTGTGTCGGCATGGCTGAAGTCGATCGCCACATCGCAATTTTTCATCGCGGGCTCGATTGGGTCACCCAGATCGCATTGCGCGACGATATCGATTTCTGGATCCTCGCTGGCAAGATCGACCACCCTTTTCCCCATGCGGCCAGCCGCGCCTATGAGCAACACGCGCATGGGCGACTTCTTCATTAAGGCAAAACCCTCACCCTACCCTCTTCCTTTTGAAGGGAGAGGCGATTGAGGTCGGAAACGAATTGGACGCTTCTGTCCGCCTCTCCCATTGCTGAAGGGGAGAGGATTGAGGTGAGGGGCTTCATTTGTTTTGCTCGAATTCTTCCAGCGTTTTGCGTAAGCGCGCCTGGTTCGCTTCGCTCATCTCGCACAACGGCAGACGAACTTCGCCCGACATCGCTCCACGCCAGCCGAGCGCCGTCTTCACAGGAACCGGATTTGGCTCAATGAACAAATCTTTAAATAACGGCAACAATTTATGATGCAATTTTTTCGCCGCTTTCAAATCGCCTGATTCGCAAGCGCGGATGAGCGCACAGACTTGAGAGGGAAACAAATTCGAAGCCACGCTTACCACGCCGGCCGCGCCTACGGCCATGAACGGCAGCGTGAGTGAATCGTCTCCGCTCAAAATCGTGAACGATTCTGGCAAACGCCGGCGTAAATCGCTGACGCGCTCCACGCTTCCGCTCGCTTCCTTGATCGAGACAATATTGCGGCACTCTTTTGCCAAACGCGCCACGGTTTCCGGCATGATGTCCACGCTGCAACGTCCGGGGATGTTATAAAGTATGATTGGGAGCGACGTCGCCTCAGCGATTGCCTTGAAATGCCGGAAGAGCCCTTCCTGGCTTGGCTTATTGTAATAGGGCGCTACAAGCAGCGCGCCATCGACACCGAGTTTTTCGGCCACCTTCGTGTCGGTCACCGCGTGTTGGGTAGCATTTGAGCCTGTCCCCGCAAGCACGACACAACGTTTATTCGCCGTCGCAACCGTTAACCGGATTACCTCTTCACGCTCATCGTGAGAAAGCGTCGGCGATTCGCCCGTGGTTCCGATCGCGACCAGTCCCGTGATGCCAGCAGCGATTTGTGTTTGTATGAGTTTTTCAAAGGCAGGAACGTCAATACCGCCATTGCGAAATGGCGTGACCAATGCAGTGAACGTGCCGCGAAACATCGGGAAATTGTAGCGACGCCTCTTTAGGTTGTCATGTCGAGCGAAGTCGAGACATCTCTGGATTTCTCATTGAAACTTAGAGATTCCTCGACTTCGCTCGGAATGACAACTTACCAGGATGGGTAACGTCAAATGTCAATTACTCCGTCGAACACGAAGTCCGCGGGCCCAGTAAGCGTAACATTGCGAAACCGATCGTCGCTCTTTTCAAATCCGACCTGTAGTTCGTCTCCGCCCCGCGCAATTACCGTGATCGGCCCGTTCGCCTTTTCGATAATCGCGAAGATGAGCGCGCTTGCGACTACGCCGGTGCCGCATGCGAGCGTTTCGTCTTCCACACCGCGTTCATAAGTGCGGACAGCAAGTTTGTCGGACCCGCGTTTTTCGATGAAGTTTACGTTTGCGCCGTTTGGCGAAAACGTGTTGTGAGAACGGATCGCTGAGCCTTCTCGACGTACATTGACATCGTCGACTCGTGAAACCGGAATGACGACGTGCGGCACCCCGCTGTTGATGAAATGAACGGTTTTGCGTTGGTTCGTCACGGGAAGCTTCATGTTTATCCGTAAGTCAGTCGGCTCAGTCATCTGGAGCGTCACAAGATCACCCACCACCTTCGCCGCAATTACGCCTGCAGGCGTTTCAAATGAAATTCTTTTCTGCGCGCCAACAATCTTGTTTGCAAAACGGGCAAAGCAACGCGCGCCATTCCCGCACATTTCTGCTTCTCCTCCATCGGCATTAAAGTACCGCATACGAAAGTCGGCATTGTTCGATCCGTTCTCGAGTAACAAAACGCCGTCCGCACCGACGCCGCGGTGGCGATCGCAAAGACGCGCAATCTGGCTGCGATCCAGATGAATCTTCCCAGCCCTGTTATCGATCAGGATAAAATCGTTTCCCGCGCCATTCATTTTCGTGAAACGCAGCATGATGATGATTGTAGCGGCGGCCATGCCCATTGTCATGTCGAGCGTTGTCGAGACCGCTCTAGTTCTGATGCATAATTGAGATTCGCTCGACTTCGCTTCGAATGACGAAGAGCTGCGCTCGTTCGGGTATTTTCAATAGACCCCGCCGTTGCCAGATGTCGTTTCAGTGTTTACTTGTTCTGCCGTGAAGGGACTGGCGGCTTGGATTTGCATGGGGATTCTCGGGCTCTCCGTACGGACAACTTTCGCCGGCGATTACAACAGCCTGATACTTGAGGAAATGAAGCAGATGCCGCGGGGCGGCCATTATTCCGTTTCCCATTTTGCCAAGATTTGCCTTCAGC
>Ga0210382_10000871_pt1 | contig 10251 bp, 10 predicted proteins | sample PLMedo_FD_155452 | JGI IMG/M metagenome (GOLD analysis project Ga0210382, IMG submission 155452) | Groundwater sediment microbial communities from an aquifer in East River, Colorado, USA - PLM0_60_coex redo | ecosystem: Environmental > Terrestrial > Soil > Riparian zone | place: USA: East...
ATTACGGGCCGAGCGCTGCGCTGCTCGCCGATCCGCAGCGGCTCTCGAGCCTCATCGTCGCGCAGTAACGCTAAAAATCGAAAAATCGGGGTCAGAGCCCGATTTGGTTTAACGTATTGAGCCAACGGAGCACGCCATGGAAGCGATGAAAGACGGCACCCATCTCTCTAGCGTCGTGTTCGCTCTGCTCGGCGCGTTGCTCGTGTCGCGCGCTGCGCTGGCACAGCAGCCATCGAAGGCGCCCGGATTCCCCGATGCACCTGGCAAGGAGACGCTGCTCGCCAAGTGCTTCCAATGCCACAGCGCAGGAATGTGGATGGATCACCGCCAGGACCGCCGCGGCTGGGAGAGCGTGCTCTACCGCATGGTGGGCCGCGGCGCGCTGTGGACCGAGGAGGAGATCAAGGCCATGGCCGACTATCTCGGCACGGTGTACGCAAGGAGGCCGCAATGAGAGAGCTGGTCGCGCGGTACCTGTCGCGCTCGATCTCGCGGCGCAGCTTTCTGAAGGGACTGACCACCGCCGGCATCTCGCTCGCCGCGGCCGAGTCGGTGCTCGAATCACTCGTTCCCGCGGCTCGCGCGCAGGGCGCGGATGGAATCAAGCTCGTCGAGGGAACCGGCGCGGAGTGCTTCGCCGAGCAGCTCATCGCCTCGGGCGTCAAGTACATCTTCGGCAACTCGGCGAGCGAGGACGCGCATTTCTACGAGGCGCTCGTCGACCGCCCGCAGCTCAAGTACATCCTCACGCCGCACGAGGGCCCGGGGGCCGCCATGGCCGCGGGCTACGTGAAGGCCTCCGGCGAGCCGACCATCGTCATGCAGGCGGCGGTGGTGGGTTTGGCGAACGCCATGGGACAGATGTTCAACGCCTTCAAGGAGCAGACGCCGCTCGTCTTCTACAGTTATCGCACCGACCAGACCGGCCGCGCCGGGCGCGACGGCTTCGAGGAGGTCGCCAACCAGGAGCAGCTGGTCGCGCCGCTCACCAAGTACGCCTGGCTCGCGCGCCGCGCGGACATGATTCCCGAGACCGTGCGCCGCGCGTTCAAGGCGGCCTGGACGCCGCCCTACGGGCCGACCTATGCGTCGTGGCATTCGGACCTCAACGACGAGCGCATCCGCGCCGAAATCATCGCGCAGGAGAAAGTCGATCCGCGCATGCGCGTGCGGCCCAATCCGGCGGAGGTGGAGCGCGCGGCGAAGCTGCTGGTCGAAGCGCGGATGCCGCTCATGATTGTCGGCGACGAGGTGTACAACGCCAGGGCCGTGGCGAAGGCGGTGAAGCTCGCCGAGCTGCTCGGCATGCCGGTGACGCAGGCGCGGCAGATCTTCGCCAGCTTCCCGGAAGCGCATCCGCTGTGGGTCGGCAGCCCGCCGGCCGCCCGCCTCGCCACGCTCGACTTCCCGAAAAATCCAGACGTGGTGATCAACGTCGGTAACAAGCTGCAGCACAACAGCCCGGCGCCGATCGTCGGCCGCGGCCCGAAGTTCATCGACATGCGGATCGACAGCTGGAGCATGGGCAATGTGATGGGCACGGAAGTCCCGCTGGTCGCAGACGTCGCCTACGGGCTGGATGACCTCACCGCCGCGGTCGCGCAGCTGCTTTCAGATTCAACCAGAAAGAGAATCCGGGAGAGAAGCGAGGAAGTGCGCCGCTTTCACGACAAGGCGGCGGCGCTGCGCGCGCTGGTGGCGAGGAACCCGGAGTGGGAGCGCAGCCCGATGCTCGCCGACCGGGTCACGCACGAAGTGGCGCAGTTCGCCGAGCGCGACGCGATCATCGTGCACGAAGCCGGGTCGGTGAATCTGCACGGCTTCGATTTCAATCCCGACGGCGGCAGGGAGCTGTTCTTCTACTACGGAGCGCACCTCGGCTCGGGCGTCGGCACGGCGGCCGGAGTGAAGCTCGCGCGGGCGAAACGCCAGGTGATCTGCCTGGTCGGCGACGGCTCCTTCGTGTTCGGCCCCACCGCGCTCTGGAACATGGCGCGCCTGGAGCTGCCGGTGATCACGGTCGTGTATAACAACCATGCCTACGGCGGCCCGCATAGCCGCGTCATCGAGAAGGTGCCGAGCGGCCGCATGGTGCAGACCGGACATTTCTTCCACGACTATCTGGGGAGCCCTGACATGAACATGGCCTGGATCGCAAAAGGGTTCGGCGTCGAAGCCGAAGTCGCCGAATCGCCCGCGCAGCTCAAGGCGGCGCTCAGCCGCGCGCGCAGGGCTTCGCTCGAGGGCAAGCCCTACCTCATCGACGCCCAGGTCGCGCGCATGGGCGTCGCCTGGGCCGACAAGCCCTGGACGCCGCCGGTTCGAACGAAGTTTGTTGCGCCTTAACCAGGAGAACGTCATGCAAATGCTAACGGAAGCCTGTTTGTGGGTCGGATTGCTTTCGGTCCCGCTGTCATGGCTGGTGTGGTTTTTCGGCCCGCGACTGGAGGTCGGACGGCATGTCCTCAGCAAGATCGCCGACCCCGCGCTGAAGGCGGCGCTGGAGGAAGCCCACGCGGAACGCTGGGGAATCTTCGTCGGACTTTGGCCGGCGACGCTACTCTTGCTCAGCCTTATTCTCGAGAAGAGAGTTTGACCCCGTCGCGATGATCGAAGGCTGGCACGAGTTCTATCTCCTCGTGGGGACCTCCGCGGCCGCGCTCACCGGCCTGATGTTCGTCGTCATTTCCATCAGCCCCGAGACGATCGCGGAGCGCCCCAGGTCCGGCGTGCGCGCGTTCGTGACGCCGACCATGGTGTTCTTCGCCACCGCGCTCGCCATCTCGGCGTTCATGCTGGTCCCGCATATCGCGCCGGTAGCGCTCGCGGTACTGCTCGCGCTGACCGGCGTGGGCGGGCTGGCTTATCTCGTCTGGGTCCGGGGCCATCATTACTGGCGCGAGGGGAAGCTCGACGCCGAAGACTGGGTGTTCTTCATCGGGCTCCCTTTCCTGAGCTACGTACTGCTGCTCGCAGCCGCCATCGCCATCGGGGGGAGCAGCGCGCTCGGCGCGCCGACGCTGGCGTTCGTGACGCTCCTCTTGCTGGTGGTCGGCATCCACAACGCCTGGGACCTGGTGATCTGGCTGGCGCAGAAGCGAAGCAAGCCCTGATTCAGTTGGCCTTCACGCCGGCGGCGCGCAGCAGGCCGCCGAGGCTTTTCAGTTGCTCGCGCATGTAGGCGTCGAATTGCTCCGGCCGCATCGGCATCGGCTCCGCGCCGAGGTTGGCGAGCCGCTCCAGCACCTCCGGCATCTGCAGCGCGCGGGCGATCTCGAAGTTCAGCCGGTAGACGATCGCTCGCGGGGTCTGCGCGGGGGCGAGCACGCCGATCCAGAAATCGAACTCGGCGCCGGGCAATCCGACCTCGGCCATGGTGGGCACCTCGGGCAGCGCGGGCGAGCGCTTCACGCTGCTCACCGCCAGCGCGAGGATCCGCCTGTCGCGCAGCGCGGGCAGCACCGCGGTGATGCCCACCAATCCGAAGTGGGTGCGGCCGGCGAGGGTTTCGGTGACCATTTCCGGCGCGCCCTTCAGCGGCACGTGCACGACATCGAGGCCGGTGGCCGCGCGGAACTTCTCGGCGCTGACATGCGAGGCGCTGCCGATGCCGGCCGAGGCGTAATTGAGCGCGCCGGGCTTGGCTCTCGCCAGCCCGACCAGATCCTGCGCCGAGGTCACGCCCAGTGTGGAGGAGACGAACAGCACGCTCGGCAGGTTCGCGAGCGGGGTCACGCCGGCGAGGTCCTTGCCCGGGTCGTAGGGCAGCTGGTCATAGATCGCCGGCGTGAATGCGTAGCCCGCGGAGACCACGGCCAGGGTGTAACCGTCGGGAGCGGACTTCGCCACCACGCCGGTGCCGATGGTGCCGCCGGCGCCCGGGCGGTTCTCGACGACGACCGGCTGTCCCAACGCGGCCGCGAGCCGGTCGCTGACGCTGCGCGCCATGATGTCGGTGACGCTGCCGGGCGTGAAGGGCACGATGATGCGGACCGGGCGCGTGGGATAGGCATCGCTCTGCGCGAAGACCGATGCAAACGGCAACAGCAGGAATAAGTAGAAAAGGCGCATGTTTAGGTCTCCGGTCCGGCGTAAGAGCCAGCGGTGTGAGGAAACATCGACTTGATGATCTTGAAGCGCGAGATGTCCACCGTCGCGTCCATGTGCAGGAACACCGCCGCGTCGCGCAACAGCTTCTCGATGCCGAAGTCGAGCATCACGCCGTTGCCGCCATGCAGCTCCATCGCGTGCTGCGTGACCTTGAAAACCTCCTCAGACGCAAACACTTTCACCATGTTGCACAGGTAATCGGCGTCGGGCGCGCGCTCGTCCACCGCGCGCGCGGCTTCGCGCAGCAGCGAGCGCACTGCGGCGAGCCGGGTCGCCATGTCGGCCAGGCGCAGCGCCACCGCCTGGTGCTTGATCAGGATGCGGCCGCCCTGCACGTAGTTCTGCACGTACTCGGCGGTGCGCTCGAACGCCGCCATGCCGACGCCGAGGTTCTTGGAAGCCTGGATGATCTTGCCGGGCCGGAAATAGATCCCGGCCTTGCCGAGCGCGTCGTTCTCGACCAGCAGGTGGTCCGCCGGGACGCGGCAGTCCTCGAACACCAGCTCGCCGTTGTTCATGAAGCGGCCGCCCAGGGTCTCGTTGCAGCGCGCGATGGTCAGGCCCGGCGTGCCGCGCGGCACGAGAAAGCTTGAAGTCCCCTGCAGCATGCCCACCTTGGGGTTGCTGTTGGCATACACGACGAACAGGCTCGCGTCGTAGCCGTTGCTGATGAACTGCTTGCGGCCGTTGATCACCCACTCGCCGCCCTTCAGGACCGCCCTGGTGTTCATGGCGGCCTCGGGCACGTTGTAGGGCAGCCAGCGATCCGAAGCCCCGCGCGGCTCGGTGAGGCAATGCGCCAGCAGGAACGCCGGGTCGGCGACCAGCTTCGGGAACCAGCGCTCCTGTAAAGCGCGCGGCGCGATGTTGCGCAGCAGCACCGACACCTTCCAGATCTGCACCAGCTTGTCGGCAAGCCCCGAGTCGCCGCGCGCGATCTCCTCGGAAATGAGGGCGAAGGTCTGCACCTCGCTGGCCGGGTCGAGCTGGATGCCGCCGAACTCCTCGGGCACGCCGAGCGTGCGGATGCCGATCCGGTCGGCCTGCTCCAGGATCTCGCGCGGCAGTCGGGCGTCGGGATCCATCAGCCATTCGCGCTGCCAGTTGCGGCGCATGAAGGGGATCACCAGGTCGTTCACGAAACCGCGGCAGGTCTCTCGCATCAGCCGCTGTTCCTCGGACAATCCGCGGTCGATCATTTCCATGACGATCCCCTCCTCGCGTTGAGGGCCGATTTTTCCATATTCCTGCGGTTCCATGAGGTCCGGCGAACCGCGCCGGGCCGCGCCGGTCGAAAGGGGGAGGCATGAACCCGGCTTTCACCATTTTCGCCGGCACCGCGAACCCGGCGCTCGCCGCGGCGATTGCGCGCGAGCTGGGCGTGAAGCCGGGCCAGTGCGCCATCGACCGCTTCCCGGACGGCGAGGTGTCGGTGCGGCTGCTCGAGCCGGTCCGGCGCAAGGAAGTTTTTCTGGTGCAGCCGACCTCGCCGCCGGTCAACGACAACCTGGTCGAGCTGCTGGCGCTCGCCGATGCCTGCCGCCGCTCGGCCGCGGGGCGGATTACCGCCATCGTTCCCTACTTCGGCTACGCGCGGGCGGACAAGCGCCACGGCCGGCGCGAGCCGATCACCGGGCGGGTCGTCGCCGACCTGCTGCAGGCCGTCGGCATTGCGCACGTCGTGACCATGGATCTGCATACGCCGCAGATCGAAGGCTTCTTCCACGCCCCGGTGGACTCCCTGACCGCGGTGCCGACGCTGTGCCAGGCGCTGCGCGAGCGGCTGCCGCCCGACGCCGTGGTGGTATCGCCGGACCGCGGCCGCGTGAGCCTCGCCACGCATTACGCGCAATGCCTCGGCGCCGGCGTTGTTGTATTGCACAAACGGCGCGACGACGGCGCCGAGGTCGAGGTGACGCATGTCGTGGGAGACGTGGCGGGCCGCACCTGCCTGATCGTGGACGACATGATCTCGACCGGCGCCACCGTAGCGAAAAGCGTCGAGGCCCTTGTCTCCAAGGGCGCGCGCCCCGAAATAACGGTCGCGGCAACGCATGGGTTGTTTCTCCCCGGTGCGCGCGAGAAGCTGGATTCCGCCGGCGTGCGCGAAGTGTTTGTCGCCGACACGGTGGCGGTGAAGGAGAAGGACTGGACGAGGTTGCACGTGGTTTCCATTGCCCCATTGATGGCCGAAGCGCTGCGGCGCTTTCTGTCATGAGCCTGTTCCGCGATCGTCGCGAGGCCGGGCGCTTCCTCGCCGAAAAGCTCGCGGCCTACGCCAACCGCCCGGATCTGATCGTGCTCGCCCTGCCGCGCGGCGGCGTGCCGGTCGCCTACGAGGTGGCGCGCGCGCTCGGCGCGCCCCTGGATGTCTTTGTGGTGCGCAAGCTGGGCGTGCCCGGCCACGAGGAGTACGCCATGGGAGCTATCGCGACGGGCGGCGTACGCGTGCTCAACGAGGAGTTGGTGAGAACGCTCGGCATGCCCGAGCGCGTCCTCGACGCGGTCGTGGCACGCGAGCAGCAGGAGCTGGCGCGGCGCGAGCGCCTTTATCGCGGGCAGCGCCCGCCGCCCGAGGTTCGCAGCCGTACGGCGATCCTGGTCGACGACGGCCTGGCGACCGGGGCCACCATGCAAGCCGCGGTGAAAGCGCTGCGCCGGCTGCAACCCGCCCGCATCGTGGTGGCGGTCCCCACCGCCTCGCCCGAGACCTGCGAGCAGATGCGCACCGAGGCCGACGAGGTGATTTGCGCCACCACGCCGGAGCCGTTCCACGCCGTCGGTCTCTGGTACCAGGATTTCTCCCAGACCACGGACGATGAAGTGCGCGAGCTCCTGGCGCGAGCCGAGCACGTGTCCTGAAGGAAAGACCCATGCAGACCCATGCGGAACTTGCATCGATGGTGAGCGAGAGGGCGCACCGGCTGACCGGCGCCGCCCAGGACTACGACCCGCTGCTGGACATGATCGGCAATGCGCGCTTCGTTCTGCTCGGCGAAGCTTCGCACGGGACGCACGACTTCTATCGCGAGCGCGCACAGATCACGCAGCGGCTGATCCAGGAGAAAGGCTTCACGGCGGTCGCGGTCGAGGCCGACTGGCCCGACGCCTGGCGCACCAACCGCTACGTGCGCCACCTGAGCGGCGACGCCTTCGCCATCGAGGCGCTGGCCGACTTCCGGCGCTTTCCGCGCTGGATGTGGCGCAACACCGACGTGGTCGAGTTCCTGGACTGGCTGCGCGCCTACAACGACGCGCTCGAGCCGGGCGCGGCGAAGGCGGGCTTCTACGGCCTGGATCTCTACAGCCTGCACAGCTCGATGGATGCGGTGCTGCGCTTTCTCGAGGTCGTCGACCCCAAGGCGGCAAAGCAGGCGCGCGAGCGCTACTCGTGCTTCGACCGCTTCGGCGAAGACACCCAGGTCTACGGCTTCCTGACCGGCAGCGGCGCCACCAGGTCGTGCGAAGAGGAGGTCGTCGCCCAGCTCTTGGAGCTGCAGCGCCGCGCCTCGGACTACCTTCAGCGCGACGGCCGCGTGACCGCGGAGGAGGTGTTCAACGCCGAGCAGAACGCGCGGCTGGTGAAGAACGCCGAGGAGTACTACCGCGCGATGTTCCTGCGCGACGTCTCGACGTGGAACCTGCGCGACCGCCACATGGCCGAGACGCTCGATGCGCTGGTCGCGCACCTCGATCGTCCGGGCGCGCCGGCGAAGATCGTGGTGTGGGCGCACAACTCGCACCTGGGCGACGCGCGCGCGACGGAGATGGGCTGGCGCCGCGGCGAGCTGAACCTCGGGCAGCTCGTGCGCGAGCGCTACGGCCGCGACGCGTTCCTGGTCGGCTTCACCACGCACCACGGCACCGTCACCGCCGCTCGCGAGTGGGACGCGCCCGCCGAACGCAAGAACGTCCGCCCGGCGCTCGACGACAGCTACGAGGCGCTGTTCCATGCCACGGGGCTGGGCCGCTTCCTGCTCGGCCTGCGAGACAAGCCAACGGCGGAGGCCTTGCGCGAAGCGCGGCTCGAGCGGGCGATCGGCGTGATCTACCGTCCCGACACTGAGCGCGCCAGCCACTATTTCAAGGCGCAGCTCCCCGAGCAGTTTGACGCCGTGCTGCACTTCGACGTGACGCGGGCGGTCGAGCCGCTGGAGCGCACCTCCCAGTGGGAGAAGCGCGAGCTGCCCGAAACCTATCCATTTGGAGTGTAGACATGACTCGCGAGCGCGCCGTCCGCGTCGCGGCAGGCCCGGTATCGCTCGAAGGCGATCTGAGCCTGCCCGAGAGCGCGCGCGGACTGGTGCTGTTCGCGCACGGCAGCGGCAGCAGCCGCTTCAGCCCGCGTAATCGCCACGTGGCGCTGCTGTTGAATTCGGCCGGGCTGGCCACGCTGCTGGTCGATCTGCTCACCCCGGACGAAGAGGCGTTCGACGAGCGCACCGCGCAGCTGCGCTTCGATATCGATCTGCTCGCCCACCGCCTCATCGGCGCTACCGATTGGCTCACGGAGCATCCAGACACCCGCGCGCTGCGGATCGGCTACTTCGGAGCCAGCACCGGCGCCGGCGCGGCAATGGTCGCGGCCGCCGAGCGGCCTGACGTCGTGGGCGCGGTCGTGTCGCGCGGCGGCCGCCCCGATCTCGCGGGTCGCGCCTTGCCGCATGTGCGCGCGCCCACGCTGCTCATCGTCGGCGGAAACGACCCGCAGGTCATCGAGCTCAACCAGGCGGCGCTCGAGCTGATGCGCTGCGAAAAGCAGCTCGTGATCGTGCCGGGGGCATCGCATCTCTTCGAGGAGCCCGGCGCGCTGGACGAGGTGGCCCGGCTGGCGCGCGAGTGGTTCCTGTTCTATCTCGCAGCGGTCAAACCTGCCGCTCAGGGCTTCACTCATTGAACTTGGGACCTTTCGGCACGGAAAGATCCAGCAGTTGGGCAGGAAGCCAGGTGGCCAGTTCCGGCACCGCAGCCACGGCGACGAGGGTGACGAGCTGCAGGACCAGGTACGGAAGCGCGCCTCGCCACACCTGCGGGATCGTCACCGCGCCCCCGGTGGCGCCGTGCACCAGGAATAACGCGTAGCCGAAGGGAGGCGTCAGGAACGAGGTCTGCAGGTTGATGGCAAAGAGCGCGCCGATCCAGCACGCCGCCAGCTGGGCATTGCCGAATCGCTCGCCGACGCCAGCCGCGATGAGGGCGCTCGCCAAAGCGGGAAGCGCGATGACGACGATCTCCAGCCAGTCGAGAAAAAAGCCGAGCACGAACACGAAAATCATTGCGGCAGCGAGCGACACCGCTCCCCTGGAACCCAGGGCCGCTGCGGCGGCGGAGATCATCTGCTGGCCGCCAAGCAGCCGGAAAACCAGCGAGAAGACGCTGGCGCCAACGAAGATGAAGAAGATCATGGCGCTGACCAGCGCGGTGCGCCGGATCGCGGCGTCGAGCGCGCTCCACGACATCCTGCCGCGTGCCACGGCCGCAAGCACCGCACCGAACGCCGCGAGCGCTGCGGCCTCGGAAATCGTCGCATATCCCACGGCCACCATGACCACCAGGCCGATCATGAGCAGCGCCGGGATCAGGGCATCCAAGGCATGTACTGCGTCCGCGTTTTCCAGAACGGGCTTGGGCGAGCCGCGCACTACGGCATAGGCGAAATAGAGGAGCAGCAGCAGCGCGAGCGGGCCCAGCATGGCAAGGAACAGCGCCGGCACCTGGGCACCGATGGCGTCCGCCACGAAGAACAGCATGATGCCGGGAGGAGCAACGACGCCGAGCGTGCCGGCCGCCGCGACCAGGCCTGCGGCTTCCTGCGTGCCGTAGCCGTGCCGCCTGAGTGCGGGCAGGGCGTACAGCGCAAGCGCGCCGGTCGAGGCGCCCACCATTCCGGCGGCCGGCGCCTGGATCGCCGCCACGGCGAGCGTCGCGAGCGCAGGGCCGCCCCGTACCCGACCGAAAAGGCGCGCCGCTCCAGCGAGTAGGTCCGCTGCGAGCCGGCTTTCGTGCAGGATCGCGCCCATGAACAGCAGCATCGGAACGGCGGCGTACAGGACCTCGTCGCGGTCCGAAAGCGTGCCGTACACGCGATGGAAAATCGCTCCCATCTCTTCGATGCGGACGGATCCGGCAATGACCCCGAGT
>Ga0210382_10000874_pt1 | contig 10203 bp, 4 predicted proteins | sample PLMedo_FD_155452 | JGI IMG/M metagenome (GOLD analysis project Ga0210382, IMG submission 155452) | Groundwater sediment microbial communities from an aquifer in East River, Colorado, USA - PLM0_60_coex redo | ecosystem: Environmental > Terrestrial > Soil > Riparian zone | place: USA: East River...
GGAACGCGTCCGGCAGGCCTACATAGTAGCCGCCGGGCCCCTTCACGTTGCTGGTGTACACGCCCACGTTGGTCACGAACAGGTCGAGCAGGCCGTCGCCGTCATAGTCGAAGAACACCGCGCCGGATGAATGGCCGACATACCCGACCCCCGCCTGCGCGGTGATGTCGCGGAACTTGCCGCCGCCGAGATTCTGGAAGAGCCGGTTGCCGTGCCGTACCGTGGTCACGAACAGGTCGGGCAGCCCGTCGTTATCGATGTCGGCGAACGCGCACGCCACGGCGATGGCGTCCGGCATGCGGAGCCCGGCTGCGTCGGTGATGTCCGCGAACCGGCCCTCGCCGACGTTTTTCCAGAGCTCGTTTGTGCCGAGCTGGGTGACGAAGTAGAGGTCGGGCAGCCCGTCGCTATCCACGTCGGCGGCGCACAGTCCCGTCCCGTGATCGTAGTGGACCTTCTTGTACGCCTTGCCGGCGTCGTCGACGATCCGGTTCTCGAACGTTGTGCCGCTCGCCTCGCGCCGATCGGCGAACCGGAAGCCGTGAAACACGGGAGACTGCGCGGCGAGCTCCGCTTCCTGGTGAGCGCGCTCGAGCAGCCACGGCGGCGCCGAGGTGGGGGCGGCGGGGCGTTTGCCACCGTTGGAACGACACGAGGTGAAGACGACGAACGCGGAGACCAACAGGCGGGCGGGTCGCGTGCGAGGGCCTCGCGTCATGCCGCCTAAGGTAACGGGCTTACGGAGTGGGCGGGACCGCCCGGGCTAGGGCGAAGACTTGGTCCAGATGGCGATGATGCCGCAGCCGGAGTTGCTCCCGGTGAACTCGCCCGGCGCCTCGGACGCACCACGGTAAATCTCGACTCCTTTCACGTCTCCCGGCGGTGTGTGCCGCGCGAAGTAGGCAGACGACTCGTTGCCGTCGAGGAAATACTGCGGATAGCACCCCGGCGGCGAGCGGACCATCTTCGCGACGCAATCGTTCGTGATGCACACCTGCTGCACCCCCCGGACCGTCACGAGCACATCCACGAGCGAGGCGGCACCGCTGCGCTCGATTTGCTCCTGCGTAAGGAAATGGCCCATGCCGCCGTGGCGACGCCGCTCGAAATCCGCGAAGTGGCGCGCCGACAGCGGCTGCCTCCCTGTGACCACCACCTCGGGGAGTTCCACGGGGAGCGGATCCATCTGGAACAGCTGTCGGAGCACCTGCCGCGACTTGAGCACGAGATGCCACGCCGCTGGGGCATAGCCAACCGCACGGATGTCGATGACGTAGAGGCCGGAGTCGAGACCGGTGAGGGCGAAATGTCCGGCGGAGTCGGTGGTCATGGCGAGCGTCGTCCCCGTCAGGGCAACTTGGGCGCCGCGGATCGGGTCCTGGGTGTGCCGATCGATGACCCCTCCCACAACACCGCCGGAGTCAGCACCGGGGAGATCCTGCTGCTGGGCAGCGGCAGGGTTCAGCCCCGCGCGCCCTACACAACACGCGACCACCAGCATGGCGAGGCGGGTAGGGGTCAGGCAGGTCGGCGGCCGCTCCGGGGTCATCGGCTTGTTTCGCTGGGCGTGTTTCACAATATAACCCGCCTCAGGGGCAGCGTAAGATCGGCTATTTGAGCGCCTTCCTAGCGGTTTTCGAGCGTAGGTCCGGTGATCTTGCGGACTTGCGCCGCGAGGTGCACAATAACACGACCCTCAGCCGTCGGGCCCCCAGTCCGGGCGCCTGGAGGGGACAACCTGCTACCCAAGGGGGGCGGCATGATGAAGCCTCGTTCGTTCAGTGCAACCGTCTGCGCTGGGGCGCTGGTCCTGTTGCTCGGCGCGACGGTCCGCGACACACTAGCGCAATCCGCGGTGATCACGGGTAAGGTGGTGGGCAGGCAGGGCGAGCCGCTGGGCGGTGCGAGCGTCGTGATCGTCGAGCTTGGCACGTCGATCACGACCACGACCGCCGGCGTCTACACGCTGACCGTCGCGCCCGAGCGAGTCAAAGGGCAGACGGTGACGTTGCGCGCGCGCAGCGTCGGGTACTCGCCCTCGCTCAAACAGGTCACGCTCACGCCGGGAACCCAGACGCAGGACTTCGAGCTGAAGTTCGATCCGATGACACTCGACGTGGTCGTCGTGACCGGCACGGCGGCGGGGACCGAGGTGAAGAAGGTCCCCTTCGCCGTGAGCCAAGTGGACCGCTCCCAGCTTCAAGAGGCGCCGGCGGTGTCAGCGCTGGGGTCACTCGAGGGCAAGGTGGCGGGCGTGCGGCTGATCGACGCGAGTGGCGCACCCGGCGGCGAGCCGGTGATTCGTCTGCGCTCCGCGACCGCGCTCTCGAGCAAGTCGGCCTGCACCAGCCAACCCTGCCCGTCAACCAATGTGTCGGGTCCGCTGGTCATCGTGGACGGCACCATCACGCACCATGGACTTGCGGACATCAACTCTCAGGATATCGACCGCGTGGAGGTGGTGAAGGGAGCTGCCGCCTCCTCGCTGTACGGGTCCAATGCCGCGAACGGGGTGATCCAGATCTTCACCAGGCGCGGCGACAAGCTCGCCGATGGCCGGCTCACCGTGACGGTCCGGAACGAGTACGGTCAGTCGGTCCGCCCGAAGACGATCCCGGTTTCGGCGGCGCACCCTTACCTGGTCGACACCATCGGGACGTACCTGGACGGGACTGGCAACACGGTCCATAACGGGGATTTCATCACCCCGACGGGCGATTTGGTCGGGCCCCTCGACCTGCCTAGCATAAAGCCTAGCGCGATCGCCGATGTGCCCTACACGGCCTACAACGGGCAGGTGTACGATGCGCAGACGGCCCTGCTGACCCACGGCCCGTTCTACACCAACTACGTCTCGATCGGGCAGCGGCGCGGCAACTCGAATTACAACGTCTCATTCGAGAACACCAAGCAGGACGGCGTGCTCAGGCTCCTCAAGGGCTACGACCGGCAGAACTTCCGGCTGAACGTAGACCAGGCGTTGACCCCGCGAATGGACCTGTCCGTCGGTGGCTTCTTCGGCAAGTCGAGCAACAACCAGGTTGCACAGGGCCCGGGGGCGCCGTTCTTCGCAGTGACGTTCATCGAGCCTTACATCAACCTGTTCGCCCCGAACCCGGACGGCACGCCGTACGCGGCGCAGATCCCGCATCAATTGCCCAACGCCGCCAACCCCTTGTACACGCTGGCGAACGAGCACCTGACCAGCGATCGCACGCGTATCACGGGGTATGCGAAGGCGACCTACCGGATCTTCGACTGGCTGTCGCTCGAAGGCAACTACAACTACGACGAGGAATCCACGAATTTCACGGACGAGACGCCGAAGAACTTCCTGAACGCGTCCGGCCTCCCGACGACGGGTACGCTGGTGAAGATCGACAGCGCCGGCCGGACCTTCAACACCGGCGCCACGCTCACCAGCACGCGGAACTTCAACTTCGGCGGCGTGCGGATACACAACACCACCAGGGCCGCGTACATCTACGAAGATCAGACCGGGAGGAGCTTGGGTGACACGGCGAAGGCGTTTACGGTCGTGGCCACGCCCGAGTTCAACGCGGTCGATTTTAGCACGATATCGCCCTTTTCCCACAATCTCACGATCCGGAACAAGAACTACTACGTCGTCTCCAACTTCGAGGTCAATGATCGCTATATTCTGGACGGCCTGGTGCGGTGGGACGGGTCGTCGCTGTTCGGCCCGGACAGCCGGTGGCAGACGTACTTCCGAGCGTCGGGGGCGTACCGCCTCTCGCAGGACTTCCACATCAAGGGGATCGACGAGTTCAAGCTGCGGGCGTCCTACGGGACCGCCGGGCTGCGTCCCTCCTTCACGGCGCAGTATGAGACGTTTGCAAACGTGGGAGGCAAACTCACGAAGGTCACGCTCGGCAACAACGCGCTCAAGCCGGCGCACTCGGGCGAGCTGGAGCTCGGCGGCAACATCGACTTCTTGTCGCGCTTCTCGCTCGAGTACTCCTACTCCCGGAAGAACACCACCGACCAGATCATCTTGGTGCCCCTCTCGGCCGCCGCTGGCTACAGATACCAGTGGCAGAATGCCGCGGCGCTGGTCGGGAAGACCCATGAGCTGTCGTTGGCGGTGATCCTCGCGGACCGGCCGGAGCTGTCCTGGCGATTGAACGTGGCGGCCGACCGGACGCGCCAGAAGATCACCGCGCTCAACACGGCGCCGTTCTTGACGGGGCCGAGCTACGCCGGCAGTACTGACGTCACGCAGATCTTCCAGATCGCCCCGGGCGAGACGTTCGGCGTCATCTACGGGACCAAAATCGTACGCAGCATCGACCAGCTGTATGACGATCCCACGAAGTCGTCAGCATGTCCCGGGACCTGGTGCCGGGACAGCCTGGTTGTCAACGAGGACGGCTACGTGGTGCGGAAGAGCACGTACCACACCGGCAACGAGAAATTCCTCACGTACGTGGACCGCAACGGGAGCCCGATCGTCAAGATCGGGGACGTCAACCCCGACTTCAACGCGAGCTTCACGTCAAACCTGCGGTTCAAGAGTTTCTCCGCCTACGTGCTCGTGGACTGGGTGCAGGGTGGGAACATCTACAACGGCACGCGGCAATGGCCGTTCTTCGAGTATCGCGACCGCCTGTACGATCAGGTGGACAAGGCGGAGGTGAATTGCGCCGGCACCGCCGACCCGACGCATTGCCCCTATAGCACCGGGAAGAAGCCCATTGCCTACTACCAGGGCCTGTACAACGGCATCAACCCCATCGATTACTTCGTCGAGTCGGGCACGTACGTGAAGATCAAGGAGCTGAACGTCAGCTACACCATCGGTCGCAGCACGCTCGAGAAGCTCGGCTGGGGCATCAACAGCCTGCGGATCGGCGTGATCGGGCGCAACCTCTTTACCTTCACCAAGTACTCCGGCTACGATCCCGAGGTGGCCGGGTTGTCGGGCGACCCGTACTCGTTCCGGTTTGACGGCTTCTCGTATCCCAACTTCCGGACGTTTACCGGCTTCATGGAGATCAACTTCTGACCCGCGAACCGAACTCTGAGGAGGCTACTGCTATGCGAATCAGCAAGCGAATCCCGGAGATCGTGGGCCTGGTCGCCTTGATCTTCGCGGCTGGATGTGACACGCTCGATATCTCGAACCTGAACGATCCGGACCGGAGGCGCGCGCTTGGGGACCCGAACAGCATTCCGAGCGTCGCGATCGGCGCCTTCCAGACGTGGTACCTCACGACGCAAGGTGGCTTCGGGGAGGATCAGTATCCGGCCTTGACCATGTCGGTCATGGCACGGAGCCACGTCGGGATGTGGAACAACTTCAACATCCGGTTCTATACCGGATGTACCACCGACTGGACGGCGGGCGGTTATCCGGGTCCGTTGGGGACCTGTGGCAACCTGACTGAGGGCCCGGCGTACCCGCGCGTGGAGTGGCAGAACAGTCTTTCGTCGGCGCAGCGGACGCAAATCGAGGCCATGTGGTACGGGTACTATGCGTCCCTGTCGTCAGCCAACGACGCCCTGACCGCGATCCGGGTGATTCAGCTGGACGTGCCCGCCGCGCACATGGTGGAGACGATGGCGGTCCTCGTGCAGGGGTTGGCGCTGAGCGCCATTGCCTTGAACTATGACCAGGGTTTCATCGTCGATTACAACACCGATCTCGCGACGCTCGCGTTCTCCCCGCGGGCCCAAGTGCGGGATGCCGCGCTCGCGAAGTTCGACGAAGCCATCACCATGGCCGCCGACACGTTCACCGTTCCGACCTCGGCTTGGTTCGGTGGGCCCGCGGTCACCTACAACAACGTCAAGATCGCGCAGATCGCGAACACCATGGCGGCGCGAACGCTGGCGTACTTCCCCCGCAATGCTGCCGAAAACGCCACGGTAGACTGGGCTCGTGTGGCCAGCTACGCATCCAAGGGGATCAGCTCCGGGACGCCGTTCGACCTGACCTTCCACCAGGATGCGTGCATATCCTGGTGCGACTTCCTCAAGGTCTGGAGCAACGACATGACCACGATGCGGGTGCATACCCGCGTCGCCCACATGATGGATCCCGTCTCCCAACCGGATCCATGGGAAGTCAACACCAACGGCAATCCCAATTCGCCTGACAAGCGTTTGGGCGACGGGACGTACCGCGGCCCAGCCGCATACGCCGACGCGATCCTGCGGGCGTACCCCGATACGACCGGCAAGGGCGGGTACGACTACGTCTGGACTCATACGAAGGAGTTTGGAAACAAGACGCGTGGCGCTTGGCACCAGAGTGCCGTGGGACAGGTTCGCTACGACAGCTTGACCACGTGCGGCGACAATCCCCAGGGCGAAACAACGGGGTCGGGTGACGCCCCGATGGTGCTCGCGGCCGAAAACGATCTCCTGTGGGCGGAAGCCCTGATCCGGGGACCCGCGCCTGACCTCGCGACCGCGGCCACGCTCATCAATCACACTCGGGTCGGGCCCGATCGGATGGGGCGGCCGCGCGGCGGGCTGCCTCCCGCCACGGTGGGGGACCCCAATCTGCTGCAGAAGCTCCAGTATGAGCAGGACGTGGAGCTCATGGGCTCGAACATTGCTCCCTTCTATAACCAGCGGAGGATCGACAACCTCGAGCCGTTGACGCCGCACGAGATGCCGGTGCCCGCGCAGGAGCTCGGCGTGTTGGGGCTCTGTAGCGGCACGTGTTACACGTGGGGCGGGTCGGGCAACCCACTCAACAGCAGCGCGTCCGCTCCGCAGTCGAGCGCCGCAGGCCTGATGCAGAGGGCGCCGCAGATCTGGACGCAGATGTATCAGGAGCGGAAAGCTCGCATGCGCGCGAGCCGGCTGCTGAGGAGCCTGCAATAGCGCGGCTGCGGGCGTTTCCTGTGGACAGGCGCGTCGCTTCCGAGCGATGTGTTGCTGGCGGGGGGAACAACAGGAGCCCGACACCACAACGGAAGGGAGCAATGCATGAGGAAGTCACTTGTTGGGCTGGTCGCTGCCGCGGCGATTATTGCTGCCTGTAGCAGTGACAACACGACTTCAACACCACCTGTCGTCGCCTCGGTGACGATGGTGCCGACGTCTGACAGCGGGCAGGTGGGCGATACGAGTTTGCGACTGCGCCGTGCGGTGCAGCTGGCGGCCGTCCTGAAAGACGCCGCGGGCAACGTGCTGTCTGTCATCCAGACGGGTCAGACGGTGGACTGGACGAGCAGCGCCCCCACCGTGGCGACGGTGGCCCAATCCGGCGTGGTAACGACTGTGGCGACAGGGTCGGCGACGGTCACGGCCGCGATCGAAGGCCAGAGCGGTACCTCGGCTGTCAAAGTGGACACGGTGTCCGTGGCCGCAGTGCACGTGAGCCCTACGCCGGACAGCGTGCTCGTGGATAGCACGGTGCACCTCAAGGCGTGGCCCTTAACCGCGACCGGGGACACGCTGACGGCCGTTTTCACGATATGGACCAGCAGCGACACCACCGTGGCACAGGTGAGCAACGCAGACAGCGCGGGCGTGGCACCGGGCAACACCGCCGACGTAACGGGCATCGCCGCCGGTACGGTGACGATCACGGCCACGGTGGCAGGCGTCAGTGGGACGGGCTCAATGAAGGTGAAGCCGTGAAGCTTGTGAGATAGCGCGCTGCGGGCGTTCCGTTTTCGACAGGCGCGTCGTTTCCCGACGCGCCTGTTCATTCTGCTGGCGGGCGGCCTGGCGCTGAGCGCCAATGGCGGCTGCCGCCAGGCGCCGCGCGGCCCTCAATGGCAAGCTGAGCCCGGCTACCGCTGGCGTCCGTTGAGCGTGCCGTCGGGGGGCGGGCCCGGATTCGCTGAGCTCCTTCCCTCGCGCACCGGCATTCGATTCACCAACACCATCACGCTCGACAGCGCGCTCTGGAATCGCCATCTGGCACAGGGCGGCGGCGTCGCCCTGGGCGACGTGGACGGCGACGGGCTCCTCGACGTCTACCTGACGAGCAACCAGGGCTCGAATGCGCTGTACCGCAACCTGGGCGATTGGCGCTTCGAAGACATCACGGCCTCGGCGGGCGTCGCGCTGAGCGGCCGTCACTCGACCGGCGCCGTCTTTGCCGACGTCGACGGCGACGGCGACCTCGATCTGCTCGTGAGCACGCTCGGCGGGGGCGTAGCATTGTTCGTCAACGACGAGCACGGCGTGTTCATCGAGCGCACCGTCCAGGCCGGGCTCGGCGCGCCCGCCGGCAGCATGACCATGACGCTGACCGATGTGGACGGCGACGGCCACCTCGCTCTGTACGTGGCCAACTACAAGACACGATCGGCGATGGACGTCTATCCGCCGCAGGAACGCCAGTTCAATCAGGTGATCCGTGACCTGGGCGGCCATCGCTACGAGGTCGTCCCGAAGTTCCAGCGGGACTATCGCGTGGTGGATCGTCCCGAATACAACCTCGTGTCGATGCAGCAGCGCGCGGACCCGGACGGCTTCTACCTGAACGACGGCAAGGGGCACTTCACGCTGGTGCCATGGACCTCGGGCCGCTTCCGCGACGAGACCGGCAAGCCGCTCGCCGCCGCCCCGGAGTACTTCGGGCTGTCCGCCAAGTTCACCGACATCGACGGCGACGGCGCGCCGGACCTCTACGTGTGCAACGACTTCGAAGATCCCGACATGTTCTGGCTGAACGACGGGACGGGGACCTTCCGCGCCGCGCCGCGTCTCGCCGTCCGAAACACCAGCAACTCCTCGATGGCAGTCGACTTTTCCGACGTGGATCGGGACGGCAACGTGGACGTCCTGGTCGCGGACATGCTGGGTCGGGGGCCGCGCCGCAAGAGCGAGATCCCGACGCATACACCCTTCCCCAAGCTGATCGGACAAATCGACGACCGTCCCCAATGGCAGCGTAACACACTGCTCTGGAATCGGGGGGACGGGACGTTCGCGCAGATCGCCGGCTACGCGGGGATCGAGGCATCCGACTGGACGTGGGATGCCCTGTTCCTCGACGTCGATCTGGACGGGTACGAAGACATCCTTGCCACCACGGGCCACCTGTGGGACGTGATGGACGCGGACACGTGGGAGCGCGTTCGGACGACGTTCACGGGGCTCGAGTGGCGTCGGGAGCTCGCGTTGTTCCCGAAGCTGGCCCTGAAGAATGTGGCGTTTCGCAACAACGGGGATCTCACGTTCAGCGACGCCGGGGCCCGGTGGGGCTTTGCCGGCGAGGATGGCATCTCGCACGGCATGGCGACCGCGGACCTGGACGGGGATGGGGCGCTCGATGTGGTCGTCAGCCGACTCGGCACGCCTGCCGCCGTCTTCAAGAACCTCGCGGGCGCGCCCCGGATCGCAGTGCGGTTGCGCGGCCGGTCACCCAACACCGCGGGCGCCGGATCGAAGATTCGTCTGTTGGGGGGCCCCGTCCCGGTGCAGCAGAAGGAAGTGGTCTTGGGCGGGACGTATCTGTCCGGCTCCGATCCCCTCTACACGTTCGCCGCCGGCACCGCTCAGACCATGACGATTGAGGTCGACTGGCGCAGAGGTGGACACTCGGTGATTCGGGGAGTCACGCCGAATCGCGAATACGAAATCGAGGAGCCGCCCGACCTGCCGCGCGCCCCGGGCTTGCGCCCGGGGTCGGCCGTGCCGGCCGGGCGGGGCGGCCCGTGGTTTCGCGATGTGTCGGCCCTGCTCGGTCACCGGCACGTCGAGACGCCGTTCAATGACTGGGCCCGCCAGCCGCTCTTGCCGCAGGCCTTGAGCCAGCTCGGGCCGGGAATTTCGTGGTACGACGTGGACGGCGACGGCGCCGAGGACCTGCTGATCACGTCGGGGCGCGGCGGCAGCCTCGCCTACTATCGGAACGACCACGGGCGGTTCACCCGATCCGATCTCCACCTCGGTCCCGCGCGCTACGACGAGACGACGGTCCTGCCGTTGCCCGACGGCAAAGGCGGGACCGCGTTGCTGCTCGGGCAGTCCAACTACGAGTCGCAAACGCCCAAGGAGGCCGCCGCCCTGCCGGGCGTGGTGGAAGTGACCCCGGCCGGCGTCCGGGTAACGCCGGTCGTGCCGGGGGATGTGGCGAGCGCGGGACCGCTCGCCGTGGCGGACGTGGACGGGGACGGCGACCTCGACCTGTTCGTCGGCGGGCGGGTGGCGCCGGGTGCGTATCCCGGCGCCGTGTCGTCGCGGCTGTTCCGGAACGAGGGCGGGCGGTTC
>Ga0210382_10000876_pt1 | contig 10194 bp, 10 predicted proteins | sample PLMedo_FD_155452 | JGI IMG/M metagenome (GOLD analysis project Ga0210382, IMG submission 155452) | Groundwater sediment microbial communities from an aquifer in East River, Colorado, USA - PLM0_60_coex redo | ecosystem: Environmental > Terrestrial > Soil > Riparian zone | place: USA: East...
AGCGACGCTTGTCCGCGCGCGCAGAGGCGACCGCGGTTGATGGGCGATTCGGGATTGCCTTCGATCTTCACCGCGCGCCCTTCGCGCACGCGCACGTGAATGCCGCAGCCGGCGGCGCACTCGCGGCAGGTGGAGGCATAATAGGTGGCGGTGCCGGGAATCTGATCCTCAGGTTGGATCAGATAGGGAATCAGCTTTTCGGTGGGCTCGGGTCCGATGCCGCAGGCGGAGAGGGTCGCCGCCCCGGCGCCCGTCACACCGAGGACTTTGAGAAACCGTCTGCGATTCATACTGTCCGGGCCGTCGGTCATCGTGTTGCGGCTCCGCCTAGTAGTGACACACGGTACAGTCGCGGCTCACCTTGTTCTGGACGTGACACGACACACACCACCCCATCCGCAGCGTGGAGATCTGGTACACCTGCGGCATGCGCGACACGTCGCCATGACACGTGTTGCACGCCTGGGTGCCGAGCGCCTTGATATGCCGTTGATGGGGGAAGCGCACAAAGCCGGGAAGGGCGTGGATCCGGGTCCATTCGGGCGGCTTTCGCTCGCGCCATGCGTCGCGGACTTTCTTGATCTCGGCTTGATGCGAGGGGGTCGAACCGTTGATCAGCTGGTGACAACCCATGCACGTTTGCAGCGCCGGTATCCCGGGCTCGCTCGACACTGCCACCGTGGCGTGGCAGTACATGCAGGGGATTTGATCCTGCCCGGCGTGGATGTCGTGTCGAAAGAAAATCGGTTGTCGGGGACCCTGAAGGTCCCCCGTGTCGCTGACTACCGGCGCCTGGTATCTCCCGGCCGACTGTGCGCTCAAAGCTGCGGCTGACAGAGCGAGACACAGCCACGCCGGCAGAGTCTTCGTCATCAATGCAATGGCCTCGATGGCGAATCGGTGAAAAAGGCTTGCGGGCCCCCGAATGTATCCCCGGCAGGGAAGCAGACACAAGTAGGGGCGCAGCATGCTGCGCCCCTACTCGGGACGCGCCAACAGCTGGTATTTCAATCGCACGACGTCGACGAAGGCGGCCACGGCCTCGAGGTCCGGAAACTCCATCCAGCAATTCCGCACACCGCCCGACGCCGTCCCGTCGCGTACGGCTTGCTTGATGACGCGCGGCAGCCCGTTGGTGGCGCTGATCTCCCGCTCTTCCACGTCGGTCAGGACGAACGTGCCGCTGACGCCCGACGCCATCGGGTGCAGGTAGCCGAGCTTGCGCCCGCCCACTTCGTACATCCACACCCATTTCCACGTCGTGCCGAGGTAGACGACCTGCTCCGTCACGTGCCGCAATGCGCGCAGCTCTTCGCGGGCTTTCTTGAACCGCTGCCCCGCGCGTGGAGGCAAGTCCCGGACCGGCTGGTCGGACTTCGGCCGCAGCCGGGGACTCAAGTAGAGGTGCGTCGCCCAATACCCTGCCGGCTGTTTGGTCATCGTGCGCCAAAGCTACAGGCAGGGTCAAGAGCGAATGCCGAGTCGATCACTCGGAATAGATGAGTCGCGTCGCGGTTCGAAACCGTCCGGGATCGAGCAGCCGCCCACACGATTGTTGCGGCACCGCCATGCGACCGTCCTTGCCCATCGCCAGCTTGATGACGTCGGCGTTGCGTCCAAACCACCGCGCCGACGGCTCGAGGTCCGAGGGGTAGACGAATCGCGGCAAGGCCGCCGCTGCCAGCGCCGCCTGCGAGCCGATTCCCGATTCGGGCATGGTCCCCGCCCATAGCTCGGCGCCATACGCTTCGGCCAGGCGGTAGACGCGGCACACTTCGGAGAGGCCCCCGACGCGATGCACCTTGATGTTCCAGATCTTGGGGCCTCCGAGCGCGACGACCTGACGCGCGGCGCGCGCGTCACGCAGCGTCTCGTCGAGGCAGACGGGCGTTCGCAGCACACGCGCCAGCTCGGCGTGTCCGACCAGCTCGTCGGGTGCGAGCGGCTGCTCGATGTAGAGGAGGCCCGCTTCGTCGAGCGCGCGCAGGGCTGCCTCGTCGCGCGGCCATTCGTACGCGCCGTTCGCGTCGACGGTCAACGGGAGATCGGTCCCCGCCAGGCCGGCGCGCGCAGCCGCGACCGCGGCCGCATCCCAGCCCGGCGCGACCTTGATCTTGACCCGTCGGTAGCCGCGCTGCGCAGCTTCGTACACCCAGCGCGTGAGCACCTCGGCGCTCCGGTCGGGCGGGATCCCGAGAGCGACGCCGCAGTCAACGAGTCCCGCCGGCGCCACGCCCAACCGCTCGCCGAGGAGCGTAGCGAGCCCCGTGCCGCGCACCTGCGCCTCGAGATCCCACGCCGCCGTCTCGACGCCGGAGCGGGCGAACCAGTTGCCGCGCACGTTCTCGCGCAGCAATTCGTCCAACGCCTCCGGCGAGTCGTGGTGCCGCCCCACGACGCGCGGCAGCAGCACGCGCTCGATCAGGTCGCGTGCGCCCACCAGCGTTTCTTCTGAGTAGAACGGCAGATGGAAGGGTGGAGACTCACCGTAGCCGGCGTGGCCAGCGTCGTCGTGCAGAACCACGATGAGCGAGCGACGCTCCGTGACGGCGCCGCCCGAGATGACGAACGGTTCCACGAGGGGAAGCGTCAGCTCGTAGAGGTCAGCGCGGGCGATGTGCATCGGCAGTCAGATCGAGAAAATGCAGCTCGCCGCCCCGCCGCTCCAGGGCGCCCTGCTCTTCCAGCTCGAGCATCGCAGCGAGCAGGCCGTCGGCGGGATGGAAGACCAGCTGGTGCAGGGCGCGCTGGGTGCGCGAGCCGTCGGTGGCAGCGTACTCTTCGAGCGGCAACTGGAAGAACGTGTGCAGCTGCACGCTCTCGCAGCCACGGCGGGCGTACTCGAGGATGGTGCGGCCGGACGAGATGCCACCCGTCCCGGAGAGCTCGGCTAACCCCGGGCGAAAGCCCGGGGTTGGGATGATCCCCGGGCTGTCGCCCGGGGTCAGCCGACCCAGCACGCGCAGGTTTCGCTCCGTCAATTCCGGGCCTCCGTACGCGACGCCTCGCTCGAGATCGAACAAACGGTTGAACACAACCAACGCGTCCGCGCCAGAAGCCGCCCGCACCATCTCGAGTTGGAAGTCGTCGTCGAAGCGCGCGTTCATGACCTTCACGGCGAGGCGCACCGCCGCCTGCGCGCGAATGTGCGCCGGCACCTCGCGCAGCCAGCGTAGGATCTGCGCCTGCTCGCCCGCCAGCGCATCGCCCGCGAGCGTGGGCGAGAAGTCCTTCTCGAGGAGCAGGAGCGGCTCCCCCCACGCCGCGGCGAGCGCCCGGGTCGTAAACGCGTACTCGGCGTCCTTGAACGCCTCGTCGAGCCGCGGCAGGTGGTACTTCACGGACGGCACGACGACCAGCTCGCCCGCGCGGGTGAGGTCGCCCGCAAAGCGAGCCAACGCGAGGTATTCGTCGAAGGGCCGATCCCACCCACGCCCCTTCCACGTCACCGTCCACCCCGCGCCGCGACGCTCGACCTTCATCTTGGTCTCGTGGATCGCCCACGCGCCCATCGATTGGGCCCCGGCCGCATCCTGCGCGATGACGGTCTTCAAGACTGCGAATGCGAGGCCCGCCTCGGCGTCCGTCTCGAGCTGGCCTTCGTGCAGGGACAGTTGGCCCGATCCCTTGCCGATGGGATGCGGAATCGTCTCGCCCAAGTAGCGCGCGCTGAGATCGATGCCGTAGGCCTCGCGCACGTGCGCCGGAAAGGCGCGCGGCAGCTCGCGCTTGAATCGCTCGAAGTCAGTCGCGAGGCGCGCGCGCATCCCGTACCGCCCGACGCACGACGTCCCGCTCGGCGGCATGCAGCGCGGGCCCCCACGGATCGTCGCACGCATCGTCGGGAATCACGCCGTCGGCTGCGAGGGCCCAGAGCATGCGGCGGATGTAGCCTTCCATGGGCACAACGAAGGTCGTCTGAGCAAAGGCGTCTAACAGCGTGGAAAGGCGTAGAAACGAGCCGTTGTCGCCATCGTGGAACGTGCTCAGCAACATCGCCTGCAGATCGGTGAGGGCGGCGCCCATCCCAATCAGCGCCGCACGGGCACCCATCGAGATCGAGTAGCCGAGGAAACGGTCCTCGCCCGTGATCAACACCTTGTCGGGGTGCGCACGCATGACGGCGGCGATCCGTTGGAAGGTCATCACGGAATCGAGGGTCGCGACCTTGATGCCCACGACGCCCTCGAGCGCGAGAATCGCGTGCAGGGTGGGATCGTCGTACGCCACGCCACCCGCCGCGTCATACAGATGGAAGGCGATCACTGGCAGCTCGCGCGCGAGCGCCGCGTGATAGGCGACGGGATCATCCGCGCGGGGAAATGCCAGCAGGGCGTCGGCACCACCTCGCTTCGCGGCGCGGGCCATGTCGACCGAGTTCGCACCCGCCACGATGATCTTTCCGGGCAGCGCGGAGCGCCATTCAGCGAGCACCGTCGCGCGTTGATCCGCGGAAAGGTGCGGCCCCCGGCCGGTGTGGGCCCAGACGGCAACGCCGGCCACGGGCTGAGTCGCCATCCACTGTGCGTAGGTGTGTTGAGCTTCCGTTGCGAGAGTCTGCCCCCGGAAGGGCACGGGGACGGCGGGGATCAGGCCCCACTCGAGACGGGACGCGAGATCTATGCGAGGAGCCCTTTGCGGACGTTCGTCACCTCGATCGCCTTCCTCCGGTCGGCCGCAACCTCCAGCAGATCGAGCTTCGCGACGCTGTTCTCCGGCAGGCGCAGCGGCTGTCCCGTGCCGAACACAAAGCGATCGGCCCCCACCGTTTCGAGCAGGGTCGCGAGGTGATCCTCGGGAGGCCCCCAGATCCAACAGATGTCCCACCAGATGCGGCGCGCCTCTTCGGGCGTCGAGCCGAAGTGCACTTCTTCGACGAATCCACGGTCGGCGTGGGTCACGAGCAACCGCACATCGGGATCGCTGCGGATCAGCGCGCGTACCGCGGCCGCCGCCAGCTCGGGGACGGTGTCGTTGGGATGCCGCTGGCGCCCGTCCTCGAGCCGCACGGCGAGCATCAGCGGGATCTTGGACGCGCCGCACGCCGCCGCGAGCACGCGCATCTCCCCGCCGGCGGGGTCGAGGCCCAAGTAGAGCGGATCGCAGCGCACCGCGGGTGCGCCCGCGTTGACGGCGTCGGCTAGCTCCTGGTCCCACTGCGCGAGCCCCGGATGGATGACGGGCACGGGCTTGAGTCGCGGTTCGTGACGCGCCGTGGCAACGAGCCATTCGTTCCCTTCGGTGGGGTCGCGCCAGAACAGGCTCGGCAGGTGGGAGACCCAGGCCTCGTCGATCTCCACGCGATCGAGCGCTTTGACGAGCGCCTCAGGTGAGGTGCCCGGGACCTTGCGCCACGGGTAGGCGCCGAGGAAGGCGTTGACGTCGACGCGCATCAGTCGGCGGGGAACGCGCCAGGCGGGAAGATGCGGACTGCGTTCTTCCAGCGGACGAGCGCCAGCTCGTCCTTGTTGAGCAGGGCCTCGAGATAGCGCAGCTTGGCCCACCCGGTGTCCATCGTGAGATCGGTCCCCCAGAGCAGCCGGCTGACGCCGGCCGCGTCTACGCAGGCCTCGAGCATCCCGCCGTCGACACCGCTCCCCGAGAGATCCACATAGACGTTCGGGACGTCGCGTAGCGCGTGCAGGGAATGCAGCCAGTCGCCGCCGCCACCGATGTGCGCGAGGATGAACGCCACCTCGGAGTGACGACGTGCCAGGGTGCAGAGCTCGACGGCGTCGGATGCCTCCTGGCCCGGCCAGTCGCGGCGGCGGTGCTGCCAGATGTGCTGCAGGACGGGGACGCCGTGCTCTCGCGCGAGCGCGCACACGGGATCGAGCAGCGGGTCATCGGCGCGCCGGCTCGCGGCGAGCTTGATCCCGATCATCCCGGCGGCCAGGCAGCGGGCGATCTCGGCGCGGGCGTGCGCCGTGTAGTTGGGGTTGACGCACACGTAGCCGCGGATGCGGTCGGGATGCGCGCGCTGCAAGGCCAGGAGGGCGTCGTTCCCGTGCGTGACGTCGGGAGGCGAGGGAAAGTAGATCGGCGACGTACGTCCCCAGCTGCCGAGGATCGACGTCACGTGGACGGTGATCCCGATCTTCTCGCCCGCCGCCAGGCGGCTGGCGTTGCGCTCGCGCCAGTCGGCGCGGGGCGCCGGGTCGTGGTAGAAGTGGGCGTGGACGTCGACGAGCATGGCTCAATCTGCAATCTATGTTATCTTGGGGCCACCAACCGCCATCGGGAGAATCCATGCAGCAGCTCGTGGACCGGGTCAAATCCATCCTGTTCGAGCCCAACGCGACGTGGAAGGCGATCGACGGCGAGTTCACCAAGCCGGCCGACGTGTACCTGCGATATGTCCTGCCGCTGGCCGCGGTCGGACCTATCTGTACCGCCGTCGGCATGTCGGTATTCGGCCTGCGCATCCCCCTCGTCGGGGCCACGTTTCGCGTACCGATCACGACGGCGGTGACGCAGGCGGTCGTCGGCTACATCCTCGCCGTGCTGAGTGTGTTCGTGGTCGCGTTGATTATCAACTCGCTGGCGCCGAGCTTCGGCGGTCAGAAGAACGACGTGCAGGCGCTCAAGGCCGCCGCGTATTCGAGCACCGCAGCGTGGGTCGCCGGCGTGTTCAATCTGGTTCCCGCCCTCGCCCTCATCGGTCTGGTCGTATCACTCTACAGCCTGTTCCTGCTGTACGCGGGGCTGCCGGTCGTGATGAAGGCCCCGAAGGACAAGGCCCTCGGCTACACGGTGGTGGTCATTATCGCCGTGATCGTCGTGTGGTTGATTATCGGCGCCGTATCGACGGCGTTCTTGCCGGGCTACTCGGGGCTGCAACCCCGCGTCTAGCCCGCCGCGTCGCGCAGCGATTCGTCCAACACGTCGAGGGCGCGGTCCACCGCGCCCTCGTCGTGCGCCAGGGACACGAAGTTGTAGGCCGTCCGCTTGAAGATCACTCCCCGCTTCGCGCAGCCCACCGCCACCGCCCGTGAAAGGTCTTCGGTCGCGAAGTGCAGGAAGCACATCTCGGCCATGCCCGCCACCCCGGCGATGGCTTCGGGGTGTTGCCGCTGCAGGCGATGCAGCCCGTGCAGCAGCCGCGTCCCGACGCGATGGAGATGATCGCACACAGCCTCCCGCTCGAATGTCTCGAGGGTCGCCCGAGCCGCCGCGAGCGCCACGCCCTCCGTCGCCAGGGTGGAAGAGATCCAGGTGCGCGTCGCGCCCGCCATCAGATCGGCGCGTCCGCCCACGACGGCCAGCGGGAACCCGTTGGCGAGGGCTTTGCCGAGCACCACGAGATCGGGCTGCACCCCGTAGCGCTCGGCGGCGCCGCCGATCGCGAGGCGAAAGGCGGTCTTGATCTCGTCGAAGATCAGCACCGCACCGCTCTTCTGCGTTTCCGTCCGCAGCACCTCGAGCCACTCGCGCGTCGGCTCCGCGACCACGACGGGCTCCACCACGACGGCGGCCAAGCGCCGGCCCCGCTCGCGAATCATCTCGCGCGTTGCCGCGACATCGTTGAACGGAATCTCGGCGAACAGGGCCCGCACGCCCGCCGGAATCCCCCCACCTTCGGCCCCGCCCTGACACCAGTCGAGCCACCCGTGATAGCCGCACCCCAGCACCTGCTCACGGCTCGTGGTGACGCGGGCGATCCGCACCGCCGCGGCGACGGCTTCTGCTCCCGTCTTGAGGAAGCGCACGCGCTCGAGCCACGGGATGCGGGCCGCCAGCGCCTCGGCCAATTCCTCTTCGGCGACGGGGGGGAGGGGGCCCACCACGCCGTCGGCGATGGCTTGCTCGGCCGCCTGGTTCACCGCGGCGTGACCGTACCCCAGCGCCACGGCGCCGAGCGCCATGACGTAGTCGAGGTACTCGCGGCCGTCGGCATCCCACACCCGGCACCCCGCGGCGCGCGACAGGCGCGCCGGCACCTCGGGGCCGGGGTCGGGACCGAAGAGAGCGTCGGGCCGCTTGCTACCGGTCGACGTGAAGCCCGGAACGCGCCAGTCGCTCACCGTATTTCACCACCTCGATGGCCATCGCGCGGAGCAGCTTGACCTCACGCAGGTCGAGCGGCGTGCGGTGCGCGAGCTCCCGCATCGTGCGCATGATGCCTTCAGCGTTGCGCGTCTTGAAGAAGTCGATCGCCGCGAGCGCGCGCTCGATGTCGGCGAACAGGCGCTCGAGCTCGTCGGCGGCCGCCGGCTCGGACGTGCGACGCGGCTCCTTGAAGGGCCGATTCGCCGCGCCGCGCGCCAGCGCCAGCTCGTACAGCATGATGATGGCCGCGTGGCCCAGGTTCAACGACGGGTAGGACGACTCGCTCGGGATCGTCACAACGCGATGGCAGCGGTCGAGCGCCTCGTTCGAGAGACCCTTGTCTTCGCGCCCGAACAGCAACGCGACGGCGCCGTCCTCGACCAGCTCGGCAATTTCGGTCGCTGCCTCACGCGGACGTTGCAGGTTGCGCTTCGCGGTGCGGCCTCGCGCGGTGAGACCCACGACGTGCACGCAGTCGGCGATCGCCTCGCCCAGCGAGGCACAGGTGCGGACGCGGGCGAGGACGTCGGCCGTTTGATGCGCGATCCCTTCCACACGATACGCGTCGTATTCCCGCGGCTGCACGAGGCGCAGGTCCTTAAACCCGAAGTTCTTCATGCCCCGCACGACGTGCGCGATGTTCACGAGATCCTGAGGTTGATCGAGCACGACGATGACGTTCATGCCACGAGCTCGAGGGCGCCAAACCGGGCTGCGTCCTGCCGATCACCGCGCAACCACACCCAGCCGTTGCCTCCACTCCAGACGAGCTGCCCGGCGCGTCGCAGGCGGCCGGGGAGCATTTCGTTAACGATAAGGTCGAAGCTCACTCGGCCGCCGACGTGGGGCCGCGCCTGCGCGGGCCAGGGAACGCGCACCGTCACTCGATAGCCCAGCTCGGTCCGCTCCCAACCGCCCTCGACGTCCCGGTCGTCTCCCGCGCTGTCGGACGTGGCCGTCGCCCGGACTCCTGGACCATCGATGTGGGGCACGATCAGATAGCCGACGTACGCGCTCTCGTCGCCGATGTACACCTGCAGTCCATCGGAATGGATGTCGTCGGGCTCGTTGTCGAGACCGAGGGGCGGAGCGCCGCCGGCCCGGAAACACACGTCCGGCTTCGTGACTTCGACTGCCAGGTAAAGTGCCGCTTCGTCCCACGCGGCGTACGCGACCGCCGAAAGCTCGTCGGGACCGGGGTACGCATCCTCGCTGCGCCGATACTGGTCCTCGAGGGTGAGGTGCAACGGCTCAGACAGGTCGAACCCGGCCAATGTCCCGTCGAGGGGTGGTGCAACGCCGACGCGCAGCGCCGCGGCGACGGCCCGCGTCGGCCCCTCGAGCTCGAGGAGCGGCTCGAACGGCGGAGAGATCTCCCGCGCCCCTCGCAGCGATCGCGTGGCTTCATCCCGCGCGTCGATTTCCCACGCCGCGCCGGTGAAGCGGTGCCGCTCGACGCCCTCTCCCGTCTCCACTTCGATGGTCTCGCCGCTCGCGCGCACAGCGCGGACTCGTGGCTCGCCGCCGTGCGGTTCGAGCACCGCTACGAACCGCAGGTTGCGGCCCCGGCTCTGCGCCAAGTAGAACGGGACCCGTGTCCCGCTGCCGGGAAGCCCCGGCCCGTCGGCGCGGAGCAGCTCGCCGTCGAAGACGAGATGCGCGCTCAGCTGTCGGCGGTCAGCTGTCAGGTCGAGCACGATCGGCCCCTCGACGTCGGGGACGAACCGCTCGGCGCGCGACACGAACTGATCCTCCAGCGTCGCGTCGACCCATCGCCCCGGGGTGCGAATGTGCCCGCGGCCCAGGAAATGCCAGGGGAGCTCCACCGTGCGCTCTTCGCGCCCAGTTAGCTCTACCAGGTCGACGACATACGCTGGCCCCGAGACGACGGTCCGTTCGAGGCCACCGTAACGGCCCCGGGCCCAGGCCCAATCGTCCTGCACGTCGAACATCTCGCAAGCGGCGTCGCCGGCCGCCTGCGAGGTCCCGTCGAGTCGGGGGGCGTTATGCGACAAGGTCGAACGATACCAGAAGAGATCGGGCGAGACGTAGGAACCCGTCCCCGGGTCGGGCAGCCAGTGCACGCCGTCGGCGTGGAGGGTCAGGTTCAAACGGTCGGGGTGGCCGTGTCCGCCGCCGTAGGGT
>Ga0210382_10000877_pt1 | contig 10187 bp, 7 predicted proteins | sample PLMedo_FD_155452 | JGI IMG/M metagenome (GOLD analysis project Ga0210382, IMG submission 155452) | Groundwater sediment microbial communities from an aquifer in East River, Colorado, USA - PLM0_60_coex redo | ecosystem: Environmental > Terrestrial > Soil > Riparian zone | place: USA: East River...
CCGGCTCGTCGCCCCGCGGCGCGATGCGATCCAGGACGCCGCGCGGGACGCGGTGGCGCAGCGGCCCGCGACGCCACCGGTGATCGACCGCTGGGACGGGCATACCGGTGAGCGGATCGCGGCCGTGCTGTGCGACGGCGCGCGGTTCGACTGATACCATGAGTGGACGTCTAGCGAGAGCCCTCGACATGCTGCGCCTGGTGTTCACCGGCCGCGGGCGCAGGATGTGGAGCGCAGTGACCTATCTCCTCTACTCCGATTCGGCGTCGGTGGGGCTGCGCCGCGACCTGAGTGCGCCCCATGCGGCGCCGGCCGCCAAGCTGGCGATCCAGGTGCGGCCGCTCACGTCCGACGACGCGCTCCCGTGGCTCGACGTGCGCGAGCGGGGCTTGTCGGACGACCAGGTGTACGGGCGCCTGGCCCAGGGGCGCCTGCTCCGGTCCGGCATCGAGACCTGCCACGTCGCCGTCGAGCCCGGCGGCAACGCGTGCTACATGCAGTGGCTCATCCTCTCGCATCAGAACCAACGCGTCCGGGCGTTTTTCGGGAACCTCTACCCGCGCCTCGCTGCCGACGAGGCGCTGCTCGAGGGGGCGTACACGCCGGAGGCCTACCGTGGGCAAGGAATCATGGCCGCGGCCATGGCGCAGATCGCCGAGCGCGCCAGCCAGTTCGGCGCGCGTTGGGTCGTCACGTTTGTCGACGAGACGAACGTGGCGTCGTTGAAGGGTTGCGCGCGGGCGGGGTTCGAGCCCTACCTGCGTCGCCATGAGCGGTTCCGGCTGTTTCGACGGTACGTCTCGTTCAGCCCCGTGTCACAGGCGGCCTCCCCCGGCTAGCTTCCCTGTTGGCGCATGTCTCACCCTACGCTGTTTCAACACTCTGCCGAGCCGCTCGCCGCGCGGATGCGGCCGCGCACCCTCGACGACTTCCTCGGCCAAGAGCCCATCCTCGGGCCCGGCAAACCGCTCGGCGAGCTGATTCGCCGGGGCGACGTGGGGTCGTGTCTTTTCTGGGGGCCGCCGGGCTCGGGGAAGACGACCCTCGCGCTGCTGATCGCCAACTACACCAAGCGCCATTTCGAGCCGTTCTCGGCGGCGACCGAGGGCGTGGGCCGGGTGCGAGAAATCATCGCGCAGGCCGAGCAGCGGCTCCAATACGAGGGCCGCGGCACGATCCTGTTTTGCGACGAGATCCACCGATTCAACCGGGCGCAGCAGGACGCGTTTCTCCCCTGGGTCGAGAACGGCGTGATCACCCTCATCGGCGCCACGACCGAGAACCCGAGTTTCGAGCTGACCGGCGCGTTGCTATCGCGCTGCCGCGTGTTCGTGCTCGAGCCGCTCCAACCCGAACACATCCGCGCGGTGATCCGTCGGGCGCTGGAGAGCGGGGGCGTGGGACGTGGCCCGTTGGGCGTGGAGCTGACCGAGGACGCGGTGGAGGCGTTGGTCATGAACGCCCAGGGCGACGCGCGGCGGGCGCTCAACGTGCTCGAGGCGGTGCAGCAGCACGTGGGGACGTCCCACGCCCCACGCCCGACGCCCCGAGAGGTCGTGCTCCAAGTCCTCGAGAAGCCGCTCCCGAGGTACGACAAGTCCGGCGACCAGCACTACGACCTGATCTCCGCGCTGCACAAGGCGGTGCGCGGCAGCGATGTCGAGGGCTCGCTCTATTGGCTGGCCCGGATGCTCGCTGGGGGGGAAGATCCCTTGTACATCGCGCGGCGGCTCGTGCGGATCGCGTCAGAGGACATCGGCCTAGCCGATCCGCGCGCGCTCTCGATCACCCTCGCGGCGAAAGACGCGTATCACTTTCTCGGCACCCCGGAAGGCGAGCTGGCCCTCGCGGAGGCGGTCGTCTTCCTCGCCACCGCCCCCAAGTCGAACCGCGTGTATGCGGCGTTTACGCAGGCAACGGACGCGGCCAAGGAATATCCGGCGGAACCGGCGCCGCTTCACATCCGCAACGCGCCGACGAAACTGATGAAGGAATTGGGGTACGGGGCGGGATACAAATACGCGCACGCGTACGAAGAAGGGTACGCGCCGCAGGAATACCTGCCCAAGGCTCTGCTAGGCGCGAGGTGGTACGAGCCGACCGAGTTCGGGTTTGAGAAAGACATCAAGCGACGCATCGAGTGGTGGGAGCAGCTGAAGCAGAAGGCCGAGCCCGACCCCGGCCAGCGCCCCGAGCAGGGCGGGTAAGGGCGTCGGCCCCAGGCCGGTGAGGCCCGGGGCGGCGAACAAACTTCCCAACGCTACGACCAACGCCGCGACAGAACACCAGTGGCGCCGTGCCCAGAACCCGACCGGCACGAGCAACCCCCCAAGCCAGCCGGCGGCCAAGAGATCGAGAATCCAGGGGCGCGCGTGCCCGAGATCGAAGATGAGCTTCCAGCCATCGGCCAGCGTGTACGCGCGGTCGCACCACTGCTGGGAGTCGAGCGCGAGGCAGAAGGTGGCGTCCTCGCGCCACGCGGCGACCCTGAAGGTGTCGCCCGGGGCGACGGCGGCCAGCGCACCACGGGCGCGCAGGTCCGGCCGGTCGAGCCGCCAATCGGTGCCGTGCGTTCGGAACCAGAGGGCGAGGTCTGCGTGGTCGGCTGATAGAAGGACGACCTCTCGCCCGCGCTCGTCGGTGAGCGCGACGAGCGGCGACAGTCGCCCAGGGGTCGCACCCGCCACAGCGACGACCTGGAGCGGCAGGGGGGATCCGCGCGTGGCGCCGAGCACGTTGCCAGGGTACAGCCCGCGGTTCGGGAGGTCGGGCCGCAGCGTGACGACGTACGTCGTCGCCGGGATGTCAGGCTGGAACAGCCAGCCGGTCGTGAGCGCGATCCCGGCAACCACGAGGGCCGCGCCGAGCGATTGCCAGGCGGCACGGCGCGGCGACGGCGTGAGCCAAAGGGGGGTAGTGCTCCCCAACACTCCGCCCAGCGCGGTGCCCAGGGTGTTGAAGCACACGTCGCCGAGGCTCGGGTCGCGCCCCGGGATCCACTGCTGGGCGCACTCGACGCTGAGGGAGAGCAGCGTACCCACCGCTGCCAGCCGGACCCCCCGCATCCCACCTAGCGCGAGGCCGACACCGAGGGGCACGAACAACAGCACGTTTTGCACGACTCCGGCCAGGGCATCGTCGCCGCCGACGATGGCGGTCGTCCACCCCGGGGCGATCTCTGTGCCGGATGGGAACAGCGTGGCGATGAGAATGGCGCCGACCCCGGCGGCGACAAGGAAAAGGGCGGTGCGTCGGTTTGCGAACGAGAGCATGGCCACTATATTGGCGCTCCCCCGATGGTGGCCGGAGCGAACCCCTGCGATTCCTGTTGCGGTACTGGCCCCTGCGCGCTCTGTGGGTCCACTGGCTCGCCCGGAGCAATGAAGCGCCTGCGCGGCGCCCGACCGAAGTCGAAGACGGGATCTGGGTTGGTGGACTCCTGCTGCCCAAGCGGTGGCGTGCGCTGCAGGCGGCGGGCGTCACGCGGGTCGTTACGCTGGTCGGGGAGGCAGCGCCGGCGCCCTGGCTGCGCTCGGCGGAGTCCCTCTTGTGGCTGCCGGTTCACGATAACCACCCTCCGACCATGGACCAGTTGCGCCGCGGGTGCGCGTTTCTCGACAGCGCCCGCCGCGACGGACCCGCCACGCTCATCGCGTGCGGCGCGGGGATCGGCCGGTCGAGCACACTGTACCTCGCGTGGCGCATGGCGACGACGGGTGAGCCGCTGCAGCAGGCCCTGGACGCGCTCAAGCGGCGCCGGCCGATCGTCGATCCGACTCGGCGCCAGTTGGAAGGCCTAGGCCAATGGGAGGAGGAGCTGGGGGGGGGCTGACGCGCGGGCGTCCCTTTCAGGCGCCCGACGCGCCTCCCAGCAGGGACCGCTGCTGCATCCGCAGCGCGCTGTGGCGGACCGCGGCGGGGGATGCAGGGGTGGCCGGAACGAGCATGGGGCGCCGCACGCCGGTCGCCGGTGAGTGCCGCGGGGCGCGCTGGGGTGGGGGCGTGTACTCAGGCGCGAGCGCCCCGACGGCCCCCATCAGGGCGGCCGGGTCGGCGTCATAGAGGGCGTCGATCAGCCGCTGCAGCTGGGCAGCGACCTCCTCGCCACTGCCGCCGTTCCGCTGTACCAGGCGAATCTTCTCGACGCTCGTCGGGATCGTCTCTTCCCCGGCGGCGACCAGCTCCTCGTCCAACTTCTCGCCCGGCCGGAGCCCGGTGAACACGATTTGGACGTCCTTATACGGCTCGAGCCCGGACAGCCGGATGAGCTGCTCGGCGAGATCGACGATGCGGACTGGGCTGCCCATCTCGAGGATCGAGATGCGGCACGCGGCCGCCGGGAGCGCTGCCGCGGTGAGCACCAGCTCCACCGCCTCCGGAATCGTCATGAAGTATCGGGTCACATCCGGATGCGTCACCGTGATCGGCCCGCCCGCCGCCAGCTGCCGCTTGAACAGCGGTACGACGCTGCCGTCGGAGCCGAGCACGTTCCCGAACCGCACGACGCGGAAATCGGTCCCACCCTGGAGCGACGGCAGCTCGAGCACGATCCGCTCGGCGATGCGCTTGGTGACGCCCATCATGCTGGACGGGTTCACGGCCTTGTCGGTCGAGATCAGCACGAACTTCTCGACGTGGTACTGGACCGCCCGCTGCGCCACGCGCAGCGTTCCCACGACGTTGTTCCACGCCGCCTCGAAGACGCTCTCCTCCATCAGCGGCACGTGCTTGTAGGCCGCCGCGTGGAAGACGTAATCGGGCCGATGGGCCTCGAAGACTTCGTCGAGCCGGTCGGGGTTCGTGATGTTGCCGATCACCGGAATCACGTCGATCTCGGGCGCGCTCTCGGACACTTCGAGGTGCACGAAATAGAGCGGACTCTCGGCCCGCTCGAGCAGGACCATGCGCGCGGGCCGGAAGCGCGCGATCTGCCGCGCCAACTCCGATCCGATGGAGCCGCCGGCCCCCGTAATGAGCACGGTCTTGCCCGCCAGGTCGGTGCTCACCTGCTCCAGGTCGAGGTGCACCGCTTCGCGGCCCAGCAGGTCCTCGATCTGGACCTCGCGGATCTGGCCGATGCCGGCGCGGCCGTCCAGCAAGTCCTGGAGCGAGGGGATGATCTTGAAGTCGGTTCCCGTCGCGGTGCAGCGCTCCACGATGCGGCGCATCTGGTCTGACGTCGCCGAGCGGATCGCGATCACGAGGAGCTGAATGCGGTGCGCGTGCACCAGCCGCTCGAGGTCGGCGGTCCCGCCGAGCACGGGCACGCCGTGCAGCGATCGGCCGTGCGTCTCCGGTTTATCGTCGATCAGGCCGACGACGCTGATGGCGTGGCGCACGTCGTGGCGCACCTGGCGCAGCAGCATTTCCGCGGCTTCACCGGCGCCGATCAGCAAGGTGCGACGGCCGCCGCGCGACGCCTGCATCGGCAGCTCACCCTCGCGGAACGCCCGGGCCACGAACCGCAGCCCACCCGACAGAAACACGATGTTCAGCCAGTCGAGCACGAAGACCGAGCGGGGCATCCCCGTCGGCCAACCGACGATCATGAGGACGCCGACGAACAGGGACGTCGACAGGGTCGTGGCGGCCCCCAGATCCACCAGGTCACGCATGCCCACGTGGCGCCAATAGCCGCGAAACAGGCCGTAGCGCTCGAACACGATCAGGCGCACGACGACGAGGTATGGCACCGTCTGGATAAAGCGGTCCAGCTCCCAGTCGGGGATGTGAAAATCGAAGCGGATCGCAAAGGCCGCGTAGAACGCGACTGGAATGAGGATGAGGTTGGCAAGGAGAATCAGCACCCGGCGGTAGGAGAGCACCGCGGGCGGCACGTCGGCAGGAAACGGGAGGCGCATGCCCTCGGGTAAAGCACGTCTCATGCCTCGGGCGGACGCCCGTAACCTGTTATTTGGTAATGTGTTACGTGATGGCGCGGGAAGGCGCTAGCGGCCGCGTTGACACGTCGGCGTTACAACTCCGCACCAGCACTGCGACACGCGACCGGCGTCTTCGGTCACCCGTCGTCACCCGTCGTCGCGTTGCAGGCCGTGCCGCTCCATCAACCGGTAAAAGGTCGTCCGGTCGATGCCGGCGAGGCGGGCGGCCTTGGAGAGATTGCCTCCCGCCCGCGAGATCACCCGTTGCAGGAATTGCTTGTCGAACTTGGCGAGCAGCTTGTCGCGCGCGTCGTAGTAGCTGCCGTCGGCCCCGCCCGGATCACCCATGAGGCTTCGGTCGTCGGCCCCTCCCCCCCCTCCGGCAGGCACCGCGAGGAAGGGCAGGTCTTCCGCCCGGACCTCGGCTCCCGGCTCCAGCATCACCACCGCGTGCTCCACGACGTTCTGCAGCTCGCGCACGTTGCCGGGCCACGTATGCGCCCGGAGCGCCCGAATCGCCGTCTTACCAAACTTGGGGAAGGCGAGGTCGGCGCCGCGGTGCTTGCGCCAGTAGTGCCCCAGGAACGAGTTGGCGAGCAGCTCGATGTCCTCCGACCGCTCGCGCAGCGGCGGCACAGCGATCGGGACGACGCGCAGCCGGTAGTACAAGTCCTCGCGCAGCAGCCCCTCGGCCACGGCCGACTCGGGGTCGCGGTTCGTGGCCGCGATGAAGCGCACGTTCACCACCGCCGACGCCGTCTCACTCCCCACGCGGCGCACCACGCCGTCCTGAATCGCCCGCAGCAGCTTCGCCTGGATGGGACGCGACATTTCGATCAGCTCGTCGAGGAGCAGCGTGCCGCCGTTGGCGGTCTCGAGCAGCCCCGGTTTGTCGCGGATGGCGCCGGTGAACGCGCCGCGGCGGTGGCCGAACATCTCCGATTCGAGCAGCGCCTCGGGGAGCGCGGCGCAGTTGAGGGCGAGAAACGGCCGCGTGGCCCGGAGGCTGTGGTAGTGAATGAACTGGGCGAACTGCTCCTTGCCGGACCCGCTCTCGCCGGTGAGGAACACCGACGCATCGGTCGCGGCCACGCGGCGCGCCAGCGCGATCGCGTTGCGGAACGCCGGCGCGACCCCGAGCACCCGGACCTTCTCGCTGTTCCCGCCCACCTGCTGCATCTGCTCGTGCTTGGTCGTCTGCTCCCGCGCGATGAGGGTCGCGTGGGCGGCGCGCCCCACGAGGATCTGCAGCTGCGTCGCGGAGAATGGTTTGGGGAGGTAATCCCAGGCGCCGGCCCGCAGCGCGTCGAGGCTCGAATCGATCGTCGGTTTGCCGGTGGCGACGATGACGCGGACGGTGGGATTCGAGGCGAGCGCGACGGCGAGCAGCTCCTTGCCGGGCACGTCGCTCATGTACCAGTCGATGAGCGCGATGTCAAAGGGACGATGCGCGAGCAGCTCCTGCGCCGCCCGGCCCTTGCCGCTCATCGTGACGTCGTACCCCTCGTGCGTGAGCACGCTGCCGCAGCTCTCGCGCAAGGTATCTTCGTCGTCGACGATGAGGATGCGGATCGTCGCGCGCGTTGCCTGCGGCGCGGGGGCGAACTCCGAGAACGGGGCCTCGAGCGGCTCTGCCATGCCGCCTGACCTAGCAACTCATGCAGCCGCTGTCAAGCTGGCGGAGCCCAGCGCCTCACGTCGGCGTCACCACCGGCCGGATCTCCGTACTCCAGGGCGGCCACCGCACGGGCCAGCAGCTCCGGCGCCGGCGGCGCGAGGGCCGCATCCTCGAGCGCCACCACACCGACGCGCAGCGCCTCCGCCGCGGCCGGCACATCACGACGCACCCCCTCGCGGAGACGCTGGCCGAGCAGGGTCGCATTCGCGGGGGTGGTGCGAGGGGCGATGACGGCGAAGCGCGCCGCGCCGAGGCGGCCTATGGTGTCGGCATGGCGCGCCGACGAGCGCAGCGCCCCGGCGATCCGGTCCCCCAGCTCCCAATCGGCCCGGGCGGCGGGCCACACCGGGTCGAGCACGGCGATCGTGAGGGGCGCGCGGGCGCGCGCCATCTGCGCCAAGACCTCTTCCGCGCTGCGCAGCAGGCCCGCCTGGTTCCAGAAGGCCGACCGGACATCGACCAGGGCGTCGGCGCGCGCGGCATCGGCGTCGCGCTTGGCGCGCACGCCCACGGCGAGCCGCAGGGCGAATTCCTCGGTGTCCATCGGCTGGCTCCACAGCTGGTCCGCCCCGGCGCGTAGCGCCTCGAGGCGCGACTGCCGCGTGGCCGTGCCCGGCTCGGTCAGCAGGATCGGCGTACTGGCCGATACCGCCCCGTCGGCTCGCAGTTGACGACAGAGCTCGAGCCCGGTCGGGTCCTCGAGGTCGGTCGCCAGCACCACGGCGTCGGGCCGGGTGCGGCGGGCCTGTTCGTGGGCGCTCCGGGCAGTGTAGGCGCGGAGCACGGAATAGCCTGGAGCCAGCACGGTCTCGAGCGAACGGGCAAAGACCTCGTCCCGGCTGGCGAGCAGCACGACCGGGGTGGGGATCGGGAGGGGAGGCAGGGCGCTCATCGTAAACCCTCCCCGAGCAGGAGTCGTGCGCGCACCCCCGATCGAGCCAACTCCTCGCTATTTCATGAGTTGTGGGGTCGTGTCGGGGGTGCCACGGCTGCCATTCGGTGGCTGATGCTGACAGACATGTAACGCCGATGTGTCGGTTGGCAACGTGCTCACGGTCAACTTGAGGCGGGCCCGCGCTGGCCCCAAAGTTGAACTACCCCTGTAGCATGTGCGGCATCGTGGGTTACGTCGGGAAACGCCAGGCCGTCCCGATCCTCGTCAGCGGGCTGGCTCGGCTCGAGTACCGCGGCTACGACTCGGCGGGCGTCGCCGTCGTGAATGGCAGCCTCGAGGTTCGCAAGCTCGCGGGACGGGTGCAGGCCCTCACCAGTTTGCTCCACGCCACACCAGTCAGCGGCTCGTGCGGCATCGCGCACACCCGGTGGGCGACGCACGGCGCCCCCACCCTGATCAACGCGCATCCCCACACCGACTGCCACGGCACTCTCGCCCTCGTCCACAACGGGATCATCGAGAACGCCGACGTGCTGCGCGTACAGCTCGAGCGCGCCGGCCATCGGTTTGCCACCGAAACCGACACCGAAGCGCTCGTGCACCTGATCGAGGAAGCTCCCGGCGACACGCTGGAAGAGCGCGTCGCGGCCGCCCTCGAGCACGTGGAAGGGACGTACGGCATCGCCGTCGTGTCGTCCGCCGAGCCCGACACCATCGTGGTGGCGCGCCAGGGCTCGCCCGTACTGCTCGGCGTCGGCGCAGACGGGATGTTCGTTGCCTCCGACGCGTCCGCCATCCTCGAGCATACACGCTCGGTCGTGTATCTCGACGACGGCGATGTCGCCGTCCTGAAGCCCGGCGGCTATCACGTCCGCGACGCGGACGCGCAGGTCCAAGTCCGCGAAGTGTCGGACCTCGCCTGGGACCTCGATGCGATCGAGCTGAGCGGCTACCCGCACTTCATGCTCAAGGAGATCTGCGAGCAGGGCGAGACGACGCGCAGTACGCTGCGCGGGCGGCTGCTGTTCGACGAAGGCAATGCGCGGCTCAACGGACTCAACTTGCCGCCGGCCGCGGCCGCCGACGTCGAGCGCATCGTCCTCCTCGGATGCGGCACGTCGTGGCATGCCGCGCTCGTCGGCCGCGAGATCATCGAGACGCTCGCAGGGATCCCGGTCCAGGTGGAGTACGCGTCGGAGTTCCGCTACCGGAAGCTGCTGCCGCTCCCCGGGACACTGACGATCGCCATTTCGCAGTCGGGAGAAACCGCGGACACGCTCGAGGCGATGCGGGTGGCACGCAGTGCGGGCGGATCACGCGTGCTCGGGATCGTGAACGTGGTGGGCAGCACGATCGCGCGCGAGTCAGAGGGCGGGATCTACCTGCACGCGGGGCCGGAGATCGGCGTCGCGTCGACCAAGGCGTTCACGTCGCAGATCATCGCGCTCGCGCTGTTGGGATTGTATCTGGGACGCAGCCGCGGCATGTCGGCGGAGGACGGCCGCGAGCTGGTCTGCCACCTGGCGGCACTACCCGGCCTGGTCGATCAAGCCCTCGCCGTCCAGCCGGCGGTGAAGAAGCTCGTCGAGCGCTACGCCGACGCACGGAACTGTCTCTACCTCGGCCGCGGCGTGAATTTCCCCGTGGCTCTCGAAGGCGCGCTGAAACTCAAGGAGATCAGCTACATCCACGCCGAGGGCTACCCGGCTGCCGAAATGAAGCACGGCCCCAT
>Ga0210382_10000878_pt1 | contig 10179 bp, 6 predicted proteins | sample PLMedo_FD_155452 | JGI IMG/M metagenome (GOLD analysis project Ga0210382, IMG submission 155452) | Groundwater sediment microbial communities from an aquifer in East River, Colorado, USA - PLM0_60_coex redo | ecosystem: Environmental > Terrestrial > Soil > Riparian zone | place: USA: East River...
CACCGTACTTCTTCGCCAGCACGTGCGTCATCGCCGCCGTCAGCGTCGTCTTGCCGTGATCCACGTGCCCAATCGTCCCCACGTTCACGTGCGGCTTGGTCCTCTCAAATTTACCCTTCGACATGATTCGACTCCGTTATTTCTTTTCGTTTTTGCCGGTAACCTTGGTGATGACGCCCTCGGCGATCTGTTTGGGCGCTTCCGAGTAATGCTTGAACTCCATCGTATAGGTGGCACGCCCTTGAGTGAGCGAGCGCAGATGCGTGGAGTACTGGAACATCTCGGCAAGCGGCACTTCGGCGCGAATCAGCTTGCCGGCGCCGAGGTCTTCCATTTCCTTGATGACGGCGCGGCGCGACGACAGATCGCCGATGACATCCCCCATCTTCTCCTCCGGAGTCTCGACCTCGACCGCCATGATCGGCTCGAGCAACACCGGGTTGGCCTTGCGCATGCCGTCCTTGAACGCGAAAATCGCCGCCATCTTGAATGCGTTCTCGTTCGAGTCCACCTCGTGATAGGACCCGTCGTAGAGCGTGACTTTGACATCCACCACGGGGAAGCCTGCGAGCACGCCGTCCGGCAGCGCCTCCTCGACGCCCTTTTTCACCGCTGGTATGAACTCTTTCGGCACCCTGCCGCCCTTGATGGCATCGACGAACTCGTAGCCCGTGCCGGGAGGCTGCGGATCGAGCCTCAACTTCACGTGACCGTATTGGCCGCGTCCGCCCGACTGGCGGATGAACTTGCCTTCCTGCTCGACCGATTTCCTCATCGCCTCGCGGTAGGCGACCTGCGGGGCGCCGACGTTCGCTTCCACGCCGAACTCGCGCTTCATGCGGTCTACGATGATCTCCAGATGCAGCTCGCCCATGCCGGAGATGATGGTCTGGCCGGATTCCTCGTCGGTGTGCACGCGGAAGGACGGGTCCTCCTGCGCCAGCCGACTGAGTGCCACGCCCATCTTCTCCTGGTCGGCCTTGGTCTTGGGTTCGACCGCGACGTGGATCACCGGTTCGGGGAACACCATCTTCTCGAGGATGATGACCCTGTCCGGATCGCACAGGGTTTCGCCGGTCGTGACGTCCTTCAGGCCCACCGCCGCGGCGATGTCGCCCGCGCGCACTTCCTTGATCTCGTCGCGCTGGTTGGCGTGCATCTGCAGCAGCCGCCCGATGCGCTCTTTCCGACCGCGTACCGAGGTGTAGACGGTGTCGCCCGAATTCAGGACGCCGGAGTAGACGCGGAAGAACGTGAGCTGACCGACATAGGGATCGGTCATGATCTTGAACGCGAGCGCAGCGAACGGCTCCTCGTCGCCGGGCTTGCGCGTTTCGGGCTTGCCGTCGTCGTCCTGGCCCTTGACCGGCGGAATGTCCACGGGGGCCGGCAGGTAGTCGATCACCGCATCCAGCATCGCCTGCACGCCCTTGTTCTTGAAGGCCGAGCCGCACAGCATCGGCACGATTTCGTTTTTGATGGTGCGGATGCGCAGCCCCTTCTTGATGTCATCGTTCGAGAGATTGTGACCCTCGAGATACTTGTGCATGAGACTGTCGTCGGCCTCGGCGGCCGCCTCGACCATCTTTTCCCGCCATTCCTTGGCCTCACCGAGGAGGTTGGCGGGAATGTCCCGCATCTCGTACTTCATGCCCTGGGACGCGTCGTCCCAGTAAATGGCCTTCATGCGCACCAGGTCGATCACGCCCTCGAATTTTTCCTCCGCGCCGATCGGAATCTGGATGGGAACGGGATTGCCCTTCAAGCGCGTCTTGATGTGCCCATAGGACTTGAAGAAGTCCGCGCCCTGCCGGTCCATTTTGTTGATGAACGCAAGGCGCGGCACGCCGTACTTGTTCGCCTGGCGCCACACTGTTTCCGACTGCGGCTGCACGCCGGCGACAGCGTCGTACACCATGCAGGCGCCGTCGAGCACGCGCATCGAGCGCTCCACCTCGATGGTGAAGTCGACGTGGCCGGGTGTGTCGATGATGTTGATGCGGTGCTCGGGCATGTTGTTGTCCATGCCCTTCCAGAAGCAGGTCGTCGCCGCCGATGTGATGGTGATGCCGCGCTCGCGCTCCTGCTCCATCCAGTCCATGACCGTTGCGCCGTCGTGCACCTCGCCCATCTTGTGGGAAACGCCGGTATAGAAAAGGATGCGCTCCGTGGTCGTGGTCTTGCCGGCATCGATGTGCGCGCTGATGCCGATATTGCGGTAACGGTCGATGGGAGTCTTGCGGGCCACTTGCAGCACCTGGAAATCCTAGAACCGGTAGTGCGCGAAGGCCTTGTTGGCCTCGGCCATGCGGTGCACTTCCTCGCGCTTCTTCATCGCACCGCCGCGGCCTTCGGCCGCTTCCATCAGCTCGCCCGCGAGGCGCGCGTCCATGGACTTCTCGCCGCGCTTCTGCGCCGCCTCGCGGATCCAGCGCATCGAGAGCGCGGCGCGCCGCACCGGGCGCACTTCGACCGGCACCTGGTAGTTGGCGCCGCCCACGCGGCGGCTTTTCACTTCGACCATGGGCTTCACGTTCTGCACCGCCAGGCTGAACACTTCCAGCGGATCCTTGCCGCTTTTCGACTTGATCGTGTCGAACGCGTCGTAGACGATATGCTCGGCCACCGATTTCTTGCCGCGGGTCATGAGAACGTTGACGAACTTGGCGACGTCGGCGTTGCCGTACTTCGGGTCGGGCAAGATCTCGCGCTTGGGGACTTCTCTGCGTCGGGGCATGGGAGACTTTCCGGAACTCAGGCGGCCTTGGGTTTCTTCGCGCCGTACTTGGATCGGCCTTGCTTGCGGTCCTTGACGCCCTGGGTATCGAGGCTGCCGCGCACGATGTGGTAGCGCACGCCGGGCAGGTCTTTCACCCGGCCTCCCCGGATCAGCACCACTGAGTGCTCCTGCAGATTGTGGCCTTCCCCGCCGATGTAACTGATCACCTCGAACCCGTTGGTGAGGCGCACTTTTGCGACCTTTCGAAGCGCCGAGTTCGGCTTCTTCGGCGTGGTCGTATAGACGCGCGTGCACACGCCGCGCTTCTGCGGCGAACCTGCGAGCGCGGGCACCTTGCTCTTGGCGGGCAAGCGAGTACGCGCATTGCGCACCAACTGGTTGACTGTCGGCATTATTTGCGTTCCAAAAAAGACCGGGACGGCCCGTCTGCGAAAAACGGCCGCCCCGCGCAGTTCGAAGAGGCGGGATTTTAGCGGGAAAAGCGGTCAATGGTCAACAGGTTATCTCTCCTGGCTCCACGTCAATTGGGCCGGCGAGCCCGCGCTTGCCGCGGACCGGTGCTGCCTGCCGAATCCGGGTAGCATGGGCCTCCTCGAAGGGCCCCGTCTACGGATCATTCGATGACCAGCCCCTTGTTTCAGCCCATCCGGTTGCGCGGCCTCGCGCTCGAGAACCGCATCATGGTATCGCCCATGTGCCAGTATTCAGCGATCGACGGTTGCATGACCGACTGGCATCTCGCGCACCTGGGAATGCTCGCCAATTCCGGCGCGGCGCTCCTGTGCTTCGAGATGACCGATGTCGAGCCGATCGGCCGCATCACGCCGGGCTGCTCGGGCCTGTATTCCGACGCAAACGAGTCGGCGCTCGAGCGCGTAGTGAAGCTCTGCCGCGCCCACGGGCAGGCAAAACTCGGCATCCAGCTTGCCCATGCCGGCAGGAAAGCCTCGACCGCCGCGCCTTGGGACGCGAGAAAATCGCTCGGCCCCGGGGACGGCGGCTGGCAGCCGGTCGCCCCTTCCGCCGTGGCGATGGGCGAAGGCGAACTGCTGCCGCGCGCGCTCACCCGCGCCGAAATCAAGGCGCTCGTCGCGAAATTCGCCGATTCGACGCGCCGCGCCGAGCGAATCGGGTTCGATGCGATCGAGTTGCATTCGGCTCACGGCTATCTCATGCACGAATTCTTGTCGCCGCTCTCGAACCTGCGCGACGACGAGTACGGCGGCTCACTCGCCAACAGGATGCGCTTTCCGCTGGAGGTCTTTGCCGCCGTGCGTGCCGCGTGGCCGGAAAAGAAGCCGCTCGGAGTGCGCGTCTCGTGCACCGACTGGATCGAGGGCGGGTGGGACATCGAGCAAACCGTCGCCTTTGCGAAGGAGCTGAAGAGGCTCGGCTGCGATTGGATCGATTGCTCGAGCGGCGGGCTGATGAAGAACCAGGTCATCCCCGTCGGGCCAGGTTATCAGGTGCCGTTCGCCGAGCGCATCCGCAAGGACGCGGGCATCATCACCATCGCGATCGGCCTGATCACCGAAGCGGGGCAAGCCGAGAAAATCGTCGCCGAAGGCAAAGCCGACATGGTCGCACTCGCGCGCGGTTTTCTCTGGGACCCCCGCTGGGCCTGGCACGCCGCGATTGAGCTGGGTGCCACCGCGCGCATCCCGCCGCAGTACCTGCGCGCACGGCCGGCGGGCCGCGCGGACGTGTTCGGCGAGCGCCGGCAGACCAGAGCCTGAACGGAGCGCTTGGGAGCCGGAAACGAACCGGTCGGCCGGCTGTTTCCCTCTAAGTTCACATCGACGCTGATATCGGGTCCGCTTGCGTGTCCCCGTGCCAGCCGCGCATACTTTTGCAACCAGGCGAGGTGTCACCCCAGCGAAACCCACAAGTTGCACATGGACGCCAGGAAGAAACCGAAGAAACCCCCCGATCTTCGCGAGAAATCACGGGAGTGGGAGGAGCGCTTCCAAGTCCTCACCGAGCTCACCTCCGAATGGTACTGGGAGCAGGATGAAAACTGCCGCTTTACTTTCGTCACGGGCGGCACCCTGGGGCACGGCATCGATACGAAGAATTTCCTCGGAACGTACCGCTGGGACCGCGGCGCGGTTCCAGTCGGCGACGACGGCAGCTGGGACAAGCACAAGGCGGGGTTGAAGGCAAGACAGCCCTTTACCGACTTCCTCTTCAAGCGCCCGGATCCAAAGGGCGGGATGCGGTACATCAGCACGAGCGGGCAGCCGATCGTCGACGACAAAGGCCGATTCCGGGGCTATCGTGGCATCGCCAAGGACGTGACTGACACCCAGCGCGCGCAGGAGTTGCAAAGCCTGGAGCACTCGGTAGCGCACTCGATCGCCGAAGCCGAGAGCGTCACGGCGGCGATGACCGCGATGATCCAAGCCATATGCGAAACGGAGCGCTGGGAGTGCGGCCGATACTTGCGCGTGGACGAGGAGGTTGGTGCGCTGCGCCTTGAGGTGGCTTGGGGCGTGCCGGAACCCGCGATCCAGCAATATATCGAGCGGTCTGGCCAGCTGTCGCGCGACGCTGTTTACAAGCCGGGCGTTGGATTGATAGGCCAGGTGTGGCAATCGGGGCAACCGCTTTGGGTCGCCGACGTCACCAAGGACGCTCGTGTGCTGCAGACGGCTTTTACAGCCGACGTCGGCCTACGCGGCGGATTCGTCTTTCCGGTCATATCGGAAGGAAAGACGATCGGCGTGCTCGCTTTCAACAGCCGTCAAGTGCGCAAACCGGACGCGCGATTGCTGAAGGCGATCCTTGCGATCGGTAGTCAGATCGGCCAGTTTTTGGAGCGCAAGCGCGCAGAAGGAGAGCAGCGGCGGTTCCGCGCCGCGATGGACGCGTCGGCCGACCTGATGCTTCTCATCGACCCCACCAGTCTCCTCTACGTCGACGTCAACGACGCGGCATGCCGGGCGCTGGGCTACAGCCGGGAGGAGCTGCTGACGATGGGCCCGCCCGACATTTTTTCAACGTCTCGCGAAGAACTCGCTCGACTCTACCAGCGAATGATCACCGGAGAGCTGATTGCGCCGACGGTAAAGGGTCAATACCGCCGCAAGGACGGCTCGCAGCTTCCCGTGGAGGCCTATCCCCGCGCTGTACCCACGGGAGAAGGGCACGTCATTGTCTCCATCGCGCGGGACATCAGCGAGCGCCTCGCCGCCGAGGAGACGCTGCGCCGGTTCCGGGTTGCCATGGACAACTCGGCGGACATGATCGTGCTGATCGACCGCGCCAGCATGCGCTTCGTGGACGTCAACGAAACTTCATGCACGTTGCTGGGCTACTCCCGCGAGGAATTGCTCAAGATGGGCCCGCACGATGTGCTTCCAACGAGCCGTGGGGAGCTCGAGCGCGCCTACGACGAGTTCATCGCGAATCCCTCGCACATTACCGGCATGCAAAGCTACTACCGCCGCAAGGACGGCTCGACCTTCCCATTTGAATCGACACGGCAAGTGCTGCGTTCCGGGAACGCCCACATCATCGCGGCCATTTCGCGGGATATCAGCGCGCGCCTCGCTTCGGAGAATGCACTGCGCGAGAGTGAAGAACGTTTTCGCAGCCTGACCCAGCTTTCCACCGACATGTACTGGGAGCAGGACGATCAATTCCGCTTCACCTCGATGTCCGGAACCGGCTCGGAACGGGTGAACACGCTCACCGTCCAACCTATCATAGGCAAGAAGCGCTGGGAGCAGAACTACATCAACATGGCCGCCGACCAATGGGCCGAGCATATCGCACTGCTCGAAGCGCACAAGCCCTTCCGCGACATGGAGCTGTGCAGGCTCGACGGGACCGGCAAGAAGGTCTGGATCAGCATCAGCGGCGAGCCCGTGTTCGACTCGGCCGGCGCCTTCACTGGCTATCGCGGCGTCGGCAAGGACATCACCGAGCGCAAGCACGACGAGGAGCACATCCAGTTTCTCGCCAACCACGACGCCCTGACCTCGCTTCCCAACCGGACCATGTTCAGCGAGGTGCTGAACCTCGCGATCCAGAACGCGCGCCGCTACAACCGCAATTTCGCCGTCCTGTTCATCGACCTCGACCGCTTCAAGAACATCAACGACACCCTCGGCCACGAGGCCGGAGACAGGCTGCTTCAGGAGATGGGAGCCCGCCTCACCCAGACGGTGCGCGCGAGCGACGTCGTTGCACGCTTGGGCGGCGACGAATTCGTGGTCCTGGTCCAGGAAGTGGGCGAAGCCAGGCAGGTCGAGGCGGTGGCGCGCAAGGTCCTTTCCACCATCGTCAAGCCGATGGTGATCCAAAAACAGGAATGCCAGGTGACGGCGAGCATCGGCATCTGCATGTTTCCGGCTGAGGCGCAGGACGAGCACGCCTTGATGAAGAACGCCGACATCGCCATGTACCGCGCGAAGGAGGACGGCAAGAACAACTACAAGTTCTACTCCGAGGAGATGAACGTCCATTCCTTCGAGCGGCTGGCGCTCGAGACAAGTCTGCGCAGGGGCCTGGAGCGCAGCGAGTTTGTGCTCCACTACCAGGCGAAGCTCGACCTGCACACGGAAAAAATCACCGGCGTGGAGGCGCTGGTGCGCTGGCAGCACCCCGATCTCGGCATGGTGCCGCCAGCCCAGTTCATTCCGCTCGCAGAGGAAACCGGGCTCATCGTGCCGCTCGGAAAATGGGTGCTGCAGACCGCATGCGCGCAGAACGTCGCCTGGCTGCGGGAAGGCCTTCCGCCGCTGCACATGGCCGTGAACCTATCGGCACGCCAGTTCGCGGACGAAGATCTGGTCAAGGACATCGCTGCTGCGCTGGAAAGCACGGGGTTGCAGCCGGAGCTGCTCGAGCTCGAGCTCACCGAGAGCATGGTGATCCAGAACACCGAGCGCGCCGGAAAAGTGCTCGCCGAAATCAAGAAGATGGGCGTGCGGCTTGCGATCGACGACTTCGGGGTCGGCTACTCCTCGCTCACGCACTTGAAGCGCTTTCCGATCGACACGCTCAAGGTGGACCGTTCGTTCATCCGCGATCTTCCGCAGAACGCCGAGGACAAGGCGCTCACCGAGGCGATCATCGCCATGGGCAAGAGCCTCAACCTCACCGTTATCGCCGAGGGGGTCGAGACGCAGGAGCAGCAGACCTTCCTCCGCGACCGCGCCTGCGACGAGATGCAGGGGTTTTTTTTCAGCAAGCCCATTCCGAGCGGCGAGTTCGCTGAGCTTCTGCGCAATCACATCAAAGGCTGAGCGTCAGTCCGCCTTCAACCCGGCCTGGCGGACGACCTCGCCCCACTTCGCGATTTCCTGCTTGATATAGTCCGCGAATTCCTCCGGCGTGCTCGTCGCCGGGTCGGTGGCCATCGCAGCAAGGCGTTCCTTCAGATCCGGCGCGTGCATGGCTTTCACGAGCTCGGCGTTGAGCCGCGTGACGATAGTCTTCGGCGTGCCTGCGGGTGCGAGGATCCCGTACCAGGTGGTGACTTCGAAATTCGGCAGCCCTGCTTCGGCGACGGTCGGCACCTCGGGCAGCGCGGCGGCGCGCTGCGGCGCCACCAGCGCGAGCGCCCTCAGCTTCCCCGCCTTGATGTGCGGGGCCGCCGCCGGTACTCCGATCACCACCAGATGGATCTGGCCCGAGAGCACGTCGTTCATCGCGAGGTTGACGCCCTTGTAAGGCACGTGCACGAGCTTCACTCCGGCCACGATGTTGAAGAGCTCCCCGGCAAGATGGTTGGAAGTGCCGCTGCCGCCGGAGCCGAAGTTCATTTCTCCGGGTTTCGTCTTCGCGAGCCGGATGAACTCCGCCAGCGTGACGGCGGGCACCGAGGGATGGGTGACCATGACGTTCGGCACAGTCGCGACGAGGCTCACCGGCGCGAAATCCTTCACCGGATCGTAGTTGAGCTTGGAGTAAAGGCTCGTGCTGATTGCGAGCGAAGGCGCGACCAGGACGATCGTGTAGCCGTCGGGAGCGGATCTGGCCGCGGCTTCGGCTCCGACGTTCCCGCCCGCCCCGCCGCGATTTTCCGTCACCACGGCTTGGCCGAGACTCGCGCTCAAACGCTCCGCTATGATTCGACCCAGGATGTCGGTACCGCCGCCGGGCGGGAACGGGAGGATGAACCGCACCGGCTTGCTCGGCCAGGCGTCGGTCGTCTGCGCCGGAGCGGGCCAGGGCGCGAGCGCCGCCCCGAGGACCGCCCATGGCAGAAGGCGGAGAGCCCGCAGGAGCTTCGGAAACCGGGGACAGACCCCTATTTCCATGACCCGTTTCCAGACAACGGAAACCGGGGACAGACCCCTATTTCCGTGACCCATTTTCAGACAGCGGCGGAAGCAAAGGGAAATAGGGGTCTGTCCCCGGTTTCCCTCAGGCGTTCTCGATGTGCGCGGCCGCGGCCGCCGCTTCCGCCTCGGCGGCAGGCGTACCTTCCTCGAACAGTTGCGCAGGCGGCGCGTTCTTGCGCGCGTTGTGGTACGCCATGCCCGTCCCTGCCGGGATGAGCCGGCCGACGATGACGTTTTCCTTGAGCCCGCGCAAGTCGTCCTTCTTGCCCATGATCGCCGCCTCGGTAAGCACGCGCGTCGTTTCCTGGAACGAAGCAGCCGAGATGAACGAGTCGGTCGACAGCGATGCCTTGGTAATGCCGAGCAGCATGTAGCTGAAGGTCGCCGGCTTCTTGCCCTCGGCTAGTACCTTCTCGTTTTCTTCCAGCAAGTCCGCGCGCTCCACCTGCTCGCCCAGGATGAAGCGGGTGTCGCCCGGATCTTCCACCTGGATGCGCCGGAGCATCTGCCGCACGATGACCTCGATGTGCTTGTCGTTGATCCTGACCCCCTGCAGGCGATACACGTCCTGCACTTCGTCCGTGATATAGCGCGCGAGCGCCTCGACGCCCTGCAGGCGCAGGATGTCGTGCGGGTCGGCGGGGCCGTCGACGATGAATTCGCCCTTGTTGACGACCTGCCCGTCGTGCGCCATCACGTGCTTGTCCTTCGGGATCAGGTACTCGTGCGAGACGCCCTCCGGATCGGTGATCACCAGGCGCTGCTTGCCCTTGGTGTCCTTTCCGAAGGACACCGTTCCCGTGATCTCGGCGAGCAGCCCTGCGTCCTTGGGCGAGCGCGCCTCGAAGAGCTCCGCCACGCGAGGCAAACCGCCGGTGATGTCGCGAGTCTTGGAGGTCTCCTGCGGAACGCGCGCGAGCACCTCGCCCACTTGCACCTGCTGGCCGTCCCGAACCGTGATGAGCGAGCCGACCTGGAACGTGATGGTGATGGGATGGTCGGTGCCGGCGATGCGGATCTCCTCGCCCGCTTCGTTCAGCAATTTCACCTGAGGGCGCAGGCCCTTGCCCGCGGCGGCGCGGCGCTTGGGATCGATCACGACGAGCGTCGAGAGGCCCGTCACCTCGTCGATCTGCTTGGCGACGG
>Ga0210382_10000879_pt1 | contig 10171 bp, 9 predicted proteins | sample PLMedo_FD_155452 | JGI IMG/M metagenome (GOLD analysis project Ga0210382, IMG submission 155452) | Groundwater sediment microbial communities from an aquifer in East River, Colorado, USA - PLM0_60_coex redo | ecosystem: Environmental > Terrestrial > Soil > Riparian zone | place: USA: East River...
GATTCCCTGATCGTCACGAACGCCTGACCGTTCCACCGAAGGATCGTGACGTGGAACGAGCTCGGACAGCAGTGCGCGTCGCCCGGGGCGAACACCGCCTGACGGATCTTCAGCGTGCCGGCGGAGTTGATGATCTGCGTGTCGCAGGTCTGCTGCCGGAAGAGCTCGGTGACGGCTCCCTCCGTCGGCGAGACCACCCGCCAGGTGCCGCACGCGCCGCTGCCGTCGGTGTCCTCGAAGGTGAGCGCGTCGTTGATCCCGTCCGCGGTGAGGTCGTCGATCGAAAGCCGCACGGCGAATACATCCTTCGCCGGTTTGTCGGTGAAGCCGTACACCGCGCGCCACGGCGGCGTCTCCTCGAACCGCTCCCAGACGACGAACCCGTGTTCCACATGAACGAGGCCGCCGCCCCGGCTCCACGCGAGCCCGATGAGCGCGACCGGGTCGCTCGGGGGCGTCATGGTCCACGTCGAGGTGACGGAGGCACCTGGAGGAACGAGGGCCTCGGAGGGCAGAGCGTCCGGCTCGAGCGGGTCGGCGAACGTCGTCGGGGCATCGGCGGGGAGCTGCAACTCGGGCGCCGGGGTGGGAGAGACCGTCGGCGAAGGAGAGGGGCTCGCAGGAACCGAGGGGGAGGGGCTGAAGCTCGGGCTCGGCGGGATCGATGGGGTGCTCGAGATCACCGCCCCGTCGTTCCCCGAGCACGCCCCCGCGGCGAGGACGAGCAGGGATACGGCGAGGAGAGCGGGGAAGCGTCGCATCCGGCCATGCTACGGCCTCCTCCCTCGCCGTCGGGGGGCACGCTGGGTAGCATGACGGCGTGCGCACGAACGATCTCACACCGAAAAAGGTCGCCGATTCGCAGGTCACGCTCGTCCAGCTGATGGAGATCACGGATGCGAACCTCGGCGGGATCGTTCACGGCGGGGTCGTGATGAAGCTGGTCGACACCGCGGCCGGGCTGGCCTCGATCAAACACGCCGGCGGGATGTGCGTGACGGTGTCGATGGACGAGATGTCCTTCCTCGCGCCCGCGCACGTAGGAGACACCCTCACCGTGAGCGCGTCCGTGAACGACGTCGGGACGACCTCGCTGGAGGTCGGCGTGCGCGTCGAGTCCGAGGACATCGTGTCCGGGAAGCGCAAGCACACCTCGAGCGCGTACCTCGTGTTCGTGGCGCTCGACAAGGAGGGGAAGCCGAGGGTGGTGCCGCCCCTCATCGCCGAATCCCCGACCGAGCTCAGACGCCAGCGTGAGGCGAAGATCCGTCGCGAGACGCGTCTGGCGCACCGCGAGGCGATCCGCGAGCATCGAGCCGGGTCCGAAGCGGGCGCCGAGACCGACGAGGTCACGCACCGAACCCCCCACCTGCGCATATGACCGACGCCGGCAACGCGATGGCCTTTGAGCTCTCCGGCGCGCGGGGCCGCCTCGATACCCACGACGGTGCCGTCGACCTGTACCGGCTCGGCTGGCTCGCCGAGCAGGGGATCCGAGACGTCGAGCGACTGCCGCATACCGTGAAGATCTTGCTCGAGAACCTGTTGCGTCGTGCCGGCTCCCGCGACGTGAGCGACGACGACGTCACGGGTCTCGCCATCTGGCCCGCGACGACCGGGCGCGAGACGGACATCGCGTTCATGCCGTCGCGCGTTCTCATGCAGGACTTCACCGGCGTGCCCGCGGTCGTCGACCTCGCGGCGATGCGCAGTGCGGTCGCCCGGGCGGCCGGCGACCCCTCGAGCGTGAACCCGCTCGTCGACGTCGATCTCATCATCGATCACTCGGTGCAGGTCGACCTGTTCCGCTCGCCCGACGCGTACCAGGCGAATATCGAGTGGGAGTACCGCAGGAACGGCGAGCGATACGCGCTGCTGCGGTGGGCGCAGCAGGCCTTCGACGGCGTTCGCGTCGTCCCGCCCGGTGCGGGGATCTGCCATCAGGTGAACCTCGAGCACCTCGGGAAGGTCGTGGCCACCCGCAACGGCGTCTCGTTCCCCGACACCGTCGTCGGGACCGACTCGCACACGACGATGGTGAACGGCCTCGGCGTCCTCGGGTGGGGGGTCGGGGGCATCGAGGCCGAAGCGGCGATGCTCGGCCAGCCGATGTTCCTGCCCACACCGGTGGTACTCGGCGTCCGTCTCGTCGGATCCTTGCCCGCCGGGACGACCGCGACCGACCTGGTGCTCACCCTCACCCAGATGCTCCGAGCACACGGCGTGGTGGAGACGTTCGTAGAGTTCTTCGGCGACGGTCTGTCTTCGCTCACGGTGACCGACCGGGCGACCTTGTCGAACATGTGTCCCGAGTACGGGGCGACCGCGGCGTACTTCCCCGTCGACGCCGAAACCCTCGCGTACCTATCGTTCACCGGCCGCGACGATCGTGTCGACCTGGTCGAGCGTTACACGAAGGAGCAAGGATTGTTCCGCCGTGACGGCGATCCCGAGCCCGCGTTCAGCGAGGCGCTCGAGCTGGATCTATCCTCGGTGGAATCCTCGCTCGCGGGCCCGAAGCGGCCGCAGGATCGGGTGCCGCTCTCCGGTGTCTGGACATCGTTCGTCGAGGCGTTCCGAGATCGCTTGGAGCCCGATCCCGAACCCACCGACGTCGGGCGCTTGCTCGGCGAGGGCGGCAACCCCGACATCGCCGTCTACACGAACCAAGCCATCGACCCCGGCCGGGAGGAGCCGGTCACCGTCTCCGGTGATGGCGAGGTGCGGCACGGCTCGGTGGTGATCGCCGCGATCACGAGCTGCACGAATACCTCGAACCCGTCCGTGATGGTGACGGCGGGCATGCTCGCGAAACGCGCTGTGGAGGCCGGTCTGTCGACGAAGCCGTGGGTGAAGACCTCGCTCGCGCCCGGGTCGCGCGTCGTGACCGACTACCTCGATGCCGCCGGACTCACGCCGTACCTCGACAAGCTCGGGTTCTCGCTCGTCGGCTACGGGTGCACGACGTGCATCGGCAACTCGGGCCCGCTGCTCGCCGAGGTGGCCAAGGCGGTGCAGGACAACGACCTTGCCGTGGTTGCCGTGCTTTCGGGGAACCGCAACTTCGAGGGGCGGATCCATCCGCAAGTGCGGGCGAGCTACCTGGCTTCACCGCCGCTCTGCGTCGCGTATGCGCTCGCAGGTCACGTGGACATCGATCTCGGGAACGACGCGCTCGGACACGCGCCGGACGGCACGGCGGTCTACCTGCGCGACCTGTGGCCGAGCGCCGACGAGGTCCAAGCCGCGATCGCCTCCTCGATCTCGGCCGAGCAGTTCGAGCGCGAATACGGGCGCATCTTCGACGGCGACGAGCACTGGAACGCGCTTCCGACGCCCACCGGTCCGACGTACGCCTGGGACCCCGCCTCCACGTACGTCCAGGAACCACCCTTCTTCGAGGACCTCGCCCCCGAGCCGACCCCGCTCGGCGACGTCGAGGGCGCCCGGTGCCTTGTGTGGGTCGGGGACTCGATCACCACCGACCACATCTCGCCGGCCGGTGCCATCAAGCCCGATTCGCCGGCAGGTGTCTACCTGCGCGAGCACGACGTCGAGCCGCGCGAATTCAACAGCTACGGCGCGCGCCGAGGCAACCACGAGGTCCTCATGCGCGGCACGTTCGCGAACGTCCGCTTGCAGAACCGCCTGGCGCCCGGCACCGAGGGACCGTGGACGACGCATCAGCCGAGCGGTGAGCAGGTGACGATCTATGACGCCGCGCTCCGCTATCGAGCCGAGAGCGTCCCGCTCGTCGTCATCGCGGGCAAGGAGTACGGCAGCGGCTCGAGCCGTGACTGGGCGGCGAAGGGTCCCTCGCTCCTCGGTGTGCGAGCGGCCATCGTCGAGAGCTTCGAGCGGATCCACCGCAGCAACCTCGTCGGCATGGGCGTCCTGCCGCTCGAGTTCACGGCCGGGGATTCGGCCGAGTCGCTCGGTCTCACGGGCCGCGAGACCTTCTCGATCCGTGGACTCGCCGACGGGATCACCCCGAAGCAAGAGGTCGAGGTCGAGGCCGTCGGAGCGGACGGGACCAAGGTGGTCTTCCGCGTGACGGTGCGCATCGACGGCGCCGCCGAGGTCGAGTACTTCCGCAACGGGGGCATCTTGCAGATGGTGCTCCGTCACATGCTGGCCGAGTGAGGACGTGATCGAGGGCGGGGATGGGCCCCGCCCTCGTCGTTCGTTCCTCGTCCGGCGTTCGCGTCCCATCAGACGCTGAGCCCGGCGAGCTCTCGCTCCGGTGTGATGACCCGCTCTGCCGCGGGAACCGAGGTCGTCGCGCGCTTCGCGTGACGGAACCCGAGGAGCGCGAGGACGAGCAGGATGAGCCCGGCACCGATCATCACGTAGCCGGCGAACAGCGCGATCGTCGCGACCGTCCACCATCCGTACGCGTTCAGCATGGTCGAACGGAGCATCTCGCCCTTGAAGAGCGTGTCGGCCTTGGCCGACAGATCGGCCGCGAACTTGGGGTCGAGGCCCTCCACGCGTGCTGCCGCACTGGTCTCCGCGTAGGTCTTGCCATCGTTGATGAACTCGAGATGCCCCGCGATGTACCGGGAGAACGCCTCGGCCTGGGGACCCGTCGTCACCTGCTGGCCGGCGAAGGCACCCACGGATGCCTTCTCCTCCGGCGACATCGCCGAAAGGGGCGCGAAGAAGACCTTCTCGGGCGCCAGCCGGTCCGTCACGTTCTGTCGCCCGAAGTTGCCGCCGAAGACGGCGAGCCCTCCGAGGACGATCAACACTACCGCGACCACGAGGGCGCCCGTGCTGACCAGTTGATCCCACATCTTCCTGTTCATGACCTACCCCCTACTCGATCGACTTCCCGTACGAACCGAGCATGCTTCATGTCCGGCACGGTCTCGGAGGTCGAACGGCCCGTCGCGTGCGGGACCCGTCCCGGGCTGGAGGGGCCTTAGTCCCGCGAGCGGCTCGATCGGGGGTCAGTCGTGCGTGCCGGGCGTGGTCGTGTGCCTGGCGAGGTAGGCGGCGGCCTCGGCGCGGCGGGCGACCTCGAGCTTGGAGAGGATGCTCGAGACGTAGTTCTTAACGGTCTTCTCAGCCAAACCGAGGTTCTCGCCGATCGCGCCATTGGTCTTTCCATCGGCGATGAGCGCGAGGATCCGCTCTTCCTGCGGTGACAGCCGCGCGAGCTTCTCGTCGGTGAGGAGGTGCTTGCCCTTGCGCAGTCGATCGAGCACCGTGCTCGTGACCGCCGGATCGAGCAGGCTGTCGCCTTTGCCGACCGTGCGGATCGCCCGGACGAGCTCCCCGCCTCTCACCTGCTTGAGCACGTAGCCCGCCGCCCCCGCCATGATCGAGGCGAAGAGCGCCTCGTCGTCGGCGAACGACGTGAGCATGATCACGGCGGTCTTCTCGTGCTTGGCCAAGATCTCGCGGGTGGCCTCGATGCCGCTCCCGTCGGCGAGCCGGACGTCCATGACGACGACGTCAGGGCGCGTTCGGTCGGCCTCATCGATCGCTTCGCGGACCGAGCCCGCTTCTCCGGTGACGATGATGTCGTCGGTGGCTTGCAGGAGCGCCTTCACGCCGTCGCGCACCACCTCGTGGTCATCGACCAACAGCACACGCAACGGAGGCTTCGGAGATGGTTCGTCGATCACGCGAGGCATCCTAGCCGTGAAGAGGTGTGGGGATGCGCAGCGAGAGATCCTCGCCCACGCGATCGAGGAAGTCCTTCACGGTCGCCTCGGCTACGCGATGGAGAAGCACCGTATCGAGAACCCGGCCAACCGCACCCTTCGGAGGGTGGTAGCGAGCGCTCATCGAGAGCTGAGTCCGATTCGGACCGAGAGCGGCGACCTCGATGTCGGCCTCGAGCGCGGGGAAGAGCTGCTCGGGACCCGTGGCTCGCCACGACATCGGCAGGAGCGTCTTGTTGGGGAGCCGGAACGGCGGGTCGAAGCCGATCGCGACTCGCTTGTCGATGCGCCCCTCGGCGACGTCGAAGCCCACCTCGGCCAGGAGCCGATCGGCGCGGTCGCCCGCCTCTCGAACCAAGCCCGGTACCCACTCGCCCGGCGAGGACGTGAGGGCCGACTCGACAGCCTCGAACGGGATCTCGAGGTCGAGGTAATAGCGGATGAACATGGTCATCCCATCGTGCCCCGTTCCGAGCGCAGGTGTCCGGGCCGAACGGCCCTTCGTCACCGGGACCAGGCCCGTGACAGCTCTCGTCCCCTCGCGAGGCTCAGAGCGGAACGACGAGCCGAACGGTCGTGCCCTCACCGGGCACGCCGCGGATGGCGAGGACACCACCCACGGACACCGCCCGATGCTCGAGGTTCGAAAGGCCGTCGCCACGGTGGACGGTGTCCTCGTCGAAGCCCCGACCGTCGTCGTCGATCTCGAGGACCGCGCCGTGACCGTCCCGGAACACGCTGAGCCGGCACGTGGTGGCATCGGCGTGACGCCCGACGTTGGAGAGGGCCTCGCGGGCGATCTGCAGGATGTCGTTGGCGAAGACCGTGAGCTGAGATGCGGCCCCCTCGTCGATCTCGACGACTGTCGTGACGCCCGAGCGCTCCTGCAGCTCCTCCGACAGATTCCGGAGCGCCTGGCCCAGCTCTCGGTCGGCAAGGACGCCGGGCCGCAAGCCGAAGATGTAGTTGCGCAGGTCGCGGATCACGCGATCGAGCTCCGATACCCCGCCCTCGATGCGAGCGGCTTGTTCCGGATCGGTGCTGCGGAGTGCGGTGCCTTGCAAGCTCATGCCGACCGCGAACAACGACTGGATGACGCCGTCGTGCAGCTCCTTCGCGATGCGTTCCCGGTCTTCCAGCACCGCCAGGCGATGCACCTCTTCGTACAGACGAGCGTTCTCGATCGCCACACCCGCCTGCGCGGCGAGCACAAGCAGGTCTTCCTGGTCCTCCCGGGCGAAGGGTTCTCCACCGTCCTTGTCGGTGAGGTAGATGTCGCCGAAGACCCTGCCGCGCGAGACGACCGGAGCTCCGAGGAGCGACGTCATCGGCGGGTGGTTCGGCGGGAACCCAACGGACTCGGGGTGGGAGGAGATGGGTGAGATCCGCAGCGGCACGGCCTCCTTGATGAGCACTCCGAGGAGCCCATGTCCAACTGGCAGCGGGCCGATCGCGGCCCGTTCCTCCTGGGTGAGGCCCGTGGTGATGAACTCCGTCAGCACACCGCCCGGGCCGATCACGCCGAGCGCCCCGTAGCGCGCGCCGGTGATCTCGGCGGCGATCTCGATGATCCGTTGCAAGACGACCTCGAGAGAGAGCTCAGACGACACGGCGAGCGCTGCTTGGATGAGCTTGTCCCGCCGCTCCATCGCGACGAGCCTACCCGCCGGATGATCAGCTCGAGCGCACCTCGAGCCGCTAAGCCTGCGTGATGCTCGCGGTGAGGATCGGCTCGCTCGTCGGAGCCGAAGAGCACGACGAGGGCTCGACGGTCACGGCCATCGCCTGCGTGGTTCCGAGCTCGGCGTTCAGGAACGTGAACAGGGATCCGTTCGGCGAGGGACGGAAGCACGCGCCGCGGACGGGCGTGCCACCTTGGATCATCCACACCTCGTAGACCTTCCCGGAGGGAGGAGCCGGGAGGTCCGAGCCGAGCAGGTACAACCCCGGCGTCCCGGGTTCGAACGCGACCGAGAGGTTCCCGCCCGTTCCGTGGAACGAGATGACCCTGGAGGGGAGAACCGCGGTCGCGCTGTCCCCCCCACCGCCGAGATCTCGAGCGAGCCATCCGCCTGCGAACAGCACGAGCGCCGCGGCCACGGCTCCCAGCCCGCGCCAGATACGAGAGTGGTCCTTGCGTGAGGGGATCTGCACGACCGTGTCAGCCGGAGCGCCTCGCGCCAGACGGACGGTCTCGTCCTCGAAACCGGGTCGAAGGGCCGTCGGCTCCAGGGCGAACGCCAACCGACCGGCCACCTCGCCGTAGTCGCGGCGGAGCTCCAGGCACTCGTCGCAATGCGGGCCGTGTGCGGCCATCTCCCGATCCAGGACCGCGTGCTCCTCGGGCTCGAGCGCTCCGAGCACCGATGCGGAGAGGAGCTCCTCGATCAACTGGTGGTCCCTGCGCTGCATCATCGCTCCATCCCGATCAGGGCCGCGCGCAAACGCCGCATGCCGAGCAGCGTTCGGGACTTCACGGTGCCCAGCGGCAGGGACAGCCGCTCGGCGATCGTGGACTGGGAGAGACCCTCGAAATACATGAGCTCGATCACCTCGCGCTGCTCGGGCGGCAGCTCTTCGAGCGCCGTCCGGACGGCTCGGCGCTCCTCGGGCGCGTCGAGCTCGACGGCCACGGTCTCGGAGAAGTCCGGCTCGGAAGCCTCCGCAGAGACCGCGCCCTCTGCCCGTCGGCGCTGCGACTCCTCCCGTCGGACGGCGTCCACGGCTCGGTGATGCACGGTGCCGAGCAACCACGATCGCACCGATCCGCGTTCCTGGTCGTAGGCGGTCGGGTTCCGCCACAGCGCCAGGAACGCCTCCTGGACGATCTCCTCGGCCAGGAACGGCTGCCGCACCACACGCCGGGCTAGGGCCATCGCGTTCGGGGCGTACCGACGGAACAGGCCTCGGAACGCCTCCTCGTCGCCGGTCCGGATCCGCGTGAGGAGCTCTCGGTCGTGCACCTCGGACAGGTCAGTCGCCACGCGGGGCCTCCGCGTGCTTCGGATCGCCTGGTCGATCAACAGCGCGCCCCTCACGTCCCTTCCGCTCGTGTCCTGAACGGGATTCGCGCTCGAGCGGGGATCGGATTCCGGAAACGGAGGCGAGGCAAGAGCGCCGGTTCACGTGGCGGTCAGACCTCTCCGTGCTCGCGCATCCTTCGGTCGGCCTCGGCGATGAGCTCGTCGAGGGTCGAGGGCTGCTCCGGGTCGTACCGGGCCGCTCCGACCGAGATCGCCAGCGGCTCCAAGTGGTCGCGGCGCGCGTTGCGCACGGCGACGGCCTCGACGAAACGCGAGAGGACCAGGGCCTCGGCGCCCTCCGCGTCCCCGGTGAGCAAGGCGCAGAACGCGTCGTCGCCGACGCGAGCCAGCACGTCGGAGTCGCGGGCCGCCTCTGCGAGCACCTGCGCGGTGTCGACGAGCAGCTGGCGACCGTGTTCCTCGGTCGACGTGTCCAGGTCGTCCAACCGGAAGAAGACCAGCACGACCGGTTCCTTGGAGCGATCGGACAGCCGCAGGTGATGGCGAGCGAGTTGCTCGAAGCCGCGCGCGTTGTGCAGACCGGTGAGCTCGTCGATGGTCTGCCGCCGGCGGATCGCGCCCTCCATCTGATGGAGCTTGGTCGCGTAGCGCACGGCTCGACGCACGACCTCGACGGGGGCGCCCAGCACCACGTAGTCGTACGCGCCTTGGCCGAGCGCCTCGGGGCCGGCCGAATCCTGCGGGACGAGGGCCACGATCGGCACGTCGGGCTCGGCGGTCCGCAGGTGTTCGATGCCGGAAGCGCCCTCGGGGCCCGCGGTGGAGACCAACAAAACGTCGAAGCCCCCGACCGCCAGGCGCTCGATCGCACTCGAGGCGTCCGCCGCGGTCTCGAGCTCCACGCCGTCCTGCAGATCGCCCGGATCGTGGCCGACGGCGAGCACGCGGACGTCGAGATCGGCGGAGGACTCCATCGGGGCGATAGCTTATGCCCCACGAGGGCGGGCAAGTGGGTGTTGCTGCGGTAGGCACGGGCGTACGTCAGACCGCGGACGATGCCTAGCGCAGGCGGTCGATGGCCTCGAGCGCCGAGGGGTTCTCGAGGCCCGAGAGGTCGCCGGGATCCTCGCCGGTGACCGTGGCGCGGATCGCTCGACGCACGATCTTCGCCGAGCGTGTCTTCGGAAGCTCGGGGACGAAGACCACGCGACTCGGCCGGAACGCCTTGCCGAGATGCTCGGCGACGAGGTCCGCGAGCTCGGTCGCGAGCTCGTCCGTCCGGTCCGCCTCCGAACGCGTGACCACGAAGCACCAGATGGTCTCGCCCTTCACCTCGTGAGGGATCCCGACCGCGGCGGACTCCGCGACCGCCGGATGGCCCGCGAGCACGCTCTCCACCTCAGCGGGCCCGAGGCGTTTGCCCGCGATCGACAGCGTGTCGTCCGAGCGGCCGTGCAGGAACCAGAAGCCGTCCTCGTCGATGCTCGCCCAGTCGCCGTGCGTCCAGATACCCGG